>Ga0182030_10000679_pt1 | contig 65872 bp, 66 predicted proteins | sample 812S3MmetaG_FD_121299 | JGI IMG/M metagenome (GOLD analysis project Ga0182030, IMG submission 121299) | Permafrost microbial communities from Stordalen Mire, Sweden - 812S3M metaG (Illumina Assembly) | ecosystem: Environmental > Terrestrial > Soil > Wetlands > Permafrost | place: Sweden... | reverse complement strand
AAAGTATCTGACAAGCTCAGGGATCTTTTTGTATCGCCTCAAATTCTTGAATTCACAGACGGCAAATTTTTACCAGTCATCGTCAACACAAAAAACACAAACTTCTTTGGCAATCGTGAAAATTTGATAAGCGTTCAAATTCCCTGGCAGCGGGCTTTCGTGAATGACTATTACACGCCTGCAGAATTGATGCAGAATGGCAGGGTATGCCCTTCGCTCGAAAAATTTGTTGTGAAACAAATCAGCAAAACGCAACTTAAAATAATGTGGTCCGCTCCCATTCCTTATGATCGCGTGGAAGTGGACTTTATCATCCAGGGAGTGACCACAACTTACAAGTTCGATGGCAATGCCAATACCATTACGTTGCCATTCGATAACCCGGCAACGGTCAACAATCCTGTAAATATTGTTGTGAAAGGCCGTGTGCTCTGCAATGAAGATGCCGATCCTGTTGATGCCGGCCCCTTCACAACCATCAACCTGATGGTAACTGCAGGCGGCTTGCCAATCGCGGTTGATGATACATACAATATCAATGCTGGCTTTAACACAGCCGTTTTATTAAACGCATCTGTTCTGTCAAATGATAGTGACCCGGATGGCAATCCGATTGAAGTGGTGGTTGCCAGCGGCGCTACAAATGCCGGAGGTCAATATTCTATTGATAGCGCCGGAATAGTTCATTACAAGCCGCCATCTCCAACATACAACGGCAAAGATTATTTTGATTACCAGGTTAGAGAAGTAGGCGCCACGGCCACTGCATCCGCAAGGGTCAGTATCAATGTAGGAATAGTAAACACCATTTACGTCAGGCTATTTACCGATATAGTGAGCATATCAAGCACTGGCAGCGGTGATGGCGCCCACTCTTCTGTAACAAGCCATATTTATGTAAAATTCTTCAGCGACTTTATAGGTCAGGTTCCTGTTGACGTCACCAACGCCAATATCACGCTCAACTACCAGAAAATTGAAAAGAACCTCACCGTTACAACCACTACAAACCTAACGGCACTCGTTTCGGGAAAGACCTTTGATATTTTTACGGGTATTACCGGCCGTGAGCCAAGGACTTATTCATTGAAATATGGATTGCTGCCAGGCATAGGCTACACAGTTATTTAAGCTTGTCCTTTTTGAGGCTGATTTAAAATCAAAATTTTGAAGCTCCGGTTACACTCAAAGCCGGGGCTTTTTTTATGAGCGTTCGCACCGATGTCATCAACCTCTCAGTAAATATAAATGGAGACAATGCTCGCAACCAGCTCAACGATCTGAGAAAAAAAGCGGCCGATCTTAGCTATGAGCTTAAAAACGGGGTCACAAAAGGCACTCAGGAATATATAAACAAAGCCGCAGAGCTGAAAGATGTCAAATCACAAATGGATTCATTGAAGCAAAGCATCGGCCTCACATCACTCACACAAAAAGAATTGAATGAAGAAGTAAAAAAATTAAGTGCTTTGCGCGGCTCTGTAACCCCTTTTACAGAGGAATGGAAAATTTATAACGATCAGCTCCAAAAAGTAATTGCCCGCCAGTTCGAGGTTAAGAATGGCGTACAGGGCTTTGGCGTTTTTCTTCATAAGATTTCTGAAGAAGTGAAACATTTAGGAATTCTCGCTGCTGGTTACCTTGGATTTGAATTCATTACTTCACAGGCAAGAAGCATCGTTAACGGAAATGCAAAAATTTCTGATAGTCTTTCCCAATTAAAAATCTATTTGCATGGAAGCACAGAAGATGCTCAGCAATTATACCAACAGCTTAGAAAATTAGATACCCGGACGGGCAATGGAGACCTTCTTGACATTGCTACCATCGTTGCAAAAAAAGGTGTTGCCAAGGATGAAATTGTTGGAGTAACAAAAGCGCTGGATCAGCTATTTGTTGTTTTAGGAAAAGAAGTTGGTGACCCGCATGAAGCCGTTGCTTCACTTGTGAAACTGGTGAATGTATACAGCGAAGACCATCATGTAACTTCAAAAAACATTGGCGATATCGGTGCCGCTATTCAAAAATTGACCAGCTCAGGTGTGGCAACCGGCGATTTCCTTATCAATTTTGCAGAAAGATTAGCAGGCGTTCGGGGCATTACCGGCATTACTATTCAATCTGTGTTAGGCCTTGGCGCTGCATTGCAGGAATTAGGACAGAAAAATGAAAGCGCTGCCACCGCTGCACAAAAACTGATCGTGCAAATGTTTTTGCAGCCTGCTGTTTATGCAAAATCTGCAGAACAAAGCGTTGAAGATTTCAGCAAAACATTAGCGAAAGATCCTGTTGAAGCGCTGATTAAAGTTGCAGGCGCTCTCAAAAATTCTTCAGCAGCCCCACAGGAATTGATCAATGCATTCAAAGAAATGGATATCAATGGCGCAAGGGTATTTGGTGTGTTGGGTGATATCGCAGGCAATGCAGAATACATGCGCAAAAGATTAAAAGATGCTAATGAGGCCTTTGGAAATACTTCATCCATTACAGAAGCATTCAACGAAAAAAATGAGAACCTGGCTGCTACTATTGCTAAGCTCGGCAAATCTTTCAACTCCCTTGTATTTAGCTCCGGCGTAAGCAATTTTTTAAAAGATGCAGTCAATGGAACTGCAAATTTTATCCAGACATTAAAACACCTGCCTCAAACAATCAACGATAACAGAACTGCTATAATTGCCATTACAGGTGCAGTGCTCACATACATTGCTGTGAAGACAAGAGCAGCCCAGGCATCGCTTTTAAAACGTGCCGCAGTGATTGTTGAGACTGCTACCGATTACCTGCAGATAGCAGCCATGTATATTGCTGAAGCGGCAACAAAAGCCTATGCGCTTGCGAAAGGAGTGCTTACCGGGCAAATAACACTTGCTACAGCAGCCCAAAGAGTTTTTAATGTCGTCCTAGCCTCCAATCCGCTGGGTGCCGTTCTCGCTGTTATCACGCTTGCAGCAACAGCCATCAGCTTTCTCACATCAAAAACAAAAGAACTGACTAGTGCAGAAAAGGCAAAACAAGAAGTTGAAAGACGTGCTGCTGATAGTTATGCTGAGGAAGAAGCAAGGATCAGGACACTGACATCAGTTATCAATAGCAATGCAATCAGTCTCGACACAAGAAAAAAGGCATTGGATGAACTGATTAAAATAAATCCGGAATATCTGAGCGGGCTCACGCTTGAAAATATAAAAACACAGGAAGGCATTGATAAAATAAATGCATACGTCAAAGCCCTCAGGCAAAAAGCAACTGTCCAGGCGGCTCAGGATCTGAACGCGGAAAATCTTAAGAAAGACATCAAGCTCCAGAATACTGAAACTGGGCTTGAGAAAAAAATTGCCACCGGGCAAACCGGCCAGCGCGATTTGAATGATGGTGAAAAGGAATTTTTAAGTATAGGCAGAAGGGCGTCATTCGGGATTTCGGAAGCAAGACTTGATCTGTGGGCCAATACCAATGCTGCTAAAGAAGCATTGCAGGAAGTCCGTGATCAACGAAAAAAAATACAGGAGGAAATGGACGCCACGGATGAGATCATTAAAGCAAATTTCGAAAAGCAGATAACCACGGCATCAGACAACGCTGGTAAAAAAACAAGCATTGCCGAGAAAATAATCGCCATCACGATTGAAAAATTAAAACAGCAGATAAAGGACCTGAACGACCAGATTGAAAATCTTCCTGCAGAAACTGATAAAGATGTTGCGCTGATAAGACAGAAGCAGGCACAGCGGGATAAAATTCAGGTGCGTGTAGATTTTCTCGAAGGCAAACAAAAGAAAGACAGCGAATATGAGCGCCTGAAAAAAGAGGCAGAAAAATTTTATCAGTATCTGTTGAAGCTGCAGAAAGAAGCAGCCATAAAGGGCGAAGAGCCCATGCAGAAGGAAATTGATGCTGTTAAAATAAAATACCAGGAGCTTACTGCAAAATCGCTTGAGTTTTATAAGAAACAAATCATCAACAAAAAGAAGCACAGTGAAGAAGAAAAAATAATTGAAGAATCGCAACGCAATGAAATTGATGCCATCGTTAAAAAATATTTCAATCAGGGTCTTGCTGAGACTGCAAAAAAAGAATATGATCTGGCAGTTTCTCTTGCCAGAGAATATTACGCCAAGCTGAAGACGGAAGCAGCGCAGAGCTATGCCGATGGAAAGACAAGCAAAGCTGAATATACACTGGCCACCAAAAAGCTGGATGCACAGGAGAAATCAGATTTGCTGATCATCGCAAAGGATTATGCAGGCAAAGTGAAAAAAGCGCAGGATGATGTTACCAGGGCATTTGAAAAAGATGAAGCTGAAAAAACAAAATTGCTTGTTGAAGAAACAGACAAGCGCATTCAGCTTACCAAAGCGGAAGCTATCGCAAAAGCAAACAGTGCCATCATCACTTCACAACCTGGCACTGTGAAAAACAGAGATGCGCAGAAAGACCTTGCAAAAATCCAGTATGACCAGGATGTGCAGGCACTAAGAGACAAATATGCTGAAGAAGGCATCGTGATTGATGATAACAATGCCATTCTTGTTGAAAAACATGATGCGTATGTAAAGCAGTTGGAGGATATTGATCACCGTTACTGGCAGCAGGTGATCAGTAACATCATGCAGTATGTAAATATTTTCCAGAGTGCATTGAACAGCCTGAACCAAATCATCACCAACAAAGAGAACAAACAACTGGCTGATGAGAAGAAACGCAACGATGCAAAAAAGAAAGACTATCAGCACCAGCTCGACAGCAAGCTCATCAGCCAGAATGTGTACAATATCAAAACACAGAAAGCTGATGACGACCTGGCGAAAAAGCAAGCTGAAATACAGCGTGAACAGGCTAAACGCGAAAAGGCTCTCAAAATATTCAGTGCCATCATCAATACGGCCACAGCAGTAACGCAGGCATTGTCATGCTTCCCGCCACCTGCCAGTTTTATTTTGGCGGCCGCTACTGCAGTAGCCGGAGGACTTGAAATTGCAGCCATTTCAAGCCAGCCATTGCCCGAGCTCGGCGCCGGAGGTATTTTAAAAAATGGTCCTAAGCATAAGGATTCTCAAAAAGGATTGCATGTAGTGGATCCGATCACCGGCAAAACAGAAATGCTGCTGGAACGCGAAGAAGCAGTGATGAGCGCAGCAGCCATGAAGGACGATAAAGAATATTTGGTAAAAGGAACGCCCAGCCAGATTGCAAGCGGATTAAATGCATTGAACGGTGGTGCAAGCTGGAACAGTGGCGCTCTCATTCAAATGGCAAAATGGAGAACTGAAAAACCAGCCAGCATCAACTCCAACATGCCGAAGATTTTAGAACAAGGCGGTATTGTAAGGCCGATAAACCAAGTTGCAACTGCAAATGATCTCTCCGGTAGTGACAATGCAGCCATACTCATTCAGATGAAACAGGAGCTTTCTAATCTGCGGGATGATGTGAAAGGATGGAATGAAAGGCTGCATGCAGTAGTCAGCATTAAAGAATATGAAAAAACAAAAGCGCAGTATGACGCCGCAAAAAAAGTAAGCAGCCTTAGCCAGTAAATTATGAATGCACTACAGATATACGTTTATGGCCCGCTTGAAAGTGGCTTTATTGATGTGAATGCCGATAGTGAGCTGGACATTGAAGCACTGAGCGAAGCATTTGATGAAGATTTCAGCAGCGGAGAATTTTCATTGCCCATTACAATTCCCTGGACGGACAGGAACAAAAAGATATTTGGCTTCGCTGAGTCCATTCAAAATGGAGGAACAAAGATCAATTACTGGAAATGCGATGTGTACGACAATTATTTTCCGGAAATGATTTCAGCTAAAATGACATTGCTGGAAAAAGTGGGCAAATTCAATTACAAATCCGGAAGCAGCAATTTTTCCGTTGCAGGAACAAAAGGCTTGTTCGGCACGCTTATCCAGAACAAATACATGCCTTCATTAAAACTGGGTGGCAGCATTGCTTTTCAGGGACAGGAAAGCAGAAGCTTTGCAACAGATGTAATGAAAGGGCTTCACCCGGAACTGCCGTTTATTGCTTTTGCACCTGTGGCCATCGAAGATTTTTTCGACAAGAACAGGCCTGATTATGACAATGAGTTTTTAGCAAAGGATACGGTGAACACAGTGATAGTAACAGGCACAAATGCAGATGACTGGGTATTTGGAAGACCAACGAGCAGGCTTCCGAATGTGCCTGCCCCGATAAATAATGGCGAGCACAATGACTACAGGACTGTGCCATTTTTCAAAGTGCAATACATAATCAAACAAATTTTTCTTGAACATGGATTCAGTGTAATTGGCGATTGGGTAGATGATGCAGCATTTGCTGATGCATATGTGTTCAATAATTTTTCAATTGAAAAATATCCACCGGGTATATTGCAGGATGGCAATAACATCATCACACCGGGCAACCATGTGCCAAATATCCTTATCAGGGATTTTTTGAAAGGCATTTTCAGCTTCTTCAATTTGTACCCAAAATTTATCAACGAAGGTCAGGTGAGGTTATATTATAAAGCCAACGACGTTACCCAAAAAAATATCCTCAGCCTGAACGACGTGATTGGTGACAGTTTCGACAGCACTTACCAGATGGACACCAGCAGCCCCGATATCACACAACAAGGATATGAGCTGAATTATAGCTGGGATAGCGCCGATGGGTTTTATAGCGACCGCGTGAAAGACCTGAGCGATAAAACGCTTGTTGCTACTGTCGCAAAATTTTCTGACCTGGCCACGCTGAATATTGGCAGGCAATTGACTACTGCAGACATTGCTTATGTGCAGGCCGACAATTTATACTACTGTGTGGCCGATGCCACAACCAATCCTATTAAATGGGATTGCTATGCCGAAGAACTAAGCGTTTATACAAAAGCGCCAGGCAATAATACTATTGACCTTGGCCTGAGCACCCTCTGCACTTATGTGGAGCTGAATGCTACCACAGGACTATATGAAAAAAGGAATTACTTAGGTACCAGGCAAAAAGGAACGTACCTGAACAATAAAAACGTGCTGGTGAAAAACGATTTCGGCCTAAGGATATTCTTCATTCAAAAAAAATTGTTTGGTGCAATATCCATCCCCGTTAGTTTCAATTATAACCGTGATGCCAACAATAATAAGATACTCCCCTACTCGCTTGCATTAAAGGGCGATGATGGCGTCGCAAAAAATTTTCACACGGTTTGGCAAGACGCCCTTGAAGGCGCTGAGATTGTGAAAACAAGTGTTGCCATAAATAAAAAAGTTCTCACTGATATCAACAACCATAACGTTTTCGAAGTGAGGGGCGTTCAGTTTTTATTGAATAAAACTGAACGCACAATTCCAATGAAGAATACGATGGATATTTATTTAGTCCCGCTCTAAATCGTTCGTCTTCTATAATTAAATTTCGCAATTATATACTATCCATAACTAAAAATAAATCGATATGATGAAAAATAGTCGATACCAAATAAAAACTTTATCAAGTGGATCTGCTTTGATAAACAATATATTTAAAAACAAAAAAAAGGAAAGACAGTTGAAGAAGCAGTACGGATCGTGAATGATGAATATCAGCTGTGGGAATTGAAAGAACACTTTTGGCAGATTAACCTTTGGAAAAGAGGTTGGAAAATCACAGAAAATTCGGTAATTCCCCCTATTTTTATGGATGAAGAAGTTCTGAACCATGATAAAGAAATTTACGAAAATATTATTGTAGAATATCAAATCGTAGCCATCCATGTCGAAGTACCAAAAGCCGAAAGAAGAAGGGATCTACCCGGTTTTTACAGTATTGATAGAGCAGTTCTTGAGCAGTAAAAAATTCTCGGGCAAAGAGATTGTTGCTGATTATACAATCTGGGGGAACGATGAAAAGTTTTATATTAAAATCCCTCATCTAGATAAAGTATCCAAAAAAGAGCTTATTGAAATTTTATCCGATAGTGATATGACTATTGAACAGTTTGAGAAGTTTATAGGAAGCACCACCGACTGGAATTTTTTTGATCAATTGATTGATATGTCTCTGAATAAACCATCATTGAAACACCCTAAAAATAAGAAATGAAATCTCCTCTTTTTTTCTTTCTTTTATTATCAACAGTGGCTTTTAGCCAAGTTGATTCTAATGGTGTGATGCACCCTCGGATAGACCCGGTCAAAGGAGGTTTTGATTCAGCGACGACAGCATGGTTCAATAAAAATTGGCAGGGGCCTGAAAAACGGGATTCTATAAAAAACGCAGAACTGAGCAGAATGATTGAAAAGACCGAGCAGGAAAATAAAAATACATTGTTGCCAGATAAAGAAGGAAAAGGGAACTATTCATTCACTGTTACTGTCTCCAGTCTTGAATTATATATAAGGAATGGTATCACAGTTAAACAGCTTGAACAAAAATTAGGGGGGTGGAGCACTAACCATTATTCTAATTATGTGAGCCTTGAATGGGACGATAAAACTCATGAGCACGACATACCTTGCTATAACGTGAGGTATGAGACCGATATCAACGGCAAAAGCTATATGATCGAGATCAAAACGAATGGCGCGCCCAAGTATAAAATAAAACATATAGAGGTTACTTCGCAGTTAAACGGTATACAACTAGCCTCATTCAAAAGAGTCTTATGGGATAAAAAATACATGGTCAATAAAACCCTAAGCCGTCTTTTCAAGAAAGAAACATGGGAGCAAAATATAAAAAAGACCCTTGTCTTTACTATTGCTGAAGAGGATAACGGTGATACTACTATCGGTGTTTTCTAATTAAATCCTGCTCGCGCTACGTGCTATGATAATGCTTCTAGCTGCAAATAAAAAGTAAGTTTTCAGGTATTTTATTCCACCACAAAATCTTAAATTTTATTGCATATATTGCTATCCCTATTATTGAGGGTACAAAAAGGACTGCGGCTATTGTATTATACACGCAGCGTGAATATGAAGAATACATAAAAAACGATGCTATGCCCGGAGTTTATTTACAAACAACTTTTCTAAAAGAGTATGTTGAAAAATTCGGCTATCTTGAAAAGGATGTGAAAATAAACACTATTGGTCTTTCCGAATTAGGTGAAAAATATATGTTTGAATCAGGGGAAATCCGTTTTCTAACAATAGAAAGTATAAAAGAAATACTTAAAAAAGCCGGTCTTGAATACGACGAATTTATTGTTGCTTATGCAGCATACTTGAAAACGCTGTAATACCTACCATTGGTGTTGATAGTGTATAAACACGTTAAATTTTATAACGCAGGCAATTCCCGATTTGAATGGTTCTTAAAGAAATCTTAAAATTTTAATTTTCATTTTTGTTAAATGATATTAGCACATATTTTCGCTTTTCCTAAACAACACCTGACCTAAATCGACATTATGAGAAAATTTTTGCTACTGCAGATTGCCGTGCTCATTTTTTCCATATCCTTTTCGCAGACAAATGACTTCGAAAATTTCAAACCAGGTGATACATTTCTTTTCACTTCCAAAGGAGCGATACATTTCAATTCCTTTTATAATTTCAAAATAGATCTTACAGCAGACAATGCGAAAGAAAGATGGACTTTGGTTGACACGGTATCATCTTCCAGCCATGAATTTTTATTACGCAATCAACACGGAGACTCTGTAGAGTTTGATAAAGGAAATTTTATTTCAGATCTTCTGGCCTCAAGAATTATCAGGCTCTCAGAATATAATAAATCGGTTCTGAAATACGGAAAAAGAAGAACAGATGATGCCATCAATGGACTCGCACGGATTGGCATGAATATGGACCTCATTGAATACGCCAAAGGATCCCCTGATCATAAAAACACTACTTCTACAAAAAAGAATGTAACCCAACAATGGGTTTACATCGGTGGCCAGCGAGATGATTACCTATATTTTAGTAATGGAATTTTGACTGCAATCCAGGACTAATTCTACTTTTCAGTAAGAACTTACTTTCAAATTTTAAAGCCCGGTAAAATGCGGATTTAGCGCTATCTAAATCCGCTCCCTGACTGACCGTCATTTCTTTCCTTCTGCAAAAGGAATAGAACATTGATCCTTTGAGGGCAATGGCCGCAAATATGCAATTTTCAGGATGCTCGGCCGCCGGCTTTTTTTCTTGCAACATCGTTTTCATGTAATCTGCTAATGCTTTTTTCATGGAGCTCTTTTTTGAGCTGTTCAATAATCGTAGCCTGCGCTTCTATCAAAGCCCGCTGGGTTCGGATTATTTCATTTTTCCCATACTCTGGGTCATCTTCAATCGCCATAGTTTCTGATTTAGGTAGTTTTAGGAGTTCAAAAAAATCGTATTCATATAACTTTGAAAGTTGTACTATCTTTTCATGTGGTGGAACAAGCCCGCTTTCATACCTGTGAATTTGCATTACCTGCATGCCCATTTTCTCCGCAAGTTCTTGCTGGGTATGGCTTGCAAGCTTTCTAAGCTCCTTTAATTTTTTTGCGAATTCTTGTGATTCCATATTTGAATCTTCATATGCGATTTATTGATTCGGATCAATAAATAACTTCATAAGTAATAATTATTTTTTAAAATAACTTTAAAAGTTATATTATTGCAGTGTCAATCAAATGTCACCCGTTTGTCGGGTAAATGTAATCCGAATTTTACTGAAATGCAAAAAAAAACGAACAATCAGCTAATTTTTCTTAATAAAAAGCTTTCTAAAATAGCTGTAAATGTAACATCAGAAGATAGAAAAAAAGCTACTTCTCAGCTTGATCTGACGAGGCAAACCATCAGCAATTACTTAAACGGAAAAGGTGAGAGCATTGACACGGGTGTGAAAGTTTTACAATTTTTTTCTAACCGCATCAATAAAAGAGCGCAGGCGCTCGCCGAATAACCATGCAAAGAATAGAATACACCACCAACTGGAATGGCAAACTGTTGCTCGACAATTTCGGCACTGTTCGTTTGCACAATCCGGCGAAATATTTTATTGGCAACCAAATGGAAGTAGTTCTAAAAGGTATGCCGGTTGGCATAGTGAAAGTGATAGCAGTGCGAACATTCAAATACAAACAGATAAGTGATGTGCTCGGATATCTGGATGTTGGCAAGCCTGCTCACTACCTGGCACAGTTGATGAGAAACTTTTACTCAAAAGATATAGCGCTTACACCTGAAACCAGATTTGATCACATCGTTCAGCAATACACTGAAAGATATGTCGAGGCGCAGCAATCTATTTTGAAAGACTGGTGGGAAACGAAAATTGCCCAGCAACCTTTTGCACACAAATCTCAAGCCCAGCTATCCCTCTGATTATGGAAAAATTGAATGACCCGCTTTATCAATGCTTCGTATCGCCTTCTCTCTGCCTGTTGCTGATGGAAGCAGGCATGACAACTGAAGTGCCTTACAAATGGAAAATAAAACAAGGCATGGCCACACTGATCACGCATGCCTTTGACCTGGACAATTATTATAAAGATGGCTTTCGCTACACCGATGAGATATGCCCTCCTGAAAAAGTGCTGCCTGCATATCAGGCAATGGACATGGAAAAGCTGCTGCCATTTTTTGAGCTGGTGAAGAATTATAAGCACAACTACATTTTATCGTGCATGTACAAAAACATTGTCGGCATCAAAGCCAATCGTTTGCCAGACGCATTTGCGCTGATGGTGCTTACACTAATAGATAAAGACCTTATGAACGTGCCGATGGCGAATGAGATATTGAAAAATTGCGAAGCTTAATTTTTTTCAGGAATTAAATGTGACCATCGAATTAAATACCATCTCCTAACCAATAACAATAAAATTCATGCTACATGACTCTCGTGAAAACTATAATGCTGATCATTCTTATCTCAGCAGTCGCTTTTTCATCTGGCGTTTTCTTCATGGCCTGTTGGTTTCATCTTCACAACCTGCAAAGGTTTGGAAACAAAGAAAACCTCCGAAAGAAAAAACATTTGAAAAAGCAGCAGAAATGCTTTTGAAAAGAGTGCACCTCTGCAAAGACATGAAGCAACTGGACAGGTGCGATATCGAATGCATGGAACTGGTACGCACGAATTACAAAAAAGTGAATGAGATCAGAAAGCAGGCTGTGATGCTACAGATCGGCAACGCTATCTGTATGAAGATGCAGGAACTCAACGAAGACAATCCTCCGGAAGTCTTTTCATGATGCAAGAATGGTCAAGCCACACTATATCTATAGGTTTAGTGGCTTTTTTAAAATCAAGAAATCCATCATCCATATTGAAACAAACCAACAGGCAGGCGCAGCTCCTGAATTATGCTGCGTAGGGTTATTGTATTTTTTGTTTTGCAGGGTTCACTATTTCTTAACCGGGAGCAGGGTAAAAAAATAAGCAGTTTGCCTGCTCCCATTTTTTAAACCAATCACGATGACAGTAAGCGAATATGTCACAAACAAACACAAGCGCCTCTTCACAACCTTTAGAGTGAAAATCGGAAATGAAAGAGTGTATGTTGAAAACGGCATCGAGGTACCGGAAAAGGAATTCTTTAAAAGATACCCTCTGCCAACGCTGCCATTTGCAAGCCCTCACAATTCTGACACGACGAAAAAATGGATGACAGCAGATTAAATTTTAAAAAATAATTTATGAGCAACACAAAACCTACAGAAAATTACACATTGAAACGCTTCTATTTCGAAGCCAAAGCGATACTTGAAAAACATATTCCCAACGGGAAAGAGGAATATAGATTAAGTGTGCAATTTGAAATAGAAGATAGAGATAACAAAGTGCCTGATCTTAATTGCTTTATTAGTTACAGGCATAAAGATTATAGAAGTGGTTATCAAAATTTTTATGGAAGCGCTTCATCTCCAGCTATTGCGCTTCAACAGTTTGAAGATGCAGTAAAAGAATATAGCGGCAAAATGCTAATTGAAAATGTGAGTGTAGAAATATAACGCAAATAAAAATGATCAAGCAGTCATCCATAGACGAAGTTAGAAACCGCATTGACATTCACGACGTCATCAATAAGTTCGTGAAGCTGAAAAAGAACGGCAGCGGATATACAGGCCTCTGCCCTTTCCACAATGAAAAGTCTCCCAGCTTCACTGTAACGCCATCTAAACAGATTTATAAATGCTTTGGATGCGGCAAAGGCGGCGATGCTTTCAAATTCGTCATGGATCATGAAAAGAAAACTTTTGTGGAATCCATTGAGTGGTTGGCCGCCGAGCATCATATCACACTGGAATATGATCAGTTGCAAGAGAAAGAAACCGAGGAAGCAAGGAACGCAAAAAAAGAAATGCTTGAACTAATATCGTGGGCTCACAAAAAATATGAGGGCTTGTTGCGCTCATTGCCCGATGATGCAGAAGCAATTCAATACATGAAGGAACGCGGCTACGACAGAGAGCGCATGATCAGTTGGGGCATCGGCTTCGCGCCGGACAACTGGAAATTTCTTACTACTCCCTGCATCAATATGGGCAAGCATGCGCCAGGTGTTGATTGCGGTCTATTATATACGAAAGAAGGCAGGAACTGGGACTTCTTTCGCAATCGGATCATTGTTCCGATTCATGATCACAATGGCGTTTTAGTAGGCCTTGCCGGCAGGATTGTTGGAGCTCCTGATAAAGACAGCGAAAAAAAGACAGCAAAATGGATGAACCCATGCGAGAGCCTGATCTACAATAAAAGGAAAGTGCTGTATGGATTGTGGCAGGCACAGAAGGCTATCAAAGATGCTGGGTTTGCATATGTGGTGGAAGGGTACACTGATGTTCAGTCTATGCACGATAATGGGTTAGAGAATACTGTCGGGAGCAGCGGCACTGAAATTGACGAAGTGCAGGCAAGGCTTCTAAAGCGCTATGCAGATCATGTGGTGATTTGTTATGATGGCGACGATGCAGGCATTAACAAGGCGATCATAAAAATCAATCTTTTCCTGAAGCTGGATTTCAAAGTAAGCGTGATTGAACTTCCGGGAAAGAAAGATCCCGATGAATTCATCCGCGAATACAATCTGACCACGAAGGAAGAAGCGTTTGTTGAAGTCTAAAATAAAACTATGCCCATTATATCATCATTGCCCGATGTATTTATTTTAATGAAGTCATTTTCAGATAACTCAGGAACAATGCATGAGATAAAATATTCTTGTGCTGATAGATCAATAAATATTTCTGATGCAAGCGAAACCATAACGGTTGATAAGAAAGATATAGAATGGCTCATTAATTCGCTGCATGATATCAAAGCCCTTATTGATTATGAAAACAAATTAAAAACAAAGCAAATTGAACCAGGCAACTAAAATATTCCCATTGCCAAGGCTGGAGCAAAGCAAGCCTTGTATTACAAGGTCAGTTGAAGATCGCAAAGTTTTACTTTGTCCGGAAGAAGAAGATTTGGTAAATTTAATTGCTAACATTGCAGTCTCACAAACACTAAAACAGGCTTATGAAAAAAGCAATTAAATATACACGTTATAGCAGCGATGGGCAAAGCAGCTTCAGCATAGAAAGGCAAGATGCACTGATAGGCCATTGGGCACAATACAATAAAGTGCAAATTGTTGATAGCTTCACTGACGAAGGATACACAGCCAGGACATTCGACCGACCAGATGTAAAGCAGCTATTTTCTTTCATCAAAAAAAATTTTGCGTCAATTGATTATCTACTTGTGGCAGAGCTCACAAGGTTCAGCAGGGAAACTGGCGATGCCATCAACATGGTGAAAAAAATTCAGTCGGAATACAATATAAAAATCGCAAGCTGCAGCCGAGGCGTTATTTATGACTGCACAGATCCTAATTCTTTTTTCATGATGGGCCTTGAGTTTCTGCTTGGCCATTCAGAGAATATAAAAAGGCAGAACGATATCAATGGCGGCATTTACGCTGCCAAAGCTGTTGAGAGAAGATGGATACAAGGAGGCCCTGCGCCATTCGGTTACATTAAAGAAGGCTCAGGCAAGAAGCGAAATTTAGTGATCAATGAAGGCCAGGCAAAAATCATCCGTTTTATTTTCGGCGCGTATCTCCGCAATACTCCGGATTATGTTATTCTTTCTGATGTCAAAGACATGGGCTTTAACCTGAAGGGAAGATCTGCTATCAAAGACATTTTAAAAAATCCATTGTATGCAGCACATCAACATGTGAAGCCGCATAAAGAACTTCCCGGAGGATTGTTTACAGGAAGCTGGCCACCGATTATTGATATGATGACATGGCAGCGTGTGCAGGATAAGCTGAATACAAAGCCTCACACAAAAGTATCTCTTGTCGATGAAATGCCATTGCGCGGTGTGCTTCATTGTCATTGCGGGAAATTGCTGACAGGTGCACCAAGCAGGAATAAGATGGGAAATTATTTTTACTACTACAAATGCCAGCATTCTAAGCACAACAATATCAGCGCTAAAAAAGCGCATCAGCAATTGCATGAAACGCTTGGATACATGAGCATTCCCGGAAGATTGGTTTCTGCAATAAAAAATAAGAGCGAAGAACTACTGAAAGAAAATGAAATGGAAAAAGCAGCCATCCTTCAGCAAAAAAAGAGAGAGTATGATGCTGCTTATAAAAATCTGATGTCAGTAGAAGAAAAGTGGATCAATAACCAATTGAGCTTTGAAACGTATCAGCGTTGGCATTCAAACCTGAGCACAGACAAAATAAAATTGAAGTCTGAGATAGAGCAGCTCTCACAAGATCAGGGGCAATTGCAAATGTTGCTGAACAAAAATTTAGCGCAGTTGACGGACATGCAGACATTGTATTCTGCAGCAAGCATCACAAACAAGCAGGAACTGTTGCGAAAGGTGTTCGATGACACCCTGTACTACGAAAAAAGCATTTATCGAACACAGTATATCATGCCTGTGTTTTCGCATAACACTTTGATTTTAAAACAAAAACAGCTACTGATCATTGATGATATAAACGCAAACAGGCCCGAAGGCCCGTTCATGTGGAGGTGAGGAGATTCGAACTCCTGTCCAAACATATTCTTCAAAAGCTTTCTACATGCTTATTTGTTTATTAGTTGTCGGGAGATAGCAGGAAAACAACAAACCAAATATCTCCTTAGCTGAATGTTCTTGAGCAACAGTCACAGCCTTCTGTTGCAGCAACCTGTGTTTTGTTTTGAGTCGGCGGCGGAGCGTGGCAACAGGCCAGCCTGCTCAACGCGGCCCTAATGACTATCTAATCACTGATTAGGCAGCCATGGCATACTGAGTATTGCCATTTGAATGTTGAATATTCAGATTAGCGTGCTAATTATCCAACGCACGGCATGCTTGCACCTTCAAAGATCTACGCTGTCAAAACCAGGCACCCCCGTAACAATTTGCGGTTTGTAGTTTTTAGTGTGTAGTCCTGCGAGTGTGATTTTCAATATCAACTTTGAATCGCTGACCTTGAAACATCAAACTTACAACATTTTCAATTTTATTTTCAACTCCGAATTTCAGAACTATAAACTAAAAACAACAAACTCGAAACTCAATTATTTGAACAATCTGAAAATATCGAGCCCCAGCGCATACACCATTACACCCAATAATAAGAACATTCCTGCCATTTGCGCATATTCAATAAACTTGTCACCAGGTTTTCTGCCAGTAACCATTTCAATGAGCACAAATAATGCATGGCCGCCGTCCAGAGCCGGTATGGGCAATATATTGAGCAAACTTAATACCAATGAAAAAAAGGCAGTCAGCGCCCAGAAGCTCTGCCAGTCCCAAACCGGCGCGAACAACTTCCCAAAGCTTATCACACTTCCCAGCGATTCGTTCGTATTTACCTTCCCGCTAAAAATTAGTTTTAATTGCAACCAGTATTGTTTCAAAGTTTCACTGCTCTTTTTGAAACCCGCTGGAATAGACTGAGCAAAAGAATATTTGATGTTCTTTACCTGATATGGGGAATCTTTCGGTTCCACAGGGAAAATACCCAATATCCCATCGGCACCAAGAAGTACTTTTTTGTCAATGGTGTCGCTCCCTCTTACAACTACAAGATCAATTTGTTTGCTCCTGTTCTTTTTAATCTCCGTCCTGAAGCCACTATAAAAAAATACGCTTTCTCCATTAACAGAAATTATTTTATCACCCTTGATCAGGCCTGCTTTATCGGCAACGCTTCCTTTCATAACAGTGTCAATACCTTCAAATGGGAATCGAAAGCCAATAAAACCAATCGCCTTATTACTTACAATCTTACGCGCAAAATCATCAGGGATATTTACAGTAACTTTTTCGCTGTCTCTTTGCACTTCTATTGTTCTGGCGCCATTCAGGATGACATATAAAGGTATTTCCTTTAATTTCTCAATATACTTACCATCAACAGTCAGTATCTGGTCTCCATCCCGCAATCCAATACTTTGTGCCAGTGAGTCTGTTGCAATACCGTATTTCAATTTGTTGGTTGGTATATATGAATCGCCCCAATGCCAGGCCATCATCGTATAAATAAGAAAACCCAGTATCAGGTTTACCGTAACACCAGCCAGCATAATGATCAAACGCTGCCACGCCGGCTTACTGCGGAACTCATATGGTTGCGGAGGCTGGTTCAATTGCTCCTTGTCCATGCTCTCGTCTATCATACCTGAGATTTTCACATAGCCACCGAATGGTATCCAGCCAAGGCCGTACTCAGTCTCGCCAATCTGCTTTTTAAATAGAGAAAACCACGGGTTGAAAAAAAGATAGAATTTTTCCACACGGCACCTGAACCATTTGGCTGTAAGGAAATGCCCCAATTCATGAAGCACAACAATAATAGATATGGATAAAACAAATTGCCCCGCTTTTACTGCTACCACTGTCCAGTTAATTGCTAATAATGTCATAATGAAAGTTAGGTTTCAAAATACAATGATTCCGTTTTGGCTCATTACCAAACGTAAAATTTATAATTTTATTAAAGAAGCGGCAAAATTACGAGCCTCCGCATCGCTTTCAAAATATTCTTCCAGCGATGGTTGTTCAATGAATGGCACATAGTGCATAGCACGCTCGACCAGATCGGTCATATCCAAAAAGCCGATGCGATTGCGAAGGAATGCATATACGGCTATTTCATTCGCGGCATTCAGTACGCAGGGAAGATTGCCTCCTTTATATAATGCCTCAGTTGCCAAGACAAGATTGCGGAAGGTTTTAATATCTGGCTCTTCAAATGTGAGCGTGTTGGGCTTTTTGAAATCGTAACGGGGAAACTTATTCGTAATTCTTTGAGGAAATGCCAATGCATATTGAATGGGCAGCTTCATGTCAGGCAATCCCATCTGCGCTTTAATGCCACCATCTTCAAACTGAACCATGCTGTGTAAAATGCTTTGTGGGTGTATCACCACCTGTATCTGCTCTGGCTTTAAATTGAAAAGCCATTTTGCTTCGATCATCTCAAGCCCTTTATTCATCAGCGTAGCGGAGTCAACAGATATTTTTGCTCCCATGCTCCAATTGGGATGCTGCAGCGCATGATCGCGTTTTACGTTCACTAAGAAATTCGGCTTCTTCCCCAAAAATGGTCCGCCAGATGCGGTGAGTATTATCTTCTCTATTTTATTTCTTGTTTCCCCGATCAGGCATTGAAAAATAGCTGAATGCTCAGAATCAACAGGAATCACAGGCACTTTGTTTTCCACTGCTCTCTTCATCACAATATCGCCAGCCACTACCAATGTTTCTTTGTTGGCTAAAGCAACGGCTTTGCCATTTTCAACTGCTTGCAAAGTGGGCTTCAATCCGGCAAATCCAACAATGGCAGCAAGCATCATATCATAGCAATTCATTGCCGCGACTTCTTCGAGTGCTTTCTCGCCAACGAAAACTTTTGTATCTGTAGTGGCTAATGCCTGCTTTACTTTAGATCCCTTTTTTTCGTCCCCTATGACCGCAATATTGGGCTTAAACTTAAGCGCCTGCATAATCAGCAGGTCTTCGTTGTTCTGGGCGGTGATTATTTCTGCTGAAAACTTCGCGGGGTTTGCTGCAATCACTTCAAGCGCCTGTCTGCCGATTGAACCGGTGGAACCAAATATGGCAATTTTCTTTACAGGGGCATTGTTCAACATTGCAAATTTTAGAAACTTAAAAATAAGGAAATATAACAATCAGGAACACTAAAATACATCATACATATTTTTCGAGCTGTTGTGCAACGTTCCGGTCGTTGCTCAAACGTGGCACTTTGTTTTGGCCGCCCAGTTTTCCAACAGATTTCATATAATCAATGAAACCGTTCTTTTTAACAGGCCTGATTTGGAGTGGCTGCAAAATATTCCCGTTTATGAGATCATCATAATAAATATTTTTCTGGCGGAGATTAGCATCCACCTTATCTGCAAACCGGCGCATATCAGCAGGCGTGTTCTCAAATTCAACAAACCACTCATGAAAAGATTTGCCTTCCGATTTTTGTATCATGGGTGCCACGGTAAACTCTGTAATGTGCACACCTTCCTCTTCGGCTGCCTTCATTAAGCTGTACTCCACTTCTTCACCAATTACATGCTCACCAAATGCTGAAATAAAATGCTTTATTCTTCCCGTTACCACCACGCGATATGGGTTAGTTGAAACAAACTTCACGGTGTCACCAATATTATAGCTCCACAATCCTGCGTTGTTGCTCACTATCAGAGCATAGTTCTCTCCTGTTTTCACATCTTTGAGGCTAATGCGTGTTGGGCTTTCATTTAGGATTTCGTTCGCAGGGATGAATTCAAAAAAAATCCCGCTGTCAGTATTCAATAGTAGCCCATCTGCTTCCTGCGAATCCTGAAAAGCAAAAAAGCCTTCTGATGCAGGGAATGTTTCTATTGTGTCAATCTTCTTTCCGATACTTTCAAACAGTTTTGATTTGTATGGTTCAAAATTTACGCCGCCGTGGACAAGTACAGAAAAGTTCGGGAAGATGTCTTTAATTTGCTTACCGCTTTTCTCTATCAATCGATCAAAATACATTTGCACCCAAGGCGGTATACCACTTATCAACGTCATATCCTGATTAATAGTCTCCTCAAGAATCTTATCCAACTTTGTCTCCCAATCATCAATGCAATTGGTTTCGTAGCTTGGCAATTGGTTGGTGCGCAGATAACTTGGTATGTGATGATTCACAATGCCGCTGAGCCTGCCGGTTGGTATGCCTCCTATTCTTTCCAATTCCGGCGAGCCGGATAAAAAAATCATCTTGCCATTTGCAAAACCAGTATTGCCAGTCTCAGACATATAGCAAAGCAAAGCATTTCTTGCGGTATTGATATGGTTAGAAATAGAATCCTTAGTAATAGGAATGTATTTGACACCGCTCACTGTACCTGATGTTTTTGCAAAATAAATCGGCTGACCTTTCCACAGCACATTGTGCTTTCCTTCTTTTATTAGCTCAATATATTTTTTAAACTGCTCGTAGTCTCTTACCCGGATTTGTTTTTTAAAATCATCGTAGCTCTTTATGTCGGCCATGCAATGCTCCTCGCCAAAAATTGTTTTGCTGCCAGTCTTCAATAAATCTTTAAAAATATTTTCCTGGCTGCTAATGGCATTTGACGCACTCTTGCGGATGCTCTTATTTATATAAGCCGCAAAAGGCTTTGCTAAAAATGATTTGAATTTCATACAGATTCCTGCAACAAAAATAGGGAAACTAAATACGCTATAACTCCCAAAAAATTTATTGTTATATAAACGGTGTTAAAATCGGCAAGTTGAAACTCAATTAATGCCGGCAACCAATCCTCCTCAAGTCTCACTTCAGAAAAAAGGATTCTATCCAAATTTGAATTTGCTAAGAGCATTCCCGCTAATGTGATATACTATTGCTGTCTTTTTCAAAAGCATTGCAAAATTCCGTTCACCTGATCTGGAATAACCATCAAAAGCAACCTATCAATGCCAAATTTGTCTTTTGCCACCGAATCTCGGAGCATCATCTGATAAGTATCCGTGTATCCGGTTTTCCCACTTCGTGATCTGCACCTTGCCCAAAGCAGTCATTTTGAGCAAACAGTCTTAGTTTTGTACAGAAAAAGGGTCTTTTTTTCATTTTCGTCTTCTGATTTTCAACAATTCCCCTTACCTTTGCAGCCCTAATAATGAATTTTATGCTAGCAGTAGTAAAAATTGGCGGTCAGCAGTTCAAAGTAAAGAACGACCAGACATTATATATACCGCATGTTGAAGGCAACGCGGGCGATAAGATAGAATTTGCAGATGTGCTTTTAACTGATAACGATGGCAAACTATCCGCAGGCAATGCATTGAAGGCTCTGGTAAAAGCAGAGATCATCGGACAAGTGAAAGGCGATAAAGTGATTTCATTTAAAATGAAAAGAAGGAAAGGCTTCAGAAAAAAACACGGGCATCGCACACATTACACTAAAATTAAAATCGAAAGCATCGTTTAGATAAAAATTAATCCCTCTCAAATTTCAGTTTTTAATTCTTCTAAATAAAACATCATGGCACATAAAAAAGGTGAAGGCAGTGTGAAGAATGGCCGCGACTCGCAAAGCAAACGCCTGGGAGTAAAAATTTTTGGTGGACAAGCTGTCGTTGCCGGCAACATTATCATTAGACAGCGCGGTACAGAATATCATGCAGGAAAAAATATTGGCGTCGGAAGAGATTTTACTCTGTTTGCATTGACTGATGGAGTGGTTGAATTTAAGAAAGGAAAAGGTGATAAGACTCTCGTTAGTGTCAATCCGGTGGAAGTAACTGTATAAAAACATTTTGAATATTTTCAAAATATTTTTTGGTTGTTCCAAAGAAGTTTTTATTTTTACTACCGTAAATTGATTTACTAACCAATTAAATTCAAAAAAAATGGCAACAGCAAAAAAAGCAGCTAAGAAAAAAGCAGCTCCAAAAAAGAAAGCAGCTCCTAAGAAGAAAGCTGCAAAAAAAGCGGCTAAGAAGAAATAGTTCTTAATTTCTTAGATGCAAAAAATACAAAGTCCCGGATTAATTTCCGGGACTTTTCTTTTTTAAGCAACTGCCTTCTTGCTGATAAATATTTAGTTATTTTGATGAAAGTATATTTTAAAATCAACTTTCAATATGGCAATCACGAACGACTACATTGCAGACCAGTTCTCGCTTCTGTCGAAACTGATGGATATCCACGGCGAGAATTCTTTCAAAACAAAGTCATATTCCATTGCAGCGTTTACTATCGAGAAATTACCTGAACAACTGGCAACTATGCCACAGGATAAAATATTTTCCATTAAGGGTATCGGTGATGCGGCAGGCAAAAAAATACTAGGTATTCTTCAGACAGGCGAGCTTGCTCAATTGAAAGAATTTATTGAAAGAACACCGCCCGGTGTAATGGAAATGCTGAATATAAAAGGCCTCGGGCCAAAAAAAATTGCAACAATATGGAAAGAGATGGAAATCGAATCCATCGGTGAATTGCTATATGCTTGCAACGAAAACAGGCTTTTGCTATATAAAGGCTTCGGCGAAAAAACACAAAAGGGTGTTAAAGATACTATTGAATTTTATCTGAAAAGCCAGGGATCTTATTTATTTGCCGAATGCGAAACCTTTGCAATAGCTACAGATAAAAAATTGAAAGAAAAATTCTCTGCATACAAACTTGAATTGACTGGTGAGTTCAGGCGCCAGCTTGAAATTATTAATAAGCTTGAATGGGCAACTACTGCCAGTGCTGCCGAATTAAAAACTTTTTTTGAGCATGCGGGCTTCTCAGTCGAAGAAGAAAATAAGCAAGGAATAGCTTTCAAAGGAGAGTTAAACATCACCCTAATTTTCCACATTGCAACTTTGCAAACATTTTTCTCTACGCTTTTCGAAACAAGCTGCAGCGAAGAATTTCTTCATGCATGGAAACATAGAGCAGGATGGGATGGTTCTGAAATTTTTTCATCGGAAGAAGATATTTTCTCTTCATCAAAAATAAATTTCATCCCGTCCAATCAGCGGGAAGAAGAAACAATCATTAGTGAAGCGAATATTAAACCATTACTACCAATTATTCAGCCCGGAGATATCAAAGCAATCATACACAGCCACAGCAATTGGAGCGATGGATCTAATACCGTTGAAGAAATGGCCAAAGCGTGCATTGAAAAGGGATTTGAGTATCTTGTAATCAGCGATCACAGTAAAAGCGCTTTTTATGCCAATGGATTAACTGAAGAAAGAATCAGGGAACAGCATCTCTATATCGAGGAATTGAATAAAAGACTTTTTCCTTTTAAAATTTTCAAGAGCATTGAAAGTGATATTTTAAATGATGGCAACCTTGATTATTCTGCCAATATCCTTTCCACTTTTGATTTAGTGATTGCTTCAGTTCACTCCAATCTTAAAATGAATGAGGAAAAGGCAATGATCCGGCTGCTACGAGCTATAGAAAATCCATACACTACAATACTTGGCCATATGACTGGCCGTTTATTGCTAAGCCGTCCTGGTTACCCTGTTGATCATCATAAAATAATTGAGGCATGCGCTGCTAACAATGTAGTGATCGAACTAAACGCTCATCCGCGAAGACTGGATATGGACTGGCGCTGGATAAAATATGCATTGCAAAAAAATGTTCTCATCTCCATTGACCCTGATGCACACTACATCAGCGGCTTTAGTGATATAAGATACGGAACAATTGCTGCCCAAAAAGCAGGCCTGACAAAAGAAAAAAACCTCAGCAGTTTTTCCCTGAAGGAGTTTGAGTTTTTTTTATCGTCGCAAAAAAACAAACGGCGTTAAGGGGAAACTTCCATCACAGGCAATTCCACAAAAAAAGTTGTGCCCAATTTTTCCTGCGTTTCAAACCAAATTTTTCCTTTGGCCTGCTCCACAATTGTTTTGCTCATTGCAAGACCAAGACCAGTACCGGAAGATTTGGTAGTGAAATTGGGCATAAAAATTTTTGAACGCGTTTGCAACGGGATCCCTTCCCCGTTATCAGACACTTTAATTATGATATTGTCCCCGATCAGTTCTTCACTGATACTGACCACTTTTTTATCGTTGTTCTCGCATGCTTCTACTGCATTCTGCAGCAGGTTGGTGAACAAACGGTTCAACTGTGTTTTATCTGCATACAACATGATTCTTTTATGAACAGGCACCCACTTAAAGAGCATATTTTCTGTCGTTTCATATAGGGATGAAAGTGAGTATAACATGTCGTGCAGGTCAAATGCCTCTAATTTAGGATTGCCAATATTTGCAAACTGTGAAAAATCTGCTGCGATCTTTGCAAGATGATCTATTTGTTCAACAAGTGTTTTTGCAACGCCGGCAGTCATCTCTTTTACATTCGTAGTATCATTATCAATTGCCTTTTGCAGGTATTGGATGCTCAGTTTCATGGGCGTTAACGGGTTCTTGATTTCATGGGCAACCTGTCTTGCCATTTCGCGCCATGCGCCTTCACGCTCGCTCTTTCCCAATGCTGCAGCACTCTCCTCTAACTGCTTGACCATTTTATTATACTCCTTTACCAGACCTCCAATCTCATCGTCCCTGTTCCATTCCACCTGTTCATTAGTTTTGCCAAGATTAACTTGCCGCATTTTCTCAGAAATGAGCGTGAATGAAGAAGTGATGCGGTTAGTAAGAAAAAGAGCGATAGTGCCGGCAATTAAATATATTAAGGCATTGAGAATAATAATAGCAACCAGAAAGTTAGATATCTCCTGTTTCAGTTCATCCCCTGTGGTAAATAACGGGATATTCAGGTAGGCGTATGCGTTGCCCCTGTCATCACGGAGCGGGCAATAAATACTCAGATAAGAAATCCGTGCCATCTGCTCATTATTGAAAAATTCAACAACATTTTTCTGATGAAGATTGTAATAAGCCAGCGGATCCATTTTTTTGCTTAATATCCCCTTATCATACACAAAAGGATTTGAAGATACTTTCAGGTCCCCATCCAGATTATATAAATTCAAAGCAATACCATGTATCTCCGCAAGCGTATTTAAAATGTTTCCGATATTTTCTTTTGGAGAAAACACGTATTCCTGCAGGCTATCATTAAAAACAGGGGGTGAGATATTATCCTGCAATTCTCTCACAGCTACCTTTATAGCATCGTTTAACCTATTTTGATTGCTCCTTTCATACCTGTCGATAAAGAAAAAGATAGTCGCCGCACCAATTACCACAAATGAAAACAAACTGATAAAAATAATGGTAGCATGAATCTGTGTTCGGATGTTTGACCGAATATAAGGCCTGAGCCTGCTCAGGTGAAGACGGGTTGTAATGAGCATAGCAACAAGTCTTACAATCACAAGCAAAATGATAAATGCATTAAAGAGGTAAGCGAAGAGGGTTACTGCTTCAATCAGAGAGTTGTCTTTTTTTGCGATGACAACAATCTTATCGTTTGTCACACGATGCCATAACTCGTCGTATGAGCCATTGGTACGCCGTTCGAAATCAACTTTTGGAATCTGATCTTCTGTCAAAAATAATGGGAAAGGGTAATTGTTCCCGAAATCGATCAATTCATTTTTATTATACACAGCATAGGAGTAGACAGGGGAATACTCAGGAAAAAATTCTCTTTTCTGCTGGAATAATTCCGGGCTGAGCTCATCACCTTTATCATTCTTAAGATCAGAGAGAATGAATATATATCCAGCGGTCTTCCCGGATGGATCCCTGATCGCCTTTTTATAAATGTATGTGTACTTGTCAAATGATTTTTCATAGTATCGCAACCCGTCCATTCCGGCAGCCTTTCCCTGAATATTAAATATTGTATTCAATGTATCATAAGATACCGGCAATGCATTATACAATGGCTTTTCAAGTGAGTCGTACGTGAATATCTTCATATCGTACTTCTTTCGGTAAGTGCTGTAGCTGCTATTGATGAGGCTGTCTTTCAAAAAAGCATTGGCTGACAGGTCTTTGAACCTTCCTAAATTAGCAAACAGAAAATCATTGTCAATATAGGCAATTGCAATGCTGAAAAGCCGCTCGCTTGATGGGTCTGTCTGTTCTGAAATCCTTTCCGCAGTGCGCTGTCGCTGTACGATCTCGATTTTTTTATTCTCAAAAAAAATAATGCCAGATATGGATGCAGAAAAAATGAAAAGCCAGAAAAGGACTTCAGAGACATTCAACCGCAGATTAAGGCTGGAGAACAATTTGCGCTGCATAAGCCATAGGTACACAAGCAGCCATATCAGTACGATTACATCCAAAGAGACCTGCTCTGGATCTTTTACCGCGAAGGTAAGCAACAGCAAACCAGCGAAAGCTATGATAATATAAACAAGAAAATTATTTACATCAACCAGTGAACTGATGATATTTAAAAGAATCTGTGTAATGAAAAAATAACTTAGCGCAAGTGTTGCCAGCACGATAAAACCAATAAAACTATAAGCTGTCAGACTGAAAAAATTGGTGACACTAAAAGAAATCCCATCGGCAACAAGGCTTCGCAGAATATTTGAGAATACAAAGGTGATAAACAGTATGCAGACAAGGACAATTATTATAAAGAACCATTTTTTAAATTTATTGCGAAATATCGGAAATTTATAATCTGCTATTTCCTGTTTGACAAAAAGTATTATCCAACAAAACAGCAGAGAATTAATCAGGAGATCACCAAGAGAACTCAGTACAAACCCGGAGCTGTAAATAGCAGGATCAAAAAGTTCAAACTGGCGCAGGTTGAATAATCCGGGAAATATGTACACAACTGAACGAAACAATACCACCATAGCTATCAAAAAGAGTATCCCTTTAAGAGAACCAAATCTTTCACCAATGCTGTGCGATAAATTATACACAATCATCAGCAATAACAAAATGCTTATTAAAATAAGAACCCGGGATATCCAGTTGTCGCTGTTTGCGCTTGTTCCAGCCCTCCTCTCAAGAAAAAACAATGTATTACCAAAATGGCTTACTACAGGAAATCCGGTATGAGACTGAGTAATATGAAACCTGTTTTCTTCGGCCGGAAAATTTACAAACTCGGGTTTAAAGCCAGAAATGTCTATATAATATTGTGACCGTAAAGGGATCAATGCAACAGCAGTTATACGCCTGTTGTCTCCTGCCAGCTTTCTTTTGACAAATTCATATTGGCCGTTTTGAAAAGAAAAAAAATAGTTGCCATCAGGCAAATTCAACAGGCTGTCAGGTGGAAGCACCTGCTGGCTGTTCCAAAATCGCAATGTGCGGATACTGCTTTCTTTTTCATACAAAAGCAAAGTGTACTTTTTTGCAGTCAACAATGCCAACTCATTTTTGCTGAATTGCTGCCCTGCGAGATTCTGAACCAGCGAATCATTTTTTGTAACAGCTATAAAATCCTTCTCTCTTTCCTGTAAGAAATTCTGTATTGAGTTTCTCCAATAGGTATCAGTGAAATTGCTCTTTAAGATAAAATTTGTGAGATAGCCGGCAATAAATAAAAATAAGGCTGCAAGCAGCAAATATAAATTCCTCTTTAAAAAATTTATCAGAAAAGACTTCAATCGTGCAATTTTTTCTTTTTAATGGAATCCCATATCGCATCCATTTCCTGAAGGCTCATATCAGCGAGCGCTTTGCCCTGCGACTGGGCTTCTTTTTCCATTTGCGTGAACCGGGCGATGAATTTTTTATTCGTCCGCTCTAATGCGTTCTCAGCATCAATATGCAAAAACCGTGCATAATTGATCAGAGAAAAAACGAGGTCACCAAACTCGTCCTCTATTTTATCCTTATCATTCAACGACACAGCCTCTTTAAGCTCCTCCATTTCTTCGCACACATTATCCCATACCTGATTAGTGGTGTCCCATTCAAACTTAACCTGTGCGGCCTTTTCCTGCAACCGGATTGCCTTCACCGTTGCAGGTAGCGAAACAGGAACACCACCAAGCACTGATGTCTTTCCTTCTTTCAGTTTAAGCTTCTCCCAATTTTTTTTCACGTCCTCTTCATCATTCGCTGTCGTGTCCCCATATATGTGGGGGTGCCTGTAGATAAGCTTATCACAGATCTTATTGATCACTTCAACAATCGTAAAACGGCTTTCCTCTTTTCCGATTTTAGCATAAAAAACAATGTGCAGCAATAAATCACCCAACTCTTCCTTAATGCCATCCCAATCCCGATTGGTAATCGCGTCGGCCAGCTCATACATTTCTTCAATAGTCAGCGTCCGCAGTGTATAAATGGTTTGCTTTTTGTCCCAAGGGCATTTCTCGCGCAAGTCGTCCATTATACTCACCAAGCGATTAAAGGAAGCAGCAACATCACCCATAAAATTTTAATTTAAATAGAAATTGCAGAGATTAATACAAACAATAAAAGAAGAATCACATTGACTATGAGCGCAAGAAAACTTACAATAAGATATTTCATGAACGTTTTAAATCTTTTCTGTCCATAAAATCTTCTCATGGCTTTGTACAGATAAACCATCATATATATCCACACCACAAAATCTATTATTCCTAAAATGACATGAAGCCATTTCCATGATACGGCAGCCTGCAGTTGGTTTGACAATATCAAAATCAGCATTAAAATAAAAGTTGCGCAATAAACGTGGATCGTGAATATGCCATGGCTCGTATAATAATATTGTTTGCGGCGAATGTAAACCAGTCGCAATATCAAAGCGAAAAATGGAAGCGATATAAATAATATTTTCGGGAACGAATGCAAAAATTTTTCCCTGAAATGTGCAAAGTAACTGCTCTTGTCTTTACGATATTCATTCTTAATATCAATTAGTTTTCTGATAACGATTGCTGTTATCCAATCATCACGTCTATCATCTGGCAATTTTTTCTGCATAGAGTCATATGCTTGAGGCGATGCATATTTGCCCACAGAAAACCCTAAAAAATCATCATCATTTCTTTTTTTAACAGAATCGGGCTTTGCAAGTGCGCCATTCACAGTGTTAGCAACATTTGGGGGCATGCCTCCTGTTTTCAGGCTGTCCATATTTGCCCGTAGCATCAACAGCGCAACATCCTTCGTATCAAACTTACGCGTAGTAGTATCGCCATAAAATTTTTTCGCTGCAGCAATTTCTTCGTCAAGCTCTTTTATAGCATCAAGAGTTTCAGCGGTGTCTTTGTCTTTATCTGATCTTGCAGCATTCAATTCGCCTTGCAATCTTGTTTTTTGCTTCTGCCAATCTTTAACGCCTTTGGCCGATTCGTTACCGGGCTTCTCATCCAGCTTCATGATCTTTTCGGCATTGGTAAGCGAAAAAAGCACCACAAAAAAAATCGCTGAAGTAAAAACATACATTCTGATCGGGTTCAGATAACTTGCCCGCCTCCCCTGCATATATTCTTTCGAAAGAAACCCGGGCTTTGTGATGAGGTATTTGACCGTACTGAAAAACTTGCCGTCAAAATGGGTGATGTCCTCAAAAAAATGATTGACCAGATGCCAAACCGTTTCCTTCGGCTCAAGGTTTTCCTGGCCACACATATGGCAGTACCTGCCATAAAGTGTCGTATTGCAGTTAAGACAAATTTTTTCTGTTCTTTCTTTCAGGTGAGACACTCACGAAATTTTAACTAAAAATAAGGAACAAAGCCCAATTACATGCAACGCTTTCATTCGATTTAATCAATAATAAAGTTTTAGCACATCAAACGTATTATACGGACAATTTTTTCGTTCATGCTGCAGAGATTACTTTTGTTGCTACAATAAAACTTATAATGAAATCACTCCTGACATTCATCTTTTCCGCAATCATTGCCCAATCTGCTTTTGCGCAATACTATTATCAGGACATCATCGCTACACAACAGGTGACAGAAAAATGGAAAACTTATAAAGAAAATAAAGTAAAATCAGTCAATATCTCCAGCTTCGAAAATGACAACACGCCAACGGATGGCTTCCTGTGCAAACAAAACGTCAAGACCGATTATTCAGAAATATCCACTTATACGAAGTCTGAGTTGGCAAGAGAATCTACCTTTACCACCTATTACAACGCAAATGGGCAGCCGAAAAAAACTTACGATACCAGCAAAGCCTATCAAAGCCTTACTGAATATGAATTTGATGCCGCCGGTAATATTTCATCTATTACCAACTCTTCGCTTGAAACAGTAAATAACATAAAAAATACAGAGCAGCATTTATGGAAATTCAATGCAGACGGCAAGCCCGCCGGAATGATAAAAATCAAAAACGGAAATGACACTACTTATATCCTCTTTATTTTTGATGAAAAGGGAAATGTTGCTGAGGAACATGCGGTTCATAATAATTCGGAAGCACCTGTATTCTATTATTACTATGATGACAATAAACGGCTGACTGATATTGTCAGGTATAATGCAAAGGCAAGGAAACTTTTACCCGATTATATTTTCACTTATGATGCGAAGGGACAGCTAGGCTCCATGCTATTTGTGCAGGAAGGAAGCACTGACTATAATAAATGGATTTACGAGTACAATGAAAAAGGTTTAAGAACCAAAGAAACCTGCTTCACTAAACAAAAAGAGCTGCTTGGGAAAATTGAATACGACTACAGTTTTAATAGATGAAAAATCAAAGATTAAAAATTCGACCTGCTTTTATTTTACCTTCTCATTCCTTATTCTTAAAAAACCGCAACCTTATATTTGGTGACGCTGTGGTATTTTTCCCCCGGTTTCAATATCGTTGAAGGAAATGATGGTTCGTTGGGAGAATCGGGAAAATGCTGTGTTTCCAAACACAATGCGGCATGCTGATTGATAGGTTTGTCATCGCTGGTTTTAATACTTCCATTTAAAAAATTGCCTGAGTAAAATTGCAAGCCCGGCTCTGTGGTAAACACTTCTAATCTTCGCCCGCTTGATGAATCCGATAAAGTGGCAACCAGTTGCAATGAACTGTCTTTTCTATTCAGCACAAAATTGTGATCATAGCCACCTGCCACTTCATTAATCCTTGCCCCGATTTTTTCTGGCTGGGTAAAATCAAACGCAGTTCCCTTCACCGATTTTATTTCTCCGGTCGGTATCAAAGTGCTGTCAACTGGCGTATAAAGATCAGCATCGATCATCAAAACATGATTAAGGATATTGTTGCTTACATCACCCGTCAAATTAAAATAACTGTGGTTGGTTAAATTGACTGGTGTCGGTTTGTCGGTTACGGCATTGTATTCAATCGTCAATTCATTGTCATCTGACAAACTGAACGTCACTGAAGTTTTCAGATTGCCCGGATACCCTTCTTCGCCATCTTTGCTTGTGTAGATCAATGTGATCGAAGCCACAGAATCCACGACTGGTAAAGTTTCCCACACAACTTTATCAAAGCCTTTCAATCCGCCGTGCAATGCATTTTTGCCATTATTGGTTGCCAGCGTGTATATATCGCTCCCTATTTTAAATTTGCCTTTTGCAATTCGGTTGCCGTACCTGCCAATGGTTGCGCCAAAATAAGGTGGCTTCGCGAGGTAACCTGACAAGCTATCAAATCCCAAAACGATGCTGCCTGAGCTTCCTTTTTTATCAGGAACAAGCCATGATATGATTGTTCCGCCATAATCAGATATTTTCACCTGCCCTCCGCTTTTGTTACTAAGCGTGAAAAGATGCACTTGCCTTCCATCGGTTCTTCCCCATGCTGCTGTTTTAATGCCAGTTTTACTTACCGCTTCTTCTTTATTTGATGTTTCATTGTTATTGCATGAAGCGGAGGCCAAAATAACAAAACCCGCAATACTCAGCATCAAGTTTGATTTATTCATAATAGCAATTTGAGGTGTCAATGCAGTTTGATTTCCAAGTATAAAATTCTATTTTAATTCCAGTACCACCACAGAAGCAGGTGGCATTTTCAGACTCAATATTTTTCCAGTAATCCTGGCTTCAGAAAAAGCAACAGGCTTCACCTTGTCGGCGTTGCTAAACTCATTATGATCCTGAATTTTAGCTGATACAAGTATGCGTCCAGTAACTGAAGTGAACTTGCTCCCGTGGATATCGACCGAAATATCGCGGGCTTTTTCTGCATCTATATTCACCAGTGAAATATGAATAAGCCCGTTTTTATCTTTTGATGCGGAAACAGAAATAGCAGGAATTTTTTCATTGCCTAAAATATAATCATCAGATTTTACTGACACTGGCAACAGAGTGGCATCCTGGTGTACGTTGTACATTTCCATCACATGATATGTAGGCGTGAGCACGATTTTTTCTTTATCCGTTAGGATAACCGCCTGCAACACATTGATCGTTTGTGCAAGGTTGGCCATTCTTACCCTGTCGGCATGATTGTTGAAAATATTCAACGTAACCCCCGCAATCATGGCATCGCGCATCGTATTTTGCTGATACAAAAATCCGGGATTGGTTCCGGGCTCCACATCATACCATCCCCCCCATTCATCCACCACCAGCGCCACTTTTTTCTTAGGATCATATTTATCCATGATGGCTGAGTGCTTCGTAACAAGTTCTTCCATCATCCATGCTCTTTTCATCGTAGTAAAATATTCCTGTTCAGTAAAATTTGTAGCTGAACTTTTGCGAGCCCAGTCAATGACTGAATAATGATGCATGCCTATACCATCAATCATGTCCAGCGGAATATTTTTCATCAGCGTCTCTGTCCAGTTGAAATCTGTAGAATTTGCACCAGATGCAATTTTAAATGCGCCATCACCCAGAAAGGTTACATACTTGCGGAATATATCTGCGTAATATTCAGGGCGCATATTGCCGCCGCATCCCCAGGCTTCATTGCCTATGCCCCACAGCTTTACTTTCCACGGCTTCTCCCTGCCATTGGCTTTGCGCATATCGCTCATTGGGCTTTTGCCATCGAAAGTAGTGTATTGATACCAGTCCGCGAGCTCCTGCACCGTGCCACTGCCCACGTTGCCAGATATATAAGGATCAGCACCAAGCGCTTCGCACATGTTCAGAAAATTGTGTGTGCCGAAGCTATTGTCTTCTGTAACGCCACCCCACCATTTATTCACCATCGAGGGTCTTTTATCTTTTGGCCCAATGCCGTCTTTCCAGTGATAAGTATCTGCAAAACATCCGCCGGGCCAGCGAAGCACAGGAATCTTCAGCTTTCTCAATGCCGTGATCACATCATTGCGCACACCCTCTGTATTGGGTATTATTTTATTTGTATCGCCAACATAAAAGCCGCCATAAATACAATGCCCGAGATGCTCCGCAAAATGACCGTAAATATTTTTACTGATAACAGCACCTGAAGAATCTTGATGCAACACAACAATGTTTTGACATAAACACAGATGAGCGATACAAAACGATAGCGAAAATAACAGAGAACATTTTTTCATAAGCAATTATCTTTTTGATTATTTACTATTAAAAAGCTGGAAGCATTTTTTTGAAGGAGCTTTGTTGTTAAGATAAACACTCTTTTCTGCGGATATTCCATGGGGAAATCTCCAAACTGCAACTGCAACAATACTGTTGAGCAATATTCAAATATCCACGTTAATTCAGTTTCCCATGCACTCAGCGCAAAATTATCCTCTTCAAATAAAATAAAGGAATATTTTTAATATTGTCAAAACAACATTTATTCATGCAAACGTGTTCATAAAATACAACGAAATGCACCGCTTAATTAAAAAAGGCGCAAAGGTTAATAATCATATCCTCTGCGCCTTTGTACTTTAGATTTAAGGTTTCTAATTCATCTGAACTTCCATAACGCCTGTCAAGGCGTCCCACAAACATTTGCATGTGGATTCGCATGCTGAGTGTGCAATTGCTTTATCATTTTCGTTCAACATACTTATTTTTTCTTGCAGCATGGCTGGTTCTGCCAGATCATTTTCATGCACAATAAAATAAATCTCATCTGCTTTCAGATGGCTATAGTTTCTTCTCAACCCTTCAAGCTTGGAAGAGGCCGTGGCGGGCTGTTGAACTTCAAAGGCATAGAGTGCGCCCAAAGCACCAGCATAACTTTCGTAATGAGATTCGGTTGTGCTTACCAGTTGCTTTACTGGCGGCAAATTTGCGGCGATGGCTTTTGATCCGATACTATTGGCAAAATTTTGCCACAATACAAAATGCGCCATTTCTTCATCAGCAATCTGTTGTTCACCGGCCTGCTGCCAGCCTTTACTGATCAGTTTAATAAAAGAGCCATATTCGCCGGCATATAAAGCAAACTGCTCACGTGTAAGTTTACCTTCGTTCCACGCGAGATAAAAAGGATGCTCCAGTAAATTGTACTGCTTTAGTGTGTCTGAAAAAGTATTGTTCATGGTCATGTTTTTTGAATCACAAATATAGGTCAAGACGGTATTCGATTTAATTCTCCATTAAATGTGGGCGGGTTGGCCTGTTTTCTTTGCTCAATCACAGTTTTCATTTAGGTTTGTGCAAACAACTAATTTTATGATGACTATTTCACACCCATGGCATGGTGTTTCTTACGGTGAACATGCTCCGAGAATAGTGAACGCAATAATTGAAATCCCGCAGGGGGCAAGAGCCAAATATGAAATAGACAAAGAAAGCGGGCTATTGAAATTAGACCGCGTTATCTATTCTTCATTTTATTATCCGGTAAATTATGGCTTCATTCCTCAGACCTATGGAGACGATAAAGACCCGCTGGATATTTTAGTGATCACCTCACTGCCGGTGCAGGCGCTGTGCCTGATGGAAGCTAAAGTGATGGGCGTGATGCAGATGGTAGACAGCGGCGATGCAGACGATAAAATCATTGCAGTGGCAGCAAAAGACCCAAGCGTGAACCATTACAATAATATTGAAGAACTGCCCAAACATTTTTTTGAAGAACTGCGGCATTTTTTTGAAGAATACAAAAAACTGGAGAACAAAACTGTGGTGGTTGAGGAATTTGGCGACAAAACAACTGCAATAAAAGTAATTGAGGATGCGATCGCTTCTTACAAAGAACATTTTGGCGGGAAAAAATGATTTTTCTCAATTGGTAAGTGAACTTATTTCTTATGGGTGTTAACGTTAATCGTGCTGAATAAAGGTTCACAAACAATCAGTAAGTGCCGTTACGCCGACAAACGGACAACTGAAAACCTGAAACTGAAAATTTTACTTCTATGTCCATACAAACTGTTTTACTGGTAGTGCTTGTTGGTCTTGCCGCTGGCATTTTAAGCGGTCTTGTTGGTATAGGCGGCGGCATCATCATCGTGCCTGCATTAGCTTTTTTGTTGGGTTTCAGCCAGCACCAGGCTCAGGGAACATCCCTTGGTATTTTATTATTGCCTGCCGGTATTTTTGCAGTCATCAATTATTACAAACAAGGATACATTGACCTGAAAGTTGTTTTCATTTTATTTATCGGGTTCGTTATCGGCGGCTATCTCGGAAGCAAGATATCACTCAACCTGTCGGAGGCTGCCGTTAAAAAGATATTTGCTGTTGTATTGGTTTTCATTGCCGGCAAGATGTTATTCTTCGATAAATAAGTATTCAACAAAGCATACTCCTTGAAATGAAATCCCGATATGCTTTCGGTATAAGGTTTCAATCAAAGAATTTGTGAAATTTCGCTGCGCCTGCATCTTACCGATATAAATTTCCTATTTTACTCTTTGTGCAAAAAGATGCCTTCAGCCATATAACCGATAAAGAATTGCTGGAACATTTCTATGCAAGTCACGATAACAAATGGCTTGGAATTCTGTTGCAGCGTTATACTCTTTTACTGTTGGGCGTTTGCATGAAGTATTTAAAGAATGAAGAAGAAGCGAAGGATTGTGTACAGCAGGTTTTTCTGAAAGCCATCACTGAACTGCATAAATATAAAGTTGAGTATTTCAAATCGTGGATATACATGGTTGCCCGCAACCATTGCCTGATGAGGCTCCGGCATATGGGCAAAAAAACAGTGGGTATCGACGAGAAATTAATTGAGGCAAAAGAAGATATCAAAGCCAGCAGCCACATTGAAAAAGAAAACCTGCTCAAAGCAATGGGAGAATCATTAAGCGAACTGAGCAAAGAGCAGAAAGACTGTGTAACTTTGTTTTATCTTGAAAAAAAAACATATCATGAAGTTGCCGACAAGACAGGTTTTACGATCATGCAGGTTAAAAGCTATATCCAAAATGGGAAAAGAAATATGAAACTATTGCTGCATAAAAAAATGAAAGGTGCTTCGCAAAGCGAATTTGAATGAATAATGACCTGCTGAACATATTGTCCGATAACAACAATGGTATGGATGACCAGAAGCTGATGGATTATCTGGAAGGCAAGCTATCAGGGGAAGAAAAATATGAAGTGGAAAAATGGATGGCTGACAATGATATTGCAAGCGACGCAGTGGAAGGATTGCAAAATATAAAGGACAAAAAAAACCTGCAGCAATATGTTGACCAATTGGACAAAAACCTGCAAGCTCAATTGCAAAAGAAAAAGCAGCACCGCCTCAAAATGCGCCTGAAAGAATATCCGTGGATATATTTCACTGTTGTGCTGATATTGATTCTTTGTATTATCGGATATTTTGTACTGAGGCAGTTTTTGCTTCAGTATTAATTATAAGACAAAAGGTTTCTTGCAAAGACGCGAAGACACAAAGTTGAAACAAGAAATTAAAATGTGACATCGCACTTTCACATTTCGTATTTTAAATCCCCTATTTCTGATTTATAGATTTCTTTACTGGTACTGAATATAAATCGGTTGCGGCTTTAGTTTAAGTACTTCCTGCGGAGTCATCATACGGCTGTTCTTTTCCCGGAAATCATTTTTATAAAATAATTTAAAGCCTGTAAACTGAACAGGTTCTTTATAAACAAACTCATGGTAGGTGGTCAGTTTCCTTGCTTGTGCGCCCCAACCATCCATATCAACTACAAGCTGGACTTCAGGCCGGGTTGCAATTTTTTTATAGTTAGTAACCATCGCTCTGGTAAAGCGGTGCACCACCAAAATTTTAGGGGGAAGGTTATTTGCTTTGACAAGTTTGGCAAGATAATCGGATACGAAATTTACATCTGTCGCATCCATAGTGCCGATCACCGTACCAGGTTTTTTCCCTGTTTTCATGGAAAACTCTGGGTCAATGCCTAAATGAACCTGCGGCATTTTCAAATATTTTTCGAGCAAAGGGATCTCGGTCTGCACATTACTGAGTGCCACCTGCACATCTAAAAATACAATCGCATTTATTTTATCCGCCATTTTAAGCACTGAATCAATTTGCTTGAATGGCATGCGTGCTCTGTATTTATTGTCTTTTCCGGGACTTCCTTGTGCAGTAACTGCTATATAATGTAAGGCTGGTTGTACATCCATGGTTGTATCGGCAGCCTTCCATTTCTTTACTTCAGCATCTAATTTTTCAAACATCTGTTTTTCCGGATATTCGCCCAGCACGCCCATTTTTTTAGAATACAAATTACCATAAAAAGCAACGATCCTTTTGAAAGGGAGAATAGCACCAGGTTCAGGATATGCTGTTTTCACCGGCCAGCGACCTGAAGAATCTCCATTGGTTAATTTGATCAAGCGCTGGTCAAATAAGGCAGTATCCAATACAGGAGGAACCGCACTGACCATAGAATCCTTTCTGATTGTGCTGTCTTTCAGCGCTTGTACCTTCGCCTGTCTTTCCTGCTCCGAATAAAGGTTATTGCAGCTAAGCATCGCTGTTATTGTAAAATAAGCAGCAACAAAGGAAGCCATTTTTATAAAGAGGTTTTTGGAGAAATACGGTGTAATTATACGAGAAGTGACAGCGGGATTTATTTCGCATTGCATAGGTAACGGATTTATGATGATAAAAGGGCACGATAACTTTGCTAAGAACGAGCTAAAGGCAATTTTATTTTGAAAGATAAGCTGTTTAATATTCAACATGAGCGGCCTGAAAAACGTGGTTTCGTCTACAAAATTAAACAGGAAATACTAATATGAAATGTTATAGATTTCAACAAAAAAAATAAAATGTTGAAAACATTGCGAATGCAAAACAAAATCTTACCCGTATCTAATTTGCGAGATTGATTAAGATGATTGATCCAATTCGCTGGCCGGTATATGATGTTGCCCAATATTTGTTTTAACATCATTTTATTATCCTATGATCAATTATTGAAAAAAAGCATGCTAAATTCAAATTACGAATCTTAATAATGCTCACAGACAACTCAACTAAAAAACCTTATGCCCAAATCATTTTCCATTTCAATGATAATACTTGTATCTTTTAATTTCTCCGTCGCCTCCACTGCTTCAACCCGAAAATTTTATGACACCTCTATCAATCCGAAAACAGCAGCCACACTTACAAAAAACGATTTTTTGAACTTATATGCCTGGGATGATTCTTCAAAAGCTTTGACACAATTTTACTTTGCAAAAAGAAACAGAGGGAAAAAAATGATAGCTACTTCAACTGCCATTTCAGGCGGCATAGCAGCAATCGCAATAATCGCTGCTATTGCTCACAGTAATAGCTCATCAGGGACAACAACAAATGTTCCCAAAACGGATGAACCTCCTCCTTTCCCGCTTTTACTGCTTTTTATTCTTTGTCCTGTAATCCCATTTTTAATAATGGGCATAAGGCTACGCACAAAATATTCTTCACAAAAACTCTTACTTCAGTTAAACAATTATAGTACAGGCAAACCCATTCCCAAATGGATTGCCAAAAGTCATTCATTCAAAAACATTTTAAGAAGGGGATATCAAAATTAAATTCCGCCGTAAAAATTTCATGGAATTATATTAGTGCGGGGAACAGCATTCGGTATTTTATCAACAGGAGTTTCGTTTTTAAGATTGCGGAGTGGCATCTTCTCGATTCTTTTAGTATCCGGAACAAGGCAAGGCATATCATCATACATCAAATCATAGACTGAGCCATTGGGAGTATTGTGAGAAAATTTTGCCCGCATGTCCCTTAAATTTATGAAAACATATTTTTGAAAAAACCGATCCAGATCAGGCGTGTCAGACTTGAAATCTTTTTTAAGAAAATCATTTGAAAGGTTACCTTGAAAAACAGGTGGCTGCAATTTTACATTGGCAATAGAAGCTGATTATCATGAAACGTATCCTGCTTTGTTTGGCCATAGGCTATATTTGCTGCAAGCAAAAAAAGAGAGAATACTTTTTTCATACAATTTATTTAAATGAGGATAAATAAAATTACAAAAAAATAGATTTTTCGTTGCAAAATTTCATCTCATTTTCTTAAATGCATTGATGAGCCCATTGGTAGAAGCATCATGCGAATGCACTTCTTGTCCATCCAGCAACTCAGGCAATATTTTTCCTGCAAGCGCTTTGCCTAATTCAACGCCCCATTGGTCGAACGTGTAGATATTCCAAATTACGCCCTGCACAAAAATCTTATGCTCATACAGTGCAATCAATCTTCCTAAAGTAAATGGCGTTATTTTTTTTATAAGAAAAGAATTGGTCGGCCTGTTGCCACTGAAAGATTTATAAGGAATCAGTTCCGGCTTCACGTTCTCAGCAATCAGTTCGTCTTTTGTCTTTCCATTCATCAGTGCTTCAGTTTGTGCAAAGAAATTAGAAAGTAATTTCACATGATGGCCGCCAAGAGGATTGTGGCTGATGGCCGGTGCTATAAAATCGCAGGGAATCAATACCGTTCCCTGATGGATGAGCTGATAGAATGCATGCTGGCCGTTGGTGCCCGGCTCACCCCAAACCACCGGCCCCGTTGAATAAGTAACGGGATGCCCATTTCTGTCGGTGCTTTTGCCATTGCTTTCCATATTGCCCTGCTGGAAATAAGCAGCAAACCTATGCATGTACTGATCGTAAGGAAGAATGGCCTCGGTTTGAGTACCGAAAAAGTCGGTGTACCACAATCCAACCAGTGCCATGATGACCGAAATGTTTTTATCGAACGATGTTTCGCAGAAATAGTTGTCTGTTGCATGCGCGCCTTTCAGCAATTGCTCGAAATTTTCATACCCGATAGTCAGAGCAATGGATAACCCAATAGCGCTCCACAGAGAATATCTTCCGCCAACCCAATCCCAAAACTCAAACATGTTTTCTTTATCAATCCCAAATTTTACCACATCTTTTTCATTGGTGGATAATGCCACGAAATGTTTGGCGATATACTTTTCTTCTTTTGCTGACTGCAGAAACCAGTCCCGTGCAGAATTGGCGTTGGTCATCGTTTCCTGAGTGGTAAATGTTTTTGATGCGATCAGGAACAACGTTTCATCAGGCGTTATTTTTTTGAAAGTCTCAACAATTTGAGTGCCATCAACATTAGATACGAAATAGGCCTGTATATCTTTTAGCCAATATGATTTCAATGCCTCCGTCACCATTACAGGTCCAAGGTCGCTGCCCCCAATACCAATGTTCACAATGTATTTTATTTTTTTCCCCGTAAATCCCCTCCATTCGCCGGTATGAATTTTTGCACAAAACGCTTTCATGTGATTTAGCACACTGAACACCTCCGGCATCACATCTTTGCCATCTGCATAAACGGGTTTGCCGGAAAAATTGCGTAATGCAATATGCAATACCGAGCGATTTTCAGTCTGATTGATTTTCTCCCCGCTGAACATGGCTTCGATCGCTTCTTTCAGCTTGCTTTCCTCCGCAAGATGCAATAGCAAGTCAATGGTTTTTTCTGTGACAATATTTTTTGAATAATCGAATAGTATATCATCAACATTCAAAGAATATTTTTTGAACCGCTCTGCATCGTGCTGAAACAACTCGCGCATCTGGATGGTTTTCATTTCAGTTTCATAATGTGTTTTTAATTGCTGCCATGCTTTTGTGCTTTGCGGAGATATTTTTGGAAACATAATCAATTATATTTTGAATTAAAATAATGAAGGTATTCAGGATAAAGCCACAGATTCACAGATTAGCTGTTAAAACTTATAACAATACTTCCGAATCAGATTTAATATGTGAATTGTGCCTATAATTTTTCAATGATGTCAATGGTTTTCTGCACCATGTCTTCAGAGATATCAAGATGGGTAACAAAGCGGATTTGGTCGGCAGCAATCGCAATCACATGAATCCCTTTCTGATAAAGCCTTTCAGCGATTTGCTTTGCCGGATAATCCTCTTTTGTGATAGCTATAACGATGTTGGTCTCCACAGGCATGATGCTTTTTACATAATCCTTTTTTGCCAAGGCATCAGCAATTTGCTTTGCATGCAGATGATCTTGCGCCAATCGCTCAATGTTATTGTGCAAGGCATAGATGCCCGCCGCAGCCATAAACCCTGCTTGCCTCATGCCGCCGCCAAATACTTTGCGCACCCTCCTTGCCTTCTTAATAAAATTTTGCTTGCTAATTAATATACTTCCAATCGGGCAACCCAATCCTTTGTTCAGGCAAACTGAAATGCTGTCGAATATTTCACCATATTGCTTTGGCGTTTCTTTTTTGGCAACAAGCGCATTGAACAATCTGGCACCATCTAAATGCAACTGAAGACTATTATCATTGCAAACTTTTCTTATCTTTTTTATTTCTTCAAAATCATAGCATCCGCCGCCGCCGCGGTTAGAAGTGTTTTCCAGACAAACCAATGAAGTTCTTGGTTTGTGCACATCATCTGGATTGATGGCAGCAACAACCTGTTCTGCATTGATCCTTCCAAAATCTCCCACCATCGTTTTGACCTGCGAACCGGAATTCGAAGCGATTCCGCCGCCTTCATAAATATATACGTGCGCATTGCTGGCGCAAATTACTTCATCGCCGGGCTGTGTGTGGCATCGTATCGCAATTTGATTAGACATCGTTCCACTAGGACAGTATAACGCAGCTTCCATGTCAAAAAGCTTTGCAGCCATTTCTTCGAGTTGATTAATGCTCGGGTCTTCACCAAAAACATCATCGCCTACGGGCGCATTCATCATAGCCTGAAGCATGCCAGGCGTTGGTTTTGTAACTGTGTCTGAGCGGAAGTCAATCATCATACATTTTTTAAAGATGTCATCTCGGGCGCAAATTAAACTGAATTGGGAAGATTTCCATTTTCATCACTTTCCCCAGCTTATCCCCTATTCCCGGCAAGCGTTTATTTTATGCTTGCATCCGCGTAACTTTGCAAATCATTTTACCAGAAACAGGAGGTCATATTTATGAATTTATTTGAAAAGCAGCAACATGAGTTTTCCGGAAGGCATATCGGACCAAATGAACACGAAGCAGCGCAGATGCTGAAAACCATCGGGATCAGCAGTCTGGATGAGTTGATTGATAAAACAATTCCCCCTTCTATCCGCAGTAAAACATTGCTCGATATTCCCGGGCCTGTGAGCGAATATCAGTATCTCAAAGAATTGAAAGAAGTAGCTGAAAAAAACAAAGTATTCAAAAGCTATATCGGTCAGGGCTACTATAATACCATAACACCAAGTGTCATCCTTCGCAATGTTTTTGAAAACCCCGGATGGTATACACAGTACACTCCTTATCAAGCTGAGATTTCGCAAGGAAGGCTTGAAAGCTTATTGAATTTTCAAACCATGGTGAGCGACCTGACTGGCTTGCCGCTTACGAACGCATCATTGCTGGATGAAGGCACTGCTGCTGCTGAAGCAATGGCGATGTTCTTTCACGATATCAATAAATCAGAAATAAAGAAACCGAAATTCTTTGTGGATGATAACGTGCATGCACAAACGAAAGACATCCTGGTTACCCGCGCCACCCCCATTGACATTGAACTGGTTTTTGGGGATTACCATACTTTACAAATAAATGATAAATTTTTCGGTGCAATTGTTCAGTATCCCAACAGTGATGGTTCAATAGAAGACTACAAAATTTTTATCAATAAGGTTCATTCAGTAAATGGATTTGTGGTGATGGCAACGGATCTGCTTGCGTTGACCCTTTTAACGCCCCCCGGAGAGCTTGGCGCAGATGTGGCTGTCGGCTCTGCGCAACGGTTTGGAGTGCCTATGGGTTTGGGCGGCCCACACGCTGCTTTCTTTTCTGCAAAAGATGAATTTAAAAGAGCCATACCCGGCCGCATTATTGGCGTAAGCATTGATGCGCAGAACAACAGAGCGCTGCGCATGGCGCTGCAAACAAGGGAGCAACATATCAAACGTGAAAAAGCAACGTCAAATATCTGTACAGCACAGGCATTGCTGGCAAATATGGCTGCAATGTATGCAGTTTATCATGGGCCTGAGGGGCTGAGGGATATTGCAAAAAGGGTTTCGCTCCTCACTGCAAGCCTGGCAACTGCATTGACCAAAATAGGGATAAATATTTATAAAATTGTCCATCCGAACTATTTTGACACCATCAAAGTGGAAGTGATTGACCCGAGAGCCATCAAATCATTTACTGAGCAAGCTGGTATTAATCTCCGCTATTACCCTGGCACGCGTTATGTTTCCATCAGTATTGATGAGACGACGAGTATCGAAGATATAAATACGTTAGTTAAAATTTTTGCACAGGTAGTTGATTGTCCTGCAAATAAAATTGACACTGGCTCTGCCACTTTATCAAATATTCCCGATTTTGCTACAAGGACATCGTTATTCCTTACGCATCCTGTTTTCAATTCGCATCATAGCGAAAGCGAAATGATGCGCTATCTGAAAAGTCTGGAAAACAAAGACCTTTCTCTCAACAATTCAATGATATCGCTTGGTTCTTGCACCATGAAGCTGAATGCGGCCACTGAATTGATTCCTGTAAGCTGGCCTGAATTCAGCCAAATTCATCCATTCGCACCTGCTGATCAGTGGGAGGGCTACAAACAAATTATTACTGAGCTTGAAGACTGGCTGAGCAAGATAACTGGTTTCGCTGCTACATCATTGCAACCCAACAGTGGTGCGCAGGGAGAATATGCCGGGCTTTTAACCATCCGTAGGTATCATGAAAGCACGGATAATCATCACCGTGATATTATATTGATCCCAATTTCTGCACATGGCACCAATCCTGCTAGTGCAGTGATGTCCGGGATGAAGGTGGTGGTAGTAAAAAGTGATGAAGATGGGCACATTGATGTAGACGACCTGAAAGCGAAAGCAATTCAGTATAAAGATTCACTTGCGGGACTGATGGTTACTTATCCTTCGACACACGGGGTGTTTGAAGAAACGATCAAAGAAATCTGCGAAACCATTCATGCCAATGGCGGATTGGTTTATATGGATGGAGCGAATATGAACGCGCAAGTGGGCTTAACAAGCCCCGGCATTATTGGCGCTGACGTTTGTCATTTGAACCTCCACAAGACTTTTGCGATACCTCATGGAGGCGGTGGTCCTGGCATGGGACCTATCTGCGTTACGGAAAAATTGAAGCCTTTTCTTCCAGGACATCTGACGTCAGGTGTCATTCGTCAGAAGTCAGACGACAAACCAATGCATGCAGTAAGTGCAGCACCCTATGGTTCTGCGAGCATCCTGCTAATCAGTTACGCATATATAAAGATGTTAGGCGCACAGGGAGTTACGGACGCGACAAAGTATGCGATACTGAACGCCAACTATATGAAATCGAGACTGGAAAAATATTATAAGATATTATACAGCGGGAAGAACAATACCTGCGCTCATGAATTTATCGTTGACTTGCGCCCGTTCAAAACCAGCGCAGGCATTGAGGCTGAAGATGTGGCCAAACGCCTGATGGACTATGGTTTTCATGCGCCCACACTGAGTTTCCCTGTGCCAGGTACTATCATGATCGAACCAACTGAAAGCGAAGACAAAGCGGAGCTTGATCGTTTTTGCGATGCACTCATCAGCATTTGTCATGAGATAGAAAATATTGAAGAAGGGAAATCTGATAAGACTGATAATGCTTTGAAAAATGCACCGCACACACAGCATGTGATTTGCGCTGATGAGTGGAAGCATACTTACTCCCGAGAGTCAGCAGCCTTCCCACTGGCATATACACGCGGAAATAAATTCTGGCCTTCTATTGCAAGGGTCAACAACACTTACGGCGACCGGAATTTAATTTGTACATGCGAACCAGTGAGCAGTTATGCAGAAGAAGAAATTGTAAATTAATTTTTCCTGCCCATCAGGTCGGGAGTGTTGGATATTTACCATTGAGTAAAAACATCAGGTAGGGTAAACTGCTACTCCATTATAGTGGTTACAACGTTTTTGTTAAATAAGATTTTCATCGCGTCTTTTATATCCCCCAAAAAACCTGATTTATTAAATTACTCAATTCTCCTGATCAGTGTGACAATCTTCTCTTTGCTTGCTTCATCAAAATGATCCTGATTGTCGCTTTTATGAATCACCTGTAATTTCATGGTGTTCCTGTCTAAAAGCTGAATCAGGTAAATATTTCTATTCCTCCTGTGATTGGCTTTATAATCAACGGTGAGCCTTGAAGGAGTATTTGTGCTATTCAGCAGATAATAGTAGCTCCTGGTTGAGCCGGTATGGCCTTTATAAGAAAATTTTACACGTGATGTGTCAACAAAAATAATGGTAGCGGCATGTGTCTTGATGTTCTGATCCCATGTGCCGACCAAATCAGTAATTTTCAATTGCTGGCTATGCAAACTGGCAAGGATAGCAAACATGAAAAGGAAAAAAGAAATTGATTTTTTCATACCGGTTAGTGTTTTGAAATACTGATTTATTGAAATAAGATAAGGCTTCGCTGTTATCTACACTTTATCATCAAATGATATCGCAGATATTATTTCTTCAAGGTATAGTTTATCGGTCTCGTCAAAATCATTTAATTTATCGCTATCCACATCAAGAACTGCCACCACTTGGCTTTCCCTTATAACAGGAACCACAATCTCAGACTTTGACAAACTGCTGCATGCGATATGCCCCGGGAAAGCTTCCACATCAGGAACGATAAGTGTCTGTGCTCTTTCCCAGCTTGCGCCGCAAACGCCTCTGCCCCTTTTTATGCGGGTACAGGCAACCGGACCCTGGAACGGGGCAAGAACGAGTTCATCTTCCCTGACCAGATAAAAACCAATCCAAAACCATCCAAATTGCTCTTTCAATGCTGCTACTATATTAGCCAGATTTGCAATCAGGTCAGGTTCTCCATCAATCAATGCTTTTATCTGCGGAATGATGGACCTATAATTTTCCGTTTTAGTGCCATTGACAATTTCTAAATCTTCTGCCATATTCCAAAGATAGCTTCTGTTTATAACCGAATCGTCAAAAATCAAATAATTAATCAGTTGCTTTCATCAGTTTATCTACAAAGATTTTCATAGCGCTGTTTTTCGATATCAGATGCTGAAATAAAAAAATTCCGGTCATAGCACAACCGATGCCTGCTAAAATGTCCAGCACATAATGATGGCTGGAGTATATAGCTGCAAACCATATACCCATCATTATCACGGCAAACAAAACGTTCAACATGCCAAATTTATTTTTGATTCCAAAATATAAAACAATGACCGGATAGGAAGAATGAAGAGAAGGCATTGCGGCAAAAACATTTGAGCTTTTTGCGTAGATAGATTTGAAGATGCCCGAATAAAAAAAATGGTCAAATCTTGACAATCCGGCAGTGCTTCCGGGCGTTGAAGGATAAAAATCAAATCCATGCTGCTGCACATACCATGGTGGCGCCGCCGGATACGCGTAATAAATAATGAACCCAATGATATTTACCAAAAGAAAAGTGAGCGAGAAATAAAAATACTGTCTTCGGTTCTTGAAAAATAAATAGCCGGCAAACAACAATGGCACCGGTATCCAGGTAAGATAAAATATACCGGCAAGCACATCTAAAAAAACATTGCCGTTCCGAAGCCAGTATTCGTTCGGAGTGATTCGGTATCCATTAAATGAAATGCCGAATATTTTTTTTTCTGCATTGTAAAGTCCCGCGATATGAACCTGCTGATACTGATAATTTGGAAATGCCTTCATATAATCGAAAATGATCCAATAAATAATGAAGATGGAAAATGCGATGATTAGTTTTCTTGTTGGCGCAGAAATAAAATAGAATGAAATAAACAGCACAACCAGCAGTACTTGTTCACTCCTGAACCCAATCAGCAAGAAAGAGATGACCAGATAAGCTGCACAGATTGCTGCAATAAGAAACAAATTTTTTAAGCTATAAACATTCCTGGCATGGCCAGAATGATGGGTGCTCATGTAAGGCTTTTAAAACAAGGTTGTACTTTGTTCCTTTCAAACACTTCCTGCGCGGTGACCGGATCTCTGCCTTTCAATTCTATATATTCAATATCAGGTGACCAGAAAGTGCTGCCAACACTGATTTTCAGATGTATGCGGTCACGAGTGGCTAATCCCTGGTCAATGCTTGCATTGAGATAGGATTGATCGTCTGTCTGATATCTGATAAGATAAAGTGGTTTCTTTTTGTATGATACAAAACGCAGCCCGTGATGATCTATTTGGCCATCTTTTAAAGTGTTCAGTTCAAATATTACCGCATTTATTTCAGGCATTTTTTGTGCACAAAGCAATTGATCCATGATTCCTGCAAGCCCAGGGAATGAATCACAAGGCGCATTTAGCTTATGCTTAACGCTTTCCCCATTTATATTTCCTACCGGCCTGGTATAGCTGAGCAAAGCCACTGAGAAAATCAATAACAACATCATTACCTTCACTTTGGAATCACGCTTTAAAGGAACCATAAGTTTTTCTTCGATCTTTTCTTTACGCTCCATTACTTTTTTAGCGTCCATCAATCTTTGTATTGCTGTAACATTTGTCATTATTGCAAGAAGAGTAATCGGTATAATAAAAACCGACATCGGCTCGAATATGTGGAAAGGGATGCCTGAAACAAATAATTTATAATTCCCTCCGATATAATGCGCCATTATGCTGCATGCAATCGCAGCCAATGCAACTGTAATAACTCTTTCGGGGCGTTGCATCAAACCTCCTTTGTTTTCAATACCCAATCCTTCTGAACGAGCTCTTGTATAGCTAACCATCATCGAGCCTATCATGCCAATGAATGCTATTAATGAGCTGATAAAATAGTGGTGCGCGACAAGATAAAAGCAGATCCCGAAGAACATAATCAGTTCGCTGTAGCGGTCGAGAACCGAATCGTACAGTGCACCAAATCGAGAGCTCATATTCCCCAATCTTGCTACCTGGCCATCGAGCATATCGAACAAACCTGCAAATAAAATCAAAGCACCAGCCCAGCCAACATAGCGGAGATCGCCACGATTGCCCTCTTCGCCGCCAAAAATAAAAATAACAGCAACACCTATGTTCAATACAAGCCCTATTGTTGTCACTGCATTTGGAGTAAGCCCAAGTTTAATGAGCAGCTTCACGAAAGGATTTATAAGTTTATATATCCCATGTTGCAATTTTATCCGTAAAGGAATTTTATTCATTCTGGTCAATTAATTATGCAATTTCCCGAAAAGTAACTAAAAATCAAATTTCACCCTAAAACGGACTCCATAAGGAGTGACACCGGGGTTATTCAGATAAGTAAATCTTTTAATAAAATCTACTCTCACTAATTTAAAAATATTGGCAACACCAAAACCAGCTTCCAGATAGGGTTGCTTGCCTAATGGGGATGTCGGAGCAACTCCCTCAGGAAACTTGAGCTGATCATTGGTTACGAAGGGGTTATTTTCATTACGAATTCCGCCATACAAAAGTTTCCCTTCCACGACCTCCCTCCACTTCAACTTTTTTAACAAGGGTATCTTATTAAAGATAAACCCATTAAAATAATGATCCACATCCAGGCCTACGTAATGGTCGCTTACAAATTCCAGAAAGTTCATCAGGTTATATGAATTTAGCTGATACCCATAAGTCTGGTTAGCATGTGGCAGATCGGCAAGTGGCCACGGCACTTTGCCTAGCAGATAGCCACCCTCGGCTGTTACATCTGTATAACCAAATTGAGAAAGATAAAAGCGCTTGAAAATATTCAGCGTGATATTATGATAGTTGTATTGACCACCAAGCAATCCTTTTATGCCGGCGATGTAACGAAGGGTAAAAACAGGATATTTATTGAAAATCGGTATCCTGTATAGTTTTCCCTGATAAAATTGCTCATTGGGCGCCCATCGCAACTGAACAGAAGCCTCTCCTGTAGTAATACTGCTGATTGTATCATTATCCAATTGCCGGATATAGCTAAGCGACCCGGCAGGAAACTGTTTCCAGTATTTAAGCCCGAAATCATATGAAAAATGATTCCCAAACTCATGCACATAATTCAATTTGAAGTAATCATTGTAAAGCCATTTATCGTTATTTCCACGTTTAAAGGAAAGTAAAAAATTATCTTCCTGCACAAACTGCAGTTCCTCACCAGGTATTTTCGTTTCATGCTGGTAGCTTGCCCGTATATAATTTAACGGAAACCCATATACGGATTTGTTATTGAGAGAATAAGTAGAGCTGAAAAAGTATTTCCATTTCTCGTCTTTGAATCCATAAGCTGCATACGATTCAAAATACATCCGGCTGCTGAACTTGGGAGTGGTGCGGCCTCCAAACCTTAACCGGAAACCTTCCACGGGATTGAAGCTATAGAAAGTGCTTGCAGGGCCTATTTCAAAAGGCCCTGCTTGTTTATAGCCCGCCAATAGCAGCGTTGCCCAGTCCATCAGCCTCCGGAACGATGGCATATTTTTCAGGCTGTCAATGTTTGCATATACTTTTGATTCGGCTTTTGACAAAGTATCATGGCGGTGTGTGATCCAAAAGCTATCCTGACCTGCAGATACCGGGTCTTTAAGCTCCACCACCGGCGGCCCTTTAAAAATGCTATCTGCTATAGGTTGATTGGCAACAAAATCTTTATAAGAAACTATTCTTTGCCCAAACACACCACTGCCTTTTTTGAATATCCCCAAGTCACCGATCACGGTACTTCTTGAAAGCAGATAGCGACCGTCTGTTTGTTTGATAAAATCCTGAGCTATCCTCAGTTCCCGCACAAAATTCAGGTTGATGTTCTTACTGGTGAACATTGTAAATTTTTGCACTGCATAATTTCCATCGAGCGTTATGTAGAGGGTACCCCGGAATAAGAAATCATTTGGATTCCTTGGCCTGAAAGTGAGCCTCACAAATTTTTGCCCATCCTCTGTAACGGTGTCTGCAATAAAAAACATGTAGAATGTAGGCGCCATATCCGCAATAGGGCTTAAAAAAAGATTCGTGAACAACGGAATGTTGTTGTCATAAATATTTACATCTGCATATAAGCGATTCAGGTAGTTGCTTAATCCGCGCATATCTACCAATTCGCCGAAATCAACGCGTTTATGAGCAATTACAACTGATTTGCTTTTCTGGGGGTTTGCACGATAATAATCATGTGATATTTTTTCTTCCAGGTACACAGGCAATAATGCTTTACCCGGAATGATGGTGGTATCTGAATTCTCAAAAAGGAAATGATATTTTTTTGCAAGCTTGCTGTTCTTTACTTTTTCAGATACATTGTCCAGTGATATCTGCATTTTTTCATACTTCTCATATTCTGCATATTGATAAGCTTCGATCCTGTTCTTAGGCTTATTGTCAATTACGCGCCTGATGAGTTCTACCGCAGGATTGTCTTTATTCCGGTATTTCTCCCTTTTGCTTTTTACGGTCACTGATTTAAGCAAGCTATTGTTTGGCTGCATGAATACAACGATAAGGTTCTCTTCAGGCTTTGCAATTGCAGTTTTGTCCAAAGATGTCTGTTTATATATCAAGGAGTCTGCAATATGCTCATTTGAGTCAATATCATGAACTGCAGAATCTGTTTTAAGCATTGCCATTGTATCAAAAGCCTGCAGCGCTGAATCGGGCTTTTTTTGTATGAAAGCCCCTGGGCTTGTAAAATCAATTGCTGAGTAAGGCCTTGGTTTTACATTTACGGTTTGATCTTTATAGCCTACAATGGTAAAAACCAATTGTGTAAAAGGCTTATCATATCTCACTGCGAAATTGCCAAGGGAATCCGATATCACGCCTCCTTTAATATTTTTGATTGAAACAGTTACAGAAGGCAGTGGCTGCTTTGTATTCACATCCTTTACAACTCCTCTCACCACCATAGTCTGGGACAAGCTGTTGAAAGCGCATGCCAAAAAAATCAATACCAGCCATTTCTTCTTTATCCATTCTAATCTAATCATAATCTTCGGCCGTTATTTAAAAACAAATTTTTTATGCAGTATATAATTATAGCTGATGCTTAATAAAACTGAAACAATGATTTTAGAGACAATATAATTTAAGCCCGCATAATTGGTAATAATGAAGACAAATGCCGTGCTCAATAAGATGTAGACGCCCCACACCAAAAAATATTTTAATGCCTGAGTATGAATTTTCCCATCTGCTGCACTGAACACCCAATGCCTGCCCATTGAGAAATGCATGATGCCGCCGCCAATTGTGCCGACAGCGGTTGCAATGACATACCAGCAGCCGAAAAATTTAACCAGCAAAATGGTGATTAAAAAATCGACTACTGTTGCTATGACAGACGCTGTTTGTGCTTTAAAAAAAGTAAACATTCTTTAAAATAAATTGCTTAATAAAATTACCTGCATTATCAAATTGGTGTAAATCCCGGCGAGCAAATCATCAGCCATCACACCCCAACCAAGGGGCAATTTTTCCAGGCGGCGGATAAAAAGAGGCTTTGTGATATCAAAAAAACGGAACAGTATAAATGATGCTATGATATATTTTAACTGCGGTGGCAGAAACAATAAACCAACACACATACCTGCAACTTCATCAATCACCACCTTATTGCTGTCTTTACCCCATCCAGTCTCCACTTTGCCCGCGGTCCAAATACCAATTCCTGTTATTATGATGGCTGAAACCATCAACCAGATATCATTGTAATGTATAAATCTGCCCAAAAAATACCAGCATGAGCAACAAGCCAAAGCTGCAAATGTTCCGCCACCTTTGAGGTAGCCAATACCAAAGCATGTGCTTATCACCTTGCAAAATCTGATCATGATGCCTCAATGATATAACCGGGCGAAACAAAAAGAAACAACATCTTATTTTAATTTTGGGGTTCAATCTCAAATGCGCAAAACTTTTATTTCCCGATGCCTTCCACAAGCATCTCCACAATATCATCTGCTTTCTGAGTGAGATCGGGAAAAGTATCAGAACAGAAAGGCACTGCTATCCCCCGAAATGTTGCGGCAAATAAATATGCCATGAGGCACACTTCGGTGCTTTTGATTTTTTTAAATTCCCCCCTCACGATACCATCGGTGATAATCTCCCTGATCATATTCACCTGATTGATTTCATGCTTTTTTTTAATGTTCATCACTACGCTCATGTTGTCCATCAGGTCATTTTTTACCACCTGAGAGAGATTGCCCAGCTTATTTATCTTGTTCAGCCTGACTTTCACATAAGCTTTTAATTTTTCTTTTGCGGTGGGTGCTTTATCAACCATTTTTTTTGCAATAGAAAACAGCTCTGTTATTTCCTGGTCAACAACTGCTTCGAAAATTTCATATTTGCTGGGGAAATAATAATATAGCGAGCTCTTGCCTTTTCCAACTTCTCTGGCAATATCTTCCATAGTAGTTTTTTTAAGCCCGAATTTCTCAAAAAGAACCCTGGCTCCGGCAATGATTTCCTGCAGCACCGCATCATCTTTTATCGCAACTTCTGCCATAACGTTTCGACTAATTTCGTATTATAGTCCAAAAATAGCATGAAATGGGTCATAAAAAAAATATTCCTTCCAAATTGGATGAGCGGCTATTAAGATGCGTGTGCGGGCGATCGATAAAATTCAATTAAGAAGCGGCAACTTCACTTCGATGTATTCATTGAGTTTATCAAGCTCAACAATAGTAGTGTTTTTGTCTGTGCTCTCCCGGTACATCGGGACAAATTTGGCGTTGAACCTGATCTCGTCAAAAGTATATGAAGTGCGCTGCAACACTATATTTGAGTACACGTCATCGAAACCGCGTATCAGCACATAAATTTCCAGATCCGCAACTTTCATATCATCTGCACCAAACCCATACAATGGGCTGTGCTCATCAATCGGATGGACAACCGTAAAGTTCATCGGCAGGCTATCCACACGCTGACGTTCCAGGTCGAGCGAGAAATATTTAAATTCTGTTTTATCATGCTCGGTTAGCTGCAGCCCCATCGTCACTTTCACTTCAACATCGGTGAGCACATGATTATCTTTGTAAGAGGCGAAACGAAACATCAGTGCAGTCTTGTCCTGGTAAGGGCTTATGAGCGCATGCTCGCTGAACATCAGAAATGATTCAGGCTTTGAGAACCGCCCATACATTAAACCTGTAAAAATGGCCAATGATAAAAAGCCAGATATCGCCTCAATAGATGCAACTATATTGGCCATATCGCCCACAGGGTTCACCCTGCCGTAGCCCACGGTAGTGAATGTTTCCGTGCTGAAAAAATAAATCTCTTTGAACTTTTGCCATGGTGTTTGTGCAATCATTCCCTGGAATTCCTGCGCGCCGATAATAAAATACAGCAGGCTGAAAACGAGATTAACAGCGAGATAAAAAATAATGATGATAGAAATAAATCTCCATCTGGGCATATTCAGCATATTGTGGAACATGCTGAAGCGTTCCCATACCGGTATGCCATCTTTTTTCATATTAAAAGTGCCATCCTTATTGACGAACCTGCCTCCAACACTGGTGGTACTTGTGCCGAAACCCGTATCATTATTGATTTTCGATTTAGAACTTATGCGCCGGTGGATTGCCATAATATAAAAGTTGCTTTGTAAAACTCAGAAGCTGATTAAAAGTAAAATTACCGATTGCCATTCAATTGAGGATGGGTGTTCCTGCATGAACATGGAGGCGATTTGAATTATTGAGTAAAAACAGGAGTCTCATATATCATCCTTTCGTTATTCATACTGTATGCAAACATTGCCTATGTAATAAGCGTACTTAAAAAATACATCAGGTACGCTTTTACTATACCGCAGCCATACTTCAAGTACGCTTTAACCATACTGTTCCCATACTGTAAGTACGCTTTAACCATACAGTAGCCATACTTCAGGTACGCTTTAACTATACTTCAGCTATGCATTAACCATACTGTAACTATGCTCAGTGAGAACTATCTGGGCTTCGCTCATATTTAGATCAAGGGCAAAATGGCTCTCATCATATGATAAGTTATTTGTATAAAAAACTATCAAAATATGAATACCTTATTATATTAAGTCCAATTCCTGTTTAAAGATCTAATCAGCCGCGGACTCTGGATAACTACACGGATTCACTTTTTCTAAAACTCAATGTGAAAAGTCGCGTGGGGCTGATGATATATGCGATCAAGAATGGTGTGATATCGCCGGGGTATTGAATGCGAGTTTTGTCTCAACGGGGTTACAACTTTTGAAAAGCTGTCATGGTTATCAATCAATCAGTTTATTCCGCATTCCATACATGATAAGTCCGGCAATGGTCTTGGCACCTACTTTTGTTTTCATGTTCTGCCTGATGGTTTCAATAGTACGGGGGCTTAAAAAAACCTGTTTAGAGATCTCCTCTGTGGTCTTGTCTTCAGCGAGCAATTTCAAAATGCGTATTTCCTTTTCGGAGAACTTTACCGGGTTCGGATAAAACTGGCGTACCTGCCTTTTTGTTTGCAGCTTTGAAAGCACTGCTTTATTGACGAGATCGTTAAAGTAAAAATCATCGTTCATGCAGGTGAGGATTGCCTGGTAGATTTCTTCGGGATCTGTTGTTTTGGTGAGGTACGCGTTAGCACCCATCTCCATCATTTTAGAGATCATTTCCTGATCATCGTACATGGTGAGCACGATGATCTTCACTTCTTCATATTCTTTCCGGAGCATGCCAATTGCGTTGATGCCGTCTACCTCAGGCATCCGGATATCCATTAAAAGAATATCTGGCTGCTTCAACCTCATCTTGTGCATCAGGTCTCGGCCGTCTTCGGCTTCCCAAAGGATTTTCAGGTAGTCCTTGTTTTTCAGGGCCATTTTTATGCCATCGCGAAAAATTTTGTGATCGTCTGCGATGGACACTTTAATTATCAATTCAGCACTCATACAGGGCAGGTTTGTAAAATAAGTAAAGCAATAGGATTAATTTTAACGCCAAAATAGTATAAAAGCCACAACCAAAAACCAATTGTACTGTAAAAACAGATGTGCGTTTACGTTAGATAAAAGTATAAACCCGGGCTCCAAGCGAAAATACCCCACTGTTTTTAAAGCATTTCTACGAATATAAAAGTAATTGCCGAATAAAATAAAAAGGGTAATCATGCTCTTGCCGGGCAATTTCCCATCATTTATTTTTGCTTCAGAAGTTGATTGATACGGATTCAATCTGAAAACCATCCAATGTCCATTTACCGTCCAGTAAATAATTTCAATATCCGTGAAAACCAAACTGAAGATCCAATATCAGTCAACTTCTTCTCTTCGTTCTTTAATATTCCGTAACGCATTTGCCAATTGATTAATTGTGACTGCCAAATGGCAAGCTGCATTAAACTGAACTCTTACCCAGAAAGCACCTCGCTTCAAAATCAGCTCTTACACCATCTGCCTCTCTTTTATCCACAAGTGCAGAGAAAATGTGAAGAACTCGCCTAATCGTAATCCCACTAATGGTTTTTACTTTGTTATTGATAGTAAAAATACTAACAATAATACGAATTTTTACTAAAATTTATTTTACCCTATTTAGTAAAATCCCTGCTAAATATACTAATGCTGAATGTATTGGGCAATTTAATTTATTTTATCCCGATCTGCCGCAATTGGCAGATTTTTTTTTAAGGGTTTACTTAGACACTCAAACCACATTTTAAACCACATAAAACTTACTGTTATGGCAAACAAAAACACAAGAAATGCAGGAGCATCTTCCTTTTTACCAGGTTGGTGGTGGCCTTGGTTTTAATATCATTGACAAAAAGACAATTATTCATAGTAGATTAAGCTATGAGTAATTGTCTTTTCACATAAAAGCATTTAAAGCCATTTCTCTTACCAAATAATCTTTATTCGAAATAGTATAATCAACTTATATTTGATTATAATCTTTATAAAGTTGTTTTTACTATTCTTCACATTCTTAATATCACAAATAGTACCCTTAGCTTTATTTTTTGTTTTCTTCAAGTGGATAAAGAAAATAGTAGGGCTAAAAGTGATTTTCTTCTACCTTCTAATTTTATTTTTTTCTAACTTTCTGATTGGTGCTTTTCACAACCGAGCTTCATTAATTGTTAGCGTTTCTGCAATGATAGAATATGCGTCATTTTCTATTTTCTTTCTTCTATCTATACAAAACAAAACGCTTAAGAATTCAATATTTGTTGCGTCAATTATTTTTTTAAGCTTTGAACTTTTTCTTCTTTATTTTAACAATGTCAATTTTGATTTTTGGGCCGCATTGTTTAGTACAATATTAATTGTTATTTTCTCTATCTTCTTTTTTTATGAGCAGATTAATTCTGTCAATACTAATCTAATTATCTACAACTCCTATCAATTCTGGATTGTAGTTGGATGCATAATTTACCTTACGGGAACGTTATTCTTTTTCCTTTATACTTCTAATATGAAGGATAGATCTTTAAGCCCTATATGGGGTATCAATTTTGTGTTTGAAATTATTAAAAATATATGTTTCTCAATTGCTTTTATTGTTGCAAAGAATAATATCCGAAAAATAGCGACACAAAATCTTGAGGATACGAATGTTTTCCAAAAGCCGTTATAGCATTTAACATAGCCCAAACCCCTTACGAAACCTGAATGATACTTTTACAAATAGCCAATCTTGACAACAAAGTGCCGACGGTGCTATTTTTTGGCACTATTGCCATGCTTGCGCTTACCATCGGGCTCATCGTATTCATCATCTTTCATCAAAGGAAAGTGATACGCTTTCAGATGCAGTTGCAGAAAATGGAATTCGACCAGCAGAAGATGTTGCTGAATGCTTCCATCCGTTTGCAGGAAGAAGAACGCCAACGCATAGCCGCAGATCTTCATGATGATGCAGGCCCCTTGCTTGCCACTGCACGCTTATACCTGAACGAAAACCTGGTGAACCTGGATAAGACCACTCAATTGCAGAATATTTACAATGCCAAACAGATCATTGATGATACGATCCAACTGATACGCAATATTTCTCACAGCCTGATGCCGCCAACACTTAAAAATTTCGGCCTTGAATCTGCAGTGAATGACCTCTTCCAGAAAATAAGCAGTTCGGGCAGCATGAACGCAAGCTCCCGGTTTCATGATTACAGAGAGCGGCTGCAGCCAGAAACAGAGCTGATCATTTTCCGCGTGATACAGGAATTAGTGAACAATATCCTGAAGCACAGCAATGCCAGCTTCATTCATTTAACACAGAACACAAACAATAATAAATTCTTCATTCGGCTTCATCATGACGGAAGAGGCCTGACACAATCTGATTTTGAGAAACTGAACAAAAGTTCTGTTGGGCTTGGGCTTAAAAACATCCAGAGCAGGCTAAAGGTTTTGCATGGAAAAATATTCTTTGAAAAAGATATATCTCAGACTTATTTTAAGGTAACGATTGAATTAATTAAAGAGGACGCATCCGTGCCGCAATAAGCAAGGAATTAAATGTGTATCTTTAAAAAATTATTATGTAGTATTTACCTATGAGCGTAATTAAAGTTGCAATCGCTGACGACCACAAAATATTTCGCAAGGGAGTCATTTTGTCCCTGCGCCCTTATAACAATATAAAATTTGTTCAGGAAGCAGAGAATGGCCAGGAACTGATTGACGGCCTGGCTGCATCAGAGCCAGACGTGATCCTGATGGATTTGCGGATGCCATTAAAAGACGGGATTGAGACTACAAGGCTGGTGGCGAAAAAATACCCTCATATACATATTCTTGCTTTGACGATGTATGAAGATGAGCGCTTCGTAAGCCATATGATGGAAATTGGCGCCAATGGGTATCTTCTGAAAAGCGCTGACCCTACTGAAATAAAAAAAGCAATTGTTGAAGTAGCGACTAAAGGTTATTACCTGAATAATTTTGTGAACCGGATTTTACTTAAAAAATCGCATTCACGAACCAAAGTGATACCTAACCTCAATATCGAAGTAACTCTTACCGACAGGGAAAGGGATGTGCTCAAATATATTTGCATGGAATTTACTGCGCATGAAATTGCCCAGAAGCTTGAAGTCAGCCCGCGGACTGTTGAAGCTATCAAAGATCGCCTGATGGAACGCTTTGGTGCGAAAAACACGGCAGGCCTTGTTTTCTTTGCCGTGAAGAATAACCTGATTGATTGATTTTGCTATTTTTTCAATACACTTACTACTAATCCAAACTCTGTAAAAAGCCCGGTTGTGCCGAAACAAACTGCCCATGCCCAAAACCGGTAATATATTAACGGATATTTTTTCTGTTGCATCCATCATTTCACCGATGATCCCGGCAGGTATCATTTTTATAAGAAAAAAATACCGGAATGAATCGCTGAACTTTCTGATGATCTTATGCCTGCTGGGTTTTGTAAAATATTTTTTGCTTTTTGTTCCGCAATTAAACAACGATTCACAAAATATCGTTGCCAGCATCTTCAGCCTTTTTGAATTCGTTATTCTTATCCAGCTTTCAAAAGCAGCATTGACTGCTATCATCAGTAAGCTCTTGAATATTCTCGTGACCTGCTTGCTTTCTGCAATTGTCACTTTCTATTTATTGGAAGACATCGGGCAGAAAGTATCTGCATTTGAAATCATACAATGCACTATCCTCATTTTTGTGAGCATACTTTGTCTTGCCCGGCTTATTGAAAAAAATAACTTGCATATTTTCAATGAGCCATTATTTTGGATCAGCACAGGGAGCTTATTTTATTTCTCCATTTCACTTTTGATGCAAGGTTTAAGCTCGTATTATGCACAAATGTCAAAGGAAAGCCAGATGGAAAGGGAAATTTTGATGGGTGCAGGAAGCCTGGCGAAATACTTTTTTTTTACATTGGCTGCGATATTTTATCCTGTTCCCTTTGATGAAAAAGAGAACCCGTCTTCATTTTAGAAATGCATTTCCGGTATTTCTCCTTCGATTAAAAGTTTGCCTGAGGTTTTGCTTTTTATTTCTTCTACAGAAACACCTGGTGCTTTTTCAATGAGCCTGAACCCATCCGGTGTAATATCTAAAACAGCCAGATCAGTTACAATCCGTTTCACACATTTCACCCCTGTAAGAGGCAACGAACAGGCTGCCAATAATTTTGATTCTCCTTTGGGGTTTGTGTGCTGCATCGCAACAATGATATTTCTTGCGCTTGCTACCAGGTCCATCGCGCCCCCCATGCCTTTGACCATTTTGCCCGGTATCTTCCAGTTCGCAATGTCACCTGTTTCAGACACTTCCATTGCTCCTAAAACTGTCAGGTCAACTTTACCTGCACGGATCATGCCGAAGCTTTCTGCACTGTCAAAAAAAGAACCGCCGGGTAAAATGGTTACCGTCTCCTTCCCCGCGTTGATGAGATCGGGGTCAATCTGATCTTCCGTGGGGTAAGGCCCCATACCGAGCATGCCATTCTCGGATTGAATCATAATGCTGATTCCCGGTAGGATGTAATTTGCAACCAAAGTAGGTATGCCGATGCCGAGGTTTACATACATGCCGTCTTTCAATTCCTGCGCGATGCGTTTTGCTATTCCGAATTTATCGAGTGGCATAAAGGATAAGAAAATTAATTTATTATAGCTTATTTTTCTGATGTGATGCTCACTGTTTTGCGCTCAATTCTTTTTTCATAATTCTCTCCCTGGAAAATACGATGAACATAAATACCGGGCACATGAATATAGTCAGGATCCAATTCACCGGGCTCTACTAAATGTTCTACTTCAGCAATCGTTATGCTCCCGGCTCTTGCCATAGAAGTAGAAAAATTTTTTGTGGTTTTCTGAAAAACGAGGTTTCCGGACTTATCCCCTTTCCAGGCTTTTACCAATGCAAAATCCGCATGCAGCGCATATTCCATTAAATACATTTTGCCATCGAATTCTCTTATTTCCTTGCCTGTTGCCACTTCGGTGCCATAGCCTGCAGGCGTATAAAATGCCGGAATGCCCATGCCCGACATTTGTATGCGTGTGGCAAGTGTTCCCTGAGGTATGAGATCAACTTCCAACTCACCGCTCAGCAACTGGCGCTCAAACTCTGCGTTTTCACCGACATAAGAGCTGATCATTTTTTTTATCTGCTTTCGCTGCAACAATAATCCCAGGCCAAAATCATCTACACCTGCATTGTTTGATATACAAGTCAGGTGTTTGACTTTCTTTCTTATTAATGCAGCTATACAATTTTCAGGAATGCCACAAAGGCCAAAGCCTCCCAACATGATTGTAACGCCATCGTGCAGGTCTTTAATAGCATCATCCGCATTATCAAATACCTTATTCATGTATCTTTTTGAATATTAAAAATACAATTTAAGAATGTCTTATAATCTTGTGCCTATTTTATTTTTTTGACAGGGGGAGTGACCGGACGGTAAATTTCCTGCATGCGCCGGTTGCCTTGCGCAGCAAGGCTGTCGAAAACAATTTTTAACATATCAGGGCGGCTTATATAAAATTGATAGCTCTTTTGAAACTCATCTTTCGTGATGTGATGGATCTGAAAAACTTCATTGTATAATTTCATCGTTTCACTATCCAAATTCTTTTTTTTTACAGAATCCCGTGCGATAAATTGTTTTGAGAACTGGTCTGCCTGGATCATATCCCACAAAACTTTTTCCATTTCATTTTTTGGGATAATTCCCGATGGTATGGCGTCTCGGTTTGCGCAACTAAGGAGGAAGCAAAAGAACAACAAGCCTATTAATCTGTTCATTGAAGGTCTTGTTTGTATAAGCCAATATTGCCTATGTCCAATTTTGTCAGTAAATCTAAAGCTCTGTTTTTCTGGTCAGGATCTCCTTTTTTGAATGCCTTCGAAATCTCATTTCCTTTTCCCTGAAAAAAAAACTGGAGGATCATGGAATTGGGCGATTCTGAATTAACAGAGTTCAATTGGCTCAAAGCATTTAACATGCCGTTTCTTGCATCATTATCTTTATCGTACATCTGATCCAACCCCTGCCTGTAATAATTGTAAAACGCATCGTGAACCAGCGCATATTTGCTGTCAGTTAGATTTTCCATCAGCCAATAGCGGTTACGGATGCCGTCAAAAGGTTTCCATCCGGTAATGTTGCTGCCTTCAGGCGCATTGTTCACAATATTTTGCGCCTTTTGAAAATAGGGATCGCCTCCCCTTAGTGAAAATGAATCAAAATCGAGCCCCAGAATAGTATATGCATAATAAGCAAAAATAGCGCTCAGGTTTGCTGTATATGGCTCCGATCCCTGGACCCTGTTCTCATTAAAGTCGATGGGCTGATTTTCAACATATCTGAAGATAATGTTGTCATCCATATAATTTATCAAGGGGCTTTGATAAGAAGAATTGAATATTGGTCTGGCGGCCTGTACAATGAGGCTGGCCTGATATTCATTATTATCAGGCGATGCGCTGATATTCAGAGAGAAATTGCAAACAATCCGCTCGTTTATCTGAAATGTCTCGTTAGACCATTTACGTGTATTGATGAAATTGTTCAACGCTGTTTGCAAAGTCTGAAAAATCTTATGATCAACCGAAGAAGGGATACGGGTGGCAATTACACTCACTGTTGCCTGGAACTCCTGGGCTTTAATGTCATTTTTATTCAGGAAAAAGACTAAAAGAAGGAAAAAAAATATTTTACGCATATAGCATTTTTTCTATCCTATCAACGATATCTTTTGCAACTTGTTGCTTCGATTTTTTGCCGTAGGCAATTTCATTGCCATCCTTTTCGAAAACAGTTATTTTGTTGGTGTCATATCCAAAACCTGCACCCTCATCATTGAGGGAATTGAGCACCATCATGTCAGCATTTTTATTTTGAAGCTTGTTCAGCGCATATTGCTTTTCATTATTGTTCTCAAGAGCAAATCCTACCAATACTTGTCTTTTATTCTTCAATTCGCCAAGTCTTTTGAGGATATCCTTTGTTTTAGAAAGCTCTAGTGTAAGCGTGTCGCTGTTTTTTTTGATTTTTTCTTTTGCTCTTGTGATTGGCGCATAATCTGCAACTGCAGCCGACATCACTGCTATATCCGCTCCCGGAAATTTTTCAACACATGCTTCGTACATTTCTTCAGCAGATTCAACACGCCTAACAGCAATACCAGGTATATTTATTTCGGCAGCAGAAGGGCCAAGAACCAGATAAACATCTGCGCCACGTGCTGCAAGTTCTGCAGCAACAGCAATCCCCATTTTTCCGGATGAATGATTACCGATAAACCGGACAGGGTCAATCGCTTCATGAGTCGGGCCTGCTGTTACCAGCGCTTTCCTGTTAACCAAAGTCTTTTCTAAAAAAAAAATACTACTTATAAATTGAATGATCGTTTCAGGCTCAGCCATTCTGCCATCGCCGTATAAACCACTTGCCAATTCGCCTTTTTCAACAGGAACAACCTTATTGCCAAAGGACTGAATTTTTTCAATGTTCAATTTAGTTGCAGGATGATTCCACATATCCCCATCCATTGCAGGCGCGGCAATAACAGGACATGTAGCTGAGAGATAAACGGCGAGAAGCAAATTGTCGCATTGACCAGTTGCCATCTTAGAAAGCGTATTGCAGCTCAAGGGAGCTATTACCATCGCGTCAGCCCACCTGCCCAGGGCTACGTGATTTGCCCATGAGTTTTCTTCAAATAATTCTGTTAATACCGGGTTTTTTGATAGCGTGCTTAAAGAGAGCGGCGTAGCAAAGTCCTTTGCAGCAGGAGTCATGATGACTTTGACTTCTGCTCCTGCTTTGATAAGCTGGCGAACAAGAAGCAGGGATTTGTAAGCCGCAATGCTTCCGGTAACCCCCACTAATATTTTTTTACCATTGAGCATGACAGTAAAATTATATTTTTTTAGTGTGCTCTGATAACAATGCTATCAAACTAAAATGCGACAGTGTGTATGACCGCCGCATGATTTATGATATTTCGATTTGTTTCAGATTGATTAACTAAATAAATCATCTTCATTTTTTCTGTAATAAATTTTATCCTCCATGAACTCCTGTGTAGCCAATAATGCAGCATTAGGCATTCTTTCATACGCTTTAGAAATTTCAATCTGCTCTTTGTTCTCGTGAATTTCTTCCAAGCTATCTGTATGGCTCGCAAATTCTTCCAGCTTATTGTGGAGCTCTTCTTTCAAAGAAATATTTATCTGATTGGCCCGTTTTGCAACGATTGCAATGGACTCATACAAATTGCCTGTTTTATTTTTTATATCAGTAAGGTTTTTTGTCTCAACTACATTAACCGTACTGGTGCTAGCTTGCCTTCTTAGTCTGCTCATTTTTCAAAGATTTTATATTGTTTTGAGTTGTATTTAAATAATTCTGTACTTCTTTTGTAAGCTTGCTGTCCGGAAAGCGATCCACAAAATCATTGCAGTCTGTTATAACCTGCTGATACCTGTCTTCCATTTTATCGGGTATGCTCAGGCTGGCATACATGAAGTCGGATTTAATGACAAACAATTTGTATTGGTCGCTCTTTTCAGAATCCGGATAAGTGTTCATCAAAATATTAAAAACTAAGCCTGCCGCTTTATATTGCCCTAAATTGTAATAAAGCTCAGCGTTCTTGAAATCTTTCATTTCCAGCTTTGCACGGCATTTGTCAATGATTTCTGTAGCGTCTTTTATCCTTGCAGAACCAGGATGTGTATTTATGAATGCCTGCATAAATCCCATCGTCTTTGTGGTAGTAGTCTGATCCAATTCATATTTAGGCGATTGCTTGTAAAAAGTGAAAGCCCGCATATAATCCATTTCCTCTGCTTTGGTGCTGTTCGGGAATACTTCTACAAAGCCTTTAAACAGGTTTTCGGCGTTGGCATAATCTTTAAGGTAGAAAGAGCAATAAGCAAACTTATAATACAGATCTTCAAATTGCGGGCTACCTTTCAGCACGGGGAACAGATCCTGATACAATTGCTGGGCACGATTATAGTCTTTACGGAGATAATATTTTTCTGCCATCCGCAATTTAAAATCGTAATCCTTGCTTTTCATCACTTTGTTGAAGCTTTTTTCCCCCTTGCTTCCCTTTGCAAGGCCAAGGCTCTTCATCGTTTTTTGGTAAAAGGAACATGAAGCAAGTGTTGTGACAGCTATGAACAATACGAATAATGGTCTCATAAAGGCTTGCAAAATTAAGGTATTTAGGCAAAAATGAAAGTATTTAATATCTGCCCCAAAAAAACATAGTTAATGATTGCACAAAAAAGCCCTCCCGGAAAAAGCGGAAGGGCTTGGTTAGTTGAAAATACCTTTTATTATTTTTTGTGTTTGCTCAAATTAGGATGTGGAGGAGCTACTGTATTCGGGCCTTCCTCGCCGGTACCGTCTTTCAGATCAATTGTGTTTTCATCACCACCTGTCTGACCATAGCGGAATATGAACCTGTCCCCACTTACGCCTTCTTTCTCTACCAGATATTTGATCACTTCGTTCACGCGATCCCAGCTAAGTTGCTGTGCAGACTTGCTTGATTCGCCATAGCCAATAACAGCTACTTTACAATTGGGGTTATTGCGCAATTTTTCAGCAACACTTGCTAACAGAGCTTTGCCATCTTTGCTCAAAGTGACTGTTCTTCCTTTGAAGGTAATGCTTGGCAAGTCACCAATTGAACATTTTTTATTTCCAAAATTACCAGAATCGAGAAGTGCTTTAATATCCTTGCAGCACTGTGGATCCGGGCATTTACCGACACCGTCGGCATCAACAGGCTGGCATATTGTAGGCGTAATCAACTCTTTATCCTTGCAATCCGGAACACCATCACCATCAGTATCGCGGCTTACACCATGGGTGTCAACAGGGCAACCTTTCGGAGTGTTTGGCTCCAGGTCGAACTGGTCGGTAACACCGTCGCCATCAGCATCATCCAACACTGGTTTTGGCAGTTTCATGTGGCGTGGGGCATTGATCTCGCTGTAGGCATAGTCGAGTGGGTTAAGCCACCATAAAGGTTCAACAGATTTCTTGCCGATGTTATAATTTAAGCCAACACTTAAGAAGCTGTAGGCATCATAGTCTCTTGTTAATGCAGGGCTTGTGGAAGTGGCAGGATTATAATTCTCCTGATATTGCTGCCCGTCAAGCAAATCTGACTTAATAAACGTGTGCTTATATTCTACGGCGACGTTAAACTTATTATTGATCTTGAATTGAGCGCCTACCCCTACTACAAACACTGGGTAAAGAGGCCAGCCACCAAGCTTTGGTTGTCCGGGATCTTCCTGAGCCTGGGTATCAAATTTTCCATCCATAACTGATTTAAGGGCTTTTTTGATTGCCTTTCTATCGCTATATGCAAACCCAGTTCCCACGTATTCATTATAAATATTATCAAATGCCGCTGCATAATTGCCGCTGGCATCATGGGTATTTATAAAGGTATTGTATCGGGAAAGGCCGATACCACCAAAGCCATACACATTAAACCCGGTTTTTGCACGATGGAAACGAACGTTGTTTAATGTTACCACACCTTGCAATGATAGTTCATTGATAGTTGATCTGTAATTATAAAACACATGATCTATATTATTAGGGTTTGCAGGGGTTCCTGCGTTGTAACCTTGGCCCGTCCAAGCAGGATCATTTATGAAACCTGAAGATGGCTCAAAGTTCAGACCCTTTATGCGCAGCCAGTCAAATTCTCCCCTAAGAGAAAATACATAACCCAAAGCTTT
>Ga0182030_10000678_pt1 | contig 65872 bp, 55 predicted proteins | sample 812S3MmetaG_FD_121299 | JGI IMG/M metagenome (GOLD analysis project Ga0182030, IMG submission 121299) | Permafrost microbial communities from Stordalen Mire, Sweden - 812S3M metaG (Illumina Assembly) | ecosystem: Environmental > Terrestrial > Soil > Wetlands > Permafrost | place: Sweden... | reverse complement strand
TGTTGTCGGATTGGGAGAAGCCCAGAGCATTGGCGGAGGAGTTGGAACGCTGGACGAAAATCCTGCGTCACGCCGAAGATCCGGATTGGTTTGCCGCCGGCACCAGGCTCGGGGCATTGCTCTTGTCGCGAATGCCGGACGAAGCGCCGGTCGGCCTGGTCCACGGCGATTTCCAACCCGGCAATATTCTCTACGAGAACGGTCGGGCGGGCGGCCTGATCGATTGGGAACTGGCCGCGATCGGAGCGCAGGGACTCGACGTCGGCTGGATGTTGATGATGATCGACGGCGAGGCATGGCACCCGGAGTGGCGGCCGGTCGCGGCGATATCCGCCCAGGATCTGATCGAATCCTATCGCGAGGCAGGCGGTCCGGCATTGCAAAACATGGAATGGTATCAGGCGCTGGCGCATTATCGTCTCGGCGCGATCGCCTGCCTCAATGTCAAACTTCATCGCACGGGCAAACGTCGGGACGCGTTGTGGGAACGCTTCGCGCCATCCATTCCGTTCCTGTTCGCACGTGGCATCGAACTCGCCGGACGCGCGACCGCGCATGATCGAGAAGGAAACCATTGAATGATCGATTTCGAACTTCCCGCCGAACTCGCCGTGCTGCGCGATCGGGTGGAAAGCTTCATCGCCGATAAAATCGTTCCGTATGAGAACGACCCCCGCCAGACCGCGCACGGCGCATCGGAGCCGCTGCGCCGGGAACTGGTCGCGCTGGCGCGGCAGGCCGGACTGCTGTCGCCGCATGCGCCGAAGCAATATGGCGGGCTCGGGCTGGATCACCGAAGCATGGCGGTGGTCTTTGAGGCCGCCGGCTGGTCGACGTTGGGTCCGCTGGCGCTGAACATCCAGGCGCCCGACGAGGGCAACGTCAACCTGCTCAACGCCATCGCCACACCCGAGCAGAAAGCGCGCTGGCTGGCGCCGCTGGTCCGCGGCGAGATCCGCTCGGTGTTCTCGATGACCGAGACCGTCAGCGACGGCGCAGGCTCCGACCCGTCGCTGCTGAAGACGGTTGCCCAGCAGGACGGTGACGATTTTCTCATCACCGGCAGCAAGTACATGATCACCGGCGTGCCGGACGCCACGATCAACATCGTCATGGCGCGCACGCTCGATGCCTTCGGCAAGGATCTGGGGGCAACGATGTTCTTCGTCGATATCGATGCTCCGGGATTCCGCGTCGAGCGCATGCTGGACACCATCGACTCGAATTCTCCCGGTGGTCACGCGGAGGTCTCGTTCGATCGCGTCCGCGTCACGCCGGACCGCGTGCTGGGTCAGCTTGGCCAGGGTTTTCGCAATGCCCAGGTTCGCCTTGGACCCGCGCGGCTGACGCACTGCATGCGCTGGCTCGGCGCGGCGCGGCGCTGCCAGGCGATCGCGGTGGAACATGCCAGGCGCCGGCATTCGTTCGGCCGCACCATCGGCGAACACCAGGGCGTGGGCTTCATGCTCGCCGACAACGAGATCGACCTGCATTTGTCGCGTCTGGCGATCTGGCACACCGCGTGGCTTCTGGATCAGCACGACAAGGCGCGCAACGAGACCAGCATGACCAAGGTGTTCTGCTCCGAGGCGCTGGGCCGGGTGGTCGATCGCTGCCTGCAGATTCTCGGCGCCATCGGCATCACCCGCGACACCGTCGTGGAGCGGATCTATCGCGATATCCGGCCTTTCCGGATCTATGACGGCCCTTCCGAAGTCCATCGCCACGTGCTGGCCCGGCGGCTGCTGGAACAGAACGATTCGATCAAGAGGTGACGCGTGATGCCGAGCCGGCTCGACTACGAACAAATGTACAGCGCGTTTCGCTGGAAGATTCCCGCGCGCTACAATATCGCCGCCGACGTCTGTGACCGTCACGCCGCGGATCCCGGCAAGGTGGCCCTGATCAGCGTCGATGGCGACGGCAACAGCCGGGAAACGACGTTCCGGGAGGTGCAGCGCAAGGCCAATCAACTGGCGAACCTTCTGGTGTCGCTCGGACTGGTCAAGGGCGACCGGGTCATGCTGTTGCTGGGTCAGAACGCCTGGACCGCGATCGGGCACGTCGCCTGCTGGAAGGCCGGACTGATCTCGGTTCCGGCGTCGACGTTGTTCGCCGCCGACGCCATCGGCTACCGCCTCAATACCGTCGGGGTGCGGATCGTCATCACCGACATGGCCAATCTGCCGACTGTAGAGAAGGCGAGACTTCTCGCACCCACGGTGGCGCACGTCTTCCTGGTCGATGGCGCGACGCCAGATGCGCCTTCCCTTCCCGGCACTCTCGAAGCCGCCCGCGCCAGCTTTGAAAATGTCGATACCGCTGCCGACGATCCCGCCTTCCTCAATTTCACGTCCGGCACGACCGGCAACCCAAAGGGCGCGCTGCAGGCCCATCGCTCGATGCTGGGGCACCTTCCGGGGATCGCGTTGGGCCTGGATTCGTTTCCGCAGCCGGGCGACTGCATGTGGTCGCCGGCCGACTGGGCCTGGCTGGCAGGCTTGATGGATGTGCTGATGCCGGCGTGGTTTCACGGCGTCCCGGTGCTGACCTTTCGCGCGCCGCGCTTCGATCCGGAGCAGGCATTTGCGATGATGGGCCGTTTCCGCGTGCGAACCGCGCTGCTGACCCCGACCATGCTTCGGGTGATGCGACAGATTCCCGATCCGACCGGCCGATACGGCCTCGATTTGCGCGCCATCATCTCCGGCGGCGAGTCGGTCGGCAAAGACCTGCATGAATGGGCGAACGAAACGCTCGGTGCCCCCGTCAACGAAATGTTCGGCCAGACCGAATGCAATCTCGTGCTGGGCTCGAGCGGCAGCATCATGCCGGTCAAGCCCGGCGCCCTGGGACGCGCCGTCCCCGGGCATATCGCTGACATCGTCGACGACCATGGCCGGCCCTTGCCGACCGGCACCATCGGCAATCTGGCCTTCCGCAGCCCGGATCCGGTGATGATGCTCGAATACTGGCAAAACCCCGAGGCGACCCGGAGCAAGTTCGCCGATGGCTGGCTGATCACCGGCGACCTCGCGCGTTGTGACGAAGACGGCTATTTCTGGTTTCACGGGCGCGCCGACGACGTCATCACCAGTGCCGGCTATCGCATCGGACCTGGTGAAATCGAAGACGCCCTGGCTCGGCATCCTGCCGTGGTGATGGCGGCGGCCGTCGGTGTCCCGGATCCGATCCGGACCGAATCCATCAAGGCGTTTGTCGTTTTGAAGGACGGGATCTTGCCGAACGAGACGCTGGTTGAGAATATACGCGACTTCGTCCGCGACCATCTGGCCAGGCACGAGGTGCCGCGCGACATCGAATTCGTCACCGCGCTGCCGATGACGACGACCGGCAAGATCCTGCGGCGGCAATTGCGTGAGATCGAACGCGGCAAGGCCGCCGCGCGCGGCAATTAAAACGGCGGCCATCCGTGGCCGAGGACCGGGAAAAAGTCGCCCTTCGACGTGATCCGTCCGCAAAGCCGGGGCCCTGGCCGCAGCCAGTTGGCCGCACGGCAGTGGCGCGCCGTAGCGCGCCACTGCCGTGGTTCAAGCGTGAACCGTCAGGATCGGGTTCATCACCAGTCCGAAGCTGCGCAACTGCCCGAGCAGTTCGCGATGGCCGAAGGCCTGGCAGGCGGAGGCAAAGCCGACTCTCTTCGGCGCGGTCTGCAGCAGCGAGAACGCCGCATAGGCCTGCAGCATCCCGGTCTGCTTGTAGTTGCAGTTGCCGTGGATGATGCAATGGGCGCGGCCGAGCGGACCGGAGGCATGGACCGAATCCAGCGAGGTGTTGACGCGCGGATTTTCCCGCGGCGGCATGCTGGCTTGCAGCGAGCCCGCGATATCGGCCAGGGCTTTCTCCTGCTGGTCGAGCGGAAGCGTCCTGATCTTCTCCTTGACCATCTGCGTGGTCTGCCGCACGCCTTCCATGACGTCGCGTTGCACGACGCCGCCGATCACCTTGCAATTCGACACTCGCGGATCGTTCTTGAACCAGACCGGATGGGCGGTGCCGCCCCAGGGAACCGCAATCGCACTTTCATGCTGACCGGGAACCGAGACCTCGTAGTTGGCGGTAAGATCCCATTCGACATATTTGTTCTGCTCGAGATAGTACCACTTGGCCTTCAGGATGGTGAAAATGGTCTGGGTCGAGGCGTAGGTCGGAAGCCCCTTCCACAGCACCAGGATGTCGAGCGTATCGAGACCCGGCGTCTCCAGGCAGATGTTGGCGGCGATTTCGCCTGTGGTGTACATCTGGGCGATGTTGGGCGCCAGCAGCAGTCCCTTTTCGGCAAATTGCGCGCCCCAGCGTTGCTGGGCCAGCAGCACCCAGTCCTGTTCGCCTGTGGTGTCGGTATAATGGCAGCCGGCCGCCAGCGCCGCCTCGACCACTTCCGGCGCGTATTTGATAAAGGGGCCGACCATATTGCTGACGACCTTGGCGCCCTTGAACAGTCTGGTCAGCGCCTCGACCGTATGCTCGACACCGACCACCTCGTAGTCGGCGGTTTCGATGCCGGGAATTTTCTCGACCACGGCCTGAACCCTGGCCTTGTCGCGGCCGGCGGCGATGAAGGGGATGTTGTACTCGCGCAGATATTCGCAGACCAGGCGCCCGGTGTAGCCGGAGACGCCATAGACGACGACGGGCTTTTTCTCGCTCATTGGAAGTCTCCCCTCACATGCCCATGCCGCCATCGACCGGCAAACCTGCACCGGTGATGAAACGTGCGTCGTTGGAACAGAGAAACACGGCGGCGTCCGCGACATCGGCCACTTCGGCGAGGCGGCCGAGCGGCGTCTGTTCGATGACGCCAGCGACGGCGGCATTGACGTCGGCAGCAAGGCCGACCGCGACGATGTCGTTGGCGAGCTGCATCCCCATCACGGTGGGAATGAGGCCGGGATAGATGCAGTTGACGCGAATGCCGTAGCCGAGCTTGCCCGACTCCATGGCGGCAATGCGGGTCAGGCGATCGACCGCCGACTTGGTGGCCGAATATCCGGCAATGCCGGGGAAGGCGATGGTGGCCGCCACCGAGGAGATGTTGACCACCGCGCCGCCGTTGGCCGCGATCCCGCCGGGACGCATGGCGCGGAACGCATTTTTCAGGCCGAGGCCGACACCGACCACATTGACGTCGCACATCCGGCGCAGATCGTCCGCCTTCAGGTCCGCCACCAGCGAGGTGATCTCGATCCCGGCATTGTTGATCAGGATATCGAACCCGCCCAGCGTGGCCACGGTGGCGGAAACCGCCTGTTCCCACTGGCCGTCATTGGTCACATCCAGGGCCACGAAGCCCGCTTTCACGCCGAGTTTGCCGATGCTGGCGGCGGTATCGCGGCCGACATCGGCCAGGATATCGCCGATCATCACCGCGGCGCCGGCCTTGGCCAGCGCCTCCGCAATCGCCGCGCCGATCCCACGCGCCGCACCCGTCACCAGGGCTTTACGCCCGGCCAATCGCTGTCCGCTCATGTTGTTTCCTCCGTTTCAGCTTTTTGTTTTGACACCCGTCCTGAGATGCCATGACAAGTGTCAAATTTTTACTATACAGATGTCAAGACAAAATCGGACAGTTGTATAAAGAGGCGTGATTTGAAGCGGCAGCTATGGCATGGTGTTCGCCGTGAGCGGCGAACCGAGGAGCAAAGATGACTGCGGATACGATTGAGGCCCCGACCAGGACGCGGTCCGCCGCGAAGGGGTCACGCATCCCGGTCGACAAGTTCTCCGCCCGCCGGGTCGAACTCGCGGAGGCCGCGCTGGAAACCCTGGCTGAACTGGGTTACGCGCGCACCAGCCTGCGCGAAATCGCCCAGAACAGCCCATTCACCCACGGCGTTTTTCACTATTACTTCAGCGACAAGATCGAGCTGATCTGTTTCTGCGTGCGCCATTACAAGGCCAAATGCGTGACCCGCTATGATCAGGTGGTAGCCACGGCGCAAACCCGCGAAGCCCTGATGGCCGGATTTCTGGAGAAGCTCGGCGACACCCTCCGTGACGAAGCGCCGATGCATCGCCTGTGGTACGATTTGCGCGCGCAGGCCTTGTTCGAGGACGCCTTCCGCGCCGATGTCACCGAGATCGATCAGAGCCTGGAAGCCATGATCTGGCGGATTGCCACGCGCTTTTCCGAACTCGGCCACAAGCAGCCGGCCGTCTCGCCCGGCGCGCTCTACGCCCTGTTCGACGGCCTGTTCCAGAAATATCTGCTCAAGCAGCTTTCGGGCGATCCGCAAGCGATCCCGGCCTTTCTCGACGAAGTGAAAGCGCTGCTGCCAAGCGTCGCCTGATCCGCCGGCGGCGACGGCACCCCGGCCAGCCTGGTCGTGCCTGGGCCAGCGCGTCGCGTCACGCGCGATACCGTGTTTTGCAAATCGCGGCGCGGCATGGAACGCGGTATGGAATATGTCACTCTTGCCGAGGAGATTCGCTTGAGCCGATGTGGGCCGCGTTTGCTCCCGATGCAACGAATGTCGCTGGAGACTTGATGCAATGGATACGATGGCATCGCGGAGCGGGCAGACGCAACGCCCGCTGCCAAAGCACCTCAGGAGTCTGGAGGCCGAGTCCATCGAGATCATGCGCGAGGTGATTGCCGAGTTCAAGAAACCGGTGATGCTGTATTCGATCGGCAAGGATTCCAGCGTCATGCTGCATCTGGCGATCAAGGCCTGCCACCCCGCCAGGCTGCCGTTTCCGCTGCTGCACATCGACACCACCTGGAAATTCCGCGAGATGATTGCGTTTCGCGATCAGACCGCCCGCCGTCTCGGAATTGACCTGTTGGTTCACATCAACCAGGACGGCCTGGCGGGCGGCATCGGGCCGATCGCCTCGGGCTCTTCGGTTCACACCCAGGTGATGAAAACCGAAGCCCTCAAGACGGCGCTCGACATCTACGGCTTCGACGCGGCGTTTGGCGGCGCCCGTCGGGATGAGGAAAAGAGCCGCGCCAAGGAACGCATTTTTTCCTTCCGTGCGCCGGGGCATGTCTGGGACCCGCGCAACCAGCGTCCGGAATTGTGGAACCTGTACAACAGCCGGATCCGGCCGGGCGAGACCATCCGGGTGTTCCCGCTGTCGAACTGGACCGAACTGGACATCTGGCACTACATCATGCTGCAGGACATTGCCGTGGTGCCGCTCTACTTCGCCAAACCACGTCCGGTGGTGCGGCGCGACGGCGCCTGGATCATGGTCGATGACGACCGCCTGCCGCTTGGGCCCGGTGAGCAGCCGGAAATCCGAATGGTCCGGTTTCGCACCCTCGGTTGCTATCCGCTGACCGGCGCGATCGAATCCGCTGCCGCGAGCTTGCCGGATATCGTAGCGGAGATGCGCTCGACGCGCGTTTCGGAACGCCAGGGGCGCCTGATCGACGGCGACGAGGCGGGCTCGATGGAGAAGAAGAAACGCGAAGGCTATTTCTGATGGACAGCCCTGCCGTCGAACCGCCGGGCAAGGATCTGCTCCGCTTCCTGACTTGCGGATCGGTGGATGACGGCAAGTCCACCCTGATCGGGCGGCTGCTGCACGATTCCCTGCTGGTGTTCGAGGATCAGCTGGCCACCCTCGCCAGGGATTCGGTGCGCCACGGCACCACCGGCGACCACATCGACTTCGCGCTGCTGCTCGACGGGCTCGAGGCCGAGCGCGAGCAGGGCATCACCATCGATGTCGCCTACCGGTTTTTCACCACGCAGAAGCGGTCCTTCATCGTCGCCGACACGCCGGGCCACGAACAGTATACGCGCAACATGGCGACCGGCGCATCCCGGGCCGATCTCGCCGTCCTCCTGGTCGATGCGCGCAAGGGCGTGCTGGTCCAGACGCGACGACATTCGCTGATCTGCTCGCTGCTGGGCCTGCGCCATGTCGTGCTGGCCGTGAACAAGATCGATCTGGCCGGCTATCGCGCCGACATTTTCGACCGCATTGTCGCCGACTACGGCGCCTTCGCAGCCAAGCTCGGCTTTTGGTCGATCGTGCCTATACCGATCTCGGCCCGGTACGGCGACAACATCACCAGGAGGTCGGACAACACGCCCTGGTATCATGGACCAGCCCTGCTCGACTATCTCGAGACCGTCGACGTCGCGCGTGAAGCGACCGAAAAGCCGTTCCGTTTTCCGGTGCAGTGGGTCAATCGACCGGACCTCGATTTCCGCGGCTATGCCGGAACCGTGGCTTCCGGGAGCATCCGGGCCGGCGATCCGATCGCGGTTGCCGGTTCGGGCCGAACCTCACGCGTCAAGCAGCTTCTGACCTATGAGGGCCCGCAAGTCTCCGCACAGGCCGGTGACGCCATCACCCTCACGCTCGCCGACGAGGTCGACATCGCGCGCGGCGATCTCCTGGTCAACCCGACGTCGCGCCCCGAAGTGTCGGATCAATTCGCCGCGCACATGGTCTGGATGAGCGACCAGGCGCTGATGCCGGGCCGCTCCTATCTCGCCCGCATCGGCACCGCCACCACGCCGACCGTGGTGACCGCGATCAAATACAGGATCGACGTCAATACCGGCGAGCATCTGGCGACCCATACGCTCGGCCTCAACGACATCGGCTTCTGCAATCTGGCGACCGGCACGCCGGTCGCGTTCGATCCGTACCGAGAGAACCGCAGCACCGGCGCATTCATCGTGATCGACCGGCTGACCAATCAGACGGTCGGCGCAGGCATGATTGAATTCGGGCTGCGCCGCGGCAGCAACCTGCCCTGGCAGGCGACCCTGATCGGAAAGTCCGAACGCGCCGCGCACAAGCACCACAGGCCGGCCATCGTCTGGTTCACCGGGCTGTCGGGCGCCGGCAAGTCGACCATCGCCAACATGGTCGAGCGCCGGCTTCACGCCGCCGGCCACCACACCATGCTGCTGGACGGCGATAATCTGCGCCACGGCCTCAGTCGCGACCTCGGTTTCACCGAGGCGGACCGGGTCGAGAACATTCGCCGCGCCGGTGAGGTGGCCAAACTGCTGACCGAGGCCGGCCTGATCGCGCTGTGCTCGTTCATCTCGCCGTACCGCGCCGAGCGCGACACGGTTCGGCGCCTGGTGCCGGACGGGGAATTCATCGAGGTGTTCGTCGACACCCCGATCGAGGAGTGCGCCAGGCGCGATCCGAAGGGCCTGTACGCCAAGGCCCGGGCCGGTACGCTCAAGAATTTCACCGGCTTCGACGCGCCCTATGAAGCCCCCACCGATCCCGAACTGCATTTGCATACGATCGGCCAGCAACCCGAACTACTGGCCGAACGCGTCGTCAGGAAACTGGCCGAGCTCGGAATCGTGGGATAGGCCCGATGCGGATGGCAAAGCCAAAGCCGTCCTTGCGAGCGCTCGCGCGTCCCGGGTCCGATTTACGCAAGTGCTGGCTCACGCGGCGGCGCTGTCATTCGCCGGTCTCGTCTCCGTCGGACTTTATCAGCTTGGCCGGCTCATCATAGCCGGCACGGCTACTGTAGAAGACGAGGGCCATCAACCCGATACCGACTACCAGGGAAAACACGACGCCGAGCGCCATCGCAACATATCCCTGCAGCGGGACCTCGGTTCCGGCGGCGGAAGACCATCCGATACCGCCAATGATGGCCGCCCAAATCAACAGCCCCAGCAGAATGGCGACGATGGCGTAAGAGCCCCGACCCATGGCATTCGCGCTATGGAGCAAATTGCGCCAGCGCAATTCCTGCGGAATCCACTTCATGGCGAAGCCTTTCTTCGCATATCACAACGCGGAAACTCACGATCAAGCACACACACCAGCAATCACGCCGCCTTTGCCAAACCAACCTCGACCCAGATCTCCGCCAGCGCCTGCACCAGATGCTCGATATCGGCGTCAGTATGGTGCGGCGAGGGGGTGATGCGCAGCCGCTCGGTGCCGCGCGGCACCGTCGGATAATTGACCGGCTGGACGTAGATCCCGTAGCGGTCGATCAGAAGGTCGCTGATCTGCCTGCACAGCACCGGGTCACACACCATCACGGGCACGATGTGGCTGGGATTGTCGAGATGCGCGACGCCCGCCTGATCGAGCCGCGAACGCAAACGCGCCACCCGATCCTGGTGGCGCTGGCGCTCGGCCGAACTCGTCTTCAGATGGCGGATGCTGGCCAGCGCGCCGGCCGCCACCGCCGGCGGCAGCGAGGTGGTGAAGATGAAGCCCGAAGCAAAGCTGCGAATGAAATCGCAGATGGTCGCGGAGGCCGCAACATAGCCGCCGATCACGCCAAAAGCCTTGGCCAGCGTGCCCTCGATCACCGTCAGGCGATGGCTCAGCCCTTCGCGGTCGGCGATGCCGCCGCCGTTCGGGCCATAGAGGCCGACGCCATGGACTTCGTCGAGATAGGTCATGGCATTGTAGGCATCCGCGACATCGCAGAGTTCCGCGATCGGCGCGATATCGCCATCCATCGAATAGACCGATTCGAACGCCACCAGTTTTGGCGCATGCGGATCCAGATCGCCCAGCTTGCGCTCGAGATCGCGCGGGTCGTTGTGGGCGAAGATGCGGGTCTCGCTGCGGCTGTGCCGGATACCCTCGATCATCGAGGCGTGGTTGAGCTCGTCCGACAGGATCGTGCAGCCCGGCATGCGCGAGGCCAGCGTGCTGAGCGAGGCCATGTTCGACACGTAGCCCGACGTGAACAGCAGCGCGGCCTGCTTGCCGTGAAGCTCGGCCAGTTCGCGCTCCAGCAGCACGTGATAATGGTTGGTGCCGGCGATGTTGCGGGTACCGCCGGCGCCGGCGCCGCAGCTGTCGAGCGCCTCATGCATCGCCGCCAACACCGCGGGATGCTGGCCCATGCCGAGGTAATCGTTGGAGCACCACACCGTGACGTCGCCGGCGCCGCCCGGGTGGTAATGCCTGGCGCGGGGAAAGGCGCCGGCCCTGCGCTCCAGATCGGCGAAGACGCGATAGCGTCCTTCGCGGTGCAGGCCATCGAGTTGCCGGCGGAAATAGGTTTCGTAGTTCATGACGCATCCTCGCGGCGCTATAGGCTCTCCGATTCTACGGGGAGGCTGTGGTGGTCCTCTTGCTTACCGATCCATCCCGCAGTGTTGCTTGCGCTTTAGTAATATTTGGACGCCGGATATTTCCAATATGCCCGCCTGCGTGATCGCGGAATAGAGAACGCGCCCTAATCCGATTGCCCGGCGTGGGTGAGGCCTGCAGAAGCGGTCTGTTGCACCGCACCGGCTACCCGGTCTTCCCTGCGGTCCTCAAAAGACACCCTTTGGCGTGGTTCTTCGATGACCCGGCCGTTGGCTTCGGAGCGGAACGTCTTCGCCATCTCATAGACTGCCTTGCGAGCGCGCATTATTCCGCCAAGAGGTAGGTGCGCCGCCAGTCCGTGCCAAGGGGTAAATGACATCCCGTCGTCAACCGCGGACGATCGGGCTTCGCTCCATGTCACCTGCGGTTTGACGGTGATCCGGCCAATCGCCCGATAGGGACTCTGCTGCTCCGGCCAAACCACCGCGGCGTCCTCGATCGGCATGGTTTCAAGATCGGTGCACAACTGGGCCCGAACCTCCCAGGCTCCGCCGTGTTTCCCGAAGAACTCCAGAATCGCGGCTCGAAGGCCGTTTGGAACGCCGTTGACGTTGAGCGGCGCTTGCGTGAGCGCCATCAGTTCTGCGGATATCGGCGCCACCGCAATTTTGGCGATGAAATCGCCAAAACGCAGCGCCGCCTGGCTGTAGAAGGTTTCACCCAGGATATGGGTTTCGGGTTGGCCGCCGAGAGTCGCCACGGTTGCGTTCGGCTGCCCGGTAACGGCAACGATGGCCCGCTGCAGCTGGCGCATCGCCGCGGATAGAATTTTCTTGAGCCATTCAGCCCTGTCGGTGGTTCTTGCCAATATTCTGACGACTGAAAGGAACTTTTTCGGGGTAGGCGCCCCAAACGCCGGACCGTTGATCAGAAGGAAATCCTGCGTGACGTCGCCCTCGGATCCTTCAAGCCGCTCGCCCTTTACCCCGATGATTTTGACCGCCAATCCACGAGGCACGGATACGCTATCATCAAGGATGTCTCCCGGAATCGTGGAGAACCTCATCACAACCGGATAGCCCCCGGGCTTCGCGAACAATCCCTGGGCAAGCTCGCTTGGCAGGTCGGCATCGACCTCCAGGTCGCCTTGCAGAATTCCGTGCGCCTTGGCATGCACGGAGCGGATTGCATGACCGCCATTCGCCAGGGTTCTTTCATTGATGTAACGCATGGTCGCGATCAGGCCTTGCGTGGTTTCAGCCTCGTCCGCTTCCAGCCGCTCCAGCGACGGGCTATATCGAACCGGAACCCTGCCAGGCTGCTGCTTCGCGATCGCCGATGGCCGTTTCATAACCGTTTCAGTCGTCATGCAATCAACCGCCTGAGTAATTGAAGGACCGCCACGCACGCATCACGCTATTGCGACGTCTGCTTTCGCAACTCGGCCACCTCGTGCGCCGTGATCTCCGACGCCTTGCTGCCGAAACGTGCCGTGACGTAGTTGGCGACCGCAGCGATCTCGGCATCGGAATAGGCGCCGCCGAACGCCGGCATCGAAACGGCGCCCTCGATATGCCGCGTGGTCCCGGAGATCACGATCTGGGCAACGTTGGTCGCGCCGGGGTCGTTGACCGCCCAGGCGCCGGTGAGGGTGGCGAAGGGCGAGATCGCGCTTTCGCCGGTCCAGCCGTGGCAGCTGACGCAGGCGCCTTCGAACACCATCTTGCCGCGTGCATCGGCGGTGCCGCCGCCCTGCTTGTGCGAGGCGGGCGCCGGCGGCGCCAGCGTCGCCGGCAGATCGGTCGAGGCCACCGGCGGCACGTTGCGGAGATAGGCGACGATGGCGCGGATATCTTCCGGCGCCAATTGGCTGAAACTCTGGTCCACCGCCTCGCCCATCGGGCCCGAGGCGGTGCCGTGACCTCGCGCATGCCCGATCGAAAGATAGGAGACGAGGTCGTCGTCGCTCCAGGCGCCGACGCCCGTGCCGCGATCGGAACTGATGTTGAAGGCGCGCCAGCCCGCCGTCACCGCGCCGGCAAATTTTTTGCGATTGTCCAGCGCGAACGCCAGGTTTCGCGGCGTGTGGCATTCGCCACAATGCGCCAGCGCTTCGGCGAGATAGGCGCCCCTGTTCCACTCCGGGCTCTGCGAGGTGTCGGGCTCGAAGCGGTCATCCGGATTGAACAGCGCCGACCAGAAATTCATCGCCCAGCGCTGGTTGAACGGAAACCTCAGCGTATTTTCCGGCGCCGCCGCGCGCACTGGAGCAAGGCTGAACAGATAGGCCTTGATCGCCAGCGCGTCCGCATCGGTCATGTAGGTATAGGAGGTAAACGGCATCGCCGGATAGAGCCGCGCGCCGTCGCGGCGGGTGCCGCGGTGAACCGCGGCCAGAAACTCCTGGTCGCTGTAATTGCCGATGCCGGTTTCCTTGTCGGGCGTGATGTTGGTCGAATAGAGGACTCCGAACGGCAGCTTGAAGCCCAACCCTCCGGCATAGGGCTTGCCGCCCTCGGTGGTGTGGCAGACCATGCAATCCGCGGCCCGCGCCAGGTATTCGCCGCGCTCGACCAGGCTGGCCTTGGCGAGCGCAGCCGGGACGCCGCCGGGATCTCCGGCCTTGTAATCCGCCAGCGCCACCTTGTGACCCCCGGCGAACGCCATTGGACCGGGACCCCGAAGCACCCAAAGTCCCGCGGCCAGCGCGATCACGACAACGACGACAACGCTCAACAGAGCGCGATGGACAGCCGGGGTCATGCCTTTTTCCCTCCAGCGATCATGGCGCGGTCGATGGGCAGCCGGCGCAACGCGACGCCGGTCGCGGCGTAGATGGCGTTGCGCAGCGCCGGCGGTCCCGCCGTCGCGCCGGTCTCTCCAATGCCCCCGGGGGCCTCGCCGCTCTTGATGAGATGGACGTCGATCCCAGGCGTCTGGTCGATACGCAGCATGCGGTAGTCGTTGAAGTTGGACTGCTGGACCCGTCCCCTGTCGATGGTGATCTCGCCATAGAGCGCGGCGGTCAGACCGAACACCAACCCGCCCTGCAGCTGCGCTACCACCGTATCCGGATTGACGGCGATGCCGGTGTCGACCGCGCAAGTGACGCGGCGCAAATTGACTTCGCCATATTCGTCGACTTCAGCCTCCACGACGGTTGCGATGAAGCTGGCGAACGACGGCTGCACGCAGATGCCGCGGCCGACGCGCGCCGGCAGCTTCTGGCCCCACCCGGATTTCTCGGCCGCCAGATTGAGCGCGGCGAGAAAGCGCGGCTGGTTTGCCAGCATCGTGCGGCGGAACTCGACCGGATCCTTGCCGGCCTTGCGCGCCAGTTCGTCCATGAAGCATTCGATCGCAAACACATTGTTGTTGGGACCGACGCCGCGCCAGAATCCGGTCGGCACCGCCGGCGGCTCGGCCCGGACAAATTCGACATGGAAGTTCGGAATGTCGTAGGGCATGTCGATCGCGCTATCGACGCCGTCGATGTCGACGCCGTTCTGGAACCCGGGTGGAAACCAGCGCGCCATCACGGAAGAGCCGCTGACCTTGTATTTCCAGCCGACGATCTTGCCGTCGGACAGGGTCGCTGCAATGCTGTCGCGATACGCCGGACGATAGACATCGTGCTGGACGTCTTCCTCGCGGCTCCATATCACCTTGACCGGCCCGTCGACATGCTTGGCAATTCGAACCGCCGCCACCACCATGTCGGGCTCGAGCTTGCGGCCGAATCCGCCGCCGAGCAGGTGGTTGTTGGCGATCACTTTTTCGATCGGAAGCCCAGCCGCCTTCGCGGCCTGCAATTGCACGCGCGCGATGACCTGCGTGCCGGTCCAGACTTCGCAGGAATCGGGCGTGAGATGAACCGTCGCGTTCACCGGTTCCATGGTCGCATGGGCGAGAAACGGCAGTTCGTAGGACGCTTCAAGCTTGTCGCCGGTGGCAAGGCCCTTGGCGATGTCGCCGCGCGATTTCGCCACCGCGCCATCCTTTTCGCTGGCGGCGCGCAAATCGTCCCAGATTTCTTTCGAGCTGACGTGGGCATTGGGGCCTTCGTCCCAGTCCACCACGAGGGCTTCGAGACCTTTCATTGCCGCCCACGTGTGATCGCCGACCACCGCGACCATATCGTCCAGCACGACCACCTTCTGCACCCCGGGAATTCTCATCGCGGCGCTGTCGTCGACCCTGGCAACCTTGCCGCCGAACACCGGGCAGGCCTTCACGGTGGCGAATTTCATGTCGGGCAACAGCGCGTCGATGCCATAGACGGCCTTGCCGTTGACCTTGTCGGGGGTGTCGAGCCGCTTCAGCGGCTCGCCGATCAACACGAAATCCTTCGGCTGCTTCAGCGGGACATCCTTTGGCGGCACTTCGCTGCCGGCCGCCAGCGCCAGCGCGCCATAGGAAGACTGGCGCCCGCTCGCGTTGTGCATGACCAAGCTATTGGCGGTGGTGCAGCTTGCCGGATCGACCTGCCATTGCCGCGCGGCGGCCTGCACCAGCATGGCGCGCGCGCTGGCGCCGGCGGTGCGCAACGGTTTCCACCACGCCCGAACCGAATTGGAATTGCCGGTGGCCTGAATGCCGAAAAGCGGATTGCCGTAGAGCTTGTCGCTCGGCGGCGCGTGTTCGAGCGTCAGCCGCGCAAAATCGGCGTCGAGCTCTTCGGCCAGCATCATCGGCAACGCGGTATAGACGCCCTGCCCCATCTCGACCTGCGGCATCACCAGCGTGGTCTTGCCGGAAGCATCGATGCGAATGAAGGCATTGGGTGCGAACTTGCCGGCGGTATCATCCGGCGGCTGCACCGGCTCGTTGAACGCGCGTACCGGGACATGGAAGGCGAGCAGAAAGCCGCCCGCCAGACCGCCGGTCAGCACGGAACGGCGTGAAACGGCTTGCGGATCGTAACGGGCAACGGACATGGCGGCCTCCTAGGACTGGCGTTGGGAAGCAGCCTGCTTGATCGCCGCGCGAATACGCACATAGGTGCCGCAGCGGCAGATGTTCCCCGCCATCGCCGCGTCGATATCGGAATCGTCGGGACTAGGCGTTGTCGCAAGCAGGGCCGCAGCCGACATGATCTGGCCGGACTGGCAATAGCCGCACTGGACCACTTCGAGATCGAGCCAGGCTTTCTGCACTCTTGCTCCAGCGGGCGAGGCGCCGACGCCCTCGATGGTAGTGACGGCGCGCTCGCGCACCGCGCCTACCGGCAGCTTGCAGGAACGCACCGGCTTGCCGTCGATATGCACCGTGCAGGCGCCGCACTGCGCAATGCCGCAACCGAATTTCGTCCCGGTCATGCCCAGGATATCGCGCAGCACCCAGAGCAGCGGCATGTCGGACGGAGCATCGAAGGTTTTCTGTTCGCCGTTGACCGTCAGTTGGACCATTGGAGCAGCTCCATCGAATTTCAATACGCGCCCGGCGGTTGCAACACAGCTCGGAAAACATCCCGCCGGGGCACGTTGTCCGTTGTCTGATGCTCATTCTGTAACGTTCTTGCTGTTTCGGCCAGCAGCCCGGGCCCGTCCTGCGCCGCCGGGAACCGTGGTTTCACGAGAATGCCGATGCCCGGTGACGGGATGGCAGAGATCACAGTTCTCCGGTCAGGAACTGGGCCCGACCCGCCCCGAACGACCAGTCCTCGTCGGCGTTGGTCACAAAATTCACGACCACGTCATGCGGGGAAATCCCGCAGCTGGAAGACAATCTCTCAACCAGCAAACGATAGAATGCCTGCTTCAATTCGCGGTTACGCGGCCGGCTGGTGAGCTGGAGCGCGATCAGCTTGTCGGAGCGGGCAAACCCGAGCCCTGTGTCCTCCATGACCATTCGAGACCGCTTGTGCTCATGCACAACCTGATACCGGTCGTGCTTCGGCACCTTCAGGGTCTCCAGCACGACCTCGTGGGTTACGTCGAGAATCTTCCTGATTTCCGATTCGGAGCGGCCCTCCATGAGATCGAAGCGCAAAAACGGCATGACTCCCCTTCCTTCTCTGACCTTCGTCGACGCTAGTTCCCTGGCATCGAACTCGCCATTCAACGCTGGTGTCGTCCTGCCCATACGTTGGTGTTAGGCAACGACGTTACGATCACGCGCATTGCGCGCGTTGCGAACCACGACACCGCGGCGCCTTGCCGATCTCGCGGTCGATTGTCGAAGCCGATGGAGGGCATATTCAAGCGGACAGCTCTGCCTTGGGCGGACCCCGGTTCAGCTTTGTCCTGCCTGCGAAACGCGCAAGCCAAATCATGCCGATCAATAGACGCGCTCCGTTGGCGGTATCGTCGACACCTCGTTCGACAGCGGTTGCAGATGGACCGGCCTGTAGTCGAGCCGGGATTTTCCGTCTTCATTCAGCCAGCAAAAGGTGTGCTTGAGCCAGTTTTCATCATCCCTCTTCGGAAAGTCTTCCCGCGCATGCGCGCCGCGACTTTCCGTCCGCCCGATCGCCGAATGAAGGCTGACGGCAGCCTGCGCGAGCATATTGTCGAGCTCGAGTGTTTCGGCGAGATCCGTATTGAAGATCATCGAGCGATCGGTGACGCCGAGATCGACGCGCATCATCTCGATGACATCGTCGAGCTTGCTCAAACCCTCGTCCAGCAGCGGACCGTCGCGGAATACGGCGCAGTGGCGTTGCATGGTCCGCTGCATGGCCAGCCTGATTGCCCCGGCCCCGCTTTCGCCTTTTGACCACCTGATGCGGTCGAGCCGGGCGATGGCGCAGTCGGTCGCCCGCTTGGGGGGAGCGACGTGACCATCACCGGGCCTGACCGTCGCTGCTACCCGTAGCGCGGCCGCCCGGCCAAACACGATGATATCCAGAAGCGAGTTGGATCCGAGCCGATTGGCCCCGTGAACCGACACGCAGGCGGCTTCGCCGATCGCCATAAGTCCTGGAACGATCGCCTCGGGATTGCCGTCACGCATCGTGACTACCTCGCCATGCCGATTGGTCGGCACGCCTCCCATGTTGTAGTGCACGGTCGGCAACACCGGAATCGGTTCGCGCGTCACGTCGACACCCGCGAAGATCTTCGCGGTCGCGCTTATGCCGGGCAGACGTTCATGCAGCAGTTCCGCGCCGAGGTGTTCGAGGTGAAGCTCGATATAATCTTTGTGCGGCCCGCAGCCGCGCCCCTCATTGATCTCGATCGTCATCGCGCGGCAGACGACGTCGCGCCCCGCCAGATCCTTGGCGCTCGGTGCATAGCGCTCCATGAAACGCTCGCCTTCGGAATTGGTAAAATAGCCGCCCTCGCCGCGTGCGCCTTCGGTGATCAGGCAGCCCGAGCCGTAGATGCCGCTCGGATGAAATTGGGTGAATTCCATGTCCTCCAGCGGCAGTCCGGCACGCAGCGCCATGGCGTTGCCGTCGCCGGTACAGGTATGGGCTGCCGTACAGGAGAAGTAGACGCGGCCATAGCCGCCGGTTGCCAGCACCGTGCTATGTGCACGAAACCGGTGCAGCGTCCCATCCTCCATGTTCCAGGCCAGCATGCCGCGGCAGCTGCCGTCCTCGTCCATCAACAGGTCGAGTGCGAGGTATTCGACGAAGAACTCGGTGCCGTGCTTCACAGACTGCTGATAGAGCGCGTGCAGGATGGCGTGCCCGGTCCGGTCGGCCGCCGCACAGGTGCGCTGCGCCATCTGCTTTCCGTATCCGATGGTCTGACCGCCGAAAGGGCGCTGGTAGATCTTGCCCTCGTCGGTGCGTGAGAACGGAACGCCATAATGTTCGAGTTCCAGCACCGCGGGCACGGCCTCCCGGCACATATACTCGATGGCGTCCTGGTCACCGAGCCAGTCGGAGCCTTTGACCGTGTCGTACATGTGGAAGCGCCAATTGTCTCCGTCGTGCATATTGCCGAGCGAGGCCGCCATGCCGCCCTGCGCGGCCACGGTATGGCTGCGGGTTGGAAAGACCTTGGTGACGCATGCGGTCTTCAACCCCGACGACGCCATCCCCAGGGCCGCGCGAAGCCCCGCGCCACCGGCCCCCACAATCACCACGTCATAGCTGTGCTCGACGATCTCGTAAGCCTGCGTCATGCCATTCCTCACCTCGCCGAAATCGGTTGCGCGTGAACGTCCGGGGCCGGCTAGTGGCTCTCAGCCATCCGGTAAGCGCGGATCACGTGCGGATCAGGCTCGATTCCCAGGCCCGGGCCCTGTGGCACCGAAATCCGGCCGCCCTCCGGGGCGAGGGCGCCGCCGTAGAGTTGCGCTTCGAGATCGAAACAGCGCCACTCAATCATCGAGTCTGCCGTTCCCAGGGCTGCCGTCGCATGTATCGCGGCCAGCAGGCCGGGGCCGTCGTAGAAGGTGTGAGGCATCACGGCGATATTGTGGACAGCCGCAAGCGCAAAGACCTTACGCAACTCGCTGATGCCTCCCATTTTGGCGGGGCTTGGCTGGACAAAGTCCACCGCTCCCGCGGCCATGAGGCGCTCGAACTCCATCAGGGTCGACACGTTCTCTCCGGCGGCGATCGGGATGCCGCAGCTTCTCCGCAGCTCAGAAAGCCCGGCATAATTCTCGGGTGGCCAGATCGGCTCCTCCAGCCATTTCAAGCCAAGCTCTTTCAGAGCCTCCGCTTGCATTCGCGCCTCGTTCAATGACCAGGGACAATTGACGTCCAGGGTCAGTTCGATGTTTGGGCCAGCCTCTTCGCGAGCGGCACGAACAGCTGAAATTTCAATTTCATGAAGTTTCAGACAGCGAAACCCGGCCTTGATCGCCCGCCGGACGTTGGCGCGCACAAGCGAGGGGTCGGAAAAACGGACCAAACTTGCGTAGCAGGCCAGATCGCCTTCGCCGCCGCCCAGAAGCCGGCAAACCGGGGCATTGGCCGCCTTGCCGGCGATATCCCAGAGGGCGATGTCCACCGCGGAGATGGCAAACATCAGAGGCCCGCTGCGGCCAAAAATGTGCAGCTTCTTCTGTACTTCAAGCATCAGCGATGCAATCCGCCCGGCATCCTGGCCAACGCAGATCGGCGCGATCAACTCGTCGACCGCCAATTTTGCCGACCTCACCGCCCGGAAGCCGAACGCCTCGCCCCACCCCACCAATCCCTGGTCAGTCGTCACCTTGACCAGCAGCGAATCCGCCGCAGGCAGGTCCTTGTCACCCCACGCAGCAGCGTCAGATCTGGCACCTGGCTTGACGGGAATGTGCAGCGCGAATGTGTCGATCCCCGCAATGATCACCGCAGCCTCCTAACCTCACCGGGTTTCTCAGGATCGACCGGCACGCCGTCAAAAAAATGCCGGGTCTAGAGCTGATCGTGCCGCGGATCGTCCTTGATGTTCGTGTATTCAAGGCCGAGCGGCCCGATCGCCGTCACTTGCGTGACGTACTCTCCCGACTTTGCCCAATGGAAATGCGGGGTATCTCCGGGCAAGACCACGACGCAACCCGGCGGATAGGCCTTTACCTTTTCGCCGTCGAATTGCTCGCCGAGACCGATATAGAAAACACCGGACATGACGGTGTAGATCCGGTCCTCCGGATGCCGGTGCGGCATCAGCTTGACGCCGGACGGCACCTTCACCCTGACGACATAGGGTCCCGGCTGGCTGGGCTCGCCAACAAGTACGGCCAGCCGGACCGTCGGCGGGAACGCCGGGAACGGCTTCCAGTCGATGTCTTCCGGCAGAATCGATCTGAAAACGGCTTCGTCTGGCTGGTGGCTTCGAACCATCGCGGTTCTCCTTGATCTGAACGGGTTGGTCGGCTGCTGGAGAGGATCGCAAACCACTCGTGGTCCTGGCAGATCGGATGGTCCCTCCACCGCGGGGCCAGTTTTGTCCGGCACATCACGGGTTCGAGACCGCGAATCGGCACCACCCAGACCGATCGATGACAAGCCCCTTCGCTGCCCGTTTATCGTCAGTTCCTCGATCGACTCCGATCGCATTCCGATTGCCGGTTAAGCGGATTGCGCCGCGACACTGCAGGCTCTCGGCGAACTCCGCCATCCAACCTTCGGAAAGAGCCGGTCATATCAATGTATGAGAAGCTAACGCTTTGCGGCTCTTTCCAGACAGTCGATCAGGGCATCCGTTTCGAACGGCTTTCTGAGCAGGCAGACTACGCCGCTGGCGGCCGCTTTGGCCTCCAGACCCTGCTCTCCCCGCGCCGTGATCATGATGACCGGCACCGTCGAGCCACGGGCCGCAAGCAGCCGCTTCAAGTCAAACCCGCTGATGCCGGGCATGTGAATGTCGGTAATGACGCAGTCGCACGATCCCTCCAGATCCTCAGCGATAAACTCCTCTGCGGAGGCGAACCCCCGGGCGCGGTATCCCAGCGAACTCAGGGATTCAACGAGCGCGAGCCGGAAGGACTCGTCATCATCGATGACCGAAATTAGGGCCTTTCTGGACACACACCCTCCGCCCCGGACCTGTTTGCGAGGCCTGGTGCTGCAACCCTCGCATGCAACAGCGGTGTCTAGGAACTATACACGGGTGTTATTGCGACCTTTTATCATCCCTTGGGTTTGAGCACTTCGGCCATCCGGACCAGGTCGGCCAGGGTTCGCGCCCCCATTTTCCGCATCGCCGCCCCGCGATGGATTTTCACCGTGATCTCGCTTATCCCCAGATCGCCGGCCACCTGCTTGTTCATCTTGCCTGCCGTCACCAGCTGCATCACCTGCAATTCGCGGGGAGAGAGCGTTCCGAACCGTTGCTGCATCTGCGAAACATCGCCCTCGACCGTTCGCCGCCGTCGATCGCGTTCGATCGCAGCCATCACGGCATCGAGCATATCCTGGTCGTGGAACGGCTTGGAGAGAAAGTCCACCGCGCCCCGCTTCATGGCGCGAACGGACATCGAAATATCGCCATACCCGGTCATCATCACGACCGGCAGCCGAACCCCCATTTCGGTCAGCTGAGCCTGGAAGTCCAGGCCGTTCATATCGGGCAAGCGGATGTCGATGACGACACAGCCTGGCCTCTCTGCGGGAGGCATGGCCAGAAACTCGCGTGCCGCGGCGTAGGTTTGGGTTTCCAGTCCGACCGAGTCGAACAGGCCCTCCAGCGCGTCGCGCATCGAGGAATCGTCATCGACGACGTGCACAATTGCCCTCTCGTTGGTCTGGGACGGCATCGCACAGGCACCCATGAGATAAGTTCCGGCAAACCTAGCATGGCGGAACTCACTGAGGGGATCAAACGAAGGTATAGGGTCGGTCGCCTCCAGCTTCGACCCCAACCGCTTCGAACCGGAGATACCGGCCTCAATCGTCGTGCGAATCGTGAGAATACCGTGCCCGGTCCAGCCTTTGATCGGCTCATTCCTGTTCCGCCTTTCGCCTTGGCGCGCCGCTCACGCACATTCTTCTTTGCTGGGTCTGGCTTCTTTGCTGGGTGATGCTGGGCGGCAGGGCGCTGTGATTCATTCCTGCCTCCGATTGCGCGGAGAGCGGAAAGAAACACCGGCGACTCGCGCTACGCTGGCGGCGCATGCTGCGAACCGCTGAGCAACGAACCGTCATCTCCGTCGGCGATGAACTGGGGCGCCCGCACGGCAGTTGCCTTGATCTGGCGTGGCCGTCCCATCAGGACCGGCTGAAACAGGACGGCGGCGGCCATCGTGCACAACAGCGCGAGGGCCATCATCTTCCCCATGCTCGACATGCCCGGATAGTTCGATGACCACATGCTTCCAAACGCCACTGCATTGGTCATGGCGCTGAACACGACCGCCCGGGTCAGGCTGGATTGCAGCAAGCCGGTCTTGCCGTCGCGCCAGGCCATGATGTAGTAGATCTTGAACGCGACACCGACGCCGAGCAGCAGCGGCAACGCAATAATATTTGCAAAATTGATCACGGTGCCGGTCAGCACGCAGATCTCAAGCGTAACGGCACCGGCGAGCAGCAACGGGATCAGCGTCAGCAGCACGTCGATGAAACGACGCAGCGCGATGAAAAGCAGTACGGCGATCGCGGCAAGCGCGATGGCTCCCGCTTCGAAAAACGCGCCGGTCACCGTCTTGCCGGATTCATACAAACTGATGGCGGCGCCGGTGGCCGACGGTTCCGCGCCCAGAACGGCGGTCGCGAATTTCCGCAGCACATTGTCATCATTGGGGTCGCCTTTCGGCAATACCTGAACGCGAGCCTGGCCGTCGGGCAGCACCCAGTCCCGAACCAGGCTGGAAGGCAGCGTCTTGATGGTTACCGGCTGCGGTGCGAGGCTGCTCCGAAGAGCGGCAAGATCGTAATCGAGCGACGGAACGATGGCTGCTTCCAACTTGCTTCGCGCGGTCGCATCCGTCTCGGCCAGGCGCATCAGCAGACCCGAGACCTGTCGCGCGGCCTCGGCCCCGGCCCCGGTTGCATCGCCTGCGGCCTTGGCGAGCTCGCCTGCGGCGCCGCGGATCGCTTCGACCGTATCGGTATCCGACGGCGCGGGCTGCCGCGGTGGATTGAGGAAGGCGTTGAAATGCGGCGCGGCAGCCCGGATAGCGGCGATTTTCGGACCCTGATCGTCCGGGACGAAACTGTCGAGTGTCAGCGTGCGAGAAACCTCCGGCAGCGTCGCCAGGCGTCGAGCCGTGGCATCGGCTTGGCCAAGGGAAGCTGTCAGAATTTCGGCGTCGTTGCCGCTGGTCTGCGAACTTCCCTGCAATTCGCGATAGGTCCTTACCGACTCGGCATTGGGGTTTTCCAGGTTGATCGGGTTGAAATCGAACGGCAGGTGGAACAAAAGCGGCGTCCCAGCCAGCACCACACCGATCGTGCCGGCGATCACCGCGACGCGATGTCGCTGCAGGAAATCATCGAGCGGAGCAAGCTGACTGAAGCCTATCGGAGCGGCCTCCCCGGGAGGTTTCAGGATGGCCAGCATCGCCGGAACGAAGGTGATGCTGCAGACGAACGCAATCAGCATCCCGCAACCAGCGGTGAGGCCCAATTCGAACAGGCCTTTATAGCTTGTGGGCAGGAACGAGAAGAACGCCACCGCCGTGGCAGCCGCGGCCAGAGCCAGGGGGGCGGCTACCTTTCGGGCGGCACTTCGCAGCGCCTCGCGCAGATCATGATATTGATGTCGCTCGGAACGGTAGCGAACGCTGAATTGTATACCGAAATCCACTCCCAGTCCCACGAACAGGACGAAGAATGCGACCGAAATCAGATTGAAGGCTCCGACCATTGCAAGACCGAGCGCCGCCGTTACCGAGAGCCCGACCATCAGGCTGAAAAAAACCGCCGCGACGATCTTCCACGAGCGAAGCGCCAGCCACAATATGACCACCGCGCCGAACAGCGCGGTCAGCGTGTCGCGCAGCGCGCTTTGCCGAATCACCGAAAACTGGTCGTCATTGATCGGGACCGGGCCCGTGAGCTGAACCTTCGCACCGTACTTCTCGCCCAATTGCAGGTCGCTTGCCGAACGCCTGATGGCATCGGTTGCCTTGCGACCCGGCTGCAGGGCTGCAAAATCCAGCACCGGTTCCACCTCGATGAAGTGTCGCAACGCCGTCATTTGCGGTTGCGAGCCCTGCAGGAGTGCCTGCCATGAAAACGAGGCTGCTTTTCCGGCCAGCACATCGCGCAGCGTTGTATCGGCGAGCGACAACGGCCAGACGAGCTGGTCGAGCTTGATTTCTCCGCCCTGCGCGCCCTCGGCGGCAAGGGAAAGCGCCTTCATCGCGCCGCGCACGCTTGGATCCGCCGCGAGGACACCAATGAGAAACTGGCCGCTCGACAATCCATCGATCGACTTCTTGAGGTCGGTCAGGGGTTCAAACAGCAACCCGTTGTGCTGGAAAAACTCGCCGCTGCCCGGCTGAACCACCGCGCGGAAAAGATCCGGACGTTTTGCGAGGTCGCGCTCCAGCGCATTTGCAGCCTGCGCGGCGTTCTCCGGCGTCGCCGCGGTGACCACGACCGAAACTCCCTTCTGCGGAAATGCCCTGGAGAAAGCCGACTGGCGCTGATGCCAGGGCAAATCCTGCGAGATCAGAGCGTCGGTATTCGTGGTGATTGAAAAGTGCGTTATGGCGTAGCTGGCTGCCACTGCCGCGAGCAAGCTCCCGGCGACGACAACTTGCCAGCGGCGCTGTGCGCAAACATCCACAATCCGGACAATCGCTGAGTTCAACATGGCGGGCTACCTTTCCGGCTTCGCTGGGGGAGCCTGCGTTTCCGCCACCGATTCGTTTGCGGCTCCACCGGCCGTCTTGCGGGGTCGCAGGCGCATCCCCTCCATCAGCCTGGCAAGCCTGGCTGCGGACGCCAATAAAGATAGCTCGGCAGCTGATCCAAACCATTGAACGGAGGTGTGGTCGGATTAGACGGAAGTTTAGCTTTTGGCGACCGTCGGCGGCGCAGCGCCCGGCGACATACCGTCGACAGGACGCACCATCACCTTGTGAATTCAAGAGGCGCGCGATCTCGGGAAATGGCCCTTGACGACGACCTGGACGAAGATAGAGCAAGAGCGAGCAATTTTGCGCAGCTCTGAAAGTCGCGCAGAGCAAGCAAAGAAGATAGGAGGATGAACCGGCCCGCGGCAGGACCATGTTGGCCCGCCGCCAAGGTCTCGGGCATTACGAGAACGGCCGATTCGAGGACGGAGGTGGATCGAGATGAAGGTGGATATCGTCGGGAGCCTCGACGCCGATCGTTTGCCGATCTCGAATGATTACCTGCTGGTTCGGGAGCTTTCACACAGGGTCAACAACGAATTCGCGTCGGCGATCGGATTTGTTTCGCGGCTCGCCGCCTGTTCGACCAGTGACGAAGTCAAGGGCGTGTTGGCTGAAGTCGTGGACCTCTTGCATAATTATGCGGGCGGGCATCGGGCCCTGCAAATGCCGACCCACAGCACGATCATCGACGCATCCGACTACATTCGCGCACTCTGCCATTCGATCAGGCGCGCCAAACTCAATCATCGAGATATCGAGCTCGTATTGGTCGAACATCCCCTACAGATGAGTTCGGACCGGTGCTGGAAACTCGGCATGATCGTGTCGGAATTGATAACGAATTCCGCCCGCCACGCTTTTTGCGACCGCGGCGGAACAGTTCGGATCGAGCTTTCCGCGTCTGGACCACTGGCGGAATGCTGTGTCATGGATAACGGGTCGTCGCAGGATCCCTGCACGCCAGGCGAGGGATTGAAAATCGTCGCGGCACTGGCAAACGAGCTGAATGGGAAGATCGTCTACCAGTTTGGAGCGGAGGGCGCCCTGGCCATATTGAGGTTTCCAGTCAACGGCGAAGCCGCGCAAATCGACAACGACCGCTCGATCGGCGATCCGGCCAGCCGCGGAGGTACGGCCCTGTAAAGCGCATCGGAATATTCGCCGGGTGGCACCGCCCGCGCCGAACTGGAGTCGGCGGCATTGTGCCGATCCTGATCTTTGCGGCAAGGATCGGTGGGCATGCCGCCGCCGAATGAAGTGAGGCATTGCAGGTTCATCGGAAGGGGCCACGCCATGAACGACAACGGTGGTTCGTCGACACGCATGTCATCGGCCAAGAGGCCTGATGCCTTTGCCACATCGGAGTGGGACTATCGCGGCGAATGCGACGTGGTGCTCTGCCCCGCGATGCCCGTTGCTGCCTTTCCCCACGATCACCTGCCGACGCTGACCCTGCAAGACCAGTTCGCCCAGGCGGTCTTGCCGTCTTCCCCGACCGAGGCGCGACAGATCGTCGTCGACGGCAAGCCGTACCCGTATTACGATGCGCAGTTCGTCTGGTCGGCATTTGCAACGATGTCGGGCCTTCCGGCCACGGTGGCGCCGATCGATCGTTCGGAGAGCGGTCAGCCAATCGGGGTGCAGATTGTCGGACCCTATCTCGAGGATCGCACCACGATCGCCTTTGCCGAATTGATCGAGCGGGAGTTCGGCGGTTTCGTACCGCCCCCCGGGCTGTGCGGGGTATTCGACGGACGGTGAAGGCGCGCTCCGTCCGTTGCCGAAGCGCTGAAAGAAGGATCGACAGCCATGCAAATCGAAAATGTCGCGGACCTGATCGCGGAAACACTGATTCAGGCAGGGGTAAAGCGCATCTTTGGCGTAGTTGGTGACAGCCTGAATGGACTGACCGAGGCGCTGCGCAAGAGAAAGGCCATCGATTGGATTCACGTTCGACATGAGGAGGTGGCCGCCTTCGCGGCCGCGGGCGAGGCGCAAATCACCGGGCAGCTCGCGGTATGCGCCGGATCATGCGGTCCGGGCAATCTCCATCTCATCAACGGCCTGTTCGACGCTCACCGTAGCCGCACCCCGGTACTGGCCATAGCTGCGCAGATTCCTTCGGGCGAGATCGGGGGCGGTTACTTCCAGGAAACCCATCCCCAGGAACTGTTCCGGGAATGCAGTCACTACTGCGAACTCGTCGCGGACACGGCGCAGCTTCCTTACGTGCTGGAAAATGCCATTCGCGCGGCCGTGGGACGGCGCGGCGTGGCGGTGCTGGTGGTCCCCGGCGACGTGGCGCTGCGGACATCGCCCCGGCGCGGCATTTCACCGAATCCCGGGCTGCTGCCCGTGGCCCCCGTTGTTCGGCCGGCCGAACCCGAGTTGACGGCACTGGCCAACCTGCTGAACGGGGCCGGCCACGTCACCCTGTTCTGTGGCCGCGGCTGCTCCGGCGCCCACGCCAGCCTGATGCAACTGGCCGAGACCTTGAAAAGCCCGATCGTACACGCGCTGGGCGGCAAGGAGCATGTCGAATACGACAATCCCTACGATGTCGGCATGACCGGCTTCATCGGTTTCTCCTCCGGTTACGCGGCGATGCACGCTTGCGACGCCCTGGTCATGCTGGGGACAGACTTCCCCTACAAGCAGTTCCTGCCGACCGACTGCAAGATCGCCCAGATCGACATTCGACCGGAGAACCTGGGGCGGCGCTGCAAGCTCGACCTCGGTCTGGTCGGCGATGTCGGCGCCACGATCGAGGCACTGCTGCCAAAGCTTACGGAGAAGAGCGACAGGTCGCACCTCGACGCCAGCCTGGCTCACTACCGCAAGGCCCGCGCCGGGCTGGATGAACTCGCGCGCGGCACTCCGGGGCGCAAGCCCATCCATCCGCAATACCTCGCGCGCATCCTCAGCGAGATCGCTGCCGACGACGCCGTGTTCACTGCCGATGTCGGGACGCCTACCATCTGGGCGGCCCGCTATCTCGCGATGAACGGTCGTCGGCGTCTTGTCGGCTCCTGGGCTCATGGTTCGATGGCCAATGCCATGGCACAGGCGATCGGCGTTCAGGCGGCCCAGCCCGGGCGGCAGGTTGTGTCGATGTCCGGTGACGGCGGATTCACCATGCTGATGGGAGATCTAATTACGCTGACCCAGATGAGACTTCCCGTGAAGGTCATCATCTTCAACAACGGGGTGTTGAGCTTTGTGGCTCTCGAGATGAAGGCGTCGGGTTTCATCGAAACAGGAACCGACCTGCAAAATCCGGACTTCGCCGCCATGGCCCGGGCCATGGGCATACATGCCGTCAGGGTAGAGGATCCCGGAGACCTGGCAAACGCGATCCGCGAGGTATTGACCCACGACGGCCCGGCGGTACTCGATGTCGTCACCGCGACCCAGGAACTGTCGATGCCGCCGACGATCGCCGCCGAGCAGGTCAAGGGCTTCAGCCTGTGGGTGCTCCGGGCCGTGATGAGCGGCCGCGGCGACGAGGTCCTCGATCTGGCAAAGACCAACCTGTTGCCACGCTGACTTTGGCCATGCAGCTGAGCGCCCAAGGCGTCTGACGGCCGCGGCTCCGGTGCAAGCCAAACCCGGCGCGGCAGGCGCCGGCGAGCGACGAGGAATTGACAATCCGCCCGTGCCTGGCGGCGCGCTTGATCGGCGGCACCGTTGCCCTTATACGCGCGCCGGTTCCTGGGTCAGCTCATTTCAAGCCGACAAGCACAGCCGGGCCAAATTCTGCGATCGTCAGAAGCACGGCAAGCACGAGCACGATCAGCGCAAACAGCTGGGTGGAGGAAATACGCATCTGCATCATCCAATCGAAGCCTGCAACGCGATTCTTGCCCGCCGATCAAGCTGGCAAGGTCGGACCTCGAAATTGTCGATGCCTCTGCTTGACCGCGGCGGGTGAGCAAAGGCCTCTATGGACCGTTCAATGCGTATTCTGTCGCATTCTTGCTATTCCGGCGGCGCCGGAACCGCGGCGATGCGGCGACGCCCCGGGCGCGCTCGGACGACCGTCGCGGCAGGCGAGGCGTCTGCCATTCGCAACTTCGAAGCAATAGCCACCGTCGGGCGGTTGCCGTCTCCGGCCCGCCAAATCATTCTATCCAACTGACGGATAACATAAAACTCGATGCTTGAAGTGGCCGCCGATGCCACACAAATTTCGATTTCAAACCGCTCGCCGCCCGGCTAATCTCCCGTTTCTTCAGGCATCGCAACTTGCTGGATGAAGCAATATGCCGACTTCTGATCTCTCGTGGCGGCCGAAGTCGCGAGCGGTCCTGAATTACCTTGTTGCGGTTCTGTCACCGGCTGCGGCCGTGCTGCTTGATCTCGCTTTCGACAGGCTATCCGGGCTCGATCCGCCGGTCTCATTGTTTCTCTGCGCGATTTTGTTCGTAGCGTGGATCGCCGGCCCCGGTCCGGCCCTGCTGGCTACCGCGCTTGGCGTTTCAGCGTACGATTTCTTCTTCCTGGAACCGATCTATTCATTCGCTCTGGATACAAAAGAGATTCCACGGCTTGTGCTGCTGGTTATCGCGGGCCTTTTCGTCGTTTCGTTGAGTGCGACGCAGCAGCGCGCGGTCGCCTCGCTGCGGCGCGCGCGCGATGAGCAACAGGCGACCACGCGGGAACTGAAAGAGCTCAACGAGACGCTGCGCAGCGAAAATGCCGAGCGCAGGCGGGCTGAGGAAAGAGCACGTCGAACCGAGGACGAATTTCAGCTGACCGTCGACACGATCCCGGTGCTGGTCGCACGTTATCGGCCCGATGGCTTCATGGATTTCCGGAACCAGACCTGGCGAAACTATACCGGGCTCTCGCAAGACAATCTGGAAGGCCAGCGCTGGGGAGCCGCGCTGCATCCCGATGAGCTGCCGATGGTCGAGCGCGAGTGGCGGACGCATATCGCCACGGGAGAGCCGTTCGAGATCGAACAGCGACTGCGAAGAGCTGACGGAGAGTACCGATGGCACTGGGTTCGCCGCGTGCCGCTGCGCGACGACGCCGGCAATGTGATCAAATGGTATGGCGTTGCGTTCGACATCGAAGATCGCAAGCGCGCGGAAGACGCGCTGCGGCAAAGCGAGATGGAGCTGATCAAGGCCAGGCACGAGCTGCAACTGACCATCGATACGATCGCGACAATGGTCGTCGTGCTCGATCAGGACGGCAAGGCCTACTACGCCAATCGACCGGCGCAGGAATATATCGGGCGGCACGCACCGGTCGCGGATGTCTTCGATATCGTTCATCCCGATGACCGTGCCACGGTCGAGGACCTGTGGCGCACCCACCTGGCGACGGGAGAACCGTTCCAGACCGAGCAGCGGATGCGGCGGGCGGACGGTCAGTATCGATGGTATTTCATGACGCGGGTGCCGCTGCGGGACGAGACCGGAAAGGTGATCAGGTGGTACGGGTCGGGTTATGATATCGAAGACCGGAAACGCGCCGAGAACGCATTGCGCGAGAGCGAAGCGCAGCTGGTGGAGGCTCGGCGCGAACTCCAGCTCACGATCGATTCAATTCCAGTGATGGTATCGACTTTCGAGCCGGATGGAACGCGCAGTTACATCAATAAATATTGGCAGGATTATACCGGCCATACCCAGCAACAGGCTACCGGCAAGGGATTGAATACCTCAGTCTATTACCATCCGGAGGACGTCCGGCAGTTCGATGACGCCTGGCGCGCTGCCCAAGCAAAGGGTGAGATGCTGTCTGTGGATGTGCGCACTCGCCGCGCCGACGGCACCTACCGATGGTATACCATGCGGCGCGCGCCGCTGCGCGACGAGCGCGGAAACATTGTCAAATGGTATTCGGTCGGCGTCGATATCGAGGACCAGAAGATCGCCGAGGATGCGCTGCGGCGCAGCCAAGCCCAGCTCGCCCACGCCGAGCGCGAGCTTCGGCTCACGCTCGACTCGATTCCGACCCTGGCCTGGCGAGCCCGGGCGGACGGCTTTGCGGAGTACCTCAACAAGCGCTGGCTCGATTACACAGGCGTCTCCCAGGAGCAGGCCCTGGGCTGGGAATGGCAGGCTGCGCTTCACCCCGACGACCGGTCGGGACTGCGCGACGCCTGGCAGAGAATCCTGTCGTCCGGAAAGCCCGACGAAGTCGAGGCGCGAATGCGCCGCTTCGATGCAACGTATCGCTGGTTCCTCTTTCGTGCGGAAGCTTTGCGAGATGAGGGTGGCGCAGTCATCGGATGGTATGGAACCAATACCGACATCGAAGACCGGAAACTGGCCGAAAGCGCCTTGCAGCGGAGTGAGGCCTATGCTGCCGAGGCCCAGAAGCTCAGTCGCACCGGAAGTCTTGCATGGGACATCGCCACCGACAGCCACTTCTGGTCGGACCAAACCTATCAGATCCTGGGTTTTGACCGCGGCGTCAGGCCCTCGATTGACCTCATCATGCAGCGTGTCCACCCCGATGATCGCGCACGGTTGCAACATGAGGTCGGCCTCGCGGCGCTGGACGCGCGGATCCACGACCATGAACCGCGGCTGCTGATGCCGGACGGCCAGATCAAGCATCTCCACATTCGCGTCCGTCGCGTGAAGTTTGGATCGGGCAAGGAGGAAGTTGTCGGTGCGGTGATGGACGTTACGACGGCCAAGAAATCACAGGAAGCATTGGACGCCGCGCAAACGGCTCTTGCTCACGCCGGCCGCGTGGCGGCACTCGGGGAGATGAGCGCGACGATAGCCCATGAGGTCAATCAGCCGCTCGCGGCGATCGTCACCAACGGCCAGGCCTGCCTGCGCTTTCTCCGCCGTGAATCGCCCGACCTGGACAGTGTGCGCGGTGCCCTCGAATGGATCGTCAAGGATGGCAATCGGGCGAGCGAGGTGATCGGGCGGGTCCGCGGATTGCTGAAAAACGCGGATGCTCAGAAGACACCGCTTGACGTCAATGACGTCATCCGCGAGGTCGTTGCTCTTCTGCAGCGAGAGCTGACCACCCGGCTCGTAACGCTGCGGCTGGAACTATCGCCTACGATAGCCTTGGCCATTGCCGACCGGGTCCAACTCCAGCAGGTCGTCATCAATCTGGTCATGAACGGTGTTGATGCGATGCAGGCGGTCATTGATCGACCGCGCGTCCTGGTGATCCGCTCCTACGAAGATGGTGCCGGACAGGTCGTGGTCGCGGTAAAGGACAGTGGCGTCGGCATTCCCGACGAGAGCGCGGCCCGTGTGTTTGATGCCTTCTTCAGCACCAAGCCCGGAGGTCTGGGCATCGGGCTTTCGATCTGCCGATCCATCATAGAAGATCTTGGCGGGCGGTTGTGGACGTCAAACGACCATGAGGGTCCGGGTGCCACGTTCCAATTCGCCCTGCCAACGCCCGGAGAGGGCGCCTTCAGTCGGTACGCGCACAATTAAATCCCGAAACGGTACTTCGCCTGGAACCTGGATAGATATAGGTAAGAGGCCTTGAGCGCTTGTCGAATAGCGTCGATGGTCATGCTCGCTTTTCAGCACTGGTTGACCAAACCTGGTGATAGATGATGGAAGCGCAATCCGAGCAGATCGTCTTCGTCGTCGATGATGACCAATCGGTGCGGGGGGCGCTGACAAACCTGTTCCGGTCGATGGAGCTCCACGTAAGAGTATTCGGTTCGGCGGCTGAGCTGCTTCAGAGCAAGCTCCCGGACGTTGTCAGCTGCCTGGTGCTCGATATCAGGCTACCGGGGGTGAACGGGCTTGAGTTTCAGACATCTCTGGCCAAGGCTGGCATCCACATTCCGATCATCTTCATTTCCGGGCATGGCGACATTCCGATGTCGGTGAAAGCGATGAAGGCCGGAGCCGTCGACTTTCTACCCAAACCGTTCCGCGACCAGGACATGTTGGATGCCGTGATCCGCGCACTCGACCAGGACCGCAACCGGCGCGATGGCGAACGGGCCGTATCCAGGCTTCGGCATCTTCATGATTCTCTCACCCGGCGTGAGCGCGAGGTCATGGCGCTCGTCGTCTCGGGCCTGATGAACAAGCAAATCGCGCACCGGCTGCAGGTCACCGAAATTACCGTGAAGATCCATCGGGGCAATGCGATGAAAAAAATGGAGGCCAGGTCGCTCGCGGATCTGGTGAGAATGGCCGAATTGCTGGGGATAGAGCGCGCAAGCTAGCAAAACATAACAAAAAAATATAAACCTGAGTGATGTTCAAGATGGGCGTTCCGGCCAGTCTGGTCGAAGCTTATGCGGAGGCGGGCTCTCGGATTTCCGTTGGAGACAAGAGCTTTGACCGCGGTGCCGGCGATCTAAATTATTGATGACGATGCATCTGTTCGCGCCGGGCTAAATAATCTCCGCAGATCACTTGGCTGCATCGTCTGCGCATCTGCCTCCGCCGAAAAAGGGGCCGGCGGCGCTATACCGCCGGCCCACCTCGCCTGCATCTCGTGCAAAGCGGCCGGGGGAGGAAGCGGCTTCGCATTTTCCGTCATGGCCGGGGCTTGGGGGCAACCGGGGCCTGGTGGTTCGAGGCTGGCGCTGCACCGGATCAAGCGCTCCGTGGGCCGCGATGCTCATCCGGTGACGATTCCAGTCGTACCTCATTTCCGGATCACGCGCTGATTGGCGATTGCTGCATTTCGCAACATTTTGCGTCAGTCGCACGGATTCCCGAGGTAGTGGCGTTCTAAACCTAGGTATAGGTTTGCCGGTCAACGGTGAAAACCTAAGTGCGATAGAACAGCCCTGCGGCCGCGGGTTATTTTGCGCCGGAGATTTGAAAGCGGGCGAATGCGATTATCAGTCCGAAGCTTGAAACACTGGGATTAAATGCGATGTTGAACAGCTCCTCGTCGATCGGCGTCACGTCATTAAGGTCATTTGGCGACAGCTCTCCACGAGGCCTGGCATACGGCAGCGCCGTGCCGATTGCTCGACCATTGCCGCTCGGGGTTGACGAAAGTGGCGGGGCCGCTCTGGAGGGAGAACCAGTCGACGTTTCATTTCCGACGGTGGATATCGCGCCGCATCATGCAGTCAGGCGGCGCCGCCTGCAGTGGCCTGGTATCGGCGCCGAGTTCGTCCAGGCAACGACGCACCACCGTGTCGACTTTCGCTTCCGCTCACCCCTGCATTTGCTTGCTGCATATCAACAGGGCGTACGCCGCGATGGAGCCTCCTATGTCCAGGGCCTGGCGCGGTCGACGCTGCGCGATGTCGCCAGGAAGCTCACATTCGCACCGGAGCAGCACGAATATCATGAATGGCACGACCCACGCATTCCTGCAGGCGTGACGTATTTCTACTTCGATCCCGCGGGACTGCAGAACGATCGCGAGGAGAACCTTGCGGATATGCCTCTCGCACCGCGGCTATTCTTCGAAGACGCGACAATCTGGAGTACCGTGGCGAAGCTCAGGCAGGCGATCGACGCCCCCGACGGCGCGAACCGACTCTATGCCGAGGCACTTGGCGTCGTTCTGATCCACGAACTTGCACGCCTCAACAAGGGAACTCCGCGCGCGGAAAGCGCCGTCAAGGGTGGCTTGGCCGCATGGCAGCAGCGGATCGTGACCGCATATGTCGAGGAACATTTGTCCGAGCAGATACCCCTCGCCACGCTGGCGCGTCTGGCTCGATTGAGCACCTTTCACTTTTGCCGGGCATTCAAGCAATCGTTCGGCGTTCCGCCGCACCGCTACCATACCAACCGCCGCATCGAGAAGGCGAAGGTGATGTTGGCAGAACGGAAACATTCGGTGACCGAAGTCGGGCTGACCATCGGCTTTAGCGAGACGAGTTCCTTCACGGCCGTATTTCGCAAGATCACGGGCCAGACTCCGAGCCGCTATCACCGTGCGCTGGGGTGACAGCGAATCGCCATGCGCGGCTTTACCCGCGCGATACGCAGAGGAGGCAAAGATGCGTGACTGGCCAAAACAGCTTCGGAATCGCCTTGGCGGATCGTTGTGCCATCCGTCAGGGGAAGTTCGGCCTGGTCCGGTACGATCCTTGGCGGAGCGCGGTATGTTCGGGCAAATACAGGGAGCTCTTCGGGCCCCCCGATCGGGGCGACCGCAAATGGCTGGATCGATTCCAGGCCGCGTGAAAAGCCACTGAAGCGTCCCCTGAACTCAACCCCTGACCGGCGATAGTGTCGGTGCCGGGTAACATGCGGCGGAGGTAGCAGGATGCTCAATTTGATGGAAATTAGGTCGTGCGATGAATTGCCTCCTGCTGAGCACCTGCTTCTGCAGGAGCTGACGCATCGCATCAACAACGAGTTGGCGTCCACGATCGGCTTCGTGCGGCTGACGGCGGCGCAGTCTACCAACAACGAAGTCAAAGCCGTGCTCGATCGCGTGATACAGCATATCAACGACTTCGCCCGCATCTACCGCGCATTGCAGATGCCTGTCGCCGACCACTGGATCGATGCCGCGAAATATCTGCGTGAGCTTTGTCAGTCCATCAGCCGGGCCAAGCTGCAACACAGGGGTATTGATCTCGTCTTGTTCGAGTCTGATCTTCAGCTGAGCGCTTCACGGTGTTGGCGGCTCGGAATGATCGTATCCGAACTGATCGCCAACGCGTCGCGGCATGCGTTTGGCGGCGGCGGTGGGACCATCCAGGTGGAGCTGCTGGACCGTGACGATTTCGTGCAGTGCACGGTCACTGACGACGGTACCGGGTCCCATGACATCCGGCCGGGACAGGGCCTGAGAATCATCCGGTCACTCGCAGGCGACCTTCACGGAACGATCGAACATTATTCCGGGAAGATGGGTACCAGGACGATCTTGTGCTTTCCATTGCATGAAGCAGGCTCAGACGGCGCTGAGACCACTTGTCTGAGCTTGAGAGACGCAAGCACGGGATAATCGGGTTCTGCGCTTCTCGATAGCCGCGATAGTGGCAGGGGCGAGCTTGATAATGTGTCGTTAACCGGACTCATACCTTGGTGTGATCCGCGCTTGGGTTTTCCTCATGATATAAGCTCTCGGTTTGTCTCATCACGGGCAGACCGGGTAGGCCGCCGCAGCGGACAATGACAGGCTTCGTCGCTGTGCTGCAGCGGCGCTGAGGTAGCCTAAGGAGGGCCGCGTGCCCGGGGGACCCTTTATCTCCATTATCGACGATGATGAATCGATGCTGAGTGCGATTGTCGGCCTCGTCAGCTCTGCCAGCTACCGGGTGCTCGGCTTCTCGTCAGCCGAGGAATTCCTGCAATACGGAATGATCCAGAGCTTTGTGTGCATCATTACAGACATCCAGATGCCAGGCATGAGTGGTATCGAACTCAAGCAGCACCTGGCCGCGCGCCAATGTCAGGTTCCCGTGATCATGATCACCGCCCGTCATGACCGGGGTCTCGAAGAACGGGCGCTCGCGAGCGGCGCGGCCTGTTTTCTCCGCAAGCCCTTTGAGGCGGACGATCTTATCGGCTGCATCGAAAGGACCTTGAAGACCTGATCTGCATCCGGCGGCAGCCGGTCGCCAAGATAGCAGGGACCCGAAGTCCGAGCCCCTGCCGCGCGATGCCGCCGAATGATGGCTGGGGCTTGTGCCCTAGCGGGCCGCGCCGGCCATCGTCTGGCCGGTCTCCTGCCTGCGCGGCAGCTTCCAGTCCGGCCGCACGAAATGACAGGTATAGCCGTCCGGATAGCGTTCCAGGTAATCCTGGTGCTCCGGCTCGGCTTCCCAGAACGGTCCGGCCGGCGCAACCTCGGTGGTGACCTTGCCCGGCCATAGGCCGGAAGCATCGACATCGGCGATGGTATCTTCCGCGATCCGCTGCTGCTCGTCATTGGTATAGAAGATCGCCGACCGGTAGCTCGCTCCCCTGTCGTTGCCCTGACGATTCAGGGTGCTGGGATCGTGGATCTGGAAGAAGAATTCCAGCAGCTGCCGATAGCTGATGATCCGCGGATCAAAGCCGATCTCGATGGCCTCGGCATGATTGCCATGGTTGCGATAGGTCGCGTTCGGCACCTCGCCTCCAGTATAACCCACCCTGGTTGAAATCACGCCGGGATAGCGGCGGATCAGATCCTGCATACCCCAGAAGCAGCCCCCGGCAAGGACCGCGCGTTCCGTCGAAACTGTCATTCTGTCCTCCTCGAGTTTCCTGCGGGTGTAGCGACTGAAGCGGGATCAAAAACCCATATTGAGGCCGAACGATGCAGAAGTGCAAGTTCCGGGGCGGACGCCGGCGGGTAAACCGCATTTTTACTGACCTGACCGGCATGGCCCGGCGCCGACCGCAAAACGCCGGGCTTTCGCGCCCGCGCCAAGCCGCGCTCCCGCGCGACGGCGAGAAAAACCGGCAGATCGCCGAGGTTTTCGCGAAGTATTTTTATGAATCGATGTATATATCCATGGCGTTGCAGCATCTCGTCGCAAGGCCTTCATCGCGTCAGATCATCATCGACACCAGTTGGCCCGGTGCATCGACGCTCATGCCGGGATCCAACGCAGCCGAGCCGCGTTGGGCCGCATGGCGTCCAAGGAGCAGACCATGGAAATCAAGCGAAGCGGTTCACGGCCGTCCGGAAAAGGGCCGGCGGAATATTTCACGGGAACGGTGCGCGTCGATCCCTTGTTCGAGGCACCGGGGCCCGCGCGTGTTCGCGGCGCCAGCGTCACGTTCGAACCCGGTGCGCGGACCGCATGGCACACCCATCCCCTGGGCCAGACCCTGATCGTGATGTCGGGCCTCGGCTGGGCGCAGCGTTTGGGCGGACCGGTCCAGGAAATCCGACCGGGCGACGTCGTCTGGTTCGAGCCTGACGAGAAGCATTGGCACGGCGCCACACGCACCACGGCGATGACGCACATCGCCATCCAGGAGGCGCTCAACGGCAGTGTCGTCGACTGGATGGAACAGGTCAGCGACGCGCAATACCCCGATGTGGTTCAGGGCTGATTGCGGGAACGATTTTGCCAATGCAGAAGCGGCGCTGAGGAAGCCCGGCCGGCATGTCATGGCGCAAAGAGCGGCCCTCAGCGCCGCCTGCCCTATCGGGGGCGCCCATCTTGGAGGACTCGATGAGGGTATACATCGCAGCCGCGCGATTGGAGCCGGAATCGGAGCCCGTGTTCGGGCGGGGCCAAGCTGCGGATCGTCGAGCAGATACGCGCAGCATTGGAGATGCGCTGACATTTCAATGACCATCCGGAAATGCTTCTAATTTTAATCATCTATGACGCAACCGGAGGCAGTTATTTTCACGCGTAGCCGGGTAGTACTTGATCGTCACTCTCTTGTCCTCCCACCCCAAGCGCGAAGATGTCCGACGAGACGATAGCCATGGCAACGTTTTCCGATCTGATTGATGAAATTCAGGATACAAGGGTATCGGAGCTGACGAAAAGGCGGGCAAGAGCCCTCAAGCGTATCACCGATTTGTTTGTCGCCGGGTCCGGTCGTCATTCGCAGAAGCAGATCGAGCTGTTTGACGAGGTATTCAAAACCCTTGTTGCCGTGATTGAGTTGGAAACCCGGGTCAAGCTCGCACGCTCGATCGCGGCCATGCCGAATGCGCCGACGGCGCTGGTTCGCGCATTTGCCTTCGATGACGCCGTCGCTGTTGCGGCTCCCGTCCTTCGCCAGTCGACGGCGCTTAGCGAGTCCGATCTCGTTGTCAACGCCGCCACCCAGGGCCAGGGTCATCTCCACGCAATCGCGCATCGTCGAACAATCAGCGAGGTCATCAGCGAAATACTCATCGAGCGCGGTGAGCCCGCCGTCGTCCATACAGTTGCGAAGAATGCCGGCGCCCGTTTCTCGGATGGCAGCTTTCGCGAGCTGGTGGCGCGAGCCGGCAATGATGCCCAGCTTGCGCTGCATGTTGGAACGCGGAATGACATTCCTCGACATCACTTTTTGAAACTTCTTGAAACTGCCTCTGCTTCAGTCCGCGGCAAGATCGCGGCAGCAAACCAGAAATTCGCCGATACTGTGCAGGATGCAGTAACGGAGGTGATCGACGAAATGAATCTGGAGGTCCGCAACAAGTCGCCGGGTCACGTGAAAGCAAAGACCAGGGTAAGGCGGCTGCGAGATTGGAACGAGCTCGGCGATGCCAATGTTCATACCGCCGCTCGCGCGCAAAACTTCGAGCAAACGGTGATGGCTTTGTCGGTTCTCGCAAACTGTCCGATCGAGATAGCCGAGCGGGCGATACTCAATGAGAATCCCGGCGCGGTGCAGGTCATCGCAAAAGTCGCCGGGTGTTCCTGGATAACCGTTAAAGCTCTCTTGCTGATGACGGCAGCGGAGCGCAGGATTCCTGAAAAAGAGCTTGCGCGAGCACGCGAAAACTACGAGCGGCTTGAGACCCAAACGGCGGCACGCGTGCTCGAGTTCTACAAGGCGCGCCGCGGCGTGCGCACCTTCGCGTGCCCGCCCGCCGTTCCCAGGGTGCCTGCAAACTCGGAAGCCCTCATGGGATAAATTCGCCAGTTCTGCGGCTCATCTGACCATCGCCAGCGAGACTACAATCAGTCTATGGCGACGTCGTCGAACCCGGGGAACGCGCGTTCGAGGCCAGGATGTGGGCAACAGGTCGTAGGTCGTAGATAATCGGCCGGTTCTCTCCGCGATGGCAATGGCATGGTATTTTTCCGGCGAGACCAAGCCGCCGTTGTCGGACAGCTCCTGTTCCATCTCGCCAGCAGGCGCGACTGCCGTCTTGATCAACCGCAGCATGATATCAGCGACGACTTCAGAGATGCACCGAATTCGGGCCACACGATACCGACGATTGTTCCAAGGACCATGCTGACCGCTACCCCGGGGCACTGGTGCCGTGCAATGCCTCCGGCGGTGAGATGTCAGCCTTGGCGGGCTGCGTTGGCGCCTGAGATGCCGAGCACGCGATCGACCATCGGCCCGCACAGGCCCAGGTAGTTCGCGGGATCGCAGTGAAGCCTGATCGCATCCTTGCCACCGAGGGCCTCGACAATTTCCGGCACCTCGACAAGAATGTCGGCGAGCCGGCCGCCGCCTTCGATGGCTTTGCGGCAGGCCTCATAGACGACGTCGTGGGCCTTTTGCCGCCCGAGCTTCGGCGCCGCGGCCATCATCACTGCCTCCGCGACGATGAGGCCCTGGGTCAGATCGAGATTTTCCAGCATCCGCGGCTCGTGGACGACGAGGCCGGCGAGCATGAACTTGGCGTTGGCCAACGACGCGGCCGTCAGCAGGAAGCTTTCCGGCAGCGACACCCATTCGAGATGCCAGGGGCCGGTCGCCCGCTCGAAATCGTGGATCATGCCGTCCAGCATCGCAGCGACATGCTGGCGCACGGCCTTCGCCGCGGCCAGCATCAGCTCGCTGGAAATCGGATTGCGCTTCTGCGGCATCGTCGACGAGGCGCCGCGCCCCGGCACGAACGGCTCGGAGACTTCGCCGAATTCCGACGCCGACATCAGCATCACGTCGGTCGCGATCTTGCCCAAGGTGCCGGTGATGAGGCCGAGCAAAGTCACCGACTCGGCGATGCCATCCCGGGCGACGTGCCAGGTGATCGGCGGCTGATGCAGTCCCAGTTCCTCGCAGAACAGTTTCTGCATTTCGAGGCCGCGGTCGCCGACAGAGGCGAGCGTGCCGGCAGCGCCTGAGAATTCGCCAAGCAGGATCCGCGGCAGCGCCTGATCGACACGCTCGATATGCCGGTCGATGGACGACAGCCAGACCGCGGCCTTGTAGCCGAACGTCACCGGAAGTGCCTGCTGCAGATGGGTTCGCCCGGCCATCGGCGTGTTGCGATATTTGCGCGCCATCATCGCGAGGATGTCACGGAGTTCGCGCAGGTCACGCGCAACGATTTGCAGCGCGGCCCGGATCTGCAACACATTGGCCGTGTCCATGATGTCCTGGGTGGTCGCGCCCCAGTGAACGTAGCCCCCGGCTTCGCCCGCAGCTTCCGAAAGCTGGTGCACCAGCGGCAGGATGGGATAGCCGACGATTTCGGTTTCGTGCCGCAGCTTTTCGACGTCGATCTTGATCGAGCGCGCAGCGGCCGCGATGGCGGCGGCGGCAGCTTCCGGCACGATGCCCAATCGAGCCTGGGCACGGGCAAGCGCGACTTCGGCTTCGAGATAGCGCGCGATGAGCGCGTCGTCGGCAAACACCGCCCGCATCTCGGCGGTCCCGAACATATCGCGAAACAAAACCGAATCGAAAACCGTGCTTCCCATTGCGCAAACTCACAGCTACGATTATGTCCGTACATATATAAATGTACGAACATAATCGAGTCAATCTCCTTTATGACCGATCCCGGCCCCTTCGGGCCTCCTTGACGGGATCGAATGGGAGGCACGGTGTGGAAACACGTTACGCCTACGTTGCTCGCGCACTTACGGAAGCGATTGCCGGCGGTCGCCACCCGATAGGCTCGGTTCTGCCCAACGAGTTCGAGCTGGCCGAACAGTTTGCCGTCAGCCGTTCGACGGTGCGCGCCGCGATGCGCGAACTTCAGGCGTCAGGCCTGGTCAGCCGTAAGAGGAACGCAGGCACGCGCGTCGAAGCGCTGGCGCCGCAGCGCAGCACCGGAGGATTTACCGAGGCGCCCGGATCCATCGAGGCCGTGCAGCGGTTCGGCGTCGAAACCGAACGTCACGTCCGGAAGGTTGCAGACGTCGTCACCGACGACGAACTGTCGCGCGCGCTTGGATGCCGTCCCGGCCGCCGGTGGCTGCGCATCTCGAGCCTGCGCATGATCCCCGGCGATGCAACAAAGACGCCGATATGCTGGACTGACGTCTACATCGACGGCGTCTATGCGCGCGAGGTCCGATCGAGGATCGATAGCCATCCCGCCATCTTCGGCACGCTGGTGGAGATGATCTCCGGCCGCCGCTTCGGCGAAATTCGCCAGGACATCAACGCGGTCGGCGTGCCGCATGATTTGGCAGAGCCTTTGCAAACCACGCCTGGCGCGCATGCGCTCGCGATCCGGCGTCAATATCTATTCAGCTCGAACGAGATGGCCGAAGTATCGCTCAGCATCCACCCGGCGGACCGCTACAGCTATACGACGAGACTGACCCGTCAGGACTCATGGAAGATTTGAGCGGATTCAGCGCCGCCGAGCGCGACGCGTTCGCCGTGATCGAGCGGATGGCGATGCGGTTCGCGCTCGCCGACCGGGTCCTGATCTCCACGCCGATGTGGAATTTCGGCATTCCCTACAAGCTGAAGCAATGGTTTGATCTGATCGTGCAGCCGGGGCTCACTTTCGGCTTCGATCCGGCCCAGGGCTATCTTCCGCTGCTGAAGAACCGGCCGACGGTGGTGATCCTGGCAAGCGGCAGCGATTTTGTCACCGGCATGAATCGAGGCCGCATCGACATGGCGACCCCCTATTTGCGCGAAGCCCTGCGCTTCATGGGCGTCAGCGACGTTCGCTTCGCGCTGATTGGACCGACGGCGGGCCCGGCCGAGCCGGCGAGGCTCGCCCGCGAGGCCGCCCACCGTCACCTGGTCGATTTGGCATCAAGCTTCTGACAGCAGGGCACAGGGAGCCAAATGGTTAAGCACAGAGGCGATGAAATATTTGCGATCTCGATCACAACCACCTATTTTGCGTTCCGGCCCGCAATTCAGCTTTCAATAATCGAACAGGTATAACATGCCGCATCGAACCCTTTCCGAGTTCGTCAGCTCATTCGTCCTCGCGGCGCTGCTCGGGATCGCGTCGGCCCATTCGCTGGCCGCCCAACCTGCCCAACCATTCGAGGGCTGCCCCTCCAAGGAAATTCTGGCGACCTTCGAGGAGTTCGGCCGCACCGGCAAGATGCCGCCGGACGTCGGCGCCTGGCTGCACAATCCCCAGGCGCAATACATCGAACCCTGGAAGGCCTTCGACAACGTCACTTACGTCGGCGTGTGCTGGGTGTCGGCCTGGGCGATCCGGACCCGCGACGGCGTGGTGCTGATCGACACCTTGCATGAGCCGCATGTCGATCAGCTGATCGCCAACTTGCGAAAGGCGGGCATCGATCTTGCGGATATCAAATATGTGCTGATGACGCACGGTCATTTCGATCATGCCGGCGGTGCCGCCCAGCTCAGGCCGCTGTTGCCGAACGCCAAATTCGCGATGACACAGATCGGCTGGGACGAGGCGACAGAATCGGCGAAGCGATCGGAGGCGACGCCGGGGCGCTGGACGATGATGCCGCAGGATGTCGTGGTGAAGGACGGCGATGTCATCCGCGTTGGCGAAAACAGCTTCGGCGTTCTGGAGACGCCCGGCCATACGCTCGGTACCGCGTCCTACACCTACGACGTCAAGGACGGCGCCGACACCTACCGGGCCATCACCGTGGGCGGATTGGGCCTCAACGCCATCAAGGATTCAAAACAGGTGGAAGCCTACATTGCGAGCGTCGACAAGATAGAGGCACTGGTCAAGCAGCCCGACCAGCCGGTCACGGTTCATCTCACTACCCATCCTTTTTCGAACGGATTGACGGAAGCCCGCGACAGGCTGGCAGCGCGCAGGCCCGGCGAACCCAATCCGCTGGTCGATCCCGAGGGCTTCCTGAAACAGCTTGCCGCGTTGCGGCTTGGCGCGATGCAGCGGCTCGAAATCGAACGCAGCGCGGGTCGATGACGTTACCTGGCGCGATTAAACTGGCAGGGCTTATCGGATATGGCTGAACTAGCTGTTGCGCGACTTCCTCAAATCGGCGCATCGCAAATAGGCCAGACTCAACTCCGTCAGCCGATTTTCGTCGGTCTCGCCACCCGCGAACAACAAATCCAGATATCTGGACAGGTTGGCGCGCGTCTCAGTGCCGATCGGATGTTTGGCCATGGAGGTGTATATGGCTATCGCCCTCTCGACGGTTTTGACGATCATCGGTGGCCTCATCCGAATTCGATTGCGCTCGCCCTTGGCAATCTGTCGACCAAGGACTTCAGCCGACAACGACTTGGACCAACAGCGGTTCCGAAGCGACCTCCCTCAAGGACTGCCGTGCAAGGGCGGATGTCTCCTTCCGTTGAGGGGGGCGAGATGTCACGACGCACGGGAATCCGCTTCGACCACTTATCGGCGACGAGCGACTGCCACGCCTAACAGGAATGCGATCAAGAGCGAACCAAGAGGCGCTTGGCGCGCGACGTTGCTCAGGATGCTGAGCGGCATGCCCGGCTTCCGGCCTGCATCGATGACATCGCCAATCCGATCAACCGTGCCTTTCACGGCTTCGGAAACCTCTGCAATGGCGGACTTTGGTTCCGGAGCTGGATCCAGGCCTTCGTATACGAAGGGCGGCGGGGTATTTTCATGGTTCATGAAGGAACATCCTGTCTGAAAAAGAAAAGATATGGCTCGCATCCCGCTCGACGAAACCTGATATCGAGCTCACAAAAAAGCCGCGCCAATTTGCATGACGCAGCTCATTTGTTGGACCGCCACCTTTGGCTATCCGCGCGAGCGCTCGTTTTGAACAGCGGGCCATTGGCCTTTGGCTATCCGCGACATGCGCCGTTTGTCAACGGCGGGTAACGGCCTCTTGGCAAAAATGCCGGCACGACGATTTTGTTCCCCACGCGGCCACCGAAGTTTTAGGGACGGCACCGGACGTCGCAGCGGACGCTCCGCCAATGTCAAAAGGCGACTGCAGGCCGGACCGTTCGCTGATCCGGGCCGTCCACGAATCGCCGGGTTCCCGGACCGTTGCGAAAAATTCCAAAAGGTCCCCGAAGTAGTGCCGCTTCCGGCTGGCTCAAGGCGAGGTACTGCTGCCGCCGATTGGCATTCCATGAACGACTGCCGAAGACCCAGCCTACAATTCATTCACCGCCCATCGGAACGAAAACGTGCCGGCAGCACTTTCCAACCGCAACCCGTTTAGAGGAGGCTGTTGTGAGAATTCGGGCAGGCTACGACATTGCTTTCCACTGTCCCCAGGCAGTTCCCATGGTGCTGATGCTCACTACCCACCCCTCACGCGATGGCGACATCCTCAGCGATCAGTCGATGCACTTTTCGCCGGACGTCGATTCGCGGGACTACTTCGATCCCTATGGCAACATCTGCACCCGGTTCGTCGCACCGCCTGGCCTGCTCGAAATCCGCAGCGAGTTTATTGTCGAGGACAGCGGCCTGCCGGATGAGATTTGCCCTGTGGCGAGGCAATGGGACATTGATGCCTTGCCGTCGGACGCCCTCCCCTTCCTGTTGCCGAGCCGCTACTGCGACACCGAAAAGCTCTCGAACCTGGCGTGGTCGCTCTTTGGAGGCATTAAAGGCGGCTGGCAACGGGCGCAGGCTATTTGCGATTACGCTCACGACCGCATCGAGTTCGGCTACCATCACGCGCGAGGTGACCGCACCGCCGCCGAGGGCCACGAGGAACGTCGCGGCGTCTGCCGCGACTTTGCCCATCTCGCTGTGACGCTCTCCCGATGCATGAATATCCCCGCGCGGTACTGCACCGGCTACCTTGGCGACATCGGTGTGCCTGCCGACCCGGCTCCGATGGATTTCAGCGCATGGTATGAAGTGTTTCTTGACGGGCGCTGGTTCACCTTCGATGCGAGACATAACCATCCTCGGATTGGACGGATCGTGATCGCGAGGGGACGTGATGCGGCCGATGTCGCTATTTCGACGGCCTTCGGCGTTGCGCAATTGGTGCGTTTCAATGTGACGACCGACGAGATCAGGGAGGTTGGTCGTGACGTGGCGCTCGAGAAGGCGGCCTGAGGACCGCTAGTTACAGTGATTTCGACTTTCGGATCATAGCAGGCGACGACTCAGCGAGGTGTCAACGCTCCCGGCGGGGAGATGTTGGGCGCGGTCGCCGGATACCCGCCCACCGTGTCGGCCATGCGGGCGCCGCGAGCGCCCAGTGGCTTTTGGGTCCCGACCGTGCTGTCGATCGAGGTCTGGTGCTCGATTTCCGAGTTCAGTTCGGCTCCGCAAAGCACTATAATCGCAGACATCCACATCCACATCATGAGAGCGATTACCGCCCCCAACGATCCATAGGTGGCGTTGTAATTTGCGACATTCGAAAGATACAGGGACAGCAGAGCCGAGCCGACGAGCCACAACAGCGAGGCGGCGACCGCTCCGACACTCAGCCACTGCCAGCGCGGCCTGGCGCGACTGGGTCCGTAGCGATAAAGAATCGCCAGCGCCAAGAGCAGGAGTGCCTCTAATGCCGGCCAGCGGACTATCCTGAGAATCATCCCGGCGCGTTGGCCTATGCCGATTTGTTCCAGCAGGAGCGGCACCGCAACGACGGCACCCACTGCCACGAGGGTCGATGCCAGACCGACGATCGTGAAGGAAAGGGAAACCAGGTTCAGCTTGATGAAACCCCGCTTCTCCTTTTCTTCGTACACCACGTTTAACGCATCGATGACCGCTTTCACGCCGGCATTGGCGCTCCAAATTGCGATCAACAAGCCGACGACGAAGGTCATGCTCAGAGACGAGCTTTGCTTTGCCAATACCAGGCCGATCTGATCCCGAACGATGGCGAAAGAACCTTCTGGCAGCAGGAGCGAGAGGCTTTGAAGATTTCCGGCAATGGTCGAGGGATCCGCGAACAGCCCGTAGCTGGAAACCAGGGCCGTGATCGCAGGAAAAGTAGCAAGCAGACCATAGAAGACGACGCCCGCCGCCGTCGCGAGAAGTCGATCTTCGTTGATTTGCTGGAAAGTCCGACGAAGGATGTCCATCCACCCCAGCGGAGGTATCTGCAAGGGGTTGTGAGCAAACCGCCCGCGGTCCTTCACTTCCAGACTGCTCTGCTCTACCGCCGCTGCAGTTGCCCCCGAGAAATGCCGCTGGACCGCAAGGGTTGCCAACACCACTCCTGCAGCAAGTACCAAGTCGCCGCGCAGGCTGGACAGGGGCCGGCTCATCCACGGCTCCGGGGGCGCGCGGAAGAGCGTCCCATCCACCAGGCCGCGATCCAAACAATCAATGTCCCCGCAGCCGCCGCGGCCAGTATTTGTGTAACAGGGTCGGCGCCTGGATTTCCGGTCCGTCGGCCGGCGAGCAGTCGGGCCGCTGCGGGCAAGACCAACGAGGTTTTCATCAACCTGGTTTGGACACGAGGCCGAGGAAACGGCGGGATTGAACGCTTCCATAGTCCGAGGCCGCCGATCATTCCAAACACACCAAGAACGAAAAAGAAGCCGCCGATAATCGCGAAGGCGGCATAAGGTCCGCTGGTTGTCTCGATGTAATGAAACAGCGCTGAAGCGCCAACGCCGAAGGCCACGATGAGAGAGATCGCGGCGACCAGCACCAAGCCGAGGGCGATTGCGTGGCTCGCTGCGATGCCCACAGCCCAATGGCGAACATCTTTCGCGTACGATCGCAGCAGTACCGCCGGATCAAAACGAGCGTGGCCGGAAAAACTCATGAATATTCCCTCAACGCTTCCTCAACCCGATCCGAGGCTCAATGTTCCCTTAGCGCCTGCGGGATCCAGTACGCCGCGACCTTTCAGCCCGATCGCGAACGGCGGGGAATTCTGGGTCGCCCGGTCATCCCCGATCGCGTCGATGACAGGCCGGGCGATGACGGCTGGGAATGCGGCACGTCTTCACACGACAAATTTGATTCACTTTTCGAACGGCCAAGTGTCATTGCAAGCTCGTGCGAGGCAACCCATGCGTGCCAAGGAAAGAATGGATTGCTTCGTCGGCGACGCTCCTCGCAATGACGCCGATGCAATTCGATCGCCCCGGGGTTTCTACGCCTTGAGCACGAACGGATCCTGGACGTCCCGGCTGAGCTCGCACCAGACGCTCTTGGTCTGCAGAAAGCTCTGGATCGCTTCGGCGCCATTCAGCCGCCCGATCCCGCTGTTCTTGAATCCGCCGAACGGGGAGTTGAACGCCATCGCGCGGTAGGTGTTGATCCAGACGGTGCCGGCCTGCAGGCCGCGCGCCATCAGATGGGCGCGGCGCAGATCGGCAGTCCAAAGTCCGGCGGCCAGACCGAACCGGGTGCCGTTTGCCAATGCAAGGACCTCCTCTTCGGTCTCGAAGGGCGTGACGCAGAGCACTGGCCCGAACACTTCGTTCTGCATGATAAAGGCGTCGGGCTTGGTATCGGCAAGGATGGTCGGCGCATAGAAGAAGCCGTCATCCAGCCCCTCGACCCGGCGTCGCTGCCCGCCGGCCAGGATTTTGGCGCCATCCTCGACCGCGCGCGCGACCATGCTTTCATCCTTGGCCAGTTGCGCGGCGGTCGCCACCGGTCCCATTTGAGTGTCAGCCTTCAAGGGATCGCCAAGCCTGATCTTGTTGGCGCGTTCGATCAGCCGAGCGACGAGGCGGTCATGGATGCCCTTCTGGAAGTAGGCGCGCGAGCCTGCGATGCAGGTTTGCCCCGCCGCCGCGAAAATACCGGCGAGCACGCCGGCTTCGACCTGATCGAGGTCGGCGTCATCGAACACGATGTTGGCGCTCTTGCCGCCGAGTTCGAGCATGCAGCTGACCAGCCGCTGTCCGGCCCGCGCGGCAATCGCGCGCCCTGCCCCGTCGCTGCCGGTGAACGATACCTTGGCGATCGCCGGATGGTCGACCAGCGCCTCGCCGGCCGCGCGTCCGCCGGTGACGACATTGATGACGCCCGCCGGGATGCCGGCTTGCTCGGCAAGCCTTGCGAGGTCGATGGCGGACGCCGAGGTCACCTCGGAAGGCTTGATGACCACCGTGTTGCCCGCCGCGAGCGCCGGCGCGACCGTCATGATGGTCAGGAAGGTCGGCGAATTCCAGGGAACGATGGCGGCGACGACGCCGAGCGGCTCGTTGACGGTGTAGTTAAGGACACTGGTGCGGTCGAGCGGAACCACCCGGCCCTCGATCTTGTCGGCCAGGCCGCCGAAATAATACAGCCAATCCTGGACCAGGCGCGCCTGCAGGCGCATTTCCGCGATCAGCTTGCCGTTCTGCTCGGTCTCGACCGTTGCGATCTTTTCCGCGTTCTCGGCGATCAGATCACCCCAACGCATCAAAAGCCGGCCACGGCGCGTCGGCGACAACTTGCGCCAGGGGCCATCGAATGCCGCGCGCGCGGCCTGCACGGCGGCATCGACATCGGCAGGGCCCGATTCGACAAAGCGGCCAAAGGCCGTGCCGGTGGTCGGGTTGATGGATTCGAACGTCTCGCCCTGCCGACCCTCCTGGTCCTGTCCGTTGACGTGGTTGGCGAAGCGACGTGGAGGTTTTGCGTTCATATTCATGGACCGGTCTCCCTGAGCACACCCTGGCTTGCTATCAAGCCGCCTTTTATTTGTTCGGAGAATACGATTGTTGCGCGATCTTGGCGATGGCGTTCCGGCCGCTCCGGCGCGCCGGCGGAGTCTCGATCCCGGACGGTCCCGCCTCGATGGCGCCTGCGCTCGAACTGGCATTGCGACGCTCGAAACGCGGGAGCGGCCGATGATTGCATTCACCGGCGACCGCGGCGGATATTCCGCGAAACGACCTTGGGCGTCACCGCGTGGCCGCGACCATGATTCTCGTTTTCGAAACGCGATTCGCGCCGGAAAAATCGCGCTCCCGCAGCACCTGTGCAAAAAATGGAGTGACGACTTTGCGACGAAGACATTGATTTGGCGCCATCCGACCCTCGATTCGGCGAGTTGGACCAGGCCTTCAAATGCAAAAAACCACCGGCAGGGCATTGCCGGTGGTTTTGGAGGTTTAGCATAAAGGTGGTGTTCTCTCCTCAAAGACTGAGCTGCGGCCAAACAGTTCGGCGGCTTGCAGAGCGACAGTACACGATTTAGCTGAGTAAGTCATGTTATTTAATCATTAAAAATCTCGGATCCGATGCCGCACACCAGGCGAGATTGCCAAGGCATCGGCATCGGGGTGCACGGCACTTTCCGGTCCGTGGCGCGAGGATCCGGCCGGGCAGCTCGAGGGGTGGATGTCAGCCAGGGGTAGCACCCTGCTCGGCTCCGCCTTCTACCCGGGGTCCTGTTCGAGGGCTCGAAGCCTCACCCCGATTTTGCGCTCCGACGTCCTGCGGCTCGCCTCGCGCGCGGCGACCAACTCATGCGTGGATTTCCACCTTCAGGCCGATGTCCAGGCCGGGCGCCCAAGAAAAACCCCGGCAGTTTCCTGCCGGGGGATCGTATTGTCGGATCGTTGTCGTCCGCGGACGAAACCAATCAGAAGACGCGCTGTACCCGAAGCAGGCCCGACACGGTGCCCTGATTGCCGAAGGCGTAGGTCGTGGTCGGCGTGAGGCCGCCCGGCGACATTACCGCGGTGCCGGACATGTTCTGCTTGATGTAGGAGTACATGACTTCGGCGGAGAACGTCAGGTTCTTGACCGGAGTCCAGCTGGTGTAGCTGCCGATCTGCGAGAGGTTGAAGTCCGGGTTGCAACTGTAGGTCGCGCCCTGACCTGCAATCACGGCAGCCATGCCTGCGCAGTACAAAGCTCCGCCCGTGGAACCGTACCGCTGGGCAACCCAGGAACCGAAGATCGACGTAGCCCAATGCGGATCCCAGTTATGCGTGTAGGCGCCCTGGAAACCGTAGGTATTGGTCTTCGAGATGCCGGTGCCGGGCGAGAAGATACCGTCGGCGTTGGTTGCCCACGAAACCTTCTGGTAGGCGCCGGCGACATTGGTGCCGCCGAACAATCCGAAGCCGTTGCCGCTGACGCCGCCGATGATGTAGCGGGCTGCGCCGTTGGCGTAGCCGCCGCTCATGTTGATGGTGTCGCCGGGTCCGGTGGGGATGTTCTTGATCGACAGAGCCGCCTGCACGGCGCCGCCATAGGCATCGTCCGGATGACCCGTGATTTCGGTCGCGCCGTAATATTCCGAGTGGATGTCATGGAACGCACCCGACAACTGGAACAGGCCCCAGGCCTGATCAACCCGGATGGCGCCGATGATGTCGGGCATCACGACTCCGCCGTAGCCGTTGGCGAACGGCCCGGACGAGCCTGAGGTCGGCAGGCCCGCGATGACGGCGGCCTGGTTGGCCGCACCCACCATCATGGTGCCCGTGTTGATCAACTGGGACTGATCATAGAACGAGGGATCTTCAAAGCTGATCGTCGCGGTAACGCCACCACCGAACTGGGCGGTATAGGCAAACTGATCGATGCCGGTCACGTCGTCCGCCGTACCGATCAGGTACGAACCCTGGTTACCCGGATAACCGGTCCAGGGAGCATCGAACTGGGAGATCGCTTTACCAATGGTGAAGCCGGCGAACTGGACGAAGGCATAGTACACGCCGATATCGCTGCTTGCGATCCCGTCGGCGCCACCGCCGGTCCAGTTGAACGTCGCATCGAAGTAGGTGCGAACGACGCCGTATTCGGTGGAGGTACGCGTATCGACGTCGAAGTCAAAACGCGACCGGGTCAGAAGCTCGTCCCTGGCCCGGGTGCCCTGGCTCGCTGCCGTGCCGCCAGCCCAGTTTGGTCCATCGTAGTTCGCTGCGCCGTTGAGCGTGGCGTCTGCGCGCAGATAGCCGCTCAGCTTGATGCAGGTGTCGGTACCCGGGATGTAATAGAAGCCGGCACCATACAGGGAACAGATCCTCACATACTCGACCGCTTTGGCCTTTACGGGAAGATCGGCTGCCTGCGCCCCGCTCATGGCGAGAAGACCCGCCGCTGAGCCGAGAATTAGGCTCTTAATCGTCGTCATGTTAAAACCTCCAAGTTGCCTTCGTTGAACGCTCTGGCCCGCAGGCGCATGCGCCCCGTGGTTCAGTGCCGCTTCCCTTGAAAAACCGCCTAGTCGTTCACGCCTTCAGTGATCCCACGGACCGGCAGGACTTGAGCGCACCACCCAACGGGACGATCCAGGACCCCCCAGCCGTCGTCACGGAACATACATTTGCTGCTTTGGTAATTGAAATAGCTTATTTGATAAGCTTTTGGATTAGCCGATCGATGTATCCTTTTTGCAACGGATACCCTGCCGGTCTTCCGGAAGTTCGGCCGCAAAGGCCAATTTATGATCCCATAACCGATTTTTTCGTTTGTTTTAGAAAAGGGATCCCATCAAGATGCCTCTATGGCAGCAAATACCAAGAGGGGCTCCGGTCTGTCTGATTCGGCCGGCTCTGTCGGTGCGAACGATACCGGCAAGACGAATCAGGACGCCGCGCGGCGCTTCACCTGGGCGATTTCTGCCATCAGCGTTCACCTTGAGGAACTGCGCTACTTCTGGGCCAAGGCGCTCGGCATCAGCGGACCGCAGTGGATGATCCTGATGGCCCTCTCCGACCTCGATGAAGCGGATGGCGTTCCGGTCAATGTGGTGTCGAAGAAGCTGAATGTCGACGGGTCGTTCGTGACGACGCAATCGAAGCTCCTCGAAAAGAAAGGCTTCGTCAAACGCCGGCCGTCGCGTGAGGACGGCCGGATCGTCCAGATGTCGCTGACGGACAAAGCCTACAAGCAGCTTGCAAATCTCGCTTCGCAGCAGCACGCGTTGAACGATTTCATTTTCGCCGAGTTTGGCGATAACGAGCTGGACGATTTCACGAGCCGGCTCGTTGCCCTGCAGAATCGGCTTGAAAAAGCCCGCCTAAAGCTGATCCTGGATATCTGACCTTCCGGGGCGGACGAGCGCGGCAGGAGCAACCGTCATCCCGCCGGTCAGACGGGACTGCAGCCAGTCGAATATATACTCGTTGGCGAGCGTCGGATTGTCCGCGTGCCCCTGCGCCGACGCGGTCTCTTCCTTTGAGAATATCTTGAGCGTCACCTCGCGGTGATCGGCGACCAGGCTCTCGTGCAGTTCTTTCAAGGGCGTCGGGGCGAGCCAGCCGCGTGCTCCCGCCGCGATCAACACCGGACATCTGATGGCGCGCGCAACCCGGCTGCTCGCCGGCCGCAGGAAATTGCCATCGCTCGGCGCCAGGCGGGATCTCAGAAACGCCCGCTCCTGAAGGTCCCAGATCCCGCCATCGCAGACCGCGGCTGCGAATCGATCGTCGAATGCAATGCCTCGCGCCACGAAGGAGGAGCCCCAGGCATCGGCAAGGATTGCGATCCGGCTCCCGTCAACATCGTCCCTGTCGATCAGATAATCCATGATGCATCCGATCACCCGCTCCAGATCCCGGCGACCGACCACTTCCTCGAACCGCTCGGCGGTATCGGCTCCGAGGAGATCGACCGCCAAAAGCGACATCCCGCGTTCGCGCGCATGGCGCGCCACCTTGTAGAGGTATTCTTCCTTCCGCTGGCCCGGCTCACCGATGCAGATGACCGCCGGCATCGGCTCGGAGCCGGCTTGTGCCGGCAGAAAGTATCCCTCCAGAGGGTAGCCGCCGAGCCAGTCGATCCGAACGACTTCGCCGCCAGGATTGCCGCGACGGACGTAATCGGCCGCGCAGCGACGCGCGTCCGCGATGGCACGCGCGTGATTTTCATCGGAACCGGCGAACGGGAACGCGGCCGCCAGGTAGTAGTTGAGCGCACGAAGCCAATTGCTTCTCGCGGTCACGACATGGCCGCAGCGCAAGGCTGCATCGCCTCTTTGCCGGTTCGCGTCAGCAATGCCCTTCCAGCCACGGTACCAGGAGTCGTCGTCGGAGAAGTCGATTTGACCAGCTGCCGCCAGGCACTCTGCGACACTGGCGCCGCCGTCCTGGGCGGATGCGATGATCCTGGCCAGTTCAACCGACAGATCCTCCCTTTCGGGCCAATAACTCAATCCACGGCAGGCGAGGTCAATTGTACGGTGGATGTTCAAGATGCTACCCAAAACCGATCAGACGCGTTCGACATTGTTACGGAACCATCCACGTCTTGAACCATCCGCATCGTTGCGGTCACCCTGCGCCGAAGCCTGGCGCCCATCACAAAATCTTTATGCGCGATCACAAAAGATTTATGCGCGGTCACAAAAACTTTATGATGTCAAGATGTTAGGTAATATGAGCACTCCTGGTCAAGTAAGTGCTTTCGCGATGCAGCAATGCGTTTTGAGAGTGACGTTCAGGTGGTGTCGTTGATAACCGGACCGTCGAACGAGAGCTGCGGTCTCTCCCGGCGATCTTCTCGAAGCGGGCGACACATCGAACTCAGCAGAAGCAGCGGTGCGGACCGCCTGATTGCCGGCCTGCATCGAAGCGCTGCACACGAGATTCGATAATACCGTGCGCACCGCTCTACGGATTTTACAGCATAAGGGATATTTGCGACGAGAACGCCCGGTAGACACACAGCCGGAGCGGCTGGCCATGATCTCGTCCTCGCTCTCTTATGAAAAGCCATCATTTCGAAACTATTCCCGCAGGCCAAGAATGGGTGATTGGTATTTCCAGCTTCTTTGCAATCCTCACCAGATCGGCCAGCGACGCGGCCTGGCGACCGGCGACAGAACTTCGCGTTCACGGGGAATCAGGCAGGAAAAGCGTTACCGCCAGCTCCGCCGTCTTTAATCGGAATGCGCAATCCTGACAGATCGCTACCTGGAAGCCTCTATCAGCGATCAGCGGAACGGCTTGGTTGGATAAGCGATGACTCCGCGCTTCATCAGCCTGCGGCTTCGTTCATTTGTTCAAACGCTATTTGGGCTGGGGTTGGACGGTTGCAATGTGATACGCCTTCGTCGCTAGAACAGGATTACCGGCCGGCCGCGAAGCCCGCCGGCCTGAACCGCTCGCTGAGCATCCGCGATTTGCTCGGGTGCGTATTCCCCCGCGACCCGCAACTTGATCTCCGCGGCTGCAACCATGTCGCGTAGCAGCTCGAGCCATTCCGTGCGTTCGAGGCACTCGGACACCAAGACCGGTTTGATCCGGATTCCCCGTTCGCTCGGCTTGTCCGCCCAGCCGCGAACCGGGATATAGACGCCGCCGTCGCGGACTGCCGCAAAGGATTTCTCCCCTAGGACCGCCGTGTCGAGCAGGGCGTCGACACCTTCGGGCACCTCACGGCGGATCGCCTCCGCGAAGCCCGGTCCGCGTTCGACGACCACGTCGGCGCCGTAGCTCCGCACCAGTTCGGTTTCTTCCGGCTTTGCGTCGGCGATGACTTTTTGCCCCTGCCGTTTGGCAGCCGCGATCGCGTAGCAAGCCAACAGCCCGGCGCCGCCGCTTATGGCCAGGAATTGCCCTTTCTCCAGCGAAGCAAGCTCCAGCGCGCGGAGCGCGGTCAGCCCGTTCATCGGGAGGGTGGAAGCCTGCACCAGGGAAACACCCTCGGGTATCGCAACGACAGAGGCGGCGGGCGCCACAACGTACTGCGACTGTGCGCCACCTTCCGGGCGCCGTGCCATCACGGCCGCCATCACTTTCTCGCCGGCATGGAGCCGCAAAACCCCGGGTCCGACGGATTCAATGATACCAGCCAGGTCCATGCCCGGCACGATGGGTGCAGTCAGATCGCCCGCGCCTGCGCGAAGAAGCAGGTCTGTCGGATTCACCGCAGCTGCCTTTACCGCGATACGGACCTCGCCGGCCGCAGGCGCCCTGACCGCGCGTTCCCTGATTTCGATGACCTCGTAACCCCCTCGGCCCACATAGGTGATGGCCTTGCCGGTCAGAGGCTGATCCGATGATTGTTTCGTCATAATCGTCTCCACCTTTTTCAAGCGGTTTTGGAGTAGATGGCGTCAAGCTCGGCAAGCGCATCTTGGTCGAGCGTTATGGATGCCGAAGCGATATTCTCTTCCAGATGAGCGAGAGATGCGGTGCCCGGGATGAGCAGAATATTCGGCTTGCGAGCGAGCAGCCAGGCCAGCCCGAGCTGGGATGGCGTGACCGCTATTCTCGTAGCGACTTCGATGACCTTCGGCTGATCATTGACCTTCGGCCACCCGGGAAAAGATCCTCCAAGAGGGAAGAAAGGCACCCAGGCGATCCCCTGGTCGACGCACAGCTCGAGCATTTCCTCGAATTGCCGACTGACGAGACTATAGGCGTTTTGGACGCATGCGACGCCCACCGGGATAGCACGCTTAAGGCCATCCAGATTGACGCCGCTCAGTCCGATCGCGCCGATCTTACCCTCGTCCCGCATGGCGATCATCACCGCCAGTTGATCATCGATGTCGACGATCTGATCGCCTTCGGCAGCTATTCCAGGCCTGACGTCGAGGCGACGCAGATTGACGACGGCAAGCTGGTCGACTCCCATACTGCGTAGATTGTCCTCCACGCTGGCTCGAAGTTGCTCCGGACGCTGTGCCGCTATAAGCGGAATCTTGCCGCCCGGATTCGGGTCAGCCCCGACCTTGGTTGCGACTACAATGTGCCTTGCCTCCCGCAGCACCTCACCGATGACACCGTTGACGAAGCCGTCGGCATAGAATTGAGCCGTGTCGATGTGGTTGACGCCAAGATCGATAGCGCGTCGAAGCACCGCGATCACCTCCAGCCGAGTTCCCATATCTCGGCGAAGTTGCATCGCGCCGTAGCCCATCCGAGCTACTCGGTGAGCACCAAGGCGATGCAAGCCGGCATGCGCCGCGTTCGGGGAGTTATCGCGGGACATCGGACTTTTCCTTGTGATACGCTGTAAATACCGGAGGCCCCTCCGATTATGCTTCTGTAACCGGAGGAGCCTCCGATTGTCAATGCCGCCCCGTCTACGCGCTGACGCGACCAAGAACCGCGCACGCATGATCGCCGAGGCGCAGAAGCTCTTCGCAACCGCCGGCAATGCAACGACATTGGAGGCGATCGCCCAGGCGGCGAATGTCGGGATCGGCACGATCTATCGTCATTTTCCGACCAAGGAGGCGCTCGTTGAGGCCGTTTACCGCTCCGAGATCGATGCGCTGGACCGTGAGGCTGACGACCTTCTCTCACGTCATTCGGGCTTTGACGCGATGCGGCTGTGGATGAACAGCTACGCGCGGTTCGTCGCCACGAAGCATGCGATGCATGACGCGCTGCGCATAGCGCTGACGCCCCGCTCCGGAACGGTCTCCGCGACACGTGCCAGGATAGGCAAGACCCTTTCGAGGTTCCTGGCAGCGGGATCGCGCGACGGCAGCATCCGCGATGGAATTCGAGCGGATGACCTCACCCTGAGCCTCGCCGGCTCCATGTTCGCCGCAACGGCTTCAGCCGATCAGGAACAAATAAGCCGCGTGCTCGACCTTTTGACGGCCGGACTCCGCTCGCCTTCTTCGTGAGCCGCTGCACCGGTCAAGGCGCCCCATTCACAAGCAGGCGCTCTGAGCTGTCAAACTCCTTCTTCGCAAACGAAAGTCAACCTCCTTCGAATGTAGGAGGTTCGGAGAGGCAAGAGGTGTCAGATGCAGCTGCGCCATGCAGTGACAGAGCTGCCGTCGAACAGCAGCTCTGTCGCAAGACTGGTTGGAACAGACTGTAGAGCATCCTCGGATTTGGTCTGCCGACGGCATCAAGTGCGGCGCGATGCTCCGCCGAAAGCACGACACCCAATGCCGCGATGTTGTCCGTCACCTGCTCGACACGGCTTGCGCCCATCATCGGGTGGATCGACGCTTCAAAAGCGGCGTCCGCATCCCGGCACTTGATGGGCGAAAGCCGGTTGCGAATTTGCCGGATGCTCTACTTCCCGCTTCGGCGACGCCCGCCGCGAAAGCTTGCTCCGATCGTTCAAGGACCGAGGCTTGCAACGTAATCCATTGAAAAGTCGACGGCGCGATGGCGCCGCCCAACCAGGATTTTGGTACGAAGTCGGCTACGAAATAACCCGGCAAGGGAAGCAAGTGAAGAAAGGCCGAATTTCGTTGGTAGCGGGAGAGGGACGGAGAATCCGTTAGTCTCGACCACCAGAAACGCTAATTATAACAATAGGTTCGCCCAAATGGGGGTGCGAGCCAAGCCGTGTGACATTACCCCGAGATGTGACACGCTGGCAAGCACCGCCGAAAGGCGATCACGATGGCCCGTCCCAGCTACCTCGCCCGCCGCGATGGTGGACGCTATTTCCTGCAAATTCGCCTGGGGAAAGCCGCTACAGCGCTTTACGGCAAGCCAATTTTGCGCGCGTCATTGAGAACGTCAAATTTCTCAGAAGCGCGGAAACGGCTTGTGGACAACCTGGGCTGGGCTACCGAAGTCATCGCGGCTCCCGATCTCGATACGCTCGGGGCGGTGATCCATGGCCGGCTCAAGGGCTACGGCTCCGCCGGCCGCCCGGCCAGCGAACGAGACCTCGTCGAGCGGACCGCCTTCGAACATCATGTCCGCGCATATATGGCCCGTGCCAACGAGCGCGGCTACTCCTTTGCCCGGCGCTTTGATTTTTTCGCCAGCGATTGGATCGATTTTGTCAACGAGAACAAATCCGCCGAAGGGCTGCTGACCAGTATTGATCGTCGTAACCATTATGAGCAGGGCCGAACCGACGCCATGTCGGCTACGTCGCGCAGCTTGACCACCCTCCCCCCGCCGAATTTTCCCGCACCCGTACAGTCGTCGAGCACCATCGTGCTGTCGCACGAACTGCACCAGACGATTGACGAAATCGTCAGACAGCAAATAGCGAAGGTTACCTCCCAAATTCTAGTCGCTGCGCCGGCAAGCCCTCAATCATCCGTCATGGACGATGGCAAGCCGCCCGTAAGGCCGCTGCGCGAGATTAGGTTTTCGACCGCGCTTTCCGAATTCCTCGAACCACCAGCATCGAAGAAGCGCAAAGTCAAAGGTCGCCAGGAAGCAAAAGGCATTATTCAATTCGCGGTCGACTTTTTTGAAGACCCTCTTTTAAACAACATCACACCTCAAGACTGGGATCGCTTGGACGAAGCGTTGCCTGATATTCCTCATCCGCGAAACATTCCAGAGAAGTACTGCGGCTCGTTCTATCAGCGATATCAGTTTGCACTTCGCGACAAATGGAAAACAGCAACCCGCAATTCGGTGACAACAATCAAACGCGGATACCATCTCGGCCTCAATAAGTTTATCGATTGGGCCATAAAGGAAAAGCTCTATCTCGGTGAAAAGCCGAAATTCGAGTGCGTAGACGAAAACAATATGGCACCTATGCCGCGCGATGCGTTCGATGACAACGAACTCATCAAGCTCGTTAGCCTGCCGCTGTTTACGGGATGCAAAAACGCGCACCACATCTGGAAGCAAGGAACGTATTTCGTACAGAACTATCTCTATTGGGGTTACCTAATTCTCATTCTTACGGGCATGCGTCCGGGTGAAGTCGGGCAACTCAAGTGCACGGACATCATGACAGATGGAGAAAACTACTTTTTTGATCTTAGACCGTACAACGCGAGAAATGGGCGCGTTGCGTTGAAGGACCTCCGCAATTTAAAGACTAACGCGGCAGGCCGCGTTATTCCAATTCATCCGCTTCTCATTGACCTTGGATTAGCTAACAGGGCCGTTGCGCTACTAGAAGCCGGCGAGCAGCGGCTCTTTCCGGATTGGAAGCCCTATACTCGGAAAGACGGCACGGTGCGTTGGGGACAGCCGATGACGAAAAGCTGGCAATACGTAAAAGTCGTACTGGACTTGACGCGAGCTGATCTTACTTTGTACGGGACCCGGCATCTGATGGCAGATTGGCTAGATTCTGAGGGAATCGCCCAGCGAACACGCGACCGAATTCTCGGTCACGTGGGCGGTGTTCCGGGGCGCTATGGTCGCAAGGGCATGCAGGACCAAAAGCAAATCGCCGCGATCGAAGCGTTGGAGCCGCAGGTCGTCAAGGAAATGCGGAAAGTGCTCATGGCTGCGAAGGATAGCGCAGACCGCGGCGGGCTCATTGTAATCAATTGTCGCTGAGCGGTTTCCGGCCGTCTCCCGGCTTCAAGTCAACGTGCTACTTCGATTGCATCAAGGCTCCAAACGGGCCAACTTTCTTTTAAGCAAACCATTAAAGACCTTTGCATCCTCAGAGTGATGCGCTCTCCGATGACAGCTTGGACATAATCCAATCACCTTCGCCGGATGATCTGGGCCATCATCCGCCAACCGCGTCGTGTGATGAGGCTCGATATACGGCCGTCCATCTGCCTTACGAAACGGCGCGACCGAATTGCAGCCTTCACAATGCCCATCGGCGCGACTTAAAACGTATAGATGAATTGCCTTCGACCTGACACGATAGATGACCTTTCGTTCCTTTGGGGTTGCGGATGGACGCGCGCTGAGTAATGCGGCCGTCCTCAACTCGTCGATGTTCGATTGAACGAGAGCTTCATCGTCAAGATCGGGAATGCCCGTTTTCCGGCGCTCGCTTATCAGCTTCCGAATTTGAGGGGCTACCTCTGGGGGTGGTGTCGTAATGCTCCGGGGATACCTGGCCCACGTTAGCTTGGGTATATGTCGCTGGATGGCGCCAATCGAAATTGCGGGATCAATGAGCTTGATAAGATTCAATCCGGCTCCGTATCGATTTTTCCAATCGACCCTTTGCTTCGCTCGCGTCTTGACTTTGGCCGTTGCGAAGAAACCGTAGCCAGAGACGTAAATTACGACTTCATCGCCGATGGCTGCCGACTTGGGAACTATCCACGAAGGTACACTGAGATTTTTCCGAGCGGCTCTCTCAAGCTGCTTCTTGTCTCCGTTGTCGATCCCTCCTTGGACGATGTGTAGCACCGCCATAGAACGCCCCGCGATTTTCCCACTTTGAGCATCATACCAATTCGTGGTTGCTTGCATAGTGGCCGCTATAAAACTTGAAGCCGTTTAAACTGAACGACGATGCACTAGAACAAAAAGGCCCGAGAGATCATCTCCTGGGCCTTTTGCTTTTGCTTTAGTAGCCAACTTGCCTTGATCTTCACCGCTGGCGGATCATCGGACCGGCGAGCAGTATTCCTCGTAGCGTTGTTCAGCCATTGCTTTTTGAACAGGATCGTACAGCATCATTTGATATCTCAGCATCCAATCCAGTTTCAAAGAGCAATCTCCGCCCATGCTTTTTAATTTTTGGGCTGTGAGACGGCTCAGCATCCGATCCTCACACTCTTTAAGTTCGGTACGCCAAATCGCGTAGCTGCCGACTTGCCCATTTTCGCCTCGTTTGAATTTAGCGGTCGCTACACTGACACATGTGTTGCGTTCGCTCGTAATGACATTTGATTGCTGAGCTTGCGCTACCTGCATTGGACTAGGCGGAGGTGGTGGCGGGGGCGTTACGCAATCCTCTATCGTCATGTCGAGCACTTGGCCGCGCGATGCGCACAACGCTTGCGTCGGATGCGGACGAGTAAAGTTGCCGACTTCGTACATGTAACCGGACGGCGCGCACGCGGCGGAGGCCAGCGCGATCACGGCGACGGTCGCGAGTAAAAGCCGCTGCATGGTTGTGATGCTCCCCGCTGGCAATCGTAGCGGAGCCCATCGGACGCGCAAGCCCCTTCGGCGGATAAAAGCCCGGGAGATCATCCCGGTCTAGTGCCAGTCAACTGCGGGAATGCAAGCACATTGGCGAACGTTTTCGCGAGAGTTTGGGAAGTGACGTAAAGCTGCTCTTGCATTGTTAAAAGAGCGGCTTCTTCGGCTAATAGCATTCCACGTATGTCCGCGCCTTGCGGGTTTGGATGTTGTGCGGCGTTCTTCCTATGGAGATAATTCTTAGTGAGGAATGTCTTTATGTCTTTTCGAAGCTGATCCAGAAACAAATGTATATGCTCCGGGAAGAAGAAACGTGCCTCTTCGAAACGAAGAAACAAGGCATTTAGCTCATGCGGCATCGTATCTTGATCGCGTTTGTCGAGGGCGATCACTATGGCTTCCCGTGCCGCCGTGTAGATTTCGTATCCTTTATCAAAAACATTGCGACGAAGCTGATCAAAGGCAATGTCCGTCTGCTTTTGCGCGATCCGCGATTGTCGCCATTGAAAAACAGCCGTAACGCCCACCGCGACTGCCGCCGCAATTATGGTGGCGACCGGGCCGGCAAAGTCTTTGAAGTATGAGTAGAGCGTAGGATCGCAATATCGCATCGGCCCTCACTTGACAAAAAGCCCGCGATGGTTCGGCGCGCGACCGTGCATCATCCTTGCAATAAGAATGACGACTAGGACGATCAGTAGCTCGAACATCTGGTGGCCCCATGCGGTTGTGACGTTCTCCGCTGACAATCGTAGCGGAGCCGATCAGGCACGCAAGAGAAAAACGAAAGCCGCCGCGGGACTTGACGCAGTCAGCCGGTCTCCGCGAAACGGCCGCATTTTGGTTCTGTTGGCAGAGACGGCATTCACGAAGGCGTACACACCTCGCCGTCGATCTCTTGAATGGCAAACCGTAGCGGAACGTCATGCGCCGTCAGGGCCGCCAGCCGCCGAAGGCGGGGGCCAACGGCCAGCCTTGACGGGGCATGGCGATTCGCCAAACTTTGCCAACAGGATCGACGCCCAACCTATCAAGACAAATGCGACGGTATGTCCTGGAGCCTACAGATGATTTGCGCCCAAAAATCGCGTCAGGCCTCTCGGTAGAAGCGTGTCGAGGTCATCTGGGATCGGGCGCTGCTCGAAAACCTGAAACAATTCAGTGTTTACGATTGGCCTTCCTTTGGCACCTGCCCGCCGCCACTCCTCGTATCTCATGTACATTCCGACAATCCAAAGATAGCGGTCCATCTCACGACCAGTCGCAGTGACAATGGAAGAGGCGGCCCTGAGCCTTCGCAGGTTTTCCTGAAATGCCTTGTATGGCTCTGAGCGATCACCGCAGTAGTCGTTGCCGAGATGATATCTAAGCGCATCACGGGCAGCATTGTCGTAGATCGGATAGTGCTCCTCATTGACGAAGAAATGGCACAGCTTGGAAGCAAAACTTACATGTTGCCGAGGACGTTTGCCGTCGTTCAGGTCAAGCAACGAAATTTGTCCAACCAACCCATCCAGATAACATCCTTGTAGGGGCTCAAGGATCGATCTTACGTGCATCGCCATTCTTACAATAGCGAAAACGTTGGTTCCATATAGCGCATTTATCGCGACGCATTTTACAAGACTCTCTTCGTCATTCCATCCTGGCATTTTTTCGCGGAGGGAATGCAGCGCACTATCCGAAAGTCGCCATTGTCCAAGATGACGATGCATTCTGATCGCCGCGCAGATTTGCAGTCGAGTTACTGGTTTGATCATCATGACCTTCCCACTTGCCTCCGTCAAAAGGTGCAAGCAGAACGAATTAGCGGTAGGGAGCGCTCGGGTTCAACATCGGCGCTGACTGCGGCTTTTGAGGGAACGTCTGGCTGGTGAGCAGCTATTGGTATTGTCGGTTTCGGCGTCAAAACGATGAGCATCAGGAAGATTTTTATCGAACCATTTTTTCAAGTCTTGCCAAGCGGCGTCCTCGATTCGGCAGTGTCGTTCCCCTCTTCGACCTCCGATCATTCGCAAACCAAAACGCTCGGGAAGGACTGCCACGGTTGGACCGCAATACCATGACGGCTGCATGACTAGAGCATTCAATCCGCTCAAGTCTCGTCTAACATCGGCGGCCGTGTGCGTGTCGTTTTTTACTTGCTCCAGCGTCCCCTTAGATGTCGGCCGGTAGATGTTGTCCGGCAATTCGCGTGGTCCTCGCTGGCGCCCCGATTTCTTTCCATCGAAGCGCGGATCGTTCCAATAATCTGCCAAAGAAATAATGTCCGATATAATGCCAGCCCAACATACGGAATGCGGCTCGGTCGGATTTAGACTTTTGCCATTGAATGCAAGCACGAGTTCTCCAACTTTGGCTCGCTTTCGGATGCGCGGCTTGCACACAGTCAGCGTTGTTGCTGGTGGCTCAAAGTTTGGAGCACCGCCCCGGTCAACTCTGATCACGTAGGTCCAGAGGTCCACTGGTATCTCCGAAATAGAGATAACAACCAATCCTGCGCGTCCATCCGTTCGCCCACGTCGGCCACGAACTCCTGTCCTCGGGCCACAGCAGTCAGAATACCGTTCCCAAGCCACCGGCTTGGCGGATGGTACGTCATACCCACCCCGTGAGCAGTCGGATCGAGCCAAGCTGGCATAGCCCATTCAGAAGGCGTTGCCGCGCCATCTTTCGTGAGCATGATCGGGCGATCGAACACGCCAAACCCAGGAACACTTCCATTGCTGAGGGTGAGGGTTTTCTTCGCTACGAAAATCGCGTTGAGCTTATCCCAGCCGCTCCGAACGTGGGGATGCTGCTCAAGCCAAGGGTACTGTACCAAGGCGTGTGAACCGTCTGGCCCAAGATCAATCACGATATCGACTTGCAGCCATCCAAAGATTGCGTTTCGTCGTGGTCCCCCGTAACGCCAGCCGCTCGGACGGTGCCTGCATTCTCGGAACAGGCCCCAGAAGAGGAACACGTCACCCGGTCCTACACCGAGGCTACGCAAGTGAGAAAGAGCCACCCCCGTTTGACCGATAGCGCCGCGCCAACCGGCCGGCCTTGTGGCCTGCAAAGCGTTGCAGTCGATATCGGGGTCGAGGTGACAGGGGCGATCAAACCCAAGCTCTCCATGCGACAAGTCATGGGCAAGCGAAGAAGTGAGGGGGGCCAAGTCGCCATAGCGCGTGGGGGTTGGCATTCGGGTCGGGATGGGCAGGCTGACGGGACGCCCATCGACGATTGCACTCGCGCAATTTCCGGCTTTACTATCAACCCCTTTCCGACTGAAAATAATTTTCACCTGACTACACCAGTTCTAATTCCTAAATGTTAGAGAGGGGATTGTGGTCGAGAGTCTCCATAATCTCCGCGAGAGGGGGCCGACGGTGCCTAAGACTATAATAGCTTTGGTTAGCGTAGTTGTCTTGGGATTGTTACTTTATTTCTCAGGTTTCATCGAAGGCTTTATATCGGGCATTGAGGGGCATCCCGGGTTGCCATCATGCGAGTCGTCACACGGCCAATCGGATGCCAAGCAAGCAATTGAAAACAGCCCGTTCGCCAAGACATCTAGTATCTCTGTCTTGGCCGTAACTGAAGCGAAAAAGGTTTCGGAAAATGCTCAGAAAGTCGAGTGCACGGCAATGGCGATTTTGAGTAGCGGGCAAAAGGGCGTTATAAATTACAGCTTCACAAATGATCCATCGCTTGGGGGTGGAAAATATTTTATCCAAGCGTCTCTCGATTTAGCCAGTTTCAAGCCTTATCCATAACGGCGGCAAATGCTTTGAGGGGAATGCCACTCTTGACATCGACAATGGCGATTGAGGAATGCTGAACAGGCTGAAAACTTATTGGCCAGTCCTACTAGTCGTATTGCTGATGCTGGCTGCGATTGATGGCACATTCTCATCATTGCTTACGTGCCATCCAAAAAACGCGAACGTTGGCGGTGGCGCGGCGACGATGGAAGAATGCACTGCCCTCAAAGGACCTATCCTCATCAGCCTCACTTGGCTGCTAGAAGGCCTGCATAAATATGAGGGAGTGGTCACCGGTGTTTTTACAATCTTATTGGCGGCCTTCACGGGGCGATTGTGGTTTTCGACCGAGAAGCTTTGGAGCGTCACCCTGCGCTCCGCTAAAACTGCCGAGCGCGCGCTCACGGAGTTGGAGGCCCCGTTCATTTCCGTTAAGATAATAGAGACCGGCATTGCGAGGGGGCCGGACGATGGACACAACTTCCATGAAGTGGACCCCGGACGTGGGACCAGGGATCGCCGAAGTTAAGGTGTGATCGCGCCTGCCTTTGTCCTTCAAATCAAGCAGCTTCCTGCTGCTGCTTTTGGGTCTGCTGTGGGTATGTGGGC
>Ga0182030_10000676_pt1 | contig 65965 bp, 58 predicted proteins | sample 812S3MmetaG_FD_121299 | JGI IMG/M metagenome (GOLD analysis project Ga0182030, IMG submission 121299) | Permafrost microbial communities from Stordalen Mire, Sweden - 812S3M metaG (Illumina Assembly) | ecosystem: Environmental > Terrestrial > Soil > Wetlands > Permafrost | place: Sweden... | reverse complement strand
TTTTTGATAAGGCCCCAACCTATGCGGAGATATCCGGTTTAGGAACACCAAAAATGACCGCTGCACTAGAGTTAAATAGTTTATTCGAACATAAAAATAATGACTCGGAAACGCTGGCTGGGGATGAGGGATTCGAACCCCCGATCACGGGACCAGAACCCGTTGCCTTACCGCTTGGCTAATCCCCATCACAGAAGAAATTATACTAGAATAATACAAATGACAACTAAGTCATCTTTACTACTCGAAAATTCGACGGACGCTGCCCGTCATTTACTCGGCTGTTTACTCATTCGGGACATTGATGGTCATCACTTAGTTGGACGAATTGTCGAGACAGAAGCATATGACCAAAAAGACGCAGCTAGTCATAGTTACCGAGGAATAACTCCAAGAACGGAAGTAATGTTTGGTCCGCCGGGACATGCCTATGTCTATTTTACCTATGGCATGCATTACTGCCTGAATATAGTAACAGGCCAAGATGGCTACGGGGCGGCAGTCCTGATTAGAGCTATTGAGCCAATAAGCGGAATTAAATACATGAAACTTAATCGAACCAATACCCCTGACGTCAAACAACTGACTAACGGGCCAGCTAAACTATGCCAGGCTCTGAGCATCGATAAGAATCTCAACGGGCATGATTTAACCAAGGCTCCGCTTAGACTAAAGTTCTTGCCGTCCATTAATCAAGATCAAATAATCCAAACTACCAGAATCGGCATAAGCCGTGACGAGCACCGGCCTTGGCGTTTTTACATAAAAGGGAACTCGTTTGTTCCAAAACTGAGTTAAAGCAATCAGCAGCTTCGTTTAGATGTTAGAATATACAGTATGGAAATAGCCGTAATAGTTTTGGCGGTGCTAGTCATAGGGCTTGGTGTATATCTGATATTTATAAAACAATCTTCGCCCAAAGAAGATCAAACTAGCACGCTGCTTATAAAAGAGGACTTAAACCAATTATCCCAGAGTCTTAATCAGATTAAAGAGAATCTCCACGTTCAGTTGTCGGATAGGATGGAAAAAAGTCAGGCTATTATGATGGGCAGTCTGCAGAAACAAAATTCTGAGAGCAATAAATTAATCACTGAAGTAACACGGCACCTGACCGAATTGCAGGAAAGTAATAAACAGGTCGTTGGGATTACTGACGAGCTTAAAGTTCTGCAAAACGTCCTGCAAAATCCTAAACAGCGAGGCGTGCTCGGCGAATATTATCTAAACTCTGTCCTCGAAAACGTTCTGCCGCCGGATCGCTACCATTTGCAGTACAAATTTAAAGACGGCGAAACAGTCGATGCGGTCATAGTTTTGGACAAGGGCAAACTTCTGCCGGTTGACTCTAAATTTACCCTCGAAAACTACAACCGCCTAATTGAAGAAAAAGATAAGATCAGACGCGATGTCCTAATCAAACGATTTAAGCAGGATCTAAAGAACCGGATCGACGAAACTAGCAAGTATATTCGCCCAGCCGAAAAGACGATGGACTTCGCATTTATGTTTATCCCCAGCGAGGCGATCTATTATGACTTGCTGATTAACAAAGTCGGCGCCACTAACACCAGCTCGCGAGACCTGATCGAATATGCCTTTCGGGACAAGCATGTGGTTATTGTCAGCCCGACTAGTTTTATGGCATACCTGCAAACCGTTCTTCAGGGTTTGCGCAGCCTGCAAATTGAAGAAAAAGCTCAGGAGATTCAGATTCGAGTCGGCGAACTGGGCCGTCACATCAACACCTACGAAGAACTGATGCAAAAGCTTGGTAATTCCCTCGGAACATCGGTTGGCCATTTCAACACAGCCCATAAAGAACTAAAGAAAGTCGACAAAGACGTCGTTAAAATTGCCGGGACAACTGCCACGGTCGAGCCAATCCTGCTTGATAAACCATCCCTTGACGATGATTAATCCTAATGCATTAGATCGATCGCCAGTGCCGCCGTCCATGAGAAATTATCTACACCCGCCGGTTCACCGGTAAGCGGATTGAAGTATTCATAAAAGCCATATTTTTCAATCAACTCCAGGGTGCTTTCCTGTAGGGCGTCGGCGTGCTTATTAAAACCATAGCGCCGCAGCCCGTCGATTATTAACCAGTTGGTATTAATCCAGACCGGACCCTGCCAATAGCCGACCGGGTTAAACCAAGGTGAATTTAGCGGAACACTGGGCACCGGGTAAGCCGGCCCGAAGATATGCTCGCTCTCCAGCATCTTAACCAGTATTTCGGCTCGGTCTTTTGTCAGGACACCGGAATATAGCGGCATTAAGGCGGCAATAGAAGTTTGTTTCAACGGGCGGTGAGTGACGAAATCCCGTGAGAAGTATTCATTGCTGATTGGGTCCCACAACTGCTCGAATGTCGACTCGGTTTTTTTGATCGATTCCACAAGTTCAGGCGGCAGTTCTTCGCGCAGAGCTTTGGCAATTTCAACCAGATGGCTGTTGGCCCGGGCCAGGATTGAGTTAAATGTCAGATCCTCAATCGCAAATAAGGAATGGTTAATGATCCGATCAAAATCATACTGCTTGCGGCGGAAGCGGCGCTGAATATCATAAAGAGCCAGCGCGTCGGTGTTTGATTCCCGCTGCTCAAGCGGTGCATATTTGACATCGGACCTGAACCAACCGAAAACGACGTCCAGCCGGGTTTTCCTAAGCGACCTAATCCAAAATGGTAACAGGTGATCATGTAATTCGCTCATCCAGGGCGGAGTGTTGTCTAATCCTGTTTCCCACGGATGAATTTGCAAAGTCAGTCCTTCCTGATGGGGGTCGCGCTCGTCATATAACCACTTGTGATAAGCAACCAGCGCCGGGAAGACCGATTTATACCATGTCCGTCGTTCCGGCCAGCGCATTTTTTCGCCGATCCTAACAATTGCCTCAGCCAGTATCGGCGGCTGGGTAATGCCGCTGGTACTGATGTCGTCAGGAGAGTAGGGGTTCAGCCAGCTGCGCCAGACCCGCGAATCTCTTAGCCTTTTACCTCGGTCGTCGCGGACTATCGGGTTAAGAACCATGTGCGGCACCATGCCATTGCTCCATTGTCCCTTTAAGATACTGAAAATCTCAAGCTTAGCCCGCTCGATATCATAGTGGCGCATACCAATTGAGATAAAACAGCTGTCCCAAAGCCACTGATGGGGATAAATTCCTTCAGCGGGGATAGTAAATAAGCCCTTATCATTATTTTTCAAAACGGCTTTAGCCCTGGTTTCCAGGGTTTCCGGTTCCTGTCTCTGATCCGGCTCGTCGCTTATCTCTTTAGCGGCGACTGACTCGGTTTGTTTGTCTGATTTTGATTCCGGCATAGCTTAATCAATATTATAACCCACCTTATATTTGTTACTACCTGGCAATGTTTTGTCCGCTACTGCGGATTTTAAAAGTTTGTGAACGTAATAATTTACATCTGTTTCTGATATTATTAGGTAATGAAAGTGTTATTTGTCTGTCGGGCGAATGTTGGCCGCAGCCAAGCAGCTATGGAATTTTACAATCAATTAGTGCCAGGGGGCGGGGCCTCTGCCGGTACAATTGTAGAAAAACCCGGAGAAAAATTAAAAGAACGCTTTAGCGCCTCAACCATTGTTGCCGTCATGAAAGAACATGGCGCCGACATGAACGAAAATTACCGGACCCAAATAACCAGAGAAATGCTTGACCAGTATGAAAAGGTGGTCGTAATGGCAGAACCGGAAACAATTCCAGAGTGGCTGAGCGAAAGTCCTAAGTTCATTTACTGGAATATCGTAGATGCTAAAGGTAAATCTCTTACCGAAACTAGAGATATAGCGGCCGAAATCAAAGAAAAAGTCGAAAACTTAGTCAAGGGCACGAATTAATATTATTTACGCTGGCCTTTTTGCCATTTTACACTGCTCAGAAATGGGCCGAACAAATCATCGGCAAGAGAAATTGTCATTTTTTTAAGCTCACTCTTTTTTGGATCATGGTTTTGGAACTCGACAAAGGGGAGATCGGAGAGAATTGCAATTGGCGTTCTCTCGCGGCCCTCACCCATCTGAAGTACCGCCGCAGCAGCTAAACCGTCAGCCACGTCCGCCAGTGAGACAGTGAAGGGCCTGCCGAACAAATCAGGCTTGCCGATGTAATCATTAAGAGCTGAAAAACCGCTATGAGCCAGTGTTATGCCGGTAGAGCCGCGCCGCAACGGTTGGCTGGTGCTGTCGGTGATAATCACACCTACCCGGTCTAGATGGAAGCGTTCTTTTAAATAGGCTCTAACTTGGTTGGCGGTTTTTTGGGCATCTTTCGGCCAAAGGACATAGTTGCCGTTGCCGTTTGACTCGTCTATGCCCGCCAAAGCGATCAAGGTATTGTCCGTAATCGTAAAATGATGCTGATATTTGCTTAAACTTGCCGGTAAGTATAAATCGGATTCCTGAATAACGAGCTTTTCTTTGTCTTGTTGCCCGAACGGAACAACATTATTTTCACAAAGTGAAACGATTTTTGAGGTGATTGCCACCACGCAGCCGTCCTCGAGCTGCCCGATAGCCTTGTCGAGTAATGAGTCCAGATCAATTACTCCGGCCTTAATCACGTCAGTTTTGATTGCTTTTACTATCATGCTGTAATCCTATCTAACGGAAATAGCTACCGTTCTTGCTACTGCAATTATTTCATTTGATACTTGTAATTGTACAGGGCTGTGCCACAATATGTTTAATGCTAGAGCTTATCAGGAAGATTGCCGAGTAAGCCATGGGGGTTGAGAGAGAACCAACGCCGATTGATCCAGACACCGGCTTGGTACTCGACTCCATCTCGAAAATATGTCCTGGGGGTGATACTTGCGCTAGTCATCTCAAAAACCCCAAAAGGGGTTGTCATGATAGCGATCACCACCACTGGCATTATAAGTTTGAATTTGAAAAAGACGGGCGAGAATCTCAGCCTTGGCAATTACGCCACAGCCCTTTTGCTATCGAGCCGGATCGTCCTAGATGCGAGCACGACGAATGGCATGATAAGCATTTACCGCCCAGTTTCCCCAAAAACGAACTGGTTGTAGCCGCATATATAGACCAATCAAAAAGACTGGCTAAGCTTGGCGACTCTGCAATTAGGCTGAGCCGTCAACGATTAGAACTAGATGAACTTTACCTTCAAGCTAATCCTTCCGAAGAAAGAATAACAACTCTCAGCCGACGATTACCCGGGGCTTACGAAGAGGTAGAGATGTTAGGACTAGTTGTTATGAGAGCAGATTTGTTGCCCAATCAAGTAAAAGCTAACCCGTTTGATTATATTTACAGATATGAGCCGGAAGCTTCCAGGGACTTGGCTACAGTAATGGTTCGAAGTGCGCTGCATTTAGATGTCCTCCAGGCAGCCGCCTAATCCTGGGCGTATATCTCAGCATTGCTACACTTTTATTTAGAATAAGCGCGAGAGCGCATTAATTTTAAAGCATCATTGGCATAGCTATGATATAAACCATCATTTTGTCTGGCTTGACGCCAATCTAACGCCTTCTCGTCCTCGCTAACCAATAATTTGTAACGGTCGCCAATGTCAATCCATGGGCATTCAACCAAGCCCAATGACGAAAGAAAAATTAATCTGGGCGGCGGGTTCCCGTTAATGTGGTTAGTTTTACTTTCGGATAATATCTGATCTGTATTTTCTATATCAGCTTTGATCTTATCAATCTGTTCGGCTAGCGACTGCTGGGCAGGATCGCCCAACGCCTCCTTGATTTTCCGGACAGAATAAAGAACTGTCGAGTGGTCGCGGCCGCCAAATTTTCCTCCTATGTCGGCGGAGCTTAATCTGGTCATCCCCCGCATCAAAAACATTCCGACTTTTCTCGGTTGAGTAAGCTGTCTATTTCTGCTGTAACCAACCAGTTCACTGGCGGAAACAGCAAAATTACCCGCCACGGCCTCGAGAATTGATTCGGGAGAGATTGTCGGTTTGCCCTCTAGGTCTAGCGGACGATCATCGTGAACAACTTCAACCAAAGCAATCGGCAGTATTGGCTTTCTACCGAGATATTCCTGAGTATGATCGTTGCTTTGATCATAGACTAAAACAAGCGGCAGCTGCGGTTCAACCTGGGCGAATTGTTCTAGCAAGATATGTTTAATAACTCCGATTTCTTCAGGAGACGTAGCTTCGGCTGTACCGGGGAACGCTTCAATAACCATGGACACCTTCAATCAATTAAGTTTAGATATAGTAAAACAACTTGTTAATAAATGCAAGCAACAGCATTTTCGACCATTTAAGATAATAGAGACCAAAAACAAAGCCAAGCTGTATTATAATCAGTGGTAATGAACTATAAAAATTCAGATATTGCCCAAGCAGCAAAGTTGCTGAAGCAAAAATTGGATAAACTGCCGATCGCCCAAAAGCCGACTATCCTGCGCTCAAAAGAACTAAAGAGTCTGTTCGAGAAGGTAAAGCTGCTGCCGCCGGCGGAACGTCCGGCTTTCGGAGCGGAAGTCAACAAACTGCGTCAACATCTGGAGACTTTGGTTAACGGCGTTAAGCAGGCAACAGAACGTTTAGAGCCAATTGACCTAACAGCGCCTTTCGATATTAATGTCGAACCAAATAAGCGGCCGGCTGTGCTTTCGGCTGATGACGGCAGCATTCACCCGTTGATGATAGAGCTGGACTTGATTTTGGATAACTTATATCGGATGGGTTTCAACGCCGTCGAGTCAAGGCAAATCGATGACGATTATCATATGTTTGGCAGCCTGAATTTCCCCGAAGATCACCCGGCCCGTGATGACTATGACACGTTCATGACCAGCGAGGGGCTAATTGCTCCGGCTCATACTTCAACAATGCAGAACCGGGTCCTAAAACTGTATAAGTCCAATCTCAGCCATGGTCAGCCTATCGCCGTAGCGATACCCGGCCGGGTCTTTAGAAATGAAGATGTCGATGTCCGTCATGAGCATACTTTTTATCAGCTGGAAGGCGTTTACGTCGACAAGGGAGTTACAGTTGGCCATTTGATCGCAACTCTGAAGTCTTTTTTGCAGGAATACTATGGCAAAGACCTGGAAGTTAAAATCCAGCCATTTTATTTCCCGTTCACCGAACCAAGTTTCGAATTCACTCTGTCGTGTCCTTTTTGCGATAAAGCTGGTTGCGCTATCTGTTCGTATTCCGGCTGGATCGAACTGCTGGGCTGCGGCTTGATCCACCCCAACGTATTAAAAGAAGCCGGCATCGATCCCAAGATTTATAGCGGTTTTGCCTGGGGTGGTGGTATCGATCGGCTGGTGATGATGAAATATGATATTGAAGATATCCGGCATTTTGAGGCCGGCCGGCTAAGCTTTTTGAGGCAATTTTAGATGAAGATAAGTCTGCAGTGGATAAAAGAGTATACCGACGTCAAGCTTGCTCCTAAAGAGTTGGCTGAAAAAATCGGCTCCCAGCTCGGAGCGGTCGAAGAGATGGTTGATTTGGGGGAGCGTTACAAAGACGCCCTGATTGTTAAGGTAGTTTCGTCCGTCATACACCCTAATTCCGATCACCTAAAAGTTTGTATGATAGATGATGGTCAAACCGTTAAGCAGGTTAAGCGCGAACCTAACAAGCTAGTTCAAATTGTCTGCGGTGCAGACAATGTCCACGCCGGGATGATGGCGGTCTGGTTGCCGCCCGGGGCGGTAGTGCCAAGCTCAGTCGACAGCGAACCGTTTGTGCTTGAGGCTAGGGAAATCAGAGGTGCTGTCAGTAACGGCATGTTGGCTAGTCCGAAAGAACTGGGGATCAGCGACAACCACAGCGGTATACTTGAAATTAATGACCCAGTCAAACCGGGGAAGAGCTTCAGCTCATTTTACCGGCTGGATGACACTGTTATTGATATCGAAAATAAAATGTTTACCCATCGCCCGGACTGTTTTGGGATGTTAGGAGTTGCTCGGGAAATAGCTGGCATTAACGGGCAGGCTTTTGTCTCGCCTAAATGGTACCAAGACGCTCAACCGATAAGCCAGCCGCGCTCGCCGGAGTTGCCGCTAAAAGTGATTAACCAGGTTCCTGGATTGGTGCCTCGTTTTATGGCAGTTGCCATGAAAGGAATTAATATTCAGGCCAGCCCTCTTGGCATCCAGACATTTCTGAGCCGAGTGGGAGTCCGGCCGGTAAATAATATTGTTGACATCACTAATTACGTCATGCTGCTAACCGGGCAGCCGCTGCACGCCTATGATTATGATAAAGTCAAAACGCTTTGTTCTCATCCGCACGATGTTGAAATCGTCGCCAGAAAAGCTCTGGCTGACGAAAAGATCAAACTTCTCACCGGGAAAATCGTTAAACCTGGCCCGGAGACAGTCATGATAGCTACCCCCAAGCAGGCAATTGGAATCGGCGGTGTAATGGGCGGCGCAGAGACCGAGGTTGACGACCAGACTAGCTCAATTATCTTGGAATGCGCGACGTTTGATATGTATTCAATACGCCGGACATCAATGGCGCTGGGCTTATTCACAGATGCCGTCAGCCGCTACAATAAGGGACAGAGTCCTTGGCAGAATGACCGGGCGCTGGCTAGAGCAGTCGAAATGATTGAGGAGATAGTCCCCGGAGCAGCTGTGGCCAGCAAAGTGGTTGACATTAACCGGATTGCCCGCAAGCCGCAAAACGTATCTGTAACTACGAAATTTATTAACCAACGGCTTGGTCTATCGCTGGGTGCTCCTGCGATTGCGAAGCTGCTTAGCAACGTTGAATTTAAAGTCAATGTTAAGGGTTCGGAGCTGAGCGTTACTCCGCCGTTTTGGCGAACTGACATCAGCATCGCCGAGGACATTGTTGAGGAAGTGGGACGGCTGTACGGTTATGATCATCTGCCGGTCGAACTGCCCTCCCGTCAGGTCAAGCCAGTCCAAAAAGACCATCTTCTTGAAGTTAAGGCTAGATTGAGGAGCATACTTGCCAGCCGCGGCGCCAATGAACTATTAACCTACAGCTTTGTCAGTACAAAATTATTTGAAAAAACCGGACAGCCACCAGCCAACGCCTTTCGCATTAACAATGCCAAGAGTCCCGATTTGCATTACTACCGCCAGAGCTTAATTCCCAGTCTCCTAGAACGGATCCATCCCAATATTAAAGCCGGATATGGCGAGTTTGCTATATTCGAGATTAATCAGGTGCACGGTAAGGACCTGATTGACAGCAAAACCAAATTACCGGTCGAAGAGTTCAGGCTCGGTTGTGTGGTGGTAGCTGACGAGAGGATTGCCGGCCAAAAGTATCAAGGATCAGCTTATTATCTTGCTAAAAAGTATGCCCAAGATGTACTAACTGAGTTCAATATTCAGGCTATCTTTAGCGATGCAGCTGATTACCAGCCAAAACTGGCCATCGGCCGGGCGGCGATGGCGCCGTTTGAACCCAGCAGAACTGCTATTGTCAAAACAGCCGCCGGCGAACTGATTGGCGAGCTAGGTGAGTTTAAGTCAGTTGTCCGCGAGAGTTTTAAATTACCTAAATTTATTGCCGGTTTCGAGTTTGATGTGAGCAGACTAGCCGAGAACCAAGCCGCCAAAGATTATGTTGCTTTGCCCAGATTTCCTTATCAATATCAGGATATTTGCCTGCGGGTTGCCAACCAGGTGACCTATCAACAGCTCTATCAGCTGATTGAGGATACCATTGATAGTTGTTACCCGGCAGCGGTTGATTTTTCAATTAAGCCCGTTGACATATATCAATCCCCTAAAGATCCTGAGCGCAAACAGATAACATTTAACCTGTCAATCGCATCGTATGACAGAACCCTGACGACCGAAGATGTTAACCGGCTGTTTGAACTGATTGCCGCAGAGGCAAAATCTGAATTTAGGGCCGAGAGAATTTAGACAGCAGGATAGATAAGCAGGTATAATCGGATTTATGAGAAAAGCCGTTCGCGTGATTATGCTAAGGGATAATAATATGCTGGCCATGCATCGCAATAAGTTCGGCCAACAATACTATGCCTTGGTCGGCGGCGGCATTGACTCCGGCGAAACACCTGAACAGGCTTTGGTTCGTGAAGTCAAAGAAGAGACTTCGCTTAATATCAGCCGCTACCGGATGGTCTTTGTCGAAGAAGCCGGCGATCCTTTTGGCACTCAGTACATTTACCTAAGTGATTATCCGGGCGGTGAGGCATCTTTGCCGGACTCTTCGCCCGAGGCGGCGATTAATAAACTCGGGAAGAATTTATACGACGTCCAGTGGCTGCCGCTGGATAAATTAAAAACAGTGCCATTTCTATCTGAAACGCTTAAGTTAGCCATTCTTGACGCGCTTAAAAACGGCTGGCCGGACGAACCGGTGACGATTCACCGCGGCATGTACCGGGGAGGCGAAAATGGCGCGTAAACGCGACCGGATTTTTGCCCTAACCATGGCTTTGACTTTCTTCATTACAGCGCTTGGTTTTAGTTTCTTTGTTATTTGGCAAATGATTTCGAGCAGTAACTCGAGTTCGTCAACTAGCAGTAACAGCAGCACCAGTAAGACCAGTAAATCAAGTACGACGCCTAAACTAGCTGGCACTGAAATGACCGACTTCACGCCGGTTGCCAGTGTGCCGTCTCTTAAAATAACAGATACTAAAATTGGTACCGGTGCAGTTGTCAAAGCCGGTCAGACCGTCACCGTTACCTATACCGGGGCAGTCGCCTCGACCGGTATAATCTTTCAGAGCTCGCAGGACAGCAGCCCGCCCTATGCCACACTAAACCTTAGTGATGTTATTAAAGGCTGGCAGGAAGGGATTCCCGGCATGAAAGTCGGCGGTACCCGCCAACTATTAATTCCAGCCAATTTGGCCTATGGCGCTAACCCGCCTGCCGGCTCCGGCATCCCGGCCAACGCCGGCCTGGTTTTTACGATTTTACTGCTTAAAATCGGCTCTTAGTATTTGTGCACAAATGTATTAAAAAACACAATATATAGTGCCTTGAAATTATTACTCACACTATATATAATCTAGCTTATACTTAAAAACATAACAAAGAGGGCCCCTAATATGGTCAAAAAAATAACAATATTTACTACTAACACTTGCGCATACTGTGGCATGGTCAAGAACTGGCTGGGTACCAAAGGCCACCAATATGAAGAAATCAACCTGGATCAATTCCCCGAACGCCAAGCTGAAGCGCTTCAGATTAGCGGCGCATTAACCGTACCGGTAACTGTCGTGACCCTTCAGGACGAGACTCAGCAGGTAATCGTTGGCTATAATCTGGCGAAATTAGCACCGGCAATTAATTGATATTTAAGAATCAGAAGGCTTAATACCCTCAGGAAAAATCTGAGGGTATTAATATTTAGTGAGTAGGTTACAATAAAGAAAATCAGTATGAATGATAAAAACACCCATGACGTAATTATGATTGGAGCAGGGCCGGCAGCACTGACTGCTGCTGTCTATACCACCCGGGAGGATATCGAAACTCTTTTGTTCGAAAGAGGAGCTATTGGCGGCTTGGCGGCAATAACCGACTGGATAGATAACTACCCCGGTTTTCCGGACGGGACGTCAGGGCTGGACTTGTCAAGTAAACTGCGCAAACAAGCCGAGCGGTTCGGTGCAGTCATCGAGCTCGGCGAAGTGACCAAGATAACCGACCAAGGTAAATATAAATTACTTGAGACATCGATCGGCGACCAATACGCGCGGGCGGTGCTAATTGCTACCGGCAGTGACTATAAAAAGATCGGCGTACCGGGCGAAAAAGAATATCTTGCCCGCGGCGTTCACTACTGTGCGACTTGCGACGGGGCTTTCTACCGCGATAAAAATATCATTATTATCGGGGGCGGTAATTCTGCCGTTCAAGAGACCATGTTTTTAACCAAATTCGCTAAGCATATTGATATGCTAGTTCGTGCCGACAGTTTTAGGGCCAGCGACGTCTTGGTGCATGAGCTCGAGAAGAAACACAAAGAAAAAGTAACGGTTCATTTTAATACCACGACAGATGAAATTGTAGGCGAGAATAACAAGGTTACTAAAGTTATCGGGACTGACAAAACAACTAACAAAAAAGTCGAATTTCCGACTGACGGGGTATTTGTTTTCGTCGGGCTGCAGCCAAATTCTCAATTTTTAGTTGGTAGCGCAATCGAACTTGATCCAATCGGGTTGATTAAAACCGATAGCCGTTTAGAGTCTTCAATGAAAGGTGTTTTTGTGGCTGGTGATGTCCGCTCTGGTGCCACCATGCAAATCGCCAGTGCTGTCGGTGAAGGTGCTACGGCAGCCATGATGATCAGGCAATACCTAGAAGGCAAAATACAAACCCCCCAAAAGAATTAATAGTGCTATATTTACCACCTCGCTGGAGCGTAAGCGTTACATTTTAACGAAATTATAATTTAAAATAAGTACCATGCATGAAAAATTCATGAGACTAGCAATTGCTGAAGCCCAAACTGCAAAGACCGAGGGGAACTATCCCTTTGGCGCGGTTGTCGTTCAGGGCGGGGAAGTCATAGCAACTGACCGCTGCCGGGAACTGACCGAGCACGATGTTACCAAACACGCTGAGCTATTAGCTGTCGGCAAAGCTTGCCAACAATTAGGCAGTCTCTCTTTAGCAGAAGCAACGCTTTACGCTTCCGGCGAGCCGTGCAATATGTGTGCTTCAGCGGCCTTTCAAGCCGACATTGCCACGGTTGTGATAGGTGCTGCCCGGGCCGATTTACCAGATTTTTTCAGAAAACGGAATATCGGCATTCAGCAATTGGCAGATGACGCAAGCCATCCTGTAGAAATAATTACCGGTGTGTTGCAGGATGAAGCAATAGCTCTGTTTACTGGCGTCGACAAATAGAATTTCACAAGCTGAACAGGCTCAAAATTACCCATACCAGCCTTATTGAAAGAAAATTGAAAATTTGTGCATAATTATATGCAGTGAAGCGCCAGAATAGATTAGTTCAATTAAAATCAAAATGTTCGGAACTGTATAAACTAGCCATTGGCCGGGAGTGGATATTGGCAATTCTGCTGGCGGCTGGCGTAGTTATCGTCGGACTGGTTATCGGCTTAATCGGCAAAACCGTTATCGCGGTCAATCAACCTCATTACATCCATTATTTGCTCGAGCCGCATAATAAGTTGAGCTTTCTGGCTAATTGGGACGGCGTTGACTATATAAATATTTCACGCCACGGTTATACTAGTAATTTTTCGACAGGCTGGTTACCGCTCTATCCGATTCTGATATTTATAGTTGATAAAATTATTAATTCATCTTTAATGAGCGCCCTGGTCATTGCCTGGGCCAGCCTAATTGGTGCGATTTATTACTACCAAAAGATTATTAAACTTTTTTTCCGGGTTACTACCAACATTAAAGCTTTGAAGGCGGTATTATTTTTTATTTTGTTCCCCAGCGGAATATATTTTATAGCCGCCTATACTGAAAGTTTATTTGCATTTCTGTCTTTAGGGGCAATCTATTATGCTCTGAAAAAGAAGTACCTGCCCAGCGCTCTGTTTGTCATGCTGGCGACAGCCACGCATATAACGGGCATATTTGTCCTGGTGTTGGTGGCGTTAATCCTGTTTGAAGAAAAAGACAGAATCCGCAACATTGTCATAACGCTGTGCGCCGGTAGCTTAGGTCTCATCAGCTACATGACTTTTTTGTTGATTCGTTATCACAACCCGTTTGAATTTATCTCAGCCCAAAGGGACCACGGCTGGCTTCATACGACGCTATTGAGTCGACTGAGCAATTTGTCTGCCATCGACATCATTGTTGCTGCGGCACTCGTATTGACTGTTGTCTATTGGTGGAAGCGTCGAAAAAGTTTCTCGATATATTCTGCCCTGTACCTTCTGATACCGTTAGTCGGCGGTCAGTTTGGCGGTTTCCCCAGGTATTCTTTGATGGCCTTTCCGCTGCCGTTTATGCTCTATGACTATTGCCGAAATAAAAAATTGCTGAGCTACGGCGTGCTTGTAGTTTTCTTCCTGTGCTGGACCTACATTTTAATTCGGTTTGTGGCAGGTTACGTCGTTAGCTAGGTGAATAGCTCGCCAAACCGATCAAGACAAAGCGTTGTTAAAGGCTTTTGTCGCCCAAATAACCACAACAGCTGCCAGAGGAACCATAAACAGGAAGGCTTCGCCGACTTGAGCTTGGAAAACATGCCCGGCAACCAATAAGCGTCCGGCTACAACCGCATAATAGGCGGGGTTGAAATGTGCAACAACCTGCAGCCAGGTTGGCGCCAGCACCATAGGCAGCAGCATCCCGGAGAGCAGGATTATTGGCAGGTTAATACCTTGGACTATCGGAGACAACCTGTCTTCATCTTTCAAAATCAACCCGAGAGCATTGCCGAACGATGAAGTAGTAATCAGCAACAGCGCTACTAAAATCAGCAGGACGAGATAGCCAAGAATGTGGACATGGAACCCAAACGGAATAGCGATAAGCGTAAAGAAGACTACTATTACTAATGTGTTAGTCAGATCCCGCAGGACTCTTCCGGCCAGTAAAGCGAACCGGCTGACGGGCGTGACACGGAACCGTTCTATGACTCCGTTTTTAACTTCGTCAATCATGTTGTAGCCGACAAAAAGACCGCTTAAAAATGCCACGATTACCAGCAATCCCGGAACGAATAGATTAAGAATATCCTTAGAGCTATAACCGGGAATGGTCAGTTTTTTAAGCAGCGGTGAAAAGAGCAACAGGTAAATAACAGGGGTCAGCATACTAATTATGATGTATATCGGGTTGCGCAAAGTTTCCATCATCTTTCGCCAGAACAGAAGCCTAGTATCGTGCAGAGTTTTCATTATTTATCCCCCTCAATGTCTTTGTCTCTTAACGAGTAACCTGTTTTTTTCAAAAATACGTCATCCAGCGACGGCTCCGTAATAACTATTGATCGAAGTTTGATCTTTTGCTGGTCGATTAATTTCATGAATTGCGTTACAGCCGCGGCATCATTTTTAACGTAGGTTTTTATATATCCCGAATCCTGCAACACTTGTTGCGTATAGTCCTCTTTTTTAAGCAATTCAATTAATTTATTACCTAGTTCATCCTGTTTTTCGATACTGATGGAAATGCAGTCTCCGCCAACGGCTTTTTTTAGAGTCTTTGGTGTCCCCTCAGCTACAATTTTACCTTGGTCGATAATTGTCAGACGGTCAGACAGGACGTCCGCTTCCTCCATATAGTGAGTTGTTATAAAGATTGTCACACCGACTTCTTTTAGTTTGATAATCTCTTTCCAAAGATTTGCCCGATTTTGCGGATCAAGCCCGACTGTCGGTTCATCTAAAAACAGAACATCCGGCCGATGCATGATGCCGATCGCTACATCTAGTCGCCGCCGTTGTCCGCCGGAATAGGTATAGACTATTCTGTCGGAAAAATCGTCTAACTGCAGCAGTTTGATAAGCTCTTGGGCCCGTTCTTTCGCCTCCTGGTCCGACATTCCATACAGGCGTCCCTGTAGGATTAGATTTTCTACTCCTGTGGCTGGTCTGTCGGAACCGCCGTTTTGGCCAACATAGCCGATATGCCGGCGCACTTCATCGGGTTGTTTTGCCGTATCGAAGCCGGCAATAGTAATGCTACCGCTGGTGGGGTCCATAAGAGTTGCCAGCATACGCAAAGTAGTAGTTTTACCGGCGCCGTTAGGGCCTAAAAAACCGAATATCTCACCGCCGGGAACCGATAAATTAACTCCGTCAACAGCCTTAACAACCCCTCTTTTTCCCGAAAAATATTTTTTTAAATCTTTTGTTAGTACTACGGGTTTCGCCATGCGGGCACTATCCTCCTGGTTGATTATTTTGTAGTCTAAGTATAACCTAATCGCTGTCTGTCGAAGACAACATTACCGTTAGCTCACCAGCAGCCGTGATATATTTAATTCATGACAGCAATAACATTCAACCAACAATCACTAACCGTAAAACTCAAGGGTATCGATAGGCTATTAGCGTTTAAAGGGCGCGTGGAGATACCTCTGGCTGATATTGAAAAAGCCGAACATAACGATCAACCGGTGATGGATTTTCGCCATGCCACTTTTGGAATCGGCACGATATTTGCCGGTCGCGTGCAGATCGGGACATTCAAAGAAAACGGCAAAAAATCATTCTGGGATGTTCATGACCCGAAGAAAGCCATACTGATCACGCTCAAACACGACACCTACTCAAAATTAGTAATTGAAGTTGAGCATCCTGAGGATATCATTAAACAAATTCAGTCGTTAGTTCAGTAGCCACAAAAAAAATAGTTTGGTAATTCCGGGCAAATTAGGTATAGTTATCTAGTAAATTTATGAATTTTAATAAAAATCCGAATCACGAATCTTCAATTGCTGGTATCGTAACGGTTAACGACAAGGGTCAGGTAGTGATACCGGCTCATGTCCGTTCTTCGATTGATCTTCAGATTGGCGATAAGCTGTTGGTAATGGTTCATCCATCCAAGTATGGGCTGACGCTAATTAAACCTGACAGTCTCGAAGCTAGTGTTCAAAAAATGCTCGAAAAACTAAGTGACGCTAAAGAATTACTGAAATAAGGGGTGGTAATTAATGGAAAAATCTAGTCACGGCACTGCTGTAGTTGATCATCATCGCGAACGAAGCCATGAAGAGATCATGTTTATTATCGTGGCGCTTATGCTGGCGATGTTGCTTGGCGCCCTAGATCAGACGATCGTGGCGACGGCACTGCCTAGGATTGCGACCGATCTGCATGGTCTTAGCAAATTATCCTGGGTAGCCACCTCTTATTTACTCACCAGCGCTGTAGCGACACCGCTATACGGAAAAATCAGCGACCAATACGGCCGTAAGAAAATTTTTCAGGCATCGATCATTATATTTCTAATCGGGTCGGCACTTTGCGGCTTATCCCAGAATATGGATCAGTTAGTGGCGTTTCGGGGGCTCCAGGGAATTGGCGGTGGTGGATTGATGGCTCTATCGATGACTATCATTGGCGACGTGGTGTCTCCACGCCAAAGAGGTAAGTATTTGGGTTATGTCGGAGCGGTATTTGGGATCTCGAGCATAGCCGGGCCGCTGCTCGGCGGATTCTTTACAGATTCATTGTCATGGCGCTGGATATTCTATATTAACATTCCGCTTGGTTTGTTTGCTCTTGCGACAATTGGGGCCAGACTACACTTGCCCGTCACGCGTTCGGAGAAAAAAATTGATTACGCCGGGGCTGTTTTGCTGGCGGCTACAGTCGTGCCTATGATATTAGCAACTGTCCTTGGCGGCATAACATACCCTTGGGGATCTAATATCATTATTGGTTTATTTTCGGGTACGGTAGTGGCGGGAATACTGTTCGTCCTTTATGAACGTCGTCTAGGTGTCGATGCGCTGATGCCGATGCACTTATTTGAGAATAGGATATTTTCGGTGTCGGTACTGCTGTCTCTTGTGTCAGGACTAGCTCTCTTTGCTGGGGTATTATTTATCCCAGAATTTCAACAGATTGTCCGGGGAGATTCGGCAATCAAATCAGGTTTATTGTTGCTGCCAATGGTAGTTGGGATGCTCACTGGCGTGATATCGAGCGGGCGGCTGATAACCAAATTCGGCCATTATAAAATTTTCCCTATCACCGGGTCACTAATCACGGCACTGGGGCTATGGCTGTTTAGCCACCTTGAAATTCACAGCTCTCAGTTGAAGATGTCGTTTTGGATGGTGGTATTAGGCTATGGTATCGGTTCTTTTATGCAGGTAATGACGCTCGCCGTCCAAAACTCAGTCCCCCATGAGGAGTTGGGCGTATCAACGGCGGTGGCCACATTTTTCCGGAGTATCGGCAGTTCGCTGGGAGGAGCAATTTTCGGAGCTGTTCTAATTAATCGTTTAACTCTCCACTTGAAAGACTTGTTACCGCCAGCCGCCAGCGGACATCTGGTTATTAATGCCAGTCAGATTGAGAATGGTGTTGCCCCGGCCGCTTTCGCTAAGCTGCCGCCGAGCATTAGCCATGACGTTCTGCAAGCCTTTACTTTGTCTTTCCACGACTTATTCTTATTGGCGATCCCGTTTGTCGTACTGTCCTTTGTGGTTGCTCTCTTTCTGAAGGAAATTCCACTTCGCTCGACCATAAAAGGGACCGAAGAAGTCTAGTCGTTGAGTAGCATTTAACTCAATATTTAGATTCGGTAGTGTATTCAAAAAGCCATCATGTTAGTGGTAATTGTTAGACTAAAACAAATTTGCTTTTAAGGCAAAAACTAATCTATCATGACATTAATATGGTGTACAGGCTTGGCCAGAGGGTTAGACCGAAAGTAAACAAACTCAGGTTTTTAAGTGTGTTTGTCTTCACATGCCTAACGGGAAGCATGTTCGCGATTGCCTATGCTGATCCGCTGGTTGTAAGGACTTCAACTTTTCCGGAGCCCCACCAGGTTTACTCAGCGGCAGGCAATAGCGAAGTTAAACTTTCGCGACCCGGGACCGCCTCCTCGTCTGGGCGCCTGAGTGTCGTCGCCAACCCGGTTAGTTCATCTTCGCCATCGACTGACCTGGTAAACGACTCGTGTACCGGCTTGTTCTCGCCCCCCGTAACTGGCTTGGCAACCGCGATAGCTCCCGAACTGCGTAAATTGGCTCAGTATGAACAACTTTGCAACGGCAACTTAGTAAATCGGTCGTCTTTCTTTGTCCCAACGCCAATCACTGTCGCTGCTGCCGCATCAGACGCCAGCGACGCGGCAACAAAACTTATCGAATATGCCAGCTTTGGTATCAAGCCCTTGGTCTTCATGGAGCCCGACACCGATAACGGTACCAATATTGACCTTAATCTTTATCAAGCCGGGGCTTATGATAGTGCGCTTGACGCCTACTTCGCCGACCTGAAAGCCGACGGTGTGACCGATGCGATGATGGGAATGTGGGTAATTCTGCCGGAAGGAAATATGCCGATATGGACGACTGACGATCCGGCGACTTACTCAGCTGACGTAGTCAAGACGATCCAATTTCAAAAAAAATACTTTCCCAGTAGCCTGTCGGCCATTTTGTTAAACAGTGAAAGCTATCCATCGGCCAGCTCGTGGAGTGGCGGTAGTTATAGCAGCCTGTTGCCATATTTACAGGGGATCCCGACGGGCCTTGTCGATAGCTTCGGACTTCAAGGATTCCCGTGGGCGCCACCAGCCGACCAGTTGGGTGCCGCGGACTATGACCCGAGCGTTTATTTACCGACGAACTTAGCCAGCGAGGCGGCTAAGGCGCTCGGAATAAGTAGTATTTGGTTCAATACAGGAACATTTAATCAGATGTATACCCAAAATAGCGCCGAAACAGTAACGCTTCAACCCCTACAGCGCCAAGGCATGTTAAATGGGGTCCTGGCACAGGCGAAAGCCCTGCAGGCTCAAGGCTTTAGCGTTGCGATTCACTTATTTGCCCAGAATAAATCTAACACTTCCGAAGCCGACGATTGGTCATATTGGCAAACGTCTCCTAACGATGGTCCGGGCACGGCTGTCTTCACGACTTTTGTTCATCAGGCCGCTGAAGCTAACATCCCTCTTTGGCTGTTTGATACCTATGATCAATAATCGTAGAAAAAGTTACCGGACGTTTAAATCTGAGGATACCCCGGGAAGAAATCTGTTACCAGCCGCCGCTCGTCAACAGACAAGTTTATCAATTCCTTGGCTAGAGTTTCGGTCATCGGCTCTGGTCCGGCGACATAAATCAGACTGTCTTCTTTCGGCTGAGCCAGCTCTAGAATCCTGCTCCCATTAAGCCGTCCAGTTAGACCAGTCCAGTCTGGGGTTGGTTGGGCGACTACTATAATCCGTTTCATGCCATAGCGTTCAAATAATTTCTGAAAGATTATTTCCTTCTCGTTGCTAACGCTATAGATAAAAGTAATATCACGTACCTGCTTAGTTTTGTTTAACCACTTAATTATGCTGTGAAAGGGTGTGATGCCGATTCCGCCGGCGATAAAGACTACTGGGCGTTCAGACTGCTTGGGTAAGACGAAATCTCCCATGGCGCTGCTGACATAAACCTCGTCCCCGGCTTTTAAGTGCACCAAAGCCCGCTTAAAGCTGCTCGATTTTACGGCAATTTTAGTGGTAATGCTGATAAGCGGAGCATCAGTTGGTGAGCTGCTGAGAGTAAACCAGCGTTTGCTGCCCCGGTCATCCGGGAGATGGTGGGGTATATTGATTTCAACAAACTGGCCGGCAATATAGTCGACCGGCCCCTCGGGCCTTAGCCAAAAGGTAAAAATATCAGGTGCTTCTTTATGGCTTCGTACCAGAGCTGCTTTCATAATCAATTCTCTCTCTGATTAGTGTACAATAGGTCACGTAAGCGAAAACGAGGAATACTATGACTGATTATAATCAAATTCTTGACGTTGGGGATTACCAAAACGGTTTAGTCAATACAATCGTAGAAATCTCCAAAGGATCATCTAATAAAATCGAGTGGAAGCGCGACGAAGGTATTTTTAAGATTGACCGCGTCGAGCCTGTTATTTTCGCCAAACCGGCCAACTATGGCTTTATTCCGAAAACTTTGGATGAAGATGGCGATGAGCTTGACACCCTGATAGTAACTGACGAATCGATTCCAACCGGAGTCTGGGTGGAGATGAAGATCATCGGTGTTCTGAATTTTGAAGACGGCGGGGATATGGATCATAAGATAATAGGAGTTGTTGCTGATGACCGGCAAACCAATGATGCCGTCACTAGTCTCGACAACCTGACGCCGGGTTTGAAAAACCAGATCGAACATCATTTTGCACACTATAAAGATTTAAAAAAACCGGGTACCACAAAAGTTCTGGGCTGGGGCGATATTGCCGCCGCCAAACAAATCATTGAAGCCTCGATTAACCGTTATCAGCAGCATAATTCCCAATCCTAAATCACTAAAGACTAGGGCTAACTGATGCCGTCAATACTCTGAACAGCTGAACTTCTATTCCAAAATCTGACATCCTTTAGTTGCATCAGTCCGCTTATGCTTTTACAATACAGTCAGGGAAAGTTAAGACTTAAGCAAGGAAATCTACATGAAAACTAGGGTGGCTATTAATGGATTTGGCCGGATTGGCCGGAACGCTTTTAAAATTGCATTTGACAGGGATGATATTGAAATCGTTGCCATCAACGATCTGACCGACACGAAAACTTTGGCGCACCTGCTCAAGCATGATTCTACATATGGCGAGTATCAGAAAAAGGTCGGCTTTGATGAAACTAATATCATTGTCGACGGCAAACCGATAAAAGTTCTGGCCGAAAAAGATCCGGCCGCTCTCCCGTGGAGAGACAATAATGTTGACGTCGTAATAGAATCAACGGGTTTATTTGTCGAGGCAGATAAAGCCCAGGCGCATATTAATGCCGGGGCTAAGAAAGTGGTTATATCTGCTCCAGCTAAGGGTGAAGGCGTTACGACGATAGTCCTCGGAGTCAATGATGATCAAATATACGGGGCCAAAGGAAGAATAATAAGCAATGCTTCGTGCACAACAAACTGCATTACTCCGGTTGCGGCAGTAATTGAAAATAATTTTGGCATTGATAAGGCTATGATGACAACGGTTCATAGCTATACAGCTAGCCAGCGCCTGCAAGATGCTCCAGCCAAAGACTTACGAGAAGCCCGGGCGGCAGCGGAAAATATCGTTCCGACAACTACTGGCGCTTCGGTTGCCGCCGCTCAGGCGTTACCTGTTCTAAAAGGTATTTTTGGCGGTTTGTCGGTCAGAGTACCAACCCCGGTCGTTTCATTAAGCGACTTCGTTATTATGACAAAGCGCGACGTGACAGTTGAAGAAGTTAACGAAGCTTTCAAAAAAGCGGCCGGTGAGCCTTTCTATCAAGGTATATTGGCAGTTACTGACGAAGAACTTGTCAGCAGTGATTTTATTGGTAATAGCCATTCAGCGATTGTTGATCTGAAGTTGACGTCGGTTGTCGCCGGCAACATGCTGAAGGTCGTCGCCTGGTACGACAATGAATGGGGCTACAGTAATCGCTTAGTCGAAGTTGTGGCTGATACCGGTAAGGCGCTTCATGTAAGCGAGGACCACAGCCAGGTCCATCAATAAAACATATGAAAATTTACATCGGGGCTGATCATCAGGGGTTCCATCTCAAAGCCGACTTGATTAAAGACCTTGTTCGACAGGGTTTTGAAGTTGTCGACAAAGGCAATAAAAAGATGGAGCCGGAAGACAACTTTCCGGATTATGCCAAGTTAGTAGTCGGGGCTGTCCTGACCAGTAATGACCCCGACCCGCGTGGAATTCTGATTTGTGGCAGCGGGCAGGGTATGAGCATGTTCGCGAATCGCTTTAAGGGTATCAGGGCTAGCTTGGTCTGGAGTCGTGACGAGGCGAGATTAGCCCGCAATGATGATGACAGTAATGTACTGTGCCTGCCGGCCGCCGCCGTTAGCGATAGTGAAATCGGACTGATTATTCAGACTTGGCTAACGACGGACTTTGCCGGCGCCCCCCGCTTTAAACGTCGCCTTGCGGCAATGGACGAGTTTGGCTCATAAAATGTCTGCCGAAATTTGCCCAACGATTTTAGCATCGAGACCAGACCAGTATAAATTAGCGATGCAGCGACTGTGGTTTGCCCCTCGTCTCCATATTGACCTGACTGACGGGCGGTTCGCGCCGATCCAGACGATAACCGCTGATCAAACTTGGTGGCCGGCTAATGTTAGGGTTGATCTGCACGTCATGTACGCTAATCCGGCAGCCCTGGCGAACCAGTGTATCTCGCTCGGCCCGCAACTGGTGATTATCCATAGCGAGGCAGGCGGGGACTTCGTCCCATTATCGGAGCAGCTTCACCACCACGGCATCGAAGTCGGCGTAGCTTTGTTACCGGCTACTCCAGTCGATGACATACTTGGTGCTATTGATTACATCGACCACGTTTTAATATTTTCCGGCAATCTCGGGCATTACGGCGGCACGGCAGATCTTAATCTGTTGGCTAAAGTTAATCAGCTCCGTCAAATTAAACCGCAGCTGGAAATTGGCTGGGACGGGGGCGCCAACGAGAATAATGTCATGGCGCTTGTTAATGGAGGTGTCGATGTCATTAATATTGGCAGTGCAATCAGTCAGGCTGAGGACCCTTATCAGGCTTATGCTAAACTTGAGAGAATTATAGGTGTTCATCATGACCCAACCGACACTGTCAATTGAAGAGCTCAAACTACAAGCCGAGGCCATTCGGGAGGATATTATCCGGATGCTGGAACATGCCGGCAGCGGTCATTCAGCAGGGTCGCTTGGCTTGGCCGACATTTTCACGGCACTTTATTTTGACATCTTAAAGCACGACCCTAAAAAACCAGATTGGCCGGAACGCGATATTTTAATTCTCAGCAATGGCCATACTGTTCCGGGCCAGTACGCGGCAATGGCTCATGCCGGATATTTTCCCCGTGACGAGCTAATGACTCTCAGTCAGCTCGGTTCACGCTTGCAGGGTCATCCGGAACGCCAGCGCCTGCCGGGGCTGGAAACTACCAGCGGTCCGCTGGGCTGCGGATTGAGCCAAGCTTGCGGTATGTCGTTGGCGATGAGAATGGATAAAACCGCTCGGCGCTGGATATATGTGATTATGGGAGACGGCGAACTGGATGAAGGTAATGTCTGGGAGGCCGCCATGCTGGCCGCCAAGTATCGGCTGAATAATATTATTGCTATAGTTGACCGTAATAATATTCAACTCGACGGTTTAACCGAAGAAGTTATGCCGCTTGAAGATTTGCCGGCAAAATGGGCCAGTTTCGGCTGGCACGTCATCGAGATAGATGGCAACAATATGGAAGAAATAATCAACGCTTGCGCCATGGGCCGCTCGATTGTCGAGAAGCCGGTTGTCTTGATCGCCCACACCGTACCGGGCAAGGGTGTTGACTTTATGGAATATGATTTTCACTGGCACGGTAATGTCCCAAGCGACGAGCAGGCTAAGTTGGCGCTGAAAGAGCTCAGAACACTAAAGGGTAAGATTATAAGCGAGGCGGACTAGTTATGCCGGTTGGATTGAATTTAGTGGTCGACATAACGGCCGATGACCTTATGAAGGAACCAATCCGCCTGGGGTTTGGACGAGGGCTACTGCTGGCTGGTCAGGATAATGAACAAGTCGTCGCTGTTTGTGCTGACTTAACCGATTCAACGCAAATGAGCTTGTTTAAAAATGCTTTCCCGGAGAGATTTGTCCAAGTCGGTGTGGCCGAACAGGATCTGGTGACGGTCGGCTCGGGACTGGCGGCTATGGGCAAGATCCCGTTTGTCAGCTCCTACGCGGTGTTTAGTCCCGGCCGCAACTGGGAGCAAATTCGGACAACGGTATGTATAAATAACCAACCGGTAAAAATTATTGGCTCGCATACTGGTATTAATGTCGGTCCGGATGGAGCTACTCATCAGATGCTGGAAGACCTGGCTTTAATGAGGGTTTTACCCAACATGGTCGTAATCGCGCCGGCTGATAGTTTGGAGGCGCAACGGGCAACCATAGCCATGGCTCACGATGAGAGGCCGAATTATATGCGTTTAGCTCGTGAAGCCACGCCGGTTATAACTACCAATAAGACACCTTTCCAGATCGGTCGAGCATATATTTATGCCGAAGGGAAGGACATTAGCCTGATCGCGACCGGTACAATGACCTTTCATGCCTTAATCGCTGCCCAGCTGCTGGAACAAGACAGCATTTCTGCTGAAGTTATCCACGTGCCGACAGTTAAACCCCTGGACAACGAAGTTATTCTTGATAGCGTTAGAAAAACCAAAGCGGTAATTACAATTGAGGAAGGTCAAATTAACGGTGGTCTGGGAGGGGCGATAGCAGAGTTGCTTTCAGAAGAAGAGCCGACCAAACTAAAGCGGATTGGCATGAATGATCATTTTGGCGAATCCGGGCGGGCCGATGAGCTGATGTCTCATTTCAGTTTGGATGCCGCCCACATTAGAATGGCGGCACATTTACTGCTCAGTTAGATTATTTGGTATAAGGCCACCAAAACGTTAGAATAAAATCATGCCCCTTACGCTTAACCAGATCAGACAAAACTGCCAGAAAGCACGTAATGCCTTCGAGAGAACTAGGCAGGAACATTTTGCCCTGGGGGCTTTTAACCTCGACGACGAATCGACCTTGAAAGCAGTTGCCCGGGCGGCTGCCAGCAAAAAAACCCCGGTTCTGGTTGAGGTTAGCCAGCAGGAAGTCGACTCGATCGGGCTGGATAACGTCCGGGACATGGTTGACAACTTTAAGATTGAATACGGCATCGAAGTTTATATCAACCTCGATCATTCTCCATCCGTTGAAGCGGCTAAGGCTGGTATTGAAGCCGGTTTTGAGTTTATCCATATTGATATCTCGCAAGCGAACCATGATGCATCGAGAGAGGAAATCATAGAAAAAACAAGAGAGATAGTCGCCTACGCCAAGCTGACAGGCGCTCTCGTCGAAGCCGAAGAACGGTATTTTATGGGATCGTCGAATTTGCATACCGAACCAATCGATTACGAAGAAGTCAAAAAATATAACACAACTCCGGAAGGTGCGGCTGACTTCGTGGCACAAACCGGGATTGACACTTTTGCCGTTCAAGTCGGCAATCTGCACGGCAAATACCCGGTTCCAAAAATACTGGATCTCGATCTTCTGGCTCGCGTTAGGGAAGCCATTAGCTGCAATCTTAGTCTCCATGGCGGCAGCGGTACCCCGGGCCATTATTTTGTCGATGCCGTAAAGATCGGCGTCAGTAAGATAAATATCAATTCAGACATGCGAGTGGCATACCGTAAAACCCTCGAACAGATGCTAGCTGAAAATCCCAGCGAATACGCGGTAGTAAAACTTATGGATAAAGTAATCGATGCCGTCCAGGCAGTAGTCGAGGAAAAGCTGGAAAGCTTTAATTCGTCCGGGAAAGCAATAGTTTGATTTGCTCTCAGGGTTATGGGAAAATGACGGAGAAAGCATAAACATGGACGATAGTGGTGGGCCGATAAAATTTGAAGTAATCAGCATAGGCGATACTGACACTGATGCCTATATAAGATTACTAGATGATCAAGCCCGGACCTACGAAGATGAACAGGGAAAATGGCTGGCGATGCATTATGCGACAAAGTTGCCCTTTGACCACGCAGAGGTCATCGAAGGGGCCGGTAATGCTGCCAACGCCGCCGTGGCTTTTGCTCGGCTGGGTTTGGCGACAGGCTTCGTTACTAATGTCGGCGGCGACCAGTACGGCCGCGACATAATTCTGGCACTCGGTAATAATGGCGTTGATACCAGGTTCGTCAGAATTAATCCCGATAAAAAAAGCAATTATCATTATGTTTTGTGGTACAGAGACGATCGGACAATTTTAATTAAGCATGAGGCTTATGATTATCATTGGCCGCACCTGAGAGAGACTGAAACACCCAAGTGGGCTTATTTTAGCTCGGTTAGTCAGCATGCTCTGGAATTTCATGACCAAGTGTCCGATTGGCTGGATGCAAACCCGAGCGTTAAACTGGCTTTTCAGCCCGGAACATTTCAAATGGAAACTGGCGCCCAGCGATTGTCGCGGCTCTATCGACGGACTGAGGTTCTGATTTTAAATCGCGAAGAAGCGGTAACCGTTGGCGGCGGTAATCATGACGATATCAACGATCTGCTTAATCATTTGCATGATCTCGGTCCGAAAATAGTTGTCGTCACTGACGGGCCCAGTGGCGCCTATGCTAGTGACGGAACAAGCCGCTGCAAAATGCCGCTTTACCCGGATACTGCTCCGCCATATGAGCGAACCGGCGCCGGCGACGCTTTCGCTTCGACGTTTGTCGCTGCCCTAATCAAGGGCAACACTATCGAGGGAGCGCTGCAATGGGCGCCGATAAATTCGATGTCGGTCGTACAAAAAGTCGGCACTCAGGCTGGCTTGCTTAATGAGCAGCAGCTTGAAGAATATTTACTGAAGGCTCCAAGCTGGTATAAAGCCGAAAAATTCTAACTCTTTGTCAAAGCGTAAGCTTTGCTGCTTAAAGCAGCTTGTGTTAATCTGAAACTAGCTATGACAAGAATGTTATCGGAGCTGTTATCGGCTAAAGAGCCGGATTTTAGATTAATGCTGCAGCAACTTGAGCGGGCCAACGGTGAGCCGTGCGAAGATATCAGACTCAGTAGCGAAATCAATCAAAAAGTTCAATCGAAAATCCGAAGCCTGGGACTGGACCCAACTGACACCAGCGGCCCCGAACTCTACAACGTATTAAATACTCGTCTACTGGGTGACGAGCACAGATTTCGAGAAGCGCTAGGTTTATCTGATTACGAAAGTCCGGCCGCAGTTTTTGTGGCGGTAGAGAAATTTATCAACCGGGTTGATCTGCCCCGGAGCTGTTTTGGTCTTAAGGCACCTGTCGCCAAACGTTTGTTGAAAGCCAGCTCACCGTTGAAAGCGATGAAGCAGATTGGCTATCGATCGGTTGATTCGATGCTTAAACACGAACCGGTGGAAAATATTTTTGCAGCTATTCAGATCTTTGAATCGCCATCCTGGCAGCAGAATTTTCTGGACAAGTATAAAGGCCTCCATGCTAATGATTTTGAACCTCGAAAATTGAAGATAAATTTGCTTAGCGCTAAACGCTGGCAGAAATCGGCTGAGGTTTTAGCGGGCGTCAGACACCACAGTATTGTCGAGGTTAAGGAGCTTGGAGCAGTACTGGTTCTGCCGGTTGCCGCCGATGTTCCGGCGCTGGCCATAACGTCGGTACTGTTAATCTTTCAGGCTGTCAACAATATCCGCTGTGCCAGCACTTACCTGAAGCTGCAGCAGGTTAAGCCGGATTTCGGAGCCGAAGTCAAGGAAGTTGTTAACGATGAGCCGTCCATCTCGGCCCAGATTGCCGGTCAAACCTTATCGTGGCGGTTTTTGCAGCATTATTACGATTCGCTGAAGCACGCTTTTCATCCGGCTATCTTTGAGCCTCACGTTCAGCCTGAAGACATTGATTTGGCCCATGCCGAGGAAATATTGGCGAACAATATCCCGGCACTGGAATTTTGGCTTGATACTGCCAATCTCGCCTTAGTTGATGGGGGTTATCCGGTTTCACTGAATATGTTGGACGTAGCTCTCAACACAGTCAATGACTTGCCGTTCGAGCAAAGAGTATATCGCTGCGCCCAAGAGAAGATCTGGCATAATTTATTCAGTCGCTATCTAAACGAAAACAATTTGAATTTGGTTAATCTTCAGCTTAGCGGCGAGCTGGTTGAAGCTCAGCCGCAATTAGATGAAAGAATGGATGGTATTTGATGTCACCGACACCCTTTAAACGAGTTTTGCGCTATTCAATTTGTGTTTCGGGAGCCGCTTCCGGCGAAACTGTCAGAGAATCTTACCAAAAAGCCTTAGAGCTCGGCCGGGCTATAGCCAAGTCGGGGCAAATTTTAACAACCGGTGCAACCCTGGGCCTGCCTTACTATGCAGCTTATGGCGCCAAAGAAGCCGGTGGTATGAGTGTCGGCTTCTCGCCGGCGGCCTCGCTGCGAGAGCACCTGCACAAATACCGCCTGCCGTATGATTGTTATGATTTTGTTAATTTTACCGGACTTCATTACGTCGGCCGGGATCTATATCTGGTTCAATCCAGTGACGCCGTTATAACAATTGGCGGCCGATTTGGCAGCCTGCATGAATTCACCTCAGCTTTGGAGGCCGGCAAGCCATGCGGTATCTTAACCGGCAGCGGTGGAACGGCCGACATAATCGAAAGTCTGATGCAGATATTAGAACCGCCGCACGACAGCATAGTCATATATGACGACGACCCTGACAGATTAGTCCAAAAAGTAATCGAGCGAGCCGATCAGAAATATAGGGATATTCATGAGGATCTCACAAAATCGGATGGGCACTGGTTTTTGCACCCGGATGAGCACTTGGGCCATCAAGGCTGAAGTGATTTGATGGAGTCTCTTTAGCCGAGGCTTGATACAATTATTGTTGTGCCGAAGTTTAGCATTGAGAGCGATTATCAGCCAACTGGCGACCAGCCAGGGGCAATTAAACATCTGACCAAAGGATTGAACGATGGTCTTTCCAGCCAGGTATTGCTGGGAGTTACCGGGTCAGGCAAAACTTTTACCATGGCCAACATCGTCAGCAATATTCAAAAACCAACCTTAGTACTAAGCCACAACAAAACGCTCGCCGCCCAGTTGTACGGTGAGTTTAAGCGATTTTTCCCTAACAATGCCGTGCACTACTTTGTCAGTTACTTCGACTATTACCAGCCCGAGGCCTATATGCCCCGAACTGATACCTATATCGAAAAAGACAGCCAGATAAATGATGAGATTGACCGGCTAAGACATGCTGCTACCGATGCGCTGCTGTCGCGGCCGGATGTTCTGATCGTCGCTAGCGTCAGCTGTATCTATGGAATCGGGTCGGTGGAAGATTATAGTAGCTTATCAATCAACGTCGGCACGAAAGAGTTGCTTAAGCGCGATAGATTTATGCGGCGCTTGAACGACATTCAATATCAGCGTAACGACATTGATTTTCACAGGAGTACTTTCAGAGTCCGCGGCGACGTCGTTGATGTTTTTCCGGCCGGCGAAGAGCTGGCCTACAGGATTGAATTTTTCGGTGATGAAGTTGAGCGGATTACCAAAATCGATCCGCTGACCGGTGAAATTCTCAGTGCCCCGGATAAGCTGACAATATATCCTAGTAGTCACTATGTTACTCCTAATGAAAAGTTGAAGGCGGCATTGATTAAAATCGAAGAAGAGCTCGTGAAGCGCCTGGCTCAATTTAAAAAAGAAGGCAAATTGCTGGAAGCGCAGCGCCTAGAGCAGCGAACCAGATTTGATCTTGAGATGCTGGAGGAGACAGGTTTTGTCAAGGGCATCGAAAATTACAGCCGCTACCTGACGGATCGTGAGCCCGGCGAGCAGCCGGCGACATTGCTCGATTATTTTCCTGATGATTATTTGCTTTTTATCGACGAATCGCACATGACAATACCTCAAGTAAGGGGCATGTACAATGGTGATCGGGCCCGTAAAGAAGTGTTGGTTGATTATGGCTTTCGTTTACCCAGTGCCCTTGATAACCGGCCACTGACATTTTCAGAGTTTGAGAGGCACATTAATAAGGTCGTTTACGTCAGTGCTACCCCCGCCCAATATGAGCTTAGCCGTTCTCCCGATCCCACTGAGCAGGTAATCCGGCCGACCGGGCTGGTTGACCCGGCGATTGATGTCCGGCCAATCGACAATCAGATTGACGATCTAATCAATGAAATCAGAGCTACAACCAAGAAAGGCCAGCGGGTGCTAGTTACGACTCTGACTAAAAGAATGGCCGAGGATTTGGCCGAATATTTGCAGGAAATCGAGGTTAAAGTGGCCTATATCCACAGCGACGTTGAAACGCTTGAGCGTACCGATATTCTTCGTGATCTTAGGCTGGGTACCTATGACGTATTAGTCGGGATCAATCTTCTCCGAGAAGGTTTGGATTTACCCGAAGTCAGTCTGGTGGCTATTCTCGACGCTGATAAGGAAGGATTTTTACGAAGCGAACAAGCTCTGATTCAGACTATCGGCCGGGCAGCCCGTCACATTGACGGCCGGGTACTGATGTACGCTGACCATGTTACCGGCAGTATGCAATCGGCGATCGATGAGACTAACCGCCGCCGGGCAGTTCAGGAAAATTATAATAAGAGCCATGGCATAACGCCTAAAGGTATCAAAAAAGCAATTAGCGAGGGCATGAAGCCGGAATTGCCGGAAGAAGCGAAATCAGCCAAACTTAATCTGAATAAGATTCCTAAAGACGAATATAAAATGCTGGTACGGGACCTAAGCGGACAGATGGAATTGGCGGCAGCCAATCTTGAGTTCGAAAAAGCCGCTGAACTCAGAGATATCATCAACGACATCAAAGCTAAAATGTGAGCCGAGTAATGACTCATAAAAGCCTGCTATACTTATAAAATGGCGAAGTTGACTCGCGAGGATATATTAAAGTTGGCTCAATTATCTAAATTAAGCTTAACTGAATCCGAAATTACCGAATTCACTACAGATATAAATAATATTTTAAATTATGTCGAGCAGCTGCAAAAAGTTGATACTAAAGGCCTAGTTCCGACCAGCCAGGTAACTGGTTTGGTTAATTCGACTCGCCCCGACAAAATAATTGATTATGGCTATAGCCCAGCTGATCTGCTGAAAAACGTCCCCAACGTTCAGGAGCAGCAGATTAAGGTTAAGAGAATATTAGAATGAGCGACTGGCAAGCAATCAGATCAATCGCCGATGACGTGCGGAGCTCAAAACTGAAAGCGACTGACTTGGTAGAAAAGGCGCTGGGAGCCATTAAAGAACAAGCCGCCTACGATGCAATCATCACTACTGTTGAAGAGCGCGCAAAACTGCGGGCAAAAGAGATCGACGAAAAATCATCCAATCACCAAGATGCTGGGCGCTTAGCCGGCGTACCATTTATCGCCAAAGATAATTTTTTAGCGTTTGGAGCTGAAACTACCGCCGGCAGCAATATTCTAAAAGGATTTAACGCGCCCTATCAGGCGACGGCTATTGAACGGCTGGAGGCGGAAGGGGCCATTTGCGTAGCTAAGGCCAACCTAGATGCTTTTGCCCACGGATCCAGCACCGAGAACAGCGATTTCATGGTGACAAAAAATCCTCACGACAAAACTCGTGTCGCCGGTGGAAGTTCCGGCGGTTCTGCGGCTGCCGTAAGCTTGGGTATGACTCCGTTTGCTATTGGCAGCGATACCGGCGGTTCAATCAGATTGCCGGCCAGTTTCTGCGGCTGCGTCGGCTATAAGCCGACCTATGGTTTGATTTCACGCAGCGGTGTGGTTGCGATGGCCAGCAGTCTTGATGTTGTTGGTCCGCTAGCCATGTCCGTAGATGATGTCGCACTAGTTACTGATGTTATGGCCGGCCAAGACAACCTAGACAGCACCACTATTGAGCGTGACAAAATGAGCTATGACGATCTTAGTCTCGAATTAAAAGGTCAGAAAGTAGGTCTGATAAAAGAGTATTTTGATGACAGCCTTGACCCCATGATTAAACAGCTCATCCAATCCAATATTGATAAGCTTACCAAAGCCGGAGCTGAGATAACTGACGTCAGTCTGCCGTCCCTACCGCTGGCTTTGGCTGTTTACTATATTGTTTGTCCGGCCGAAGTCAGCAGCAATCTAGGCCGCTACGATGGCCAAAGATTTGGTTATAGTTATCCTGATGCCCGCACTCTCGAAGAAAGCTATCTCCAGTCCCGTTCAATTGGCTTCGGCAAAGAAGCCAAACGGCGGATAATGGTTGGCAGCTATGTCCTCAGTAGCGGCTATTACGATGCCTATTACGTAAAAGCGCAAACGGTCAGGACTAAACTGATCAATGAGTTTAATGAAGCCTTTGGGCGAGTCGACTTTCTGATTGGTCCGACGGCGCCGATGACTGCTTTTAAAATAGGTGAAAATGTCGACGATCCATTAAAAATGTATTTAACCGACATCATGACGGTTGGGGTAAATTTAGCCGGCTTGCCAGCCATCAGCTTGCCGGGTGGGATGGTTGATGGTTTACCGGTAGGGTTGCAGCTGATGGCCCCGCAGCGAGCCGACCGCAAACTTCTCGGGCTGGCCAAGACAGTTGAGGGTTTGATCAAATGTTGAGAATAATTATAATTGCCGCCGCCGGGCTAATCATCTTGTTGTTGGTTGGCTTATTGTGGTTGTGGCGTCGTCGAAAACTACGCCCGCTCCATTTCCAAAGACAGTGGGCCGAACTGCAAAAACTTTGCGCCAATAAAAAAAGTTGGCCTAATGCTATCACCGGTGCCGACAAATTACTTGATGAAGCGCTCAAGAAGAAACATTTCAAGGGCAAGACGATGGGTGAACGGTTAGTCTCGGCGCAGCATGAGCTCTCAAACAACGACGCTGTTTGGTCTAGCCATAAGCTGTCATCAAAAGTTGATCACCAGTCCAACCTGCAGCTTGGCAAAAAGCAAGTCCGCACAGCTTTACTCGGTTTTCTAAAAGCTCTGAAAGATCTGAACGCCCTATGAATGGAAAAGATACCCCCACTGCTTTAGTGACAACTATCGGCATTGAATGCCATGTCCAGCTCAAGACAAAGTCTAAGTTGTTTGCCGGCGTAGGCAATGATGCCCGGGGTGCTGAGCCCAATACTTTGGTCAGCCATATTTGTTTTGGTCTACCCGGTGCTCTGCCGGTATTAAACAAAGATGTTTTGCATTTAGCATGCCGAGCGGCCTACGCGCTCAACGCCAAGCCGGAGTTATTCAGCAAATTCGACCGCAAACATTATTTCTATCCTGATTTGCCCAAAGGTTATCAGATTACCCAGTATGATCAGCCGATTATTAAAGCCGGCAAAGTAATAATTGATGTTGATGGTCAAACCAAGGAAATTAGAATCACCAGGGCTCATTTGGAAGAAGATGCCGGAAAAAATATTCATCCGGCCGACAAAGACTACAGCCTGGTTGATCTAAACCGAGCCGGGACGCCGTTGCTGGAAATAGTATCTGAGCCTGATATGCATTCAGCTGCCGAAGCTAAAGCATATGCTCATGAGCTTTATCTGTTGATGCGCTATGCCGACGTGTCTGACGCCGATTTGTTCTATGGTAATATGCGCTTCGATGTAAATGTCAGCCTTGCCGCTCCCGGGTCTGAACTTGGAACGAGAACCGAGACAAAGAACCTCAACTCTTTCCGTTCGGTCGAGAAAGCAGTTGAGTTTGAGGTTAAACGCCAAACCGGATTATTAAACCGAGGCGAAAAGATTACTCAAGAAACCAGAGGCTGGGACGACTTAAAGCAAAAGACATTTTCGCAGAGGAGCAAAGAGGAGGCTAATGATTACCGTTATTTTCCCGATCCGGATTTGCCGCCGGTAGTTTTCAACGAAGAAGACGTAAAGAAGATTGAAAATGAGATGCCAATCTTGCCGGCCCGCTGGCGGGAGGTACTTACTGAGTTAGGCCTGAACCGCTCGCAAATAGAAATTTTACTTGAAGCCAATATTGACCTTTTTGGCGAGAAATACCTGGAACTCGTTCAACGAAACTTGAGCAACAAAGACTTCGCCAAACAAATGGTTAACTGGATTGTTAATGTTGATATCCCCCACACCCGCGAGCATCCAAGCGTAGCGGCGCCAAGCCACCGGGATAAAATTTATCAGACTGTTGCCGGCTTGACGAAAGATAATAAGCTTAGTTCAACCAAAGCTAAAGAATTAATTATTGTCCTGCTCGGAGCTGATCAATTGCCGGAAGACATAGAGCAATACGCACAGGAGAATGGCTATATTCAGGTTTCCGATCAGGCCACCGTAAACACATTAGTGGCCGATGTAATCAAGCAGAACCCGCAAGTTGTCAATGACATTAAAAATGGCCAAACCAAAGCTATTGGATTTTTGGTTGGCCAAATTATGAAGGCCAGTTCGGGCAAAGTTAATCCCCGTTTGGCCGAGCAGCTGATCAAAGAGCAAATCGGCGCTTAACCAAGTTAGTTCTTGATGAAATTAGCTCGGCGGGCCAGTATGGCCTTGCCCTGGGGCATGCTATAATTACTTTACTAATGAATACAGCCTCGAATGTTCTGTTGATTATAGTCTCGAGCGTGTTGAGTGTTTTCCTATTAATCGGCATTGTTTGCCTAGTGAAATTTTTGCAGTTGGTTCAAATGCTAAAAAGGTTTACTGCTCGTGCTGAAAAATTCGCCGACTCAGCCGAGAAAGTCGGTGACTTTTTCCAGAAATCAGATGGTTCGATAACTTTTGGGCGGTTAGTAAACAATATTTACGAAGTCTTTAAAAATAGGAAAAATAAGGAATAATTGTATGGCAAAGTGGTTGAAAAAGGTAACTGAGGGAGCAATATTTGGTGCAGTCGTCGGCTTTATGGCCGGTATTTTAACTGCGCCCAAAAGCGGTAAGCAGACGCGGGCTGATATTAAAAGCGCCACTCAGCACAGTATTGTCCAGGCTGAAAAGAAATTAAAGGAAGCTCACACCGAGTTGAGCAAGCTAATAGATCAAGCGAGAAAAATCTTAGCTGACGATAAGGGTCGAGCGGACAAACAACTTGATGAAGCGGTCAAAGAGGCGCAAAAGGTTAAGCAGAAAGTCAGAGAGCTACTGAGCATCCTTCATGAAGGTGATGTCGAAGACGAAGAATTAAAAGCTGCTGTCGTTGAAGCCGAGAAGACAATCAAACATTTAAAGGCATTTTTCTCTAAAACCAACTGATTTAATCACCTAGTGCTGTAATCTAAAATTCATATGTTCTAGTTCTTTGTTTATAATAGTTAGCAAAGAGGGTTATGGATAAATCAAAAAAACAATTGAGAGCTAGTGATTATGTTCATCTACATAACCACACACAATACAGCTTGCTGGATGGTCTGACAAAAATACCGGCTTTAATCGAGAAGGTTAAGCAGCTGGGCATGGAAGCTGTTGCCATTACTGACCACGGGACACTCTCGGGTGCCATTGAATTTTATACCGAGGCCCGCAGCAAAGGAATCAAACCAATAATCGGCATGGAAGCATATGTTGCCGCCCGTGGCTATTTGGATAAAGATCTGTCGAAAGATAAACAAATTTATCACCTTGTAATTTTGGCCATGAACACGGCGGGTTATAAGAATTTGATGCGCCTTTCAACCACGGCCAACCTACAGGGGATGTATTATAAGCCGCGCATCGATCACGACTTATTGGAACAATATAATGAGGGACTAATCATCTTAAGCGGCTGCATAGGAGGCGAAGTCGGCGATTTGCTCAGGCAAGGCCAATATGATCAGGCAAAAGCCGTCGCCCAGTGGTATAAGTCGGTCTTTAAAGACCGTTATTATCTCGAAGTCCAGGATCACGGCCACCCAAAGCACCCTAAAAAATGGAAAGAACAAATTGGCGTCACTGACTTAACGTTGAAATTAGCCGCTGAACTGAAAATTGAGTGCGTGGTTACATGCGATGCGCATTACTTAAATCACGAAGACCAAGAGGCTCACGAGATTTTGCTCTGCGTCCAAACCGGTTCGTTTTTAAGCGACAACAAGCGAATGAGTTTGGCGGATTTTGATTTGCACGTGACTGACCCCAATGAAGTTATTGACAGGTGGGCGGAAGAGCACCCCGACCTCATCTCGAACACGAAAAAAATTGCCGATCGCTGCAATGTCGAAATTGAACTTGGCCGGATATTAATACCGAAGTTTTCTGTACCGAAAGGAGAAACAGAGTATTCTCATCTTAAAGATTTGGTCTATCAGGGTATGGCTAGGCGCTACTTGAACTACGACGAAACGAAGGCCGAAAAACTTACTGTGGCTTCCGCCAAGAAAGTGCTGCCGAAGCATTTAGTTGAACGAGCTGAGCATGAATTGTCCGTCGTCAACAGCATGAACTTTGACGGGTACTTTCTAATTATCGCGGACTTTATAAATTGGGGGAAGAAACAGGGAATAGTATTTGGCCCGGGCCGAGGTTCGGCGGCTGGTTCAGTTATTTCTTACAGTCTTCGGATTACCGAACTTGACCCGCTGAAGTATGATTTGCTGTTTGAGCGGTTTTTAAATCCGGACCGTATCTCGATGCCGGATATCGATATTGATATTCAGGACTCCCGGCGTGATGAGGTGATACAGTATTGCGTCGATAAGTACGGCACCGACAAGGTTGCCAATATTGTAACTTTCGGCCGGATGGCGGCCCGCAATGCCGTGAGAGACGTCGCGCGCGTGCTGCAGGTGCCCTACGCCGAGTCTGACAGGCTAGCTAAAATGATTCCCCCGCCGGTCCAGGGGCGTCATATCCCACTTGAAACATCCATCAAAGATAACACTGATCTTAAGGCCGAATACAGGGACAACCCAACTGCTAAAAAAGTCTTTGATTTGGCTGTCCAGCTTGAAGGCACAATTCGCTCTCATGGTGTTCATGCCGGCGGCGTGGTAATTGCGCCGGACGATATAGTAAATTTTGCACCGCTTGAGCTGGCGCAAAAGGGCGTAGTTGCGACGCAGTATTCAATGAATCCAATTGAGGAATTGGGTTTGCTTAAAATTGATTTTCTGGGTTTGTCAAACTTAACCATAATCAAAAACGCTCTGAGAATAATCAAAAAATTGTATAAGAAGGATATAGATATAGCCACCATCCCCCTTGATGATAAAGCCACATTCGAACTCTTGGCGCAAGGTAATACTACCGGAGTTTTTCAGTTTGAATCAACCGGCATGAAGCGCTATCTTCGGGCCTTAAAGCCGACAGTGTTCGAGGATATTATTGCCATGGGCGCTCTGTACCGGCCAGGTCCGATGCAGTTCATTGATGACTTTATTGCACGTAAAAATGGCCAGAAAAAAGTTAAGTATTTGCACGAAAAATTGCGCAATGCCCTAAGCAATACTTATGGCATTTTGGTTTATCAGGAACAAGTTATGCAGATCGCGAAAGATCTGTGCGGTTTCACTGGCGGCCAGGCAGATACATTGAGGAAAGGCGTAGCGAAGAAAAAACCGGAGGTTCTGGCTGCCCTGAAAAAAGATTTCATAGATGGAGCACAAAGGGAGTCCGATATTAGCTTAAAGACGGTTGAAGAGTTTTGGACTCAGCTTGAAGCCTTTGCTGCCTACTGCTTCCCTAAGGCCCATGCTGCCAGTTACGCCCATATATCCTATTGGACGGCTTATCTGAAGGCGAACTATCCTGCTCCTTATATGGCGGCGGTTATGACTAGCGATTTTGATAATACCGACCGTCTGGCGATTGAAATTACTGAGTGCCGCCATATGGGCATGGATGTCTTGGCGCCAGATATCAATGAGTCGTTCCGGGAATTTGCGGTGGTGCCGGGAGAAAAACAGACAATCAGATTCGCTCTCAGTGCTATCAAAAACGTTGGTACTGGTGCGGTTGATGAAATTGTAAAAACCCGCGAAACAAGCGGCCCATTTAAGAGGATCGAAGATTTTCTCGAACAAGTAAGCACCAAAGTTGTTAATCGGAAAAGTTTGGAAAGCTTGATCAAGGCCGGGGCTTTTGATCAGTTCGAGGACCGCTCGACCCTGCTTCATAACATTGACGGCCTGGTTGCTTATGCCAGCCGTCTGCAGAAGCAAACGCTCAACGGGCAAACAGATCTTTTCATTGAGATGCCAGATGAGGTTAACACAAAACCGCAGTTAATCATTGATAGATCCGGCCCTCCTGTCAGCCAACGCGAGGAACTGGCTTGGGAGAGGGAGTTGTTGGGGCTTTATCTAAGTCACCATCCGTTGGCGTCCTATGCTGCCTTTCTTGATAAAAACGCCACTCCAATCAGTTCAATCGATAATAAGTTTGACGGAAAAACAGTTAATGTTGGTGGTTCCGTCACTAATGTCAGAGAAATTTCCACAAAAAACGGCCAAAAAATGGCTTTCGTTCGCCTCGAAGACCAGACTAATGAGATTGAATTAGTTTTGTTCCCTAGTGTTTATCAGCAAACGACAGATGTCTGGCTAAGAGATAAAGTTGTTTTAGCAAGCGGAAGGGTTTCTAACCGGGCGGCCAACAAACAAACGACTGATGATTATAAAATTCTTGTTGATGGGGCCCATGAAATAACTCCCGAGGAATTAGCTAAACCAACTGAGGGTAACAGTTCCGCCGAGGCTGAAGATGATCCGAAAAATGAGCGTGTCTATATCAGAATACCAGACAGTAAGGATCAACAAATCTTGTTATCTCTTAAAGAAGTAATTGATAAATACCAAGGCGATACGGAAGTTGTCTTGGTGCTGGGCGAGGATAACCAACGTCAGGCTGTCAAACTACCGTCGAAAATTAGTTGCCAAGAAGAAGTGATTTCGGCATTAATGGATACGTTTGGCCAAAAAAACGTTAAGGTTAAATAAGCCTAAATAATTGCAGCGATGGTATGGTTAAGTACTACCGCGGTAGTAACAATGGCTACGATGAGGATATCAACCCACGGGTGGTTGACGCTGAATTTTTCTCCGTAGACGAAGACTTTTTTCCAGGCCAGACTGTGCCTGACAATGAAGATCAGTAAATTACCGAAAACAAATACTGATATCGCAATTACCAGCCAGGAACCGTAATAATTCGTCAATAGTTCGAAACGGGAAACGTTTTGTGGTGCTGCCGTGTAGCTGATAAGTTGAGCTGAACCTGTGTTGCTGGCCTGGGGCTGACCATATATTGCCACTACTATATCGGCCGGCCCCCGGCCGACAAAATTATTCGACACGGCTATGCCATAGCCGACTTGTTGATAAGTACTGCTTAGGATCGCCTGATGATCATGGGGGTCGTTTAACCAGGCCGATAAGAGATTTGTCGGCGAAGAAAATCCGTAAGCAAGGCTTTGCGATAAGTTCGAGTATTGATTGCTGGCTGATCCTGACAAAAAAATCGGACTGATGCTTGGACTGTTAGACCAGATATTTTGTTTGACGATGGCCTGGGCTTCAGCAGCTGCGGCTGAGGCTAGTTGGCTGTTTAACTCCATGCTGGACTTGCCGCTATTAAGTCTGGCGGTGTTGGTAGTGCTCAGGAGTGAGCTGGAGGTGATTTGGCCGAAGGCGGGATGAGAACGACTTGCAGCCAAAGCACTATTAGCAAAAAAGCCTAAACCGATTATCAACACAATTGGTAAATACGGCCAGTACGGCTGAAGATAGGGCTTGGTGTGTTTCCTATGTTCACCGTAGCGTTTTTTGTGCTTGATGGAAGTAGTTGGTCTTTTTGTCTTTGCGGCTAGAACCATAGTGTTTAATTTTGCTTTTAACCGTAATTATTATATCAGTTTTCGAAAATAAAATCTGCTTTGTCTAAGGGGCGAATGTCTCTGTTGGGTGGTCAATCATGCTTTGACGAGATTAATGGTATGTGTTAAAGTCTGATCTCATGAGAGGAATTAACCGGTTCCACTCCCCCTCAGAAGGGGAACAAGTCGAAGTCGGTCCTATAACTACCTTGTTTGTTGGCCGCGGCTTACACCTTGCCGAATCTTCAGCCGCAGAAGAAGAAGACCGTAAGCGGGCCGAAGATATTTTAAAGGCTAACGGCGCAACGCCTGGCGATAGAAACAGCATACCGGAAAGGATTGTGTTCTCTGTTGTTGATAGTGATGTGGTTATAGAAGGCATGCAATTAGCTATTGCCGAAGCTAGAGCTGCTACGCACAGTGGGTGGCTAATACTATTGACAGGTCAGGGAGTAATCGATTTTCTGTCAGTGGATACGCCGCCGTCTGTTTAACCTTAATCTGAACTTGCCATTGGGCGATTAACAGTTAGCTTTAACACCTATACGCAAGTAATTAAGCTGCAGTTAAACGGTACAGAGCTATCGCTGCTGCCTGGACGACATTAAATGACTCTTTACTGCCTTTCATGGGAATTTCGATGATCTTATCGCATGCGCCTAAAATTTCTTGCGTTAAACCGCTGACTTCGTTGCCGACAATTAAAGCCAGCTGCTGATCCGGTTTGAATTGCTCCAGCGATATAGATTTTTCGTTTTGCTCGAGGGCCACAATTAGATAGCCTTGGCGATTCAGTGTTTTGATTAATTTAAATATATCCGGTTGAGGCTCCCAGGCGATTAACAGTTCAGCGCCTAAGGCGGTTTTATGGATTTGCCGGGTCAATTTACCGGAAATATGCGGCAAGCGTTTGTCGCCGGCTGTTTCTGGGTAGGGCGTATACCCTGAAAAGTAAACTTTTTGTACACCAAGCCCTTCGGCCGTTCTAAGCAATGAGCCGACATTATGAGTGCTTCTGACATCATGGAGAATCAGGGTTACATTACGCATGCAACTACTATAATCAAGTTAATACTCACAAAGATAGTGCTTGTGTTTTATAATAGGCTTAATGAGTCAAAACGCTCGCGCTGACGAAGAACAGGCCACACTGAGACGTGCCCGTATTTTGGGCATGAGTTATATTGATACTTCCGGGCCGAGCAATAAACAAATCTTCCATGATGTTTTGCAGTTACCTGATCTCTACAAGTATCGGATTATACCGTTAGAGGTTGAAAAAAGTAACATTCTTTTTGGCGTCACGACAACTACTTCGCAGCAAACAATGAATGATATCATGGCTCATTTCACTGATCAAAAGGTGGGTTTTGCTTTGATTTCCGATAACGGCTTCAAGGATTATATGCGCTTATATGATCCCCCCAAGGAGGTAAAGTATGAAGACATAAACCTAGCCTCCCAGGGAAGCGGTAATTTAATCAATGAAGTCTCGGCGTCGCTCGAGCAAGTTCGGGCTGACGACGTATTGGCTTACTTAGTTAAACAGGCATATGTTCTGAAAGCATCCGATATTCACCTAGAAAATCGTAAAGCGGATGTTAGAGTTAGGTTCCGCGTTGACGGAGTCCTGCATTCAATAGCTAATCTGAGCCGAGGAAAATTCCTCCAGCTAATATCAACAATCGCAATCTCTGCCAACATTATGAGCGACTCGCCGGACGCACAAACCGGTCATATCAATAAACTCTATAAAATGGCAACCGGCGAGGATGTGACGGTTAACTTGCGAGTCGAAACCGTCCCGGCAGCTTTCGGCCAAGATGTCGTGATGAGATTGTTTAACCAGCAACTGGAACTTCTAAATCTGGATAGTCTTGGTCTATCGGCAAAAGAACGAAGCGTGGTTGATGACATTATTACTCATCCGACTGGCATGGCGTTAATAGTCGGACCGACCGGTTCGGGCAAAACTACAACTTTGTACTCATTGATAAACACACTGAAATCCGACGAACGAAAAATAATCACACTGGAAGACCCGATCGAGTATTATTTAGAGGGCATCGTACAAATACCGGTTGCTGGCGACCAGAAAGTAACAAGCTTCGCGGAAAAGTTGAGAGCAGTCCTGAGGCTTGACCCGGATGTAGTAATGGTTGGTGAAATACGCGACCAAGACACTGCCAGAACGTCGCTTCAAGCAGCTTTGACCGGCCATTTGCTGCTAAGTACTTTCCATGCCTCATCGGCCGCCGCCGCTTTAACCAGAATGCTTGATTTTATTGGCATAAACCCACTATTCGCCTCAGCGATTCACCTGATTATGGCCCAACGTTTGGTTCGCCGCTTAGATGACGAGACAAAACAAGCCTACCAACCGGACGAAGCGCTGCGCAATCAGCTAGCAACTGTCATAAACGAGCTACCCCCAGGTGTTGAACGCCCCGACTTAAGCAACGTGACATTATATCGGGCCGGAAAATCAGAAAAAAATCCGTTTGGCTACAGCGGCCAGTTAGCTATTCGAGAACAACTGCTGATGACCGACGGAATCCAGGGAATTTTAAAATTACCTCCCAACCAAGTCACGACTGTTATGCTTGAGAAGAAAGCAATTGAGGACGGCATGGTGACCATGCTTCAGGACGGGATTCTCAAAGTATTGACTGGCGTTACTACCCTTGAGGAAGTTTATCGGGTTGTTTACTAAAGCGTTTCGATGTCAGAAAATGAAGAACATCATATAATTAGCTGTTTCTGGGCGTTCGATAGTTGCCTAATAGCCCGAGATAGTGTAGACTGCATCAGATATGTCGTCAGTTATTGAACTAGTTGAGGCTGGCTTTAAAAAATCGGCCGTCGTGAACGTACGCAGCGGCGATACCGTTAAAGTTCATCAAAAAATCCGAGAAGGCAGTAAAGAGCGAGTTCAGATTTTCCAAGGGTTGGTCATCAGGACAAAGCGTAAGGGCAGTCATACCTCAGCCATTGTTGTCAGGCGAGTTGCTAACGGAGTCGGCGTAGAGAAAAGTTTCTTGCTGCACAGCCCATTAATTTTAAAAATTGAAGTCGTCAAAAGAAGTAAAGTCCGACGCAATTACTTGACTTATATGCGAGAACGAACCGGTAAATCTGCTCGGCTTACTGGCGTCGGCTTTGACGCTCGGGCCGTAAATGATATTCGCGACGAAACGGCTATTGCCGAAGAAGAAAAAATTCATGAAAAAGCCGAAGTAGCTCATGAAATAGAAGCAGCCAAAAAAGCCGAAGCTGAAAAAGAAGTTGAAGCCAAAGTCGAGTCGATTGTTAAGAGCCACGTTGCAACCGAAACCACCCCAGAGAAACAATAACCAGATAACTATCTTGAAACACTGTTACAATTGACGTTGTAACGATATTGAGTTTGAAGATGATCACATTAGGGATAGATGAGGTTGGCAGAGGAAGTTGGGCTGGGCCGCTAGTGGTCGGCGCAGTTGTGCTGGGGCATCCAATCAAGGGTCTGACCGATTCGAAATTATTGAGTCGTCCGACTCGGGGGAAATTATCGCTGATCATAAATTTGGAAGCCGCCGACGTTAGTCTTGGATGGGTTTCGGCGCAGGAAATTGATCAATTCGGGTTGACTAAAGCTACTCGGCTTGCCATCGATAGAGCATTGACGAACATCAAAGCAGGATTTGATGAAATAATTGTTGACGGGAAGTTCAATTATTTAAGCGACGACCAAAGAGCCCGGGCGATAGTTAAAGCAGATAAGACAATTCCGGCGGTTAGTGCCGCCAGTATAGTGGCTAAAGTTGCCCGGGATAACTGGATGATAAGAGTTGCCGCCAAAGAATTCCCGGATTACTGCTTCGAGAAGCACGTTGGTTACGGCACGCGACTGCACCGCCAGGCTCTGGCCGAGCATGGTGCATGTTCCATCCATCGCCTAACCTACAAACCGCTAGTCTCAATTAGTTCGCCGTCGGTTTGAAATATTTTCTTAAAGATTCCAAATCTCGTTTTCGCCAATCGGCTTGCCATTCGATAATTTCAACGCCTTGATCGATTGCCCTAATTAGGGCTGGCTGTCGGTGCTGGTCGAAAAATTTTCGATATTCAATCAGGAATTTTTTATCGGAAAAAGCACGAGCCGCATAAAGCGGAAATCGATAAAAACTTAGATCGTCCCCGACATTGTTCTCCAACCAAGACCAATGTTCGGTTAGCCATTGCCACGTCAGTCTTTTCGCGTAGCGGTTGGAGAAGCAATAAGCTATCCAGTAGGTTATATCCTGTAATCTGACTTGGTCGGAAATGATCAAATCCAGGGTTCGGCGAATCAGGGCCGGCTGCTTAAAGGCCGTTATAGCTCCCGCCAAAGTGACTTGCTCTTCGCTATTTTGGCTGGCTTTGTAAAATTCGATCAGCCGGTCATATTGGACGGGACCGCCCAGACGGGCTACCGTTCCATAAATAACTCCGCGTAGGTCTGGCGGAATATCGGTCGAGACGCTCGCCCCATCGAAGATTGACAGCACTTTCTTAACGACAGTTGGCTCGTCTGATACGGCCGCCAGAGCAAGTATGGTTGGTCGGAGGATACTGTCCATGTGGGATTCGTTTGTATGTGCCACCCAGCCCAACCGCTTAAGTTGAGGACCAACCATTTGTCTCATATGAGGTTTCATAGCTTGTCTAAGCTGCTCGTCATCCATTACTCCTCGGATTGACGAGAAGAAGCTTGCGATGATGTCCCAAACGACGCTATCTGATTCGGACCGGTAGTTCTGCAGCAGGTTAAGAGTTTCGACAGAAGGCGCATAACCGGACATAGCAGCTTCGGCATTATCGCTGAGCAGGCTTAGGCGGTCGAGCTTGCTTAATTCGCCGCGCTTTACCTGTCCCGCCAAAATTTTTAGATGTTCCGCGTCATAGACAACCCTATAGAAACCGCTTCTTTCATGGTTAAGTATCAGATCATTTGTTCCTGTCGGCAGGTCCAGGTCTGTATCGGTCTGCTCAAATGTATCAGACTGGATTTTCGGTTTAGCCAAAAGCGGCACTGGCCATTTTTGGTCGATAGATTTGGCTTCAGGATTTATTAGAAAGCGGCTTTGGCTAAGCTTTAAGCGTTGCCCGCCAAAAGTTGCGGACACGATCGGGAAGCCCGGCTGACTTGTCCATGTATTCATGAAGGATCTAACCGGTTTTTTGGAAACGTGCTCAAAAGCGGACCACAAATCGCCGGTCGTAGTATTTTTATAAGAGTGTTGTTTGAGATAATATCTGAGCCCGGATTGGAAATCGTCGGCCCCAATGTAATGGTAGAGCATGTGGATAATGCTGCTGCCTTTGCTGTAACTGATTGAGTCGAAAATCGAACGTATTTCATCCGGATGTTTGATCGTGACATCAATCGGGTGGGTATTGCTGAGCGAGTCCAAGCGCAAGGCTACTTCTTGTTCGTCGACGATAAATTGCGTCCACATTTCCCAGTCCGGAAAGAGGTGATCAGTTGCCAAATATTCGATCCAGCTCGCAAAGCCTTCGTTTAGCCATAAATCATTCCACCATTTCATGGTAACTAGATTGCCAAACCACTGATGAGCTAATTCGTGAGCGACAACCATGGCGACATATTGCTTGATTTGCAAACTAGTATTGGCTGGGTCAACCAGTAGCGCTTGTTCTCGGAAAGTGACGCACCCCCAGTTTTCCATAGCGCCGGATGAAAAATCCGGCAGCGCGATTAGGTCGCATTTCGGGAGAGGATAGCTGATATCGAAATACTGATCGTAAAATTCAAGGCATTTTACTGCTATGTCCAAAGCAAATCTTGTAAATTCGATATTGTCCGCAGTCGCGTAGGTCCGAACAACAACACCCGAGCTGGTCCGAGACTCCAGGTATTTCAGTTCTCCGAAAATAAACGCCAGCAGGTAGGTGGACATTAGTGGGCTAGTATCAAACTTTGTAAGATAGCCGTTTTCTTGCTTGTCGCAAGAGACAACCGGCATATTGGAAACATAACTTGATTCTTTTTCGGGAGTCAGAAGGGCCAGGTCGAAGGTGGCTTTGGCTTCTGGCTCATCGATGCAGGGAAAAGCTTCTCGGGCATGGTGGCTCTCAAACTGAGTGGCGATTAATTTCCTGTTAAGCGAGTTATGTTTAAAAAAGCATGGGTATATTCCGCTCATTCCTTGTGTGATCTTACCGGAAAAATGCATCGTAACGATGTAGTTCCCGGGATAGAGCATTTCATCAGTATGTAATCTAACCTCATCAAACTTCGATTGGTTATTGATTCGAGTGACAAGAATCGAACGGCTGCCGGACTTTTCGACACGCTCGATAGAGGCTGATTCTATATTTAGATTTTTTTGATGAAAAGTCAGACGTTGGCTGGGATGCAGAGTTTTTTTGCCGCGAATTATAATTTGGCCGTTGAACTGTGATTGATTTTTATCAATTTTTAAAACAAGGTCATAATGTTCAGGCTTAAACTGAGCGATTAGATGTTTTACTTGTCTGGCCATTGTCCTCCATTTTAACACGCACGGCTTGCCTTATTAGCAGTTGTAGCGTATACTTCATTTGTTACATCCGGCCAAATGGTCGGATTTTTTAATGAAAGGAGCCGATCGTGGATTTAGATATGAAGCAGCTGGTAATTGCCATCAAAGCGATTGCCGAGGAAAAGAATTTACCTGAAGATGCTGTCCAGGAAGTAGTTGAGCAAGCCCTCGCTGCTGCATTTCGACGTGATTACGGCGACCGCGATCAGGAAGTCCGAGTCAGTATGAACCTGAACACCGGCGAAGTTAGCGCTTACGTGAACAAAGAAATCATCAAAGAAGTAAGTCAGCCGGCCTATGAAATTAGTCTTGAAGACGCCCGCAAACTGAAGAAGGACGCTAAAATTGGCGAAGAGATTGAAGTTTATCAAAAAGTTGAAAGCTTCGGACGAGTTGCGGCGCAAACGGCAAAGCAGGTTATTCTTCAGCGCTTGCGTGAAGCTGAGCGGGAAATTATCATGACCGAGTTTGAAGATAAAATCGGTACGGTTATTAACGGATTGGTCTCACGTGTTGAAGGTAATGTAGTCCGGGTTGATCTGGGGCGGGCTCATGGGATTATGCCTAAAAGCGAACAAATTCAAGGCGAACGTTATTATCCCGGTCAACGCCTTAAAGTTTATCTAAAAGATGTTGAACGCGGCTTTCGCGGTCCTCAGCTTATCGTCTCTCGTGGAAACGGCGAATTTATAGAATGGCTGTTCAGGGGCGAAGTTCCGGAAATGGAAAACGGGGCAGTCGAAATTAAAAGTATTGCCCGTGAAGCTGGTATACGAACAAAATTAGCTGTCCGTTCCACGGTCCCGGGCGTTGATCCGGTTGGAACTTTTGTCGGTGGACACGGCACCAGAGTTAATGCAGTTATGGGTGAAATTGGCGATCAGGAAAAGATTGATATCGTTGTCTGGGCAGAAGACCCAGTAACTTTTATCAGTAATGCGCTTAGTCCGACCAAGGTCACAAAAGTGACAATTGATAATAAAAACACCAAAGCAATCGTTTTGGTTCCTGAAGACCAACTTAGTATTGCTATTGGTAAGGGTGGACAGAATGTTCGTCTGGCCAGCAAATTAACAGGCTACGAAATCGATATAGCGTCTGAAAAAGTAGCTGAACCCGAGCCTATAGCGAAAAAAGTTATCAAAGAATCAGTCAAGAAACCCAAACTTAAAAAGAAAGAGCAATTAGAGAGCTCACTACTTGAAGCAATCGAAAAACACGGCGAATAAGCAAAAGTTATTTTGGCACTCTTGACTAGTGAGTGCTAAAATAATAATATGGTATTAGCGAATGTTTATCGTATAGCTCGCTAGAAGGGGAACCGTTGATTTCAATATGATGCCAGATACTTCTGACTTCCAGGAATTCAAAAATTATCTTACAGACAATGCTCTAGCCAGTCTTAAGCATGCTGATGCTATTGCCAGGAGCTTTGGGAGCGCTTATATCGGAACTGAGCATTTGTTGCTTGGAGTGTTGGCTCAGGAAAGCAGTATCGGCGCCAAAATTTTGGAAGGCGCAGGCGTGACCCTCGATCGGGCCCGATTAGCACTTAACCTGACGCCTAAAACATTAGTTGTCAACATGGGTGCTAAAGGACTTAGTGAAACAGCTAAACTGACTCTCAGGACGGCCTATGATGTAGCACAGGACTATAATCAGGATGCCTGCGGCACAGAGCATATTCTTTATAGCATTTTGACGCAAAAAAATGCCCGCGCTACAATTTTGCTGCGTGACATGAATGTCAACACTGATTCACTGGTAAGCGAGCTTGACCAGTTTTTAAGCCGTCAGCAATACGATCCGGAGCACAGCAGCGGGTCTGCTTCGCCGCGTCGTCCAGGCGGCCGTCGGGCCCATAAATCAGCTATCGATTATTTTGGCACAGATCTGACCGATGAAGCTCGGTCTGGTAATTTGGATCCAGTTGTTGGTCGGGAAGATCAAATCAAGCGGCTTATCACCATTCTTAACCGCCGGACCAAAAATAATCCAGTCTTGATAGGTGAACCAGGAGTTGGTAAAACGGCAATAGTTGAAGGATTAGCTCAGCGAATTATTGCTGAAGATGTCCCGGACAGCCTGTTGGACAAGCGCATAGTTATGCTTGATTTGGCCAGTATGATAGCCGGCACTAAATATCGTGGTGAATTCGAAGAAAGACTTAAGAAAGTTTTAGCTGAACTCGAAAAAGATAATCGCATCATTGTCTTTATTGATGAGCTGCACTTAATTGTCGGAGCTGGCGCCGCTGAAGGGGCGATGGATGCCGGAAATATGCTCAAGCCTTCTCTGGCCCGCGGTAAGATTAGGGTCATCGGCGCGACCACAACTGCGGAGTATACCAAGCACATCGAGAAAGATGCCGCTCTTGAACGTCGTTTCCAGCCAATCCAGGTACCTGAAGCAACAGTAGCTGAAACAGCAGCTATTCTTAAAGGATTACGAGAGCATTATGAATCATTTCACGGCGTGACAGTCCCCGACGAAGTTCTTGGGGACATCGTTCATTTAGCCAAACGTTATATTAATGAGCGCTATATGCCAGACAAGGCAATTGATTTACTTGACGAAACGGCGGCATATTTACGAGTCGATAAAGGCAAAACCCTACCGGCTGTCAGGCGCCTGCAGAAAGAACTGCAGTTGGTTAACAATCGGATAGACGATGCCGTTGAGGCTGAGAATTATGAGCGGGCTGCTAAAGAAAAAACTCGTGCCAGCCAGATCAATAAAGAAATTCTTCAGATTCAATCAACTCAACGCATATCTAAAAAACTTATTGTCACTACGGAAGATGTTGCTGCGGTGGTTTCTAGGATGACCGGTATTCCTACGAAAAAAGTAATTCGAGCCGAAGCCAAGTATCTGATTAATCTTGAGAAGAATTTAAGCAAGTACGTTATCGGTCAGAGCGAGGCGGTTGGAGCCGTCTCAAGCGCCATTAGGCGCAATCGGTCTGGGGTAGCTAGCGAGAATCGTCCGATCGGATCATTTATATTTCTAGGGCCGACCGGAGTCGGAAAAACAGAATTAGCCCGAGTATTGGCCCGAGAATTTTTCGGTAATGACGGTGCCCTGGTGAAAATTGATATGAGCGAATTCCGGGAGCACCACACCGTGTCGAGACTGGTCGGCGCGCCCGCCGGCTATGTCGGTTATGAAGACGGCGGTCAGCTGACCGATAAAATTCGGCGCCAACCCTACAGCTTAGTTCTGTTTGATGAAATCGAAAAAGCCCACCCTGATGTATTTAACATGCTGTTGCAAATTTTAGAAGATGGCTATCTAACTGACGCCAAGAGCCGCCGAATCGACTTTACTAATACGATCGTAATTATGACGAGTAATATTGGCGCGGCGAAACTTCAGCGCGAAGCTGACCTCGGCTTTCACGCCAACCGCAACGATGACTTTGAAAACCTTGACAAGTTGCATGAAACGAACAGCATCAAAGTTCTCGATGAACTTAAAAAAACGATGTTGCCTGAACTTCTCAACCGAATCGATAAAGTGATAGTATTCCGAGGTTTAACCAAAAAAGACATTAATAAGATCATTGATTTACAGATTGAAGAACTTACTAATCGGCTAACGAAACAAGGAGTAGGTCTCAGTTTGACCAGTGCTGGTCGGCAATACCTGCTCGGTCATGGCTATGACCCCCATAATGGTGTCCGGCCTCTGCGCCGATTGATCCAGGATACAATTGAGGATCAAGTTTCAATGGAGCTGTTGAATGGGCACTATTCGAAGGGCGATATCGTCAAAATAGGCTCCCAGCAAGGTAAGTTAAGCTATCAGCTGGCAGCTGAGTAGCTGCCTGCCGGCAGTTAAAAGGACCCAGCACAACCAGATCAAGCAACACTTCAGCATGGTAAACTGATATAGATATGCCAAAAAACCCGACGCTTAGCTATGTTTGCAGTAACTGCGGAGCGGCATACTCAAAATGGGCAGGACGCTGTAGCAGCTGTGGAGAGTGGAATACGCTGGAAGAAGAGGTCAGTCTTGGACGTTCAGCCGATATATTTAAAAGTAAAGGCCGCCTGCTAAAAAGTCAGCCCGTCATCTCGGCGGCATCGCATGACCAACCACGATTAGTTACCGGCATTGAAGAATTCGACAAGATTATGGGCGGCGGCATCGTTCCGGGTAGCGTCAGTTTGGTCGCCGGGCAGCCGGGAATTGGGAAAAGCACTCTGTTGCTGCAAATTGCTAACGCTCTCGCCGGCAAGATGGAAGTGCTATATGTCAGCGGCGAAGAATCAGCCCATCAAGTCAGTCTCCGAGCCCGCCGGTTAGGTACATCAACGGAAAAATTGCACTTAGCTACCAGCATGGTTGCTGACGACATCGCTAAGACGGTTGAGGCGGGTGACTATAGGTTTGTAGTTGTTGATTCCATCCAAACCGTCATGTGCCAGTCGATTAGCTCGGCTGCCGGCTCTGTCAGTCAAATTGCCGCCAGCACCCAGCTCATCATGGCCGCCGCTAAAACTTCTAATTGTGCAGTGATTATTGTCGGTCACGTAACTAAGGAAGGTTCTATTGCCGGCCCGAAAGTACTTGAGCACATGGTAGATGTAGTGCTTCAGCTTGAAGGTGACACGTATGGCGGTTTTAAGATATTACGGGCCAACAAAAACCGCTATGGGCCAACCAATGAAGCTGGAATTTTTGAAATGGCAGATAACGGGCTGCAGGTTGTCCAGAACCCGTCAGCCGCTCTTTTGGCTGAGCGGCAACTGTGTGATGGTTCTGTGGTGCACGCCACCATGGAAGGGTCGCGGCCGATTTTGGTTGAGATCCAGGCGTTAGTGAACCCAACAAATTATGGCTATCCTAAAAGGACCGCCAGTGGAGTTGACTTAAATAGGGTTAATTTATTAATCGCCGTCTTAGAGCGAAGGACGAAACTCAAGTTATCGGACCAGGATATTTTCATAAATGTTGTTGGAGGTATTAAGTTAGCCGAACCGGCGGCTGATTTGGCTATCTGCATGGCGATAGGTTCTGCTGCTAAGGGACTGCAGCTGAAAGATAACGCAGTTGTGTTCGGAGAGGTTGGCTTGTCGGGGGAAATAAGGCACGTCCCATTTGCCGACAAACGTTTGGCCGAAGCTCTGAAGCTTGGTTTTAAAGTTGCTATCGGGCCGCGCCAAAAGGTCGGTAAATCGAATAAAATGATTCATGAAGTCAGCGACATCAAATCAGCACTAAATAAATTTTTAAAAAAAGGATAAAAAACAAATGGAATACATTCAATTAGCATTATTACTTGTAGTTATTTATTTGCTTATAGCTAAAACCGAAAAATTATCGAAAATTAGTTTATTCGGATCAAAGCACAAAATAATTGTTGACAGTTGCGGTCTGATTGATGGCCGGATTATCGAAATAGTTAAAGCCGGTTTTATCGTACAGGAAATGGTCATACCGCAGTTCATCGTTAACGAGCTTCAGCTGCTGGCTGACGGGCAAGATGCCCATAAGCGTGAACGGGCTCGATTCGGGCTCGATGTCATTCACGAACTGCAGCAAATGACCGACCAGCTAACGCTGACAATCGATCGCACTCCCTTATTAAATATGAAAGCTAATGACGACAAATTGATAGCTTTGTCGAAACAGAAAAAAGCTGACTTGTATACGACCGACTACAATTTAGGTAAAGTCGCTGCCGTTGAAGGGATTAAGGTGCTAAATATTAATGAACTGGCCCAGAAACTAAGGCCGGTTAACCTGCCGGGAGAAGATCTGACTATCAAGATCGTCCAGCGTGGCAGCAGTCCGGACCAGGGTGTTGGCTATTTAGAAGATGGAACTATGGTCGTCGTTGATAATGCCTCAGGAGCTATCGGCAGAAAATTAGAAATCGAAGTCGACCGGATGCACCAAACCGTAGCCGGTAAGATGGTGTTTGCTCATGCCGTTAAGCAGCAAGAATTACCCAAGAAAAATACTAGTCAATCCAATAATCGTGAAACGACAAATATCCGAGACAGGATGTCTCGCCATCCCAGGCACGGTTAAGTTTTGGCTCTATGGCGAAGTAGCAATATTAGTGATCGGGTAGTTTGCGGTCGTAACTGAATAAAGCGCGTTGTCGACTAGTTGGACGGATAGCTGGGCGACCGACGTAGGCGGCGAGTAAGAAAAAGTTAAAGTAGTGCCGGCACTGTCTGACGAGGCGATTGACTGTGTATTAACCGTAGAACCGCCGATCTGTAGGTTTACGGAGATTGGGTACCTGGGGTATGGGTTGGTACCGAGGGTATCTACCGGCGGCAAGCCGGACGGGGTAACTAGGATATCGCAGGTAACGTTACAGTCATAGTTGCCGTTGCTGTCGGGAGTGACTTGGCTATCGGTGTTCGGATCGACGACCTCAACGGTCGGTGTTGCGAGCGGCTGGTCGCTGCAGCTATGGACGTCGTCAGTAGCAGTAGTGGCAGAAGTGGCTGTTAGCGTATGGCCAATTGGGTAAAACAGGTCAATTGAATATTCATTTTGACTTTGGGCATTCTCGTTTTGCAACGCCATCGTCGGAGTGCAGCTGGTTGCTACTTCATTTGAGACTTTATCGATAGTCTCGGCCTGAGTTTTATTCCCAGTAACAGCCTGGCCGGTGTACCACGACGGGTACAAGTCTGTTGTCGGCCCCGGTTCAACGTCGCCATAGTCTATATGCCTGGTTTGTTGAAATGCCGGCAGTACTTTAATTCCCGGAGGCTGAACCCAGTTTATGGGTTTCTCGTTTAGCATGGACAGTGCGTCCTCGATGAAAGTCTTTGTCAGGGGCTCGGTGACGGCTTCCGATAGCCCGGCGGTTAATGCGACATTGCGAGTGTGGTAGCCGACCCAGCTAGCTACAGCATACTGTGTCGTCCAAGAGGTCATCAGTGCGTCGTACTCATTATTCGTAGTCCCGGTCTTGACGGCGATATCCCATCCATCGTAGTGTTGGAACTTTTGTGATCCCGGTAAATACGTCGCGTTTGGGTCATCCAGCATACTGTCCATAATATAAGCGGTGTCCGGCTGAAGAACCTGAACTGGTTTAGGGGGAGTCCAATTATAGATGACTTTATTATCGGAATTGGTTATCTGTAGGATTAAAGTCTGGGGAATGCTTTGTCCGAGTCGGGCCAGTGTCGCTAGGCCGTTAACATGATTGGCGAGAGTTAAATATGCTCCGTCGCCGAAAGCTGATGAGGCATAACACTGGGTTGGTTGGGTAAGGGCGACGTCGGAATAGCATTGGTAGGCGTTTGGAACGTCCATCATAGCATCGGCAGTGGAAATAACTTTATTAATAGACGGGACGCACCCGGAGACAATATTTTCTTCACACTGGGTGTTGGGAATAACCGACAGCATAGCCTTGACTGCCGGAATGTTTCTTGAGCCGGCGAGGGCATAGCGCAGTTCCTCGGCCCCGGGGTAGAGAAAATCATAGTCTTCAAGACAATTCCCGCCCTGCAGCGGTGGTAGACTATTGGTGCATGGGTAGCCGGGCAGCGGCTCTTTTACGTCATAGAGCATTGATCCGGCGCCGGCAGTATCCGTATCGTTAATGAGGGTGGAATAATCATACGGTTTAAAGCTGGAGCCTGGCGGGATGGGAGCTTCGGCATAATTTATCTCACCATAGGTAGGGTTGTTAAAATCAACTCCGCCAACCAGTGCGTCGACCTGGCCGGTTTGAACACTCTCGGCAACTATTGCTTCCTCATCCCCGTGATTTCGCTCGACCAAAGGCAGGTTTTTTGCAACGACAGAATTAGCTAGGTTTTGCAGCGGAACGCTCATAGTAGTTATTACTTTCCAGCCGCCGCGGTTAACTGTGGCGGCACCATACTCATTATCAAGCTGCTGTTTTGCGGCCAGGACAAAATATGGATCGACGATGCCGTTGTACTTATTTTCTAGCGGTTTGACTTCAGCTAATACGTTCTCATTCAGCGCAGTATTGGCCTGAGCTTGGGTGATATATTTTTGCTTAACCATCAGGGCGATAATGTACTCCTGCCGTCCTATTAGTGCTCCCTGATCGAAATAGTTATCAGTGATCGCCGAATTAAATTGGGGGCTGCTGTAGGGAGAATAGTAGGGCGGATCTTGTGGTATCGCCGCCAGCATGGCGGATTGGGCGATGTCGAGCTGACTGGCATTTTCGCCAAAATAATCTTCAGCGGCGGCTTGGACCCCGTATTCGACGCCGCCGTAAGGGGCAACATTCAAATAGCCTGTCAATATGTCGTTCTTGGAATACTCGCGCTCCAGATCAACAGCCAAGATGATTTCCTTAACTTTAGTGCTGATGCTCCGGTTATTGGTCCAGCTTTCGTTTAGCTTAACGACTTGCTCAGTGATGGTTGAGGCGCCCTGCAGCCCTGAGCCTTTTTTAACCACGTCATGCAGCGCTGCCCGGACAATTCCGGATACGCTAAATGCCCCTTCGTGATAAAAATTTTTATCCTCGATAGCAACCGTTGCGTCTTTCATATATTGCGAAATCTGAACACTTTTAACCGGGGTTCTTTTGACGGCGTTATAATCCTGGAATAATTCAACCGTACCGGTCCGGTCATAATAAGTTATGCTGCCGCCAAGGTTGCCTCCGGAAATATTGTTTAACTGCGGTAAATCTTTCCGGAAGTATGCAAATAGTCCAATCAATAATACGAACAACACTACAATACCAACGCCGGTTATCTTGAGCGCCATAATCAAACCGTCCCGGCTGAACCAGTATGCGGCTAGTCGTTTGGGCTGGAATCTGAAAAAGAATCGTTTAATTCTAGACTTCGGCAGAGCCGATAATCTTTTTGCTCGCCGACGCGCCCGGTTATCGCGATGAGATTTTATCCTATCTGTCAGTGACCGGTTAACCTTAATACTCGTACCGCTACGCGTAACGAATGTGTTCTTTTTTACTCGTTTTCTTTGGCCACCACTAGCAGCAGTCATTTATTCCCGGTCCTTTTCTCGCTTATGATAGACATTATAACAAAAGTAAATAACTACGATACGATTTTATTGTGCAGCTTTGTATGAGTTTCAGCAATTATTCAGCTAGGGTATACTGGAAATCATGACGCTTTCAGAAGAGCTTAAGTGGCGCGGTTTTATTAACCAGACAACGCTCAGTGATATCAAAGTTCTAGACAATAAAAAACAGCCGGTGTTTTATCACGGCTATGATGCATCGGCTGATTCCCAAACTGTTGGTAACTTAGCTGCTATGATGCTTGACCGGTGCTTTTTGCGGCACGGCTATAATGCCATTATTCTAGCCGGTGGAGCTACTAGTTTGATTGGAGATCCCGGTGGCAAGGACGCTGAACGCGAGCTCCAAACTCCAGCGACAGTTGCTCGTAATGTTAAAGCTGCCGAAAAACAAGTGAAAAAAGTATTTAGCGGCTACAAGTTCACTATGGTGAATAATCTGGATTGGACCAAGAGCTTAACGGTGCTGAGTTTTCTTAGGGATATAGGCAAGCACTTTAGTATGACACCGCTGATTCAGAGGGATTATATCGCTAAGCGTCTGGGTGAATCTGGACCTGGTATAAGCTATGCCGAGTTCAGCTACACGCTGCTTCAGGGTATGGATTATCTGTATCTGTATGATAAGTATAATTGCACACTGCAGCTAGGCGGAGCTGATCAATGGGGTAACTGTCTTTCCGGCGTGGATTTAATTAGAAGGGCCCGCGGCATTAATGTCAACGCCATCACGTTGCCGTTGGTCGTAAATAAGTCGACCGGCAAAAAATTCGGCAAGTCCGAAGATGGGGCAATCTGGCTTGATCCTGCCAAAACTTCGCCAACTGAGTTTTATCAATTCTGGATTAACACTGAGGATCAAAGAGTTGAGGACTACTTAAAAATATTCACAGAGCTCGATAAGACGACCGTAGAGTCAACTATGCGTCAGCACTCGGCCGAACCTGCCGCCCGTATAGCTCAGGCCCGGCTCGCCGAAGCGGTAACCGTTCTGGTCCACGGCAAAACCGAGACAGAAAATTCCAAAAAAGTTACTGATTATTTGACAAACCAGAAGCCTATAGATAAGGCCAGCTGGAGCGATATGAGACTTATTCGATCTGAGATTAGCGATATCCGGACGAGCCAAACCGACACGATCACAGATGTTTTGGTGAAGGCCGGGCTGGCAACTTCCAAGTCTCAGGCCAGAACATTTCTGAGCGACGGATCGGTTTATATAAATAATGAAGTTGTTAAGCGCGATAATTTTACGCCTCAAGATTTTAAAGGCGGCCGGCTATTGCTGAGGCGCGGCAAAGTGCTGAAAAACACCGCATTGGTCGAGAACAGTTAAAATTATGTCGGAAAAACTTAAAAAAGCTGACCAGTATAATGATCCGAGCTTTAACTACATGAGTTACTGGGATGGTCGGCAATATGAACATCGGGCAGAAGTCATGGCGATCAACAGACTGTTGCGAGGGAAACACTTCAAAAAGGCTGTCGATATTGGTGGCGGTTATGGGCGGTTAACTAGTCTGTTGTGCGACTTTGCTGATTCGGTTACGCTGGCTGAACCGAGCCAGCAGCAGTTGGATCTGGCAAAAAAACACCTTGCCGACTATCCAGACATCATGCGAAAGTTAATGCAGGCAGACAAGCTAGAATTTGCTGATAGTAGCGTCGATTTGATTATGATGGTCAGAGTCATGCACCATTTGCCAGATCCGCGGCCAGAGTTGAAGGAAATCCGCCGCGTGCTTACCGATGACGGCGTGGCGATAATTGAGGTTGCTAATTATATGCATGCTCGGAACAGGATTAAACATTTCATTTCCAGACAGCCTTTTCCGACCGAACCGGTAGATATACGAACTAATAAAAACCAGTCTGACAGCCTGCCTTTCGTTAATCACAATCCTTATACGGTTATGAAGCAGCTAAAAGAAGCCGGCCTAAAGGTTGATAGAATTTTGTCCGTGTCGAATTTGCGCAGTCCGACTCTTAAGAAATTATTACCTGCCAGTGCGATGCTGGCCTTCGAGGGTGTACTGCAGCCAACTCTTTCCAAGACATTTTTTGGGCCGAGTGTATTTTTCTTAGTCAAGAAATAGCTAGACCGTATTATTGCAAAAGTTAATTTTAGGCAGTCAATTACGATGACGGAAGAAAATTTAATTGAGGAAATAAAGGGTGTCGGGACTGGGCTTAAGATTAAGTTCAACCGGCTGGGAATTTATTCCGCCGCTGATCTTATAAGTTATTTCCCGCGCCGTTATGAAGATTACTCGCATATCACATCAATAGCTGATATCAGACCGGGGATGGTATCAATCGAGGCAAAAATCAAACAGGTCAGCAGCCGTTATGCCAGGAGAGGTATCAGCGTAACCGAAGCCGTCGCTAGTGACTCGAGTGGCAGCGTACGCTTGATCTGGTTCAACCAACCTTACCGCAAGGCTAGCATCATAAAAGATGCCGACTACTTCATTTCCGGAAAATTTGAATTAAGTCACCAAAGGCTGTCTATTATAAATCCCAGTGTTGAGATGGCAAATAGTTTTCCGGTCAATACGGCCAGAATATTGCCGATCTACCGCGAGACCAAAGGACTTCATTCGCTGCAAATCAGAAAAATCATAAGAGAACTCATGCCGCTAATCCGCAATATGCCGGAAATATTGCCGCTCTCAGTGATAAAGAAGAATAATTTGATGGGCTACCATGAAGCAATCGAAAAAATTCATTTCCCTTCATCGGCTAGCGATATCGAAAAAGCCGAGACCAGACTGGGGTTTAATGAAGTTTTTGAGTTAATGTTGGCCAGTTTGCTCAACAAACAAGAAAATGAACATGAAAAATCTCTATCAATCCCGTTTCGTCAGACGCTCGCCAGGAATTTTGTTAAGAATCTGCCCTTTAAACTGACTGACTCGCAGCGGATTGTTGTTTGGCGCATATATCAAGATCTCCAAGGGACTCAACCAATGAACCGGTTAGTAGAGGGCGATGTCGGATCGGGCAAAACTGTTGTTGCGGCAATGGCTGCAATCATGGCCATCAAGCAAGATTTTCAAGTTGCCTTTATGGCGCCGACAGAAATTTTAGCCCGTCAACATGCTGATACTATCTATCGGTTCTTACAGCCGCTGGGTCTCAATGATACCGTTGGCCTACTGGTGGGCGGGATGCCAACAGTCGCCAAAACAAAAGCCCGTAAAGCAATTGCTACCGGGAAAATGAAAATGATAATTGGTACACAAACATTAATCCAAGAGTCGATCAACATGGACCGGCTGGGATTGATTATTATTGATGAACAACACCGATTCGGAGTTGAGCAGCGCAAAGCGCTCATGGCTAAGGCTGGCCACATGCCTCACGTCTTGAGCCTGACAGCTACCCCGATCCCGCGCAGCTTGGCGCTGGTAGTTTATGGCGAACTCGATATTTCAATCTTGAGCCAGAAACCGGTCGGCCGCAAAGCGGTAATTACTAAAATATTTTCTGATAGCGGACGGGTACAAGCCTACCGGATGCTTGATAAGCAGATCGAGGAAGGCAACCAGGCATTTATTGTTTGTCCTTTGATAACCGAGAACGATTTTGATTTGTCTCAGTCGGCCGAGAAAGTATATGACCGTCTGAGCCATCACGAATTCAAACATCGCAAACTCGGCTTGCTCCACGGCAGGATGGCTAGTGCCCAGAAAACAAAAGTCCTCGAGGATTTTTTAAATCGAAAAATTGATATCTTGATTGCTACAACGGTGGTCGAGGTCGGCATCGATATACCAAATGCTAATTGTATATTAATCGAATCGGCTGAGAGGTTTGGATTAGCGCAAATTCACCAGCTAAGAGGTCGTGTCGGTAGAGCTGGTCAGCAGGCATACTGTTTTCTAGTTACTAGCGATAATAATCCGCCTAGCCGCCGGTTAACTACGCTAGAAACAGTCAACGACGGCTTCCGGCTGGCTGAGATAGATCTTAAACTGCGTGGACCTGGCGCGGTCTATGGTGTCGCCCAGCACGGTCAGCTTGATTTAAGATTCGCCGAGTTAAGCGACCATAAATTAATCGCCGCCGCCAGTGAAAGTGCTGGCGAATTTATCAAATCAGGAGAAAATTTGTTAAAATATGGTGTCCTGGCTGAGCATGTCGGAAAACTCAGAGCTGTAACAAACTTAAATTAAGCAAGTGGATTATTGATGTATTCTGGTCTGTATATTTTTTCTAAACACTCAGGAGCTGTCGTTGGAGCTCATCAGAAAATCGACCGAGTCGCAAGAGCGGGACTAGAATCATTTCTAAAGAATTCTGAGGATTTCCCGTCGTCGAAAGAGATATTATATTTTGAAGGCATAAATGGGCCCGATGGGATCAAACTAAAAAGTCCTGGGAAAGATGAACCTTGGCATTTTGTCGATCCATTAGACAAGGACGATAAGCGGCTGGCAGTAATTCTCGGTGATCATTATGAAGAATTGGTGAGGTCTCTGAAGGCCAGAGATATGACGCGTAGCGCTTTTGAGGCCTCCTGGCTAGCTCATGCTTTAGTTGACGGGCTGACTCCAGCCCATCATTTTCGTTTTAACGAGAAGATCACTCAACTGAGGGGCTCAAACACGAAAAAACGACCGTTGAGTCTGGCTCAGAAATTAATCATGCCCGGTAAAAATATTCGGGGAAAAGTAACCAATAACTGGCAAGCATGGGGCCCGCGGGGTTTGTATACAACGCACATAATGTTTGAGACCGGGTTCGCGACGATGATCGCACCGATGAGTTTTAAAAGAGTTAAAATTTGTAACGGCGATGTCGGAGAATTCAAGGGTCTAGGCTTGAGCAGATGGTTCGATAAACAACTAACAATTGTTACGAACATGAAACTATATGAAAATTTTTCCCGCCGCGGCTGGACAATTAAATTGGGCCGGGTTGCTCGGTTACAGCTGGCTCCTCTGCTCGTTAAGGATGTGACTTTGATATGGTGCTGCGCGTTGATTGATGCCGGATTAGCCAAGAAAATGTCATGAAAGTTATCGCTGGCAGCTTAAGCGGCAGAACGTTTGACAGTCCAAAAAACCGCCAAACACATCCGATGAGTGAAAAGATCAGAGGAGGTTTATTTAATACATTGGGTGATATTGATGGCTTGAGGGTGCTCGATGTCTATGCTGGCAGCGGGGCAATTGGTTTCGAGGCAATCAGCCGTGGGGCAACTAGAGTTGTAGCCATCGAAAAAGACCGCCGCGCACAGCAAGTGATAGTAATAAACATGGAGCAGCTAGGTATTGGCGAGCGGATTGAACTTATGCGCGCGAGCGTGGAGTCATGGCTAAGAAATGCCGCGGTCGACCGGTATGACTTAATAATTTGCGATCCTCCCTTTGAAGACATCAACTCTGAGACGATCAAGCTTCTTTCGGCACGTTTAAATGAACATGGTTTATTGGCAATAAACCTGCCATCAAAATTTCCTTTACTCGCTTTGGAGGGGCGTGAAGTAATTAAACAAAATTCATATGGCGATGCGAAGCTAGTTTTTTATAGATGAATTACGTAAAATAAACGACAGGCGCGGGTGGCGAAATGGTAGACGCACTAGCTTTAGGAGCTAGCGGAGAAATCCATGGAGGTTCAAGTCCTCTCCCGCGCACCAGTTAAGCTTGTGATATGATAAATTTAGAAACCAAGATTGAAAAAATTAATGGAGGTTAGGGATTAATGAGCAAAGTTGCTCAATATTTGCAGGAGCATTTAAGAGGTGAGGTCACGACGTCTATTGATGTGCTGCAGTACTTCTCGACCGACGCAAGTATTTTCACGGTCACTCCGTCGACGGTTGTTTATCCTAAAAACGAGAATGATATTCGGAAAATCGCCAGATTTTCATGGCAACTGGCTGAGCGTGGCCGGATAATTCCAATGACGCCAAGAGGTCTGGGAACGGATCAATCCGGCGCAGCAATCGGCACCGGTATCATGTTGGTGTTCCCGGCGCACATGAACCGGATTAATAAATTCGATACTAAAACCGGCATCATTACAGTCGAGCCTGGGATAAATTACGGTAAACTTCAGCAGACTTTGTTTACTCACGGACGTTTTTTGCCGCCATACCCATCATCGATTGAGTTTTCGACGATCGGCGGCGCCGTTGCTAGCAACTCTAGTGGCGAGAAGTCATTCAAGTATGGCGATACGCGTTCTTACGTAAAAAAGTTAAGAGTCGTACTCGCCAATGGCGAAGTTATTGAAACAGGAAGATTGTCCAAGCACGACTTAAATAAAAAGCTCGGCTTGGCCAACTTTGAGGGCGAAATATATCGAGCCATAGATACTTTGCTGGAAGAAAAACATCAGCCGATCAAAGATTTGAAGTTTTTAGTAACGAAAAATGCCAGCGGCTACAACCTCAAGGATATTAGAAACAAACAGGGTTTTGATCTAACGCCGCTTTTCGTCGGCTCACAAGGGACGCTGGGGATTATCACTGAAATTCAACTCGAAACAGAACATCACAATCCTCAAAGTACGTTGTTAGTTGGTATGTTTAATGGTCACAAAAATATCCAATCGGCCATCATTGAGCTAAGAAATATGTCTAATCCTCCGAGCTTAATCGAGATAATAGACGAGAATTTACTGAACCTAGTTGATGAAATAAACCCCAATCAACTCAAGGACGTCATCGTTAAACCTTATCCGAAAGCCCTGCTATTTATAGAATTTGATGACACGAATGACCATTCGCAAAGAAAGTTTGTCAAAAAAGCTGCTAAAATTCTTCAGCGTTATGGCACCAATTATCAGATCGCTGAAGACGAGAATGAAAAAAGCAAGCTTCTAAAAATCCGTCAGTCGACTGGACTTTTGGCTATACATACCGATGGTAAATTGCGCGCTACTCCTTTTATTGATGACGGTATCGTTCCGCTGAGCAATTTTGAGGAATACCTGACAAAGTTATATGAATTGCTGGAAAGAAACCGAGTCAGGGCCGCTGTTTGGGGTCACGCCGGAGACGGCAATCTTAGCATGCAGCCGTATTTAGACATCAGCCAGGTCGGCGACCGGCAGAAACTGTTTCGTCTGATGGACGAATATTACGATTTGGTAATTAGTTTGGGCGGAATGCCATCTGCTGAAAAAGGCGATGGTCGAATAAGAGGCTCATACCTTCCTAAAGCCTACGGCCAGGAAATTTATGAAATTTTTCAGAGAGTTAAAAGCACTTTTGACCCCTATGGCACATTGAATCCGGGAGTCAAGATTGGGGTTACTATCGACAGCATTAAGCCGTTATTGAGAGATGGCTATAAAGTAGGCAAATGGTACGACTATCTGCCCAGACCCTGATCGAAATGGGCCAACCTAACCTTGAGTTTTTTTAAGAAAGACCGTAAGATAACAGAGTTCATTTATGAATAATGGCTCTTGCGCGAGTGGCGGAACGGTAGACGCACTTGTCTGAGGGGCAAGCGCCGCAAGGCTTGGAGGTTCAAATCCTCTCTCGCGCACCAAAGCATCGCGGGTGATTAGCTCAGCTGGCTAGAGCGTCTCGTCTACACCGAGAGGGTCGGGGGTTCGAATCCCTCATCACCCACCAGAATTATTATGTAATATTCTTATAGATAATAAAAATTTGGCTCATTGCCGCAGACTTCCCAGTAGTAAAAATCTTGTTGCTAATTGCTGTCCAGAGTAAACTTGCTAGTAAGGATTTAAATAAAAACTTCAACCAAATGTCTGAACAAACACTAGCACCTGTCGGAATTACTTGGCACGATTTAGCTGTCCAATCTCAGGCTGGAGAGATTCATGAAGCGCTAATGCCACATCTCAACAGGCTCCTTGCTGAAAATGGAGTGGAACCAGTGGCATCATCTGCGCCTGGAGCAGAACTAGTTAATGGAAGCATTGAAAGTGCAAGTAATGTTGCGGATAAGGTTGTAGAGGCAACAGGTACTGAGGATGTTGGCGTAGTAAACGATGCCTTATCTCATGTTGCCGAAGCATCGTCACAACATAATGATGAGAAGGCTGCAGAAAAATCACTTCTAGATGCATTGATTATTGGTGCTGAGGAAGATCTAAAAGCTCCACACAACCCAATTGATATTGTAGTGAAAGACAGCATTGTTCGTCACGAAGATGTGACTCACGCAGTAGAGACAGTTGCCGATAGTGGAGCAATCGACGTCGCTGAGAATATGGCGTTCAGGATAGATGAAGCCGGTAGTCATCGACATTTTAGTGAAGAATTCTCCAAAAAAGTTAACCGGCTTGGTATGAGGTCAGTTGAAAATACCCAAGAAGAAGCTAGTATCCGCAATTACTTGGGTCTTTCGATAGAAGATGGCAATATCAAAGCCGTGACCCTACCAGGCAAAGAACAAGTTAGCCAGGCAATAAAAGAAGAAGCGGAGAGCTGGAATGATCCTAGGCGTGCATGGCAAGAACGTGTATTTGGTAAAGCAGAATTAGATGACCTCCGACAAGATACCATAGCTCACTTTGAAAAACCAGTTGCTGAAAGGAAGGGTGAGCTAATTATTGTTAATGGTCAAGAAAAACGACCCATCATGGATATTAGCCTCGATCTAGCGGCAAAAGCAGAAGTGCAAACTATGCTAGAGCAACGGGCGCGTGGAATGTCAAGCGTAGTAGCAAAACTAGAGGATTTGCAAAAAACAGGGGCTAAAATTCCCTCCGATGAATTAAAAGAACTTCTTTATGAGAGTGAAGTTTGGACAAGGCCACAAGGTAACTTATTTGGATATGGTGCCGAAAGAGATAATAGCGGCGGAACAGTTGCGGATCTATATATCGATAGTGGTGATTTACAACAATACCAACGGCTTGATCAACTCATTCAGCAAACTGCCGACTATGGATTCAAAGTACCCTCACAGGATCAAATAGCGAATCGCGTACTTCAGCTTGCTAGCAATTCTTTTCCCTCGGGTGTTGAGCTGATGCATGCAATTCGAGTTAGTACTCTACCTGATCTACTTGATCATGGTGCTTTGGCTACAAGATCACAACGCAAACATGGCCAACACACGGATAATAATAGTCTTAATGGGGCTTTTATTCATATGGCAGGGCCTGGTGGTGTCGCTCAAGAATATGGTGATTCCCTAGTAGCTGGCATCCCCATAGATACCATAGTTCGACACTCGCCATATTTGCAGCTTGAAGATGGCTATACTGGTAATGAGACTCCTAATGGGGGATCTATGCAGTATCATATGCAGCCAATGATGCTCAACAATGTTAACGAGGCACCGTTGGCATTTCGGGCAGCATTAGAATCTTTGCACACGCGAATCGCAGAAGGTTTACGGATAATAAACATTGGCCAAGGTACTTATGACAACTGGTCATTTAGTGCGGGGGACACGGTCGATACGGCGGGACAATATAGCTACCCAATTACCGAACTGTCTCTGTATGCCACACCAAAAGCGCTTAGTCCATTGTCACTTAATAACGGTGCCACACATAATAAACTCTTCGCAGAAAGGTCAACTATAATATGCGCTGCAGATTGGGATAGTAAAGATTTTCTAGCGCAACAAGGAGAAGACTCAAGGTTAATGGGTGGGATGAACGCGATTCTTTTTAACGCTGCGCCGCTACCCAACTTTACTCTGAATGAGCAAGGGGGTGTTATGCTCTATGCACCGACAGCTTCAAAAGAAGTGTCGTTTAGAGAGTCAGGACTAATTGACCAAAAAAAATTAGCTTTTACCCTGGACAACATTAAACCCGAGACAATACCTCGATACCTTGACGGTATGATTGCTGACGGAATGACGCCAACCGATGCTTTTCAGGTCGCACTCGATTCAGTTAATACTAAAGGCGGTTCGGCGCGGGAAATTGTCTCATCATACATAGGAGGTCTGCCAACTTTAGTTGAGGCCGGTATTAGCCCTACTCAATTGATGGGTGGCTTAAGTGATGAAGTAATAAAAAATAATGGTAGTCAGCTCTTGGCTCAGATAGCCAATTTGAGTGATGAGTCATTGCGCGGCGATCCCTCACAAATCAATGCTAGCGGGAGACAATACTATTATAAAAGTTGGCAATATCTAGGGGGATATGCTTCCCCGGAAACAAAAGTGAGTATTATAAAACCACTTGGTGATCGACTTTATACTGTCGACCCAGAGATTTTTACCAGAAATCTGAATACGTTGGAGCAGAATGGCTATGTATTAACTGATGCCCAGAAGCAGGTAGTTCAGGAAATTGAATCTCGAAATAAGCTGAGAGCAAATCAGAAGTTTGAAATACCATATATTGACATGAATTAGTCTCTTGCATTAACTCAACATCTCAGCTACATTAATCAAGATCAAATTCCTCTAGCTTTTCACTTAAAATTAACAAACTAAGTAATAAGGTGTTCCACCTGGGAGACTCATCACCCACCA
>Ga0182030_10000675_pt1 | contig 65970 bp, 58 predicted proteins | sample 812S3MmetaG_FD_121299 | JGI IMG/M metagenome (GOLD analysis project Ga0182030, IMG submission 121299) | Permafrost microbial communities from Stordalen Mire, Sweden - 812S3M metaG (Illumina Assembly) | ecosystem: Environmental > Terrestrial > Soil > Wetlands > Permafrost | place: Sweden... | reverse complement strand
GGAACGAACGCCGAGATCGCGGAGTTCTGCTCGCTCTCCTACGGCGTGACGTTTCCGATGTTCGAGAAGATATCCGTCGGCGGCGACGATCGCCACCCGCTCTACCGCGAACTGATCGCGGCCAAGCCCAGCGCCACCGAAAAACCGGGCAGCGATTTCAAAGCCAAGCTGGCCGGTTACGGCATCAAGCAGAACGACCCGACCGACATTCTCTGGAACTTCGAGAAGTTTCTGATCGGCCGCGACGGGACGGTCGTGGCGCGCTTCGCGCCCGACGTGACCGCCGACGATCCGTTGCTGCTGGCTGCGATCGACGCGGAACTCGCGAAGCCCGCATGACGACCGCGCAGTTCCCGGGCGAAAAGGCCGGCGGCACCTTTGCCCGTCAAGCGGACGCGTTCGCGAACTGGGTCACGGCCGACGGAAGTTCCGGCTACCCCGCGGCGGCCGGGCGCTATCACCTCTACGTCTCGCTGGCGTGTCCGTGGGCGCATCGCACCGTCATCGTGCGCAAACTCAAGGGGCTCGAGGATGCGATCGGCATGACGGTCGTCGATCCGATCCGCGATGAGCGCGGCTGGGCCTTTCGCGACGGACCGGGCCTAGGCCCCGATCCCGTCAACGGCTTTCACTTCCTCTCCGAAGCGTATCTCGCCACCGACCCCGCGTACAACGCCCGCGTGACCGTACCCGCGCTGTGGGATATAGAGACGAAGCGCGTCGTCAGCAACAACGACGACGACATCATGCGAATGTTCGAGCTCGAGTTCGACGCGTTCGCGCGTCACAAGGACCTCGACTTCTATCCGGAAGAGCATCGCGGCGCGATCGACGCCCTCAACGCCGAAATCTACGAGAGCGTCAACAACGGCGTCTACCGCGCAGGGTTCGCCACGGTGCAGAGCGCGTACGCCGCAGCGGCGGAAGGCGTCTTCAACGAGCTCGATCGCCTAGAAGCGCGGCTCGCTCACAATCGCTATCTACTGGGTGCGTCGCCGGTCGAAACCGACTGGCGGCTGTTCGTCACGTTGATCCGCTTCGATGCGGTCTACTTCGGGCATTTCAAGTGCAACCTCCGGCGAATCGTAGACTACCCCAACCTGTGGGGATACCTCCGCGACCTCTACCAATTCCGGGACGTCGCTTCAACGGTGAACTTCGATCACATCAAGCGCCACTATTACATGACGCACGATCGAATCAACCCGACGCGCATCGTCCCGATCGGCCCGCTTCTCGACCTGACCGCACCCCACGGCCGAGAAGCGATGTCCTAACCTACGAGTTTTTGTCCATAACCACTTTGCCGCTGAGCTCTTCGACGCGGTCGACGTCGATGAGCACGCCGACACCGGTCTTGTCCTTGTCGCGCGACTGTTCGGTTTCGTTGGTCTTTTCCCACACCTTCGCGGTCGTGGCCGGATCCGTAACGATGCGCGCGGTTCCGTAAATGCGGAAGGCGCCGCCGCCGTAAGGGATCTCTTTCATGCGCGCGGCGTTGCGATAATACACGACGACGCGCGAGTTCGCTTTGAGATTGTGTTCGGTGGAGCGATGGCTGCGTTCCCAAAACGACAACGTGGTGTCGTCGAAGACCGCGATGCTGCCCTTCGGGCTGATCTGCGGTTGACCGTCGGCACTCACGCTGCCCAGCAGGGCTTCGTGACCTTCGGCCAGCGCGGTATCGAACAATTCGCGCATGAGCGGCGTTAATTTAATCATCGTGCCGGACTATACACCACGCCCGGACGTGGCCCTGCGAGCCTAGTCCCGGACGGTGTGACCGGCCGCCGCGAGCACCTTTTTCGCTTCCGCCAAGCGATCTTCGCGCACCAGAATGTGGTCCGTGTCGTAGGTCGAGATTCCGAAGATCGAGATGCCCGCCGCCGCCAGCGGCGCAGCCAGCGATGCCACGATTCCGGTCAAAGCAAAATCGAGCGTGCCCACGACGGCGAGCGCGCGGAAACCACGCTGCACTTCCGTGTGCGTCGACGGTACGGCGTCGTCGCGGCAAACGATCGAGAGTTCGCGCGGGGTACGAACGACGGCGAGGAAGTCGCGACCGGCAACCCACGGCGGAACGGCCGCGTCGGCAGCCAGCCGGGCCAGCGCCAGGGTTTCATCGAGCACGTGCAGTTCCACCCGAGTCTCCTTTAGACGAGCACGGCGCCGGCGATACGCGCGAGGCCTTCGCGGAAGGCGTCGATCGGCGCCACCCAACTCAGACGCAGCCAGCCCTCGAGCGTCGCGCCGAAGATCGAACCCGGAATCGTCACGACATCATGCTCCTTGACCAGGCGCATCGCGGACGCGATTGATTCGGTTCCGTGCGGCAACTTCACGCAGGCGTAAAACGCCCCATCCGGTTCGATGAAGTGCAGACCGGAGTCGCGCAGCGCCGCCAGCACCGCCGTGCGCTGCGTGCGATACCATGCGGCGTGTTCGGCAAGGGCGCCCGGCTCGGTGAAGATGCCGTGCGCGACGCGCTGCCCGAACGTATTCGCCGCCGTGACGATCCACGCGTGGACCTTGCTCAGTTCATCGCACAGCGGCGCGGGGGCGATCGTCCAGCCGATGCGCAAGCCCGTCAACGCGTTCGACTTGGAGAGGCCGTTGATCGCGATCGTATACGGATAGAGCTCGGCCAGCGATCCCGCGTCCTCGACATAGGTCAGCTCGCGATAGAGTTCGTCATCGAGCACCCATACCGGCTCGCCCGGACGCGCGAGCAGCGCATCGGCAAGTTGCTTCGCCGCGGCACGCGTGATCACGCGTCCGGTCGGGTTCGACGGCGAACCGATGATCACGAGGCGCGTCTTGGGCGAGATCGCGGCGACGATTGCATCGGGATCGTAGCGAAAGCCGGTGCTCTCGGGCATCCCCACCGTGCGCACGGGGATGCCTTCGAGCTGCGCGATCTTCGCGTAGGCCGTATAGGCCGGCTCGATCAGCAAGACTTCGTCGCGCTCCGGATCGAGCAGCGTCTTGATCGCAACGTACATCGCCTCTTCGGAACCGCTGGTGATGCACACGTTGCGCGCGTCGGACATGCCGGGATAGGCGTAGTGCTGCGCGATCAGCGTGCGCAGTTCGAGGGTACCCGCGTTGAGCGTATACTTCATGCCGCGCAGGGCTGTTTCGCGCGCTGCCGCGTCGATGAACCGCTGCTGGGGAAACAGCGTCGGTTCACCGAGCCCGAGATCGATCGACGTGGGGCGTTTGAGAGCCGCCATCGCGCGAATTTGCGACGGTTCGATCGCCGCAAGCTTCGGATTCAACCTAAACAGCGACCTCGTAGTCGCGCAAGGCGGCGTTGAGCGAGGTCTTCATGTCGGTCGATTCGCTGCGCGTACCGATCACGAGCGCCACCGGAACGCCGTATTGCCCGGCCGGGAACGTCTTGGGCATCGTTCCCGGAATCACGACCGAGCGCGGCGCCACGTAGCCTTTGGTGATAACCGGTTCGTCGCCGCGCACGTCGACGATCGACGTCGACGCGGTGATCACGGTACCGGCTCCGAGCACCGCACCGGTGCCGATGCGCACGCCTTCGACCACGATGCAGCGCGAACCGATGAAGGCGCTGTCTTCGACGATGACCGGCGAGGCTTGCGCGGGTTCGAGCACGCCGCCGATGCCGACCCCGCCGGCGAGGTGAACGTTCTTGCCGATTTGCGCGCACGAACCGACGGTCGCCCATGTGTCGACCATCGAGCCTTCGTCGACGTAGGCGCCGATGTTCACGAAGCCGGGCATCAGGATCGCGCCGCGGCCGAGGAAACTTCCGTAGCGGGCAATCCCGCCCGGAACGCAACGCACGCCGAGCTTCTTGTAATTCCGTTTGGTCGGCACTTTGTCGAAGTATGTCGGTGAGAACTCGCGTACGCCCGGTGCATCTTTTTGCGCGCAGTCCGGACCGACGTGTTCGCTCTCCATTCGCGCGAAGTAGAGCAAGATCGCGTGCTTGATCCACGCATGTGTGATCCAGCTCTCTCCGTTGAACTCGGCGACGCGCAACCGGCCCTCATCGAGCGCCGCAATGACCTCGTCGACCGCCTTCCCCTTCTTCCCGCGCACCGTACTGGGATCGGCGACCAGCGCTTCGATCCGTGCCTGTAAGTCTGAAACATCCATCACCGTGCCTCTTCGGTCCGCGAGTGACGGTTCCCAGGGAAGAACGGTTGGGTCTCCGGCGAATCTCGTCGTCCCGGCTCCACGCTTTCATCTGGAGATGTATGGCCAACTCGGCTGACGACGAAAAACGTATCAACACCATCCGCTTCCTGGCCGTTGATGCGGTCCAAAAAGCAAACTCGGGGCACCCCGGCATGCCGCTGGGCGCGTCCGCCGCGGCCTACACCCTCTGGTCGCGCCACATGCAGATGGATTCGGCCGATCCGAAGTGGTTCAATCGCGACCGCTTCATCCTCAGCGCCGGTCACGCATCGGCCATGCTCTACGCGCTGCTCCACCTCTTCGGCTACGACCTGACGATCGATGACCTCAAGTCGTTCCGCCAGCTGGGCAGCCGGACGCCGGGTCACCCGGAATACCACCACACCGCCGGTGTGGAGGTGACCACCGGCCCGCTCGGTCAGGGCTTCGCCAACGCGGTCGGCTTCGCGATCGCGCAAGCCCAAGTCGCGGCCACCTACGCGAACGGCGGCGACCTCTTCGACCATTACACCTACGTGATGGCCGGCGACGGCGACATGATGGAAGGCGTTGCCAGCGAGGCCGCCTCGCTCGCCGGCCACCTGCAGCTCGGCAAGCTGATGTGCCTCTACGACGACAACAAGATCTCGCTCGCCGCGCCGACCTCAGTCACGTTTACCGAAGACGTCGGCAAGCGCTTCGAAGGTTACGGCTGGCACGTCCAGCACATCGATGAAGCCCACGCCAGCGATGTTGCGACGATCGACGCCGCGATCAAGACTGCGCAAGGTGAGACGAACAAGCCGTCGATCATCCTGATCCACTCGATCATCGGCTATGGCTCACCGAAAGCCGGCACGTTCGGGGCCCATGGCGAGCCGCTCGGCGCCGACAACGTCACCAAGACGAAGGAAGCCCTGGGCTGGCCGGTCGAGCCGGCGTTCCTCGTCCCCGACGACGTAGCCGCGTATTTCGCCGAACGCAAGGCGGCCGGCGCGAAGGCCCACGCGAAGTGGGACGCGGTCTACGCCGATTGGAAGCGCGCCAACGCGGATCTCGCCAAACAGTTCGAGCGCGCCCGCGACGGCAAGCTGCCCGACGATCTTCCCTGGCCCACGTTCAACGCCGAGAACGGCAGCGTCGCCTCACGCGACGCCGGCGGCGTGGTGATGAACGCGATCGCGAAGGCCCTCCCCGAACTCGTCGGCGGCTCGGCCGACCTCGACCCGTCGACGAAGACCTACCTCAAGGGCTTCGGCGATTTCGAACCCGGAACGTACGCCGGACGCAACGTCCACTTCGGCGTACGCGAACACGCGATGGCGGCCGCGACCAACGGCATGGCGCTGCACGGCGGCCTCTTGCCGTTCTGCGCGACGTTCTTCAACTTCCTCGACTACTGCAAGCCGTCGCTCCGGCTCGCCGCGCTCAACCTGATCCGCTGCGTGTACGTGTTCACCCACGACTCCGTGTTCTTGGGTGAAGACGGTCCGACGCATCAGCCGATCGAGCAGCTCGCCATGCTGCGCGCAACGCCCAACGTCATCGACCTGCGACCGGCCGACGCGCTGGAAACGCTCGAGGCCTGGAAGTTCGCGGTGCAATCGGCAGCGGGACCGTCGGTCATCGTGCTCTCGCGCCAGAAGCTGCCGTATCTCGGCGATCGCAAAGCCGACGTCGCACGCGGCGCCTACATTCTCGATGAGCCGGCCGGTACGCCCGACGTGATCCTCATCGCGAGCGGCTCCGAAGTGCAGCTCGCACGCGCAACAGCCAAGCTGCTGGCTGCGAAGGGCACGAAAGCGCGCGTCGTCTCGATGCCGTCGTTCCACCTCTTCGACAAGCAAGACGCCGCGTATCGCGAGTCCATCCTCCCAGCGGCGATCAAGGCCCGCGTTTCGATCGAGGCCGCCAGCACGTTCGGCTGGCACAAATACGTCGGCGATCGCGGCCTCGCGTACGGGCTCGATCACTTCGGTACGTCGGCCCCTGCGCCGGCGATCGAAAAAGAGTACGGCTTCACTCCCGAACACATCGCCGACGTCGCGACAGGCCTCTTGGCCGGCGTCTGATTTTCCGCAAAGGATCGCATCATGGGTAACCAACTCCGAGAACTCTCCGCTGCGGGTCAGAGCGTCTGGCTCGACAACATCAAGCGCTCGATGTTCGCCACGGGCGAACTGCAAAAGCTCGTCGATCAAGGCCTGCGCGGCCAGACCTCCAACCCGACGATCTTCGAACACGCGATCGGCGCCGGCACCGACTATGACGCGCAGCTCAAGAACCTCATCGGCAGCGAACACGACGCGCAGAACCTCTTCGAAGCGCTGGCGATCCAAGACATCCGCAGCGCGTGCGACGTGTTCGCACCGGTCTACAAGAGCACGAGCGGGCTCGACGGATACGTGTCGCTCGAGGTTTCGCCCACGCTCGCGCACGACACGAAAGCCACCACGGATGCGGCGCTGCGGTTGTGGAAAGCGGTCGACCGCCCGAACGTGATGATCAAGATTCCCGGCACGCCGGAATGCTTGGCGTCGATTCGCGCTTCGATCGCCGCCGGCGTGAACATCAACGTGACGCTGCTGTTTTCGGTCGACCAGTATGCCGCGGCGGCCAACGCCTACATCGAGGGCCTCGAAGACCGCGCGAAAGCTGGTCAGCCGATAGATGGGATCGCTTCGGTCGCGAGCGTCTTCGTCTCGCGCATCGATACGATGATCGACAAGATGCTCGACGAGCGCATCGCCAAGGGCGAGAAGCTCGACGACCTCAAAGGGAAGGCCGGCATCGCGAACCTCAAGCTGACCTACGCGAAGTTCGAAGAGCTCTTCGGGGGCGCACGCTTTGCACCGCTGAAGGCCAAGGGCGCGAAGGTCCAGCGTCCGCTCTGGGCCAGCACGTCGACCAAGAATCCGAAGTACGACGATCTCATGTACGTCGTCGACGTCGTCGGCGCGGACACCGTCAACACGATGCCGCCCGCCACGATCGACGCGCTGCTCGATCACGGCGTCATCAAGCCCGACACGATCCATCAGGACGTGGCCGGCGGCAAAGCGCTGATCGCGGCCTTGGACGCCAAGGGCATCTCCCTGCACGACGTCACGGAACAACTCGTTGCCGACGGCGTGAAGTCGTTCGCGCAATCGTTCAAGGAAATGCTCGACGCGATAACCGCTAAACACGAAGCCCTAGCGTCGAAAGTCGAGGCCAAGTGACGCAAACGGTCACCGCGACCAACGGCGTCCCCGGGGGCGACGCTAACCCGCTGCGCGCGGGCGTCGCTTCCAGCCGCATCACCGATCCGTGCAACGTCGTCTTTTTCGGCGCGAGCGGCGATCTCGTCAAGCGCATGTTGATGCCGGCGATGTACAATCTCCGGCTCGAAGACATTCTGCCGGCGAATTACGGTATTCTCGGATTCTCGCGCTGCGAATGGCAAACGGCCGATTTTCGCGACGGCATGCGCAAGTCGATCGACGAGTTCTCGCGTTCCGGGCCGGCCAAGGATCCGCTCTGGAGCGATTTCGCCAAGCGGCTCTCCTTCGTCAACGGTTCGTTCGACGATGCGGCTGCGTTCAAGCAGCTCCGCGCGCAGCTCGAACGGAACGACGCGGAACTTGGTACCGGCGGCAACCGCCTCTACTACCTTTCCACCCCGCCCTCGCTGTTCGGCACGATCATCGACCGGCTCGACGAAGCCGGGCTCGGACCGAAGAACAACAAGACGGGCTGGACGCGCATCATCATCGAGAAGCCGTTCGGCACCGATCTCGCCTCCGCGCGGGCGCTGCAAGCTGAAGTGAACAAGGTCTTCGACGAGAAGGCCGTCTACCGCATCGACCACTACCTCGGCAAAGAGCCGGTGCAAGATATCATGGCGTTGCGCTTTGCGAACGTCATCTTCGAGCCGCTCTGGAACCGGCGCTACGTCGAATCCGTGCAGATCACGGCGACCGAAACGGTCGGCGTCGAGGAACGCGGCGGCTACTACGACAACGCCGGCGCGCTGCGCGACATGATCCAGAACCACGTCATGAACTTGCTCGCGCTCGTCGCGATGGAGCCGCCGGTGTCGCCGACCGCCGACAACATCCGTGACGAGAAGTTCAAAGTACTCTCTGCCCTGCGACCGATGGACCGCTCGCGCATCATGCTCGATACGGCACGGGGTCAGTACGGTGCGGGCACCATCGGCGGCAAGCCGGTTCCCGGCTATCGCGAAGAACCGAACGTCAACCCCAAATCGAATACCGAGACATACGCGGCGGTGAAGCTCCTCATCGACAACTGGCGCTGGGCCGACGTTCCGTTCTTTCTGCGCAGCGGCAAACGCATGGCGCGCAAGAACTCCGAGATCGCGATCCGCTTCAAGGGCATTCCGCACCGCCTCTTCGGTGAAACCGGCGATTCGATCGACAACAACGTGCTGGTCATGAAGATCCAGCCCGAAGAGGGCGTGTCGCTGCGGTTCTCGGCGAAAGTTCCCGGGCCGAAGATGCACATCCGCGCGGTTTCGATGGACTTCAACTACGGCACGGGCTTTGGCGTGGTGTCAGCTCCCGCATACGAGCGTCTGATCGGCGATGCGATGCGCGGCGACGCGACGCTGTTCACGCGTTGGGACGCGGTCCAGCAAGCGTGGGAACAAGTCATGCCGATCCTCGAGACGTGGCAGAGCAGCACCGACGAGACGTTTCCGAATTACGCCGCCGGATCGCAGGGCCCGGCGTCCTCGGACCGGATGCTCGCTGCCGACGGAGCGGAATGGAGGAAGATATGACCCCGCCTGCCCTCCCGACCGGCGACTTCGATCTGATTCGCAGCGAGCTGGCGCGCGCCAAGCCGCACATCACGACGATGAACTTCATCGTGTGGATCGATCGTGAGAGCAACCGCGATTGGGTACTACAGCGAGCGATCAAGATCTCCGAAAAACATCCGTCCCGTACGATCATTCTCGATGCGAGCCCGGGTCGCTTCGGCGCCCACGTGCGGCCGCTCGATCCCAACGATCCCTCCCAGCAGAGCGCCTTCATCGACATCGGCGTCGCCGGCATCTCGCCGCAGGAAGCGTGCAGCCTCGCAACCTCGCTGGTCGTCCCGGACGTGTTGACGGTGCTGTGCTGGGGCGCCGAAACGCTCGATGAGAACACCGCCTTCCGCTGTTTTTTCGCCGGCGGCGAGATGCCCGTTGCGGTCGTCGACTCATCGCTCGGGGTGCGCGACGCGGCGACGATCCTCGAACTCGCGAAATTCTATCAGGAACATCCCGGTGTCTCCCTGCGCGACCTGGCTTGGATGCGCTTGCACCTTTGGCAAGACATCATCGCGCACTTCTTCGACGATCCGGCGCTGCGCGAAGAACTCTTTTCCATTCGCAAGCTGCGCATCGTTGCCGGCTCCGATGCCGAAGCGCTCTACCTCGGCGGCTGGCTCGCGAGCCGTCTCGGCTGGAGCGCCGCGGCGCGCAATGAATTTGCCGACCGCAACGGCCATCGGATCGAATTCGAATACGAGCGCGGCGGGCAAGCGCGGCGCGTTTACAACGTCGCCCTCACCACGGCCACGTCGGTGTATCAGGGCAGCGTCGACGAAGACGATGCCTCGATCGTCCGCGTGTGGGTCGAAGGCGCGAACGCGCGCGAGGAACGGCTCGTTCCGGTGAAGGCGATCGACACGGCGTCGCTGGTCGAACGCGCGGCGCTCGAGGAGCCCGGCACCGACGAGATCTTCGAGCGAGCGCTGCGCATGGTCCCGACGCTCGTGGCGGAGTAGCCGGATGAGCGTCAACACCGCGATCGAAATTCTGCCTGACGAGTCGCACCTCGCCGAAGCCGCCGCCGACCGCTTCATCGGCATCGTCGAATCAACGCTGCGCTATCGCCAAATCGCGGACGTTGCGCTAGCCGGCGGCTCGACGCCCAAAGCGATGAACGCGCTGCTCGCTGCGTCCCCGCGCCGGGGGCATGTCGCGTGGGACCGCGTGCGCTTCTTCTTCGGTGACGAACGGACCGTACCGCCCGAGGACGGCGAGTCCAATTACCGCATGACGCGCGAATCGCTCTTCGATCCGCTCGGGATCCCCGCCGATCACGTCTTTCGCATGCACGGCGAAGACGATCCGCAGGCGGCGGCCGCCGCGTACGCCGAGGTTCTCGTGCGTGAACTCGGTTCGCGACCGCGTTTCGACCTGCTCTACCTCGGGATGGGTCCCGACGGTCACACGGCATCGATTTTTCCCGGCACTTACTCCGGCATCGACGACACGAAGCTGGTCGTTGCGAACTGGGTCGAACAATTCAAAACCTGGCGCATCACGCTCACGCCGCACGTCATCAACGATGCGACGCACGTCGTGATCACGACCGGGGGCAGCGCAAAGGCCGACGCGCTACACGGTGTGCTCGACGGCCCCCACGATCCGAACAAATATCCGGTGCAGCTCGTCGCCCCGACCGACGGCGAGCTGCATTGGCTTATCGATGAGCCGGCGGCGGCGAAACTTGCGCGTCGGGCGGGAGCGGCAGCACGCTCGTCGTCGGGCTAGTCAGGTTCAGCGTCGTCGCGCCGACATTCTGCACGTCGATGTTGTAGTTCGCGAAGTTCGTCCCCGCAACCGCATTGAGCTGAACGACCGCTTTGTTCAGGGCCGTCTGCGCCTGCAATTCGCGCCCTTCGTTGTCGGCCAGATCCAGTTGCCGCTGTAAGACGAGGAACGTCGTCGACGTTCCGGCGGTGAAGCGCCGCTGCTCGGAGAGCAACACGCGCGCCGACGCGTCGCGGGCAGCGGACGCGGCGGCGAGCCGGTACTGCGTTTCGCGCAGCGCTTGAATCGCGTTCACCGCTTCGGAGCGCACCCGCTGCAACAGCGCCAACTCTTGCACAGCGACTTGCTTTGCCTGCTCGTTCGCGATCGCGTAGTTGGCCTTGGCCGCATGATTCCCGATCGGGAACTGCAGCGTGAGCGAGACGTTATACGAGGGAAACCGGAAGTTGAACAGGTTTGCCCATGACTGGCCGAGCGTGCCGCTTTGGAAGGCCGGCGTGGTGCCGAAATTCGGCACGATGAACGGGATCTGGTTGGCCGGCGTTGCCGTCGTATTGTAGTTCGCGATCAATTGGTCGAGCGCGCCGATCTCGCCCCCGAGCGTCTGAAAGAACGGGGTGCCGCTGAGGTTGTTCGGAACGCCCGAGAAGCCGTTCGCCGTGACGCCGACGCCGAGGTCGAGTTGCGGCAAGAGCTGGTTTTTCGCGTACGCAAGGTTGGCGTTCGTGCTCAGGCGTTCGGCGCGCAGTTGCGCGAGTTCGGGCCGGTTACGAAGCGCGGTCACGATCAAATCGTCGAGCTTCGGTTCGGCCGGAAGCTGGAGCACCGGCGAGGTCGGCACGAGGTTCGCCATCCACAGCGGATCGGCCGGATTGCCTAAGATAAGACCTTTGAGCTGCGTTTGAAGGGCCTGAACGGACTGCAACGCGGCGAACACGTTGTCCTGAAAGACGTTGACCTGCGTGTTCGACTCGACGATGTCGACCGGCGCCGCGGCGCCGCGTGCCGCCAAGCGTGAATTCGACGCAGCCTGCGCTTCCGAGTTGCGTAAACCTTCTTCTTGGATCGCGACGTCGCGCCAGGCGGCGACGAGATCCCAGTACGCGTTGGAGACGCTGGTGACCGTCTGCGAGGCTTGCGTGAGCACTTGCGCCGACTGCATCTGCGCGTTTGCGTTCGCGAGCAACAGCTGGCGGCGCGCGGGGTTGCCGTCGCCGGCGCCGCGTAGCAGCGGCTGCGTGAAGTTCAACGCGATTGCCGTTTGGTAGAACGGGTTGTAGCTGTTCAGCTCGGCGTTGTTCTGGATCGACTGCTGGCTGCCGCTCACGCTGTAGCGGCCGCCCGTCGAGGTGATGCCCGTGAACGCGGCGGTGGCGCCGTCGGAAATCTGCGTGATCGGTCCGCCGTTCGGTCCCGCTTCGAACGGCGACGTCGCCGGCTGCACCGCGTGCGAATATGAGGGGACGAGCTGGAATTGCACGTCGTAGGCGCCCTTGGCGGCGACGATTTCATAATTCGCGATGCGGTTGTTCGATTCGGAGACGGCGAGGTCGGTGTTGCGCTGAAGCGCCATCGTGATCGCATCTTGCAAGCCGATGCCGACGAACGGCTGATTCACGCCGACGAGATCGCCGGTCGGCAACGGTGCGTTGACCGGCGCGGCGTAACCGGGCGCGACGTTCGGAACTGCCGGCAGCACCGGCGGAATCGGCGGCGGGGGCAAGGCTTCACCCTGCGCTTGTTGCGCTGCTTGCGGCTGCGGCGATGTTTGCGGTTGCTGCGGCGATGTTTGCCGCTGCGGCGATGATTGCATCTGCTGCGGCGATGTTTGCATCTGCTGCGGCGGCGCCGACGGCAGGACCGCCGGAACGGCCGGCGTGCTGACAGGAGCCGGGGCAGGCTGTGCCCCCACGGGCGTTACCGCGGAGCATAGCACGACGGAGATCCCCAGCATCCCCGCTGTAAGTCGTACGAACATGGAGATTGCTCTACTTTACCTTAACGGACGTCTCGACGGACATCCCGACCCGCAGCGGTTTATCGGCCGGCGCATTGACGATCGAAATGCGAACCGGCAATCGCTGCGTCACCTTGACGAAGTTCCCGGTTGCGTTCTGCGCCGGGATCAGGCTGAACGTGTTTTGCGATGCCGGTCCGATCGATTCGACGCGGCCTTGGAACGTCGTGCCCTTATAGGCGTCGACGTCGACGTCGACGTCTTGACCGACCTTCATATTGTCGAGCTGCGTCTCTTTGTAGTTCGCGGTGATGTAAACGTTCGATTGCGGAACGAGTTCCAGTAGCGCTTGACCGGGCGCAACCGTCGCGCCGACTTCGACGTTCTTCGCGCCGACGATGCCGTCGATCGGCGAGCGGATCGTCGTGTAGTTGAGCTGGTCGCGCGCCGTTTGCGCCTGCGCGACCGTCGACTTCACTTGAGCCTGCGCGGCACTCGCTTGCGCCGCGACCGCCGGGACGCGCGACGGCGCCGATGATTCAACCAGACGTCCCTGCGCCGTTTGAAGCTGACCTTCGCCCGATCCGATGCCGGCTTGCGCCGCGGTAGCCGCGGCGATCGCCGCCGTTTCACGCGCCTGAGCCTGCGCCACGTTGGTCTGTGCCGACGTTACCTGATCGAGGGCCGCGCGGTACTGCGAGAGCGCCTGGGCTTGCGTAGCGCGCTCGGCGTCGAGCTGTTGTTGCGATGCATCGCCGGTGCGCACGAGCGAATTGTAACGCTCGAAATCGGCGTTCGCTTTGGCCAGCGCCGCGCTCGCGCTCGGAACTTCGGCCTGGGCGACGCGGAGTTGCGCCTGCGCGCCGGCAACGGCCGAATTTGCCGCGTCGGCCTGTTGCTTATACGACTGGTAGGTGGCCTCGGCATTGGTAACCTGCGCCTCGGCCGCCTTCACGCCGCCGGAGCCCTGGCTGTTCTGTGCGTTCTGCTGTTCGGCCGTGAGCTGCACGTTCTGTTGCGCGGCGTTGGCTTGCGCTTCTTGCGCCGCAACGGCGGCTTGCGCTTGCGCGAACTTCGTGCGCTCGTCGCGGTTGTCGAGCACGATCAGGACCTGACCCTTGTGGACCGTGTCGTTCGTGTCGGTCAGGATCTGGCTGACGCGTTCGGAGATCTTGCTCGTGATCGTCACCGTATCCGCATCAACCCGCGCGTCGTCGGTCGTTTCGTGCGTCGTCGCATACGCAAGGAAACGGATTCCCCAGATGAGGACGGCGATGAGCACGACGGCGCCGGCGATAATCGCGATCACCGGCGGTTTGCGCCGGGACGACGGCGTCTTGATCTCGTCGCCGCGGTCGTTGACCAGCGGCGGCGGCGGCGGAGTGCCGCGACCCTCCGACGTGCGGGGGGCTTCGGTACGGGTTTCCACTAGCGCTGTACTCCGTTCAGGAAGACGTCGACGATCGCGTCGATCGTCCCATTGTCGATTGGATCGTTGCCCCAGAGCTTACGCGCGACGACGAGCTGGAACAGCATACCCATAAAAATCCTGGCCAGAAACGGGGGATCGCCGGCCATCCGGCCTTCCCTTACCCGTTCGGCAAAATAGTCCGTCAGGAGCCCGATCACTTGGCGCGGACCGCGCCATTCGGGGGCTTCGAAGTCCGCCGGGCCCCGTTCGATCGCATCTTCCGCGAGGGCGATGCACATCAGCTCTCGCTGCCCCGCCATCACCCGCACCGCAGCTTGCCCCAGCGTCTTGATGTCGGAGCTGATGTCGGCGCCGTCGAAACTGCCCAACAACGTGCGAATCGCTTCGATGCCGCACGAGTCTTCGCGCATCGCGCCGATCAGGGCGGCCTTCGACCCGAAATGCCGGAAGAGCGTCGCTTCGTTGACGCCGGCGCGTTCGGCAACTTCACGGGTGGTGGTGCCGCGCGTGCCGTTGCGTTCGAAGATCTCGCGTGTTGCGGCTAAAATGCGCGCGCGCGTTTCCTCAACACCGGCGTGGGTGCGTTGCGGTGCCAGCATCAGTTATCTTTCTCGAAGACCGAGGGGTCGACCGCGACGTTCGTTTGGTAATCGGTGTACGTGCCGTACGCGACGGCGCGGACGTGCGGAATTTTGATGTCGGCGCGTTGCGAGCTCAGCAGCCGGTATCCGCCGATGTCGCGGAACGACTGTGACATCGTGATCGAGCCGCCGTTGTAGTAATCGTAACGAATCTGATCGATCGACCACCTGAGGGGATCGATGAGAACCGTTTCGTGATCGATCATTCCGCGCACGCGCTGCACCAGCGTCAGCGCGATGTCGTGATGCTTCTCGAAGGACACATCGCCGGCCGTCGTGATCACGAAGCGCCGCTCCCAATTCGAGGGGTCGCCGACGTCGGTGTAGAGTTTTTCGAAGCCGCGCGCATACGAGGGCAGCTTATCGAACACGACCTCGTAGTTCGACGGGCGCTTGTAATAGGTCGTCGCATCGAGGTGTTCGCGAATGAACGGAAACGAGCTCAAACGGATGTCGACGTGCAAGCGGCCCTGGAACGATGAGAGATTCGGGTTGCGCTCGATCACGCGTGCGATGATCGCCGCCGGATCGCTGGGCGCGGCTTCGGGCGCAGGGGCGGCCTTGGCCGGCCAGGCACCGGCGCTGCCGACGAGCGCCGCCAGCGTGGCGGCCACAACGCGCGGGATCCAGCGCCGGTGGCGGCCGCGCGGAGCGGATTCGGGATCGATCGGGAGCGCGAAGACGCGGTCCAACCCGTAAATGGCAAGCGCGTCGCGCAAAGCCGGGGTAAGCGCCTCGACGGCGATGGCCCCGCCCACTTCGCGCAGCCGGCGCAGCCCGCCGACCAGCGTGGCAATGAGCTCTTGCGGCAGGATCTCGCCCTCGAGCGCCACGATCAGCCGGGGAGCGGGAACCTTCGCGACGAGCAAATCGTCAACCAGCGCCTCGAAGTGGGCGCGGGCGTTTTCGTCGTCGACGGCTAACGTCAGGTGGGTCGGTTCGTTCATTGCTCTCATCATGCGTGTAAGTACTTGCATAACCATACCGCAAGCCAACTCCTAGTGCAAGTACTCACTTGCATTTCGATTCCGCACCACCCCGGGAGGCTGCGGTGATCGATTCCGCCGAGGTCGCCATCGCCGCCGACGCCGCCGGCCTCGGCTCCGCCACGATCTATCTGGCCGCGCTCGACCGCGAGCGCCCGCGCCTCGCGCTCGATTCCGGCCGGCCGATCTACCCCGCCAGCATGATCAAGGTTCCGCTTGCCGCGGCCACGGCGTCCGCCGTCGATGCCGGCCGGGTGCGCTGGGACGACCCGATCGAGGTGTTGGCGGCCAACATGACCTTCAACGATGCTCCCTCTCCTTTAGAGCCCGGCTACGTCGCGACGGTCATCGAGCTGGTCGAGCTGATGCTCACACGTTCGGACAACGTCGCGACCAACGTGCTGATGGATGTCCTCGGCCGCGAGCCGGCCACGGTCGACGCGCACGCGCTCGGACTGCGCGAGACGGCGTTCCGGCGCAAACTCTCGGGCAAGCTGCCGCTGATCGACGACCCCGCCGCCACCGGCCGCAACAGCCACCCGGCTCGCGAAGCCGCCGACTTGTTCGAGGGGATCGCGCGCGGCAGCATGCCCTCGAGCCTGCTGCTGCACCGCTTTCTGCGCGGCCAGGTCTGGAACACCAAACTCTCGGCCGGCCTCGAGCCCGGCGATCGGTTTGCGCACAAGACCGGCGACACCGACGACACGAGCCATGACGGCGGGATCCTAGAGCTGGCCGGCGGCGGCCGCTACGTTATCGTCGTCTACAGTGAATTGGCATCGAACGACGAGACCGACGCGCGTTTCGCCGCGTTCATGCGGCGGATACGGTCCCGGCTCGTCGAGGGGTGAGGCGAACGGGCGCGAAACTTTTTTGCCCATGAAGAAAACGCTCTTGTGCGCGCTGGCACTCACGCTTGCGCTTGGTACCGCGCTTCCCGGTGCCGCCGCGCTGACCCGGGGGCCCGCCGCGGGCAAGACGGTCAAGGTCGGCGTCATCGCCGACGTGACGGGCTCCGGCGCCGTCTACGGCACGATGCAAAAGAACGCGTACGATCTCGCCAACGACGACGTAAAGACGGGCATCATCGACGCCGGCGGCGCGAGCCTGTCGTTCGACGTCGAAGACGCCGCGAGCGATCCGGCCCAAGTCGTGAACCTGATGCAGAAGTTCACCACCGACGGTTCGACGCCGCTGGTTCTCGGTCCGACGCTCTCGGGCGAGGCGTTCCGCGCGTTCCCGATCGCGAAAGCCGCGAACTTCCCGGTGATGGGCACGTCGACGACCGCCGAGGGCGTGACGGCCATCGGACCGACGGTCTTCCGCGACTCGCTCGCCGAATCGCAAGCCATCCCGCCGACGGTGGCCCGCGTGCAGCAAACGTGGCACGCCAAAACGGTGGCGATCATCTACGGCGACGACAACGCGTTCACCAAGACCGACGGCGATCTGTTCGCGCGCGAATTTCAGAAGACCGGCGCGTCCGTCGTCGACACCGAGACCTTCCATATCGGCGATAAAGATTTCGGACCGGCGCTGACCAAGATCGCGTCGAAGAAGCCCGATGCAATCGCCATCGGCGGCCTCTTCCCCGAAGCGACGCAGATCATCGCGCAAGCCGGCAAACTCGGCATCAAAGCCCACATGGTCGGCGGCAACGGACTGAATTCCACGCAGATGTATCAGACGGCCGGCCCGGCGTCGGTCGGCGTGGTCGTCGGCGCAGCCTGGTATATCGGCGGCAAGTATACCGGTAACCTCGAGTTCGTGCAGCGCTTCAAAGCGAAGTACGGCACGACGCCCGATCAATTCGCCGCTCAGGCGTACGCGGCGGCGCAAGTCGTGGCGTCGCTCGTCAAAGCGGGCGCCGTCACCAAAGACGCGATGCTTGCCGGATTGCGCAACGTGCGCGTGGTGCAGACGGTGCTCGGCCCGATCGCTTTCGATCAGAACCGCGACGTGAAGGCTGCGCCGGTCGTGTTGAAGATCGTCAAAGGCGGCTTCGCCTATTTCTAAGACGACGGCCATCTAGTTTTGCTCGCGCAACAGCTCGTCAACGGGCTTTTCTTAGGCGCCGTTTACGCGCTGTTCGCGGTCGGCTACACGCTCGTCTTCGGCGTGCTCGATATCCTCAATCTCGCGCACGCCGCGATCTACATGATCGCCGCGTTCACCGCATACTCGCTCGTCGCGCACGGCCTGCCGATCGGCGTCGCGTTCGTGGGCGGCGTGATCTTGGCCGGTGTCGTCGGCATTCTGCTCGACCGGATCGCCTTCGCACCGCTGCGCCGGCGTAACGCGGGCACGCTCGTACCCTTGATCTCGTCGATCGGCGCCGCGATCATCATCGGAGCGATCGCGCGCGGCATCTACGGCATCGATGAGCGGCACTTCGTCGAAGGCGGCATCGACTCGCCGCCGATCCATCTGGGTCCGGTGACCTTCACCGCGGTTGAGGCTCTCATCTTCGCGACGGCGATCGTGCTGATGCTGGTCCTCAGCTACGTGTTACGCGCGACGACGCTCGGCCGCAACATCCGTGCCGTTTCGCAAGACCGCATCGCGGCGGCGCTGCTGGGCGTGAACATCGAGCGCACGATCGCCGCGACCTTCTTCATCGCATCGGCGCTCGGCGGTGCGGCCGGCATCCTCACGGGGCTCGAATACAATTCCGTCAGCATCGACATGGCGGGCTCGATCGAGCTCAAAGGGTTGGCGGTGATCATTCTCGGTGGCATGGGCAGCATCACGGGCGCCGTGATCGGCGGCTTCGTGATCGGCGCCGTCGAGACGTTCGCCGTGGCTTACGGGCTCTCCGAATGGCGCGACGCCTTGACGTTCGGTGTGATGTTCGTGATCTTGGTGGCCCGTCCGGCCGGCATTTTCGGCGCCCGCGCGCTGCGCAACGCATGACGTTCTTCGTTCAGTTCTACGCGCAGCATTCGCGTCTGCTCGACGAGATCGGCATCAACGCGCTGCTCGCGCTCTCGCTCTCGGTCTCGCTCCAGGCCGGCCAACTCGCGCTGGCGCAAGCCGGCTTCGCCGGGATCGCCGCGTACGTATCGGCAATTGCGAGCATGCAATACCACTGGCCGCTCTTCGCGAGCATCCTGCTGGCCGTTGCGTGCTCGACGCTCGTGGCAGCGTTGCTCGCCTATCCGGTGCGCCGGTTGCGCGGCATTTTTCTCGCGATCGCGACCGTCGGTTTCGGCGAGATCGTGCGTGTGATCGTGAACAACCTCAGCATCACCGGCGGCGCCGAAGGCCTGAGCGGAATCCCCAACGACGTCAACACGGGAATCATCTACGGCAGCCTCGCCGTGGTCGCGATCGCGCTGTTCGGCTTGGCGCGCACGAAGTTCGCGCTGGCGGTAGCCCTCACGCGCGAAGACGAAGCCGCGGCACGCGGCGTGGGCGTCGACACCGGTCTGGTGCGCTTCGCCTCGCTCGCCCTCGGTGGCGCGATCGCCGGCCTCGCCGGCGCGCTCTACGCGCACGCGTTCTACTTCCTCGCCCCGGCCGACTTCGGCTTTCCGCGCATGGAAGAGATCCTCGTCTGGTGCGTGATCGGCGGCGTGACGAGCCCCATCGGCGCGGTGGCCGGCGCGGCGTTCCTCTCGATCTTGCCGGAGATCATTCGCGGGCTGGCCGACTTCCGCGAGATCACGAACGGCATCATCTTGCTGGTCGTGATCCTGTTTGCGCCCAGCGGCCTCTCGGTGTTGTGGCGCGCGCGACGGGCAACGGTACCGCGCGATGCCTGAGACGCTGGTCCTCGATGGTGTCGGCGTTCGTTACGGCGGCGTCATCGCGCTCGACGCGGTCTCGCTCGCGGTGGCACCGGGCGCAACGCTCGGGCTGATCGGCCCCAACGGTGCCGGCAAGACGACGCTGATCAACGCCGTCACCGGCATCGCACCGCTCGCGAGCGGTACGATCGCGCTGGGAGAGCGCCGCCTAAACGGCTTGCCTCCACACCGCATCGCGCGCGCCGGGATCGCGCGCACCTACCAGAATATCCGTCTCTTCGGCGCCCTGGACGTGCGGACGAACCTCGCGGCGGGCGCGTTCGCTCAGCCCGGCGCCATGAGTGAGGAGGCGGCACGCAGGTTACTCGAGCGCGCCGGGATTCCGGATCTCGACCTCGCTGCGCTCGCGTCGGCGTTACCCTACGGCGATCAGCGCCGGCTCGAGATCGCCCGCGCGCTCGCCGCACAGCCGTCGATCCTGATGCTCGACGAGCCCGCCGCCGGAATGAATCCCGCCGAGACCGCGCGGCTGGTCGAAACGATTCGCGCCATCGCAAATGCGGGGATCGGCGTCCTGCTGATCGAGCACGATATGACGCTAGTGCGGGCGGCGTGCGACCACGTCGTCGTCCTGAACTTCGGCGAAGTGCTGGCCCGCGGCACGCCGGCCGAGATAGCGCGCGATCCGGCCGTCATCGAAGCCTACCTGGGCACGACCGAAAGCATCGCGTAATGGCGCTGCTGGAGGTCACCGGCTTGTGCGCCGGCTACGGCAAGATCGAAATCTTGCACGACGTCGACGTCGTGCTCGAAGCCGGCACGCTGTGTGCGATCGTCGGCGCGAACGGCGCGGGCAAAACGACGTTGCTGCTCGCGATCTCGGCGATCATCAAGAAACGCGCCGGCAGTGTGCGCTTCAACGATGAGGACGTCACCAAACTCGCGCCGCACACGCTGGTCCACCGCGGCCTCTTGCAAGTGCCGGAAGGCCGCCGCATGCTCGCGCGCATGAGCGTCGAGGAAAACTTGCAAGTGGCGGCAGCGGTGCGCGGCGCAACCGGCTTCGCCTCGATCGCCGGACTGCTCGACCGCTTCCCGATCCTGCGCACGCGCCGCAACGTCCCGGCCGGGTCGCTCTCCGGCGGCGAACAGCAAATGCTCGCGATCGCTCGCGCGCTTGCGGCCGGCCCCAAAGCGCTGTTGCTCGACGAACCCTCGATGGGGCTCGCGCCGAAACTCGTCGACGAGATCTTCCACATCATCGCCAACGAACGCGCGAACGGCACGTCGATTCTCCTGGTCGAACAAAACGCCCGCCGCGCCCTCTCGATTGCCGACCGCGCCTACGTGATGGACCGCGGCCGCATCACCCTCTCCGGCACCGGCAACGAACTCCTCAACAACCGCGAAGTAACCGCCGCCTACCTCGGCGCGTAGCCGAAGCCGAGGGAGAGTTGTGGGATTGCGGCGACGCAGATGAGGGCGAGGACGATCGCGAGCAGGTAGGGGACGATGCGCGCGACGGCGAGATCGGGGTCGCATTTGCCGATGGCGCACGCGGCGTAGTAGCCGGCGCCGAACGGCGGGGCGAAGAGACCGACGCCCATCGCGAGCACCGCGACGATCGCGAAGTGCACTTCGGCGATGCCGGCCGCCTTCGCGATCGGGAAGAGCAGCGGGCCGAAGAGCACGATCGCAGGGATGCCTTCGAGGATCGAGCCCAGCACGAGAAAGAGCACGATCGCGAGCGCCATGAAGCCCGCTTTCCCGCCCGGCGCATTCGTGAGGATTGACGCGAGCTGATCCGCAAAGCCCGATTGCGTCAGCGCCCACGCCATCGCGGTTGCCGTGGCGATGATCAGCATGATCGCACCTGTGAGGCTGACCGTCTCGCGCAACACCGGATAGAGCCGGCGCCAATCGAACTCGCGGTACACGAAGATGCCGACCAACACCGTGTAGATGATGCCGATCGTGCTCACTTCGGTCGCCGTCGCGACCCCGCCGAGAATCGCCGAGCGAATGACGAACGGCAACACGAAACCGGGAATCGCAACGAAGAATGCCCACAGGATGACCCGCAGCGCCGGGCGCGGCGCGAGCTCGGTGCGGTCGTCGCGCGAACGAAGCCAGACCACCACGAGCAGAAACAGCGCGGCCACGGCCGCCGGTACGAGACCGGCCGCAAAGAGCGCGGCAATCGATACGCCGGTCGTCGAACCGATGATGATCAGCACGAGACTGGGCGGGATCGTCTCCGCCATCGCGGCCGACGACGCCAGCAGCGCAACGAGTTCGGGCCGCGGTGTGCCCCGCCGCTCCATTTCCGGAAAGAGCACGGGCGCAACCGCCGCCATGTCGGCCGCCTTGGCGCCGGAAATCCCCGAGACCAGATACATCGCGAAGACGAGCACGAAACCGAGGCCGCCGCGCAAATGGCCCACCACGCTTGCCAGCGCCGCCACGAGGCGCTTCGCGATGCCCGCGTTCCCCATCAGCAGCCCCAGCACGATGAAGAGCGGGATCGCGAGCAGGATCAGGCTCGAGATGCCCTCGTCCATCCGGTCGACGACCGTGCTCAGCGGAACGCTCGTCGTCAACCCGAGGTAACTCAACGTGCCGAAACCGAACGCGAACGCGATCGGTATGCCGATGGCCACGCACGCGCCGACGAGCAGCACGAAGAACACCAGCAGGTTGAAGTTTCCGAGCGGTACGAGCAGCGGCCGGCCGAAGTAGGCCGCGACGCACACGACGAGCGCAACGGCCACCACGACGATGACTTGTTTGGGCGGCGCTTCGATCAAACGCAGCACCGAGATGATAAGAAACGCAATCAGCGCCACGACGATCGAGGCGATCACGTCGGAGTGCGGGATGCCGAGCACCGGCGTGAGATCGGTCTGCTCCTGAATGAGGAAGGTCCGGCTCGCGGGGAAGAGCTCGAGTGCAAAGAGCGCCACCACCACCGACGAGATGACGTCGAGCAGCGAGGCCGTCTCCGGGCTCACGCGCCGCACGATCGCCGTCAAACGGATGTGTTCCCGGCGCCGGTAGGCGGAGATCGCTCCGAGCATCGCGAGCCACAACAGCAGAATCGTCGCGACCTCATCGGTCCAGACGATCGCGTCGTGCAGGACGTAGCGCGAGAACACACCGGCTGCAAGAACCGCGACTTCGATGACCAGCAGCACCGCGGCCAGCGGCTCGGTGAGATAGCCGATCCAACGGTCGACGGCGTTCGTCCAGGAGGATTTCACGTTCCCGAAACGTTTACCTCAAACGAAGAACTTTCCTTACGTCAGGCTGGAGGATCTTCATGGCCGATCGCGTTTCACGTTCACGCTTCGTAGCAAGTGCCGCCACAACTGCGTTCGCATCGATCGCGATCGTCCGATCGCCCGCGCGAGCGGCGCAATTCGATTATAAGATGGCACACGGCACGCCCACGAACATGGCCGTCCACGTGCGCTCGGCAGAGATGTGGGACGCCGTGAAGCGCGAGACCAACGGCGCGATCAACGTCAAGATTTTCCCGAACAACGAACTGGGCAGCGAACTCGCGCAGCTCGCGCAATTGCGTTCGGGCGCGCTGCAGTTCATGATAATCCAAGGCGTGTCGCTCTCGGGCGTCGTCCCCGGCATCTCGATGGACGGTCTCGGATTCGTTTTCCGCAACGCCGCGCAAGCCGAAGGCGCCTACGACGGCCCGCTCGGCGCATACCTGCGCAAGCTCATCTCCGACAAGGGGATCTTCGCGTTCCCGCGCGTGTTTAATTTCGGAATGCGTCAAGTCACCTCGTCTTCGCATCCGATCCGGTCTGCCGCGGATTTCGCCGGCTTCAAGATTCGCACGCCGCCCGCACCGATCTCGGTCGATCTCTTTAAAACGCTCGGCGCATCGCCGACGCCGATCGTGTTTCCCGAACTCTATCTCGCGCTGCAAACCAAAGTCGTCGACGGCCAGGAAACGCCGTACAGCACGATCGACGTATCGAACTTCGCCGAAGTGCAGAAATACTTGAGCGTTAACAATCACACTGCGACGATCTTCTGGTTCCTCGCCAATATGGACGCTTGGAACGCGATACCGGCGTCGATGCAGGCGATCGTCATGCGGCATGCCGAGCGCGCGGCGATTCTCGAACGGCGCGATACCGAGCAGCAGAGCGTGGCCACGGCCGACAAATTGCGCCGCGAGGGCATGATCTTCAATACGGCCGACGCCGATTCGATGCGCGCGCAGCTCAAGCCGTTCTACGGCCGTTGGAAGACGCAATTCGGCCCGACGGCCTGGGATTTACTCGAACAAACCTCAGGCAAACTCGTCTAGCTGCTTGTGGAAACGGTGAATACCGGTGGATCGCCGTGCATAACGAAAAGTTCTTGTGGATAACCGCGCCGTAGCGCATTGCGCCTCTTGCAATCGAATTTCGCGTGTGACATCATGAACTCACGACAAGCGATTGTCGTGCGACTGGCGAGACAGTCGCGGCGAGTACGGGCCGCAGCGAGCAATCAAAGCCCCGGAAACCCAATGGCCTTCGACGCCGCACTGGGCTGAGCAATCGGCGCGGGCGCGCGCAACACCAGAAACTCGCATGACGAAAGCCCCGTGGTTCGCGCCGCGGGGCTTTCCGACGTGTTCAGCTCTTGGCGGCGGTGAGGGCCCGCACCCAGTCGATCATCGCGCTCGCGCCGGCATCGGGCGTCGCGAGATGGGCCGCGTTGACGCTCGCGTATTTGCTCAACGGATTGGCCGGAATCTGCGCGAATTCTTGGGCGCTCAGCACTTGCGTCGGATCGTCCGTCCCGGCCACCCAGATTACCGGGACGGCGATGTGCGGCAGATCGCCCGCGATATTGGCCGGGCCGGCCGGATCGATGAAGCTCACGTAGTTCTGCGCGCTCGTGCGCACGGTGAACGCCGGACCGGCGCGCCGGCTGTTGTCGGAATCCGGATACGTCTGCACGGCATCGCCGTGGCCTGCGGCAACCGCCGCCTGCGCCTGCGCGAGTGCGGCGGCAATGCGCGGGATGTTGCCGAGCGTGGCCGCATCATGGGCCGGCGCGATCGCCATGACCCCGAGCAAATCCGGGTGCGTCGCTGCATAGGCCAGCGCGCTGTTACCGCCCATACTCATCCCGCCGAGCACGATCTGCGTCGCGCCCTGCGCACGCAAACGCGCGATCGCGGCGTCGATGTCCGCGAAGCAATCGGTGAACGTGTGGTCGTAGATGCGACGCTTCGACCAGCACATCTCCGGCGTTTCAACGCGATAGCCGGCCTTGCGCAAACCGCCGACCAGCGCGCCGCCCGGGCCGCCCGATCCGAGCGGCACGCCGGCGAGACCGTGCAGCAGCACGAAGCCGACGTTCGACGGCGCCGCCGCGCCCGGCGCACACGTCGAGCACACCAGCAGCGCCGCAACGAAGATGCGAATGATTACGAGCATGCAGGCCCTTTCTCGGTGGATAAAATGGATGCTCAGGCGGGGGCGGTGGAAAACGCAACTTTCTTGTGGATAACCGCAAGCGCCATCTTGCGTTGTCCGGACGAGCGACGTATGCTCCTTGCACGCCGGTTCGCCGGCGGGCGAGCGACGAGAAGCTCGCAGCGAATTGGTTACGACGCACGGCTCGTCCGTTCGCCGCTCTCCGGTTCCTCAACGAAGTACGACGCCGTAATGGCCGAGCTGATCGGCGAGGACGTGCGCAGATCGGATTCTCGTGCTGACCGGCGCCGCGGGGCCCACGTCCCGCGGCGCCGTCGCTTTTATTCCTCGTACGTTTTGGCGAGTGCGCGTGCGATCGTGCGCGCGTGTTCGCGCGCGCTCTCCGGCGCGACGACCTCGCCCTCCGTGCCCCAGCTCAACGACCAGCGCACGATTTCGGCGGGGTCGGCAACGCGATACGTGATCTCCACCGAGCCGTCGTCTTGCCGCTCGATGCGCCGGTCGCGCGCAACGCTCGCCGCCGCCGCTGCTTTGGCCACGACCGGTGAGAAGCGCACCGTCACATCGGTCAGATCGGTGCTCTGCCACACGCCGCTGACCGAATGGGCGCCGTAGGCCTCGAGATTGAAGTCGGCCGGCCGCTCGAACGTCTGCGGCTGCACCGCAATCGCATCGATATTGTCGATCGCGAACACGCGCATATCGGTGCGCGCGTGATCGTAGGCCACGAGATAAATCCGGCCGTTCGAAACGATGAAGCCGTACGGATCGACGCGTCGCTGCGTCTTCACGCCGCGTTTGTCGGTGTACTCGAACTGCACCACCCGGTGGTCGTGCTCGGCCGTTTGCAGCGTCTCGAAGTTGCGTTCGGCCAACGGTTCGAGCGCGACCGATTCGAGCCGAATGGCGAGCGACGACGACTGCATGGCCGTGGCCGAGCGCTGATCGCTCGATTGGAGCAGCTTCGAGGTCGTCTCGTCGATGTAGGCCGAGAGCGTGCCGCCCAGCGACGAACCCAGCCGCTTGAGGGTGACCAGCCCCAGAAGCTCGCGCTGGCTCAGGTTGAGCCGGCGCAGGCTGTAGCCTTCCGCGAACTTGTACGTCGAGGTGGCCCGGTCGAAATACCACGGAAAGCCCGCGTCCGAGAGCACGGCGAGGTAGCGCCGCAAACTGCGCGTACTGGGCGGCTTGTCGTCGGCGATCCGTTCCTTGAGTTCCTCGAACGAGAACCGGCCGTCGTCGATCGCGCTGAGAAGCCGGACCAGGAGGACGACCTTCGGCTCCGAGCGTTCTTCTCTCACGATAGGCGTCGTTCGGGCGAGCGGCCCCGGCGCCATGCCGCAAAAAAGCGCCTGCTCGAATACCCTGGGGAGGCACCCATCCTGCGGCAAAGAACTTTTCCTCTCCCGTTTTATCTTTTGTCGGCAAGGAGTACCATGTACGATTCGAATCGCCGCGAGTTCTTGCGTCGGAGTGGTGCCCTCGGCATCGCCGGCGCGGCCACGCTGGGCTATCCGCTCCTCGAAACGCGGGCCGCGGGGTCGGCTCCACTTCTTCCGCCGCGCGACGTCATCGCCGCCGGTGGTGGCGCGACCGTCAAGATCGGTCACCTCGACGGCTTTTCGGGTGTCTATGCTGCAGCGTCGCAGTCGCAGCAGCTCGGCCTGGAACTCGCCGTCGCGCAAGCGATGAAAAAGAACTCGCGTATCAAGTACGAGATCGTCAAGGGCGACGATGCCAATACGCCGGCGACCGGCAGCACCGAAGCCCGGCGCCTGGTGGTGCAAGAAAAGGTCGACATTCTCGCCGGATGCTTGAGCTCAGGCGTCGGCCTCGCGGTCTCGAACACGTGCGAAGAGCTCGGTTCGTTTTTCCTCGCGATCGGTACGCACGACACGAACATCACGGGAGCGGGCGCGCATCACGTTACGTTCCGCCAGACGTGTTCCAACGCGATGCTGGCCAACGCCGTCGGCCCGGCGCTCTTGAAGTTCGGCAAGAAGTGGTACTTCATCACCGCCGACTACGCGTTCGGTAACGACGCGCAAGCGCGTCTGCAAAAGATCTTGCTTGCACAGGGCGGTCAAGTCGTGGCCAACGACAAGCACGCCCTCGGCGCGATCGACTTCTCGTCGTACATGACGAAGGCACGCAACACCGACGCCAACGTCATGGTCTTCTGCAACTACGGTCCGGATACGCAAAACGCCGTCAAGGCAGCGATCCAGCTCGGCATCAACCAGAAGATGAAATTCGGCGGTATCTTGTGCGGCAACGACGTCGCCGTCGGCCTGCCGGTCGACGACATCGTCGGATCCACGTGGGGCTACGTCTGGGGACCGGACGCCGGCGGCACGCGCACGGCGGAGATCTACAAAGACCTGAAGACCAAGGCGAAAAACGTCGATTGGCGCATGTACCTCGGCCTGATGGCCGGCGAAACGATGATCAACCGCATGAACGCAGCCGGCACGACCGACCCGTCCAAGATCGTCGCCGCCTACCTGGGTTACAAGTACGACGCCGGTAAAAAGAGCGACGCCTACTTCCGCGACTGCGATCATCAAGCCGTGCAAGAAACCTATGCCGGCACGATCGTTCCGAAAGCCAAGCGCAAGAGCGACGGCGAGTACTTCGTCATCACCAACCGCGTCGGTGGCGACTACGCTGCCGAAGCGTGCAGCGCGCCGGATTCGGCCGCAGCGACGAAGACCTTCGCGACCGAGACACCCATCCCGGTCCGCCAAGGCTACACGCCGCTAAACCTCAAGTCGGCTTAGCAGAATCCGTTCGGGTGTTGGCCCTCGTCCGCGCGTAATGCGGACAGGGCCGACATCAGCGGACGATCGTCGAAGCGGAACAGGTAGACGCGCTCGTCGCCGGTGTTCTCGTGCACGACCGTCTGCCACGCCGGAACGGCAAACGTATCGCCGCGCTTCCAGTGCAGCGTGATATCGCCGACCTGCGTGCGACCGCTGCCTTCATAGGCGTGAAACACCGCGCTGGCCGTTTCGCGCGCCGGAGCGGTTTTTGCACCCTTGTCGATGCGGTACGCCGACGCGCCTATCGTCGCGCTGATATCGGCACCGTTGGCGCGCATGTGATACCGTTCCTCAACCGCCGCGCCGGGCTTGGCGTCGAGTTTCGGTTGCATCTCGGCCCACGGATAGCGGCGATTCGAAGCCGTCTTGAGCAGATCCGATGGATAGCGCGCTTGCGCGTAGTGTTCCGTGAAGTTGCTCGGCAGCACTTGCCATAGCGGCAGGTCGAGACCGTCGAGCCAGATCATCGGCACGTCGCCTTCGTTGCCGTGATCGTGCCACTCCCAAGACGGCGTCAGCACCAAGTCGCCGCGCTGCATCATCACCTTCTCACCTTCGACGGCGGTGAAGCCGCGCTCGCCTTCGATGATGAAACGCAACGCAAACGGCGTGTGCCGGTGCGCGCGCGCGGTCTCACCGGGCAGAATCGTCTGCAGGCCGGCGTAGAGCGTGTCGGTCGTGTGCGGCGCCTTCAATTTCGGATTGATCAGCATGAACACGCGGCGTTCCGCGAGTTCGGTGCCGACCAAGCGCGCCGCGCGTTCGCAGAACGGGCGCAGCTTCGTGTAGTCCCACACATACGGCATGGCCTTCGCCACCGGGAACGGCGGCGATACCGTGCTCAGCAGCGGCCAGAGCGGCTCGGCGTGCTCGACGACGGCCTCATCGAAGAGCCGCTCGAGGCTATCTTGCTGGACGACGGTCATAAAATGGGGCCTCCGGAGGCGCAAAGCGGTGTTGTTCTCCATGACCTTCCCGTGCCGCGGCGGGTTTCCGGGGTGGGCCGGCGCAAGAACGCATTCTTTAGTTGACAGGGGCCCGGGGCTGATGTATCGTCGGCGCATGGCCCGCAAGAAGACTCCGACCCTCACCGAGGCAGAGTACCGCCTGATGGACATCGTGTGGACGAACGGGCCGCTGAGCGTCGCCGAGGTGCTCGACCGCGTCGGCGATCCGCCGCTGGCCTACAACACGGTCCTGACCACCCTGCGCATCCTCGAACAAAAGGGCTATCTCTCGCACAAGGCGTCCGGCCGGGCGTTCATCTACCACGCAAACGTCGAGCGGGACGAGGCCCAGCGCGACGTCGTCAACCACATGGTCGCGCGCTTCTTCGGCGGCTCACCCCGCGAACTGGTGCTCAATCTGCTCGAGTCGGAGTCGCTCGACAATGCCGAACTCGCCCGGTTGCGCGAACTCATCGAAAAGAAGGCGGGACCGGCATGATCGGGCCTCGCATGCATTTTCAACAGCATACGATTCACGTGCCGACGCACCATTTGACGCGGTGCGACGCGCCGATCGAACGGACGCTAGTTCGTGCGGGCGATTTCGCCGAAGCGGCCGGCTTGATAATCGCGGAACGCCTGCTCGATCTCGGCCTTCGTGTTCATCACGAAGGGTCCGTAGCGCGCAACGGGTTCGTTGAGCGGCATGCCGGCGAGAACCAGCGCTTCGAAGCCGCCGGCATCAGCCGTTAGCTCGAGCGTCGCCGGGGCGTTGGCGATCAAGGCAACGCGGTGATCCGATAGCGCCGTATCTTGCACGCGGCCGCTGCCGTCGATCGTATGCACGATCGCATTCGAACCCGCCGCGATCGGCAGCGCGAGGTGCGCACCTGCATCAAGTTTCACGTGGACCATCGTGGTCGGGACCGTCGTCTCGATCGGTGAGCGGCGTCCGTCGAGTTCACCGGCGATCACGCGCGCCCACGTTCCGGGTCCGGTGACGATCGGCAACTGTTCGCTCGCGTACTCTTGATAGCGCGGCGTTGCAAGCTTCTGCGCTTGCGGCAAGTTAACCCAAATCTGGAACCCGTGCACGCGTCCGCCGTGCTCCATGATTTCCTTGGCCGGCATCTCGGAGTGGATCACGCCGGCACCGGCCGTCATCCACTGCACGTCGCCCGGTCGCAGCGAACCGCGATGGCCGTGCGAATCTTCGTGTTCCATCGCCCCGTCGAGCACGTAGGTAACCGTCTCGAAGCCGCGATGCGGATGATCGGGTGCGCCGATGCCCTCGCCCGGACCGTACGTGACCGGACCCATCTCGTCGATGAGCAGTATCGGATCGAAGTACGATAGTCCGGCGACCGGAAACGCGCGCCGGATCTGAAAACCACCGCCTTCAAGAGCAACCTGCGTAAGAACAACGGTAATGGACGTGGCTTGGGTCTGCATCGCCTACACCATAACCAGGGCTGGGTTGCAACGGATGCAGGGGCGAGCACCCCAGGCGTAGAGTCTGTGGTTCATGGCCAATCGTGCGACGTTCATCGGCGCGACCGCCGGACTCATCGCGGCACCCGCGTACGTGCGAGCGCAGTCCCTGACCAAACTGCGGATTGCGGCGGGTGCCGACGGCGACTGCGTAGGCGCGCTGTGGGGCATACAGAGCGGCATTTTTGCAAAGTACGGGCTCGATGTCGACATCACGCGCCTCAACAGCGGCTCCGCCGTTGCCTCGGCGGTTGCCGGCGGATCGATGGACATCGGTAAGGCCAGCACGTTCACGATCATCATCGCGCACGCCAAGGGGTTGCCGTTCCTCATCGAAGCGCCGTGCACGCTCTACCTCGCGAGCGCGCCGGATTTCGGCCTGCTCGTGGCACGCGACTCGACGGCCCGCGACGGCCGCGACTTGACGGGCAAGATCGTCGCCGTGCCGGCGCTCGGCGACTACTCCACCATCACGACCGAAGCGTGGATCGATCGCAACGGCGGGGACTCGAAAGCCGTCAAGTTTCTCGAGATTCCGCCCTCCGCGATGGGTGATTCGGTCGCCACCGGGCGCGTCGACGCAGCCGTCATCGCGGAACCGCTGCTCAGCGAATTCGTGAAAACCGGTAAATGCCGCGTTTTCGCCCGGCCGATCGACGCGCTTGGCAAACGCATGATCGTGACCGTTTACTTTGCGAGCGCCGACTTCGCGCAGAAAAACGGCGATGCACTCGGGCGCTTTCGGAAAGCCCTCAACGAAGCTGCCGCCTACGCACTCGCGCACCGGCCGCAGATGATTCCCGTCGTCGCCAAATATACCGGTCTCGACCCCGCGACCGTGGCGCTGCAGCAGGCGCCCAATCTCGCCGGCGTGTCGAACCTGCTCGATTCGAGCATGCTCCAGCCGACGATCGACGCCGCCGTAACGTACAAGACGATCGCCAAATCGTTCATGGCCAAAGACCTGATCGACCCCAACGTTTTTTCCTAACCCGCGCCATTACTTGAGGAAACCATGACAACGGAAGCGATCAAACCCCTGGCCTACGGGATCGACTCATATCTCGAGTGGATCAAACGTGAGGGTCTGCTCGTTCACGAAGGCCTCGCGCTGAACCTCATCAAGCTCGAGACGGCCGACTGGCCGCGCTTCGGCGTCAACGGCGCCGCACTGCACTTCAGGGGCAGCGGTGACTTCTGTTCGATGTTCCTCATGGACATCGGCGCAGGCAGAGCCAGCAACCCGATCCAGCATGTCTTCGAGGCGATCTACTACGTGTTCGAAGGACGCGGCAGCACGCAACTCGAGTTCAGCGACGGCACGACCCGCAGCTTCGAGTGGGGACCGCGCAGCTTCTTTGCGATTCCGCTGAACGCGAAGTACCGGCACTTCAACGCCAGCGGCACCGAGCGCGCGCTTCTAGCCGCCACCACGACCGCTCCGTTGATGATGAAGATCTTTCACAACGAGCGCTTCATCTTCGACTTGCCGTTCGATTTCACGGACCGCATCGGCAAGGAAGCATTCTTCACGGGCCAAGGCGACTTGCACATGGTTCGGCCCGGCAACAACATGTGGGAGACGAACTTCGTCCCCGATCTGGGCGAACTCGAGCTCACGAGTTGGGACGATCGCGGCAAGGGCTCGAAGAACATCATCTTTGCGCTCGGCGACGGCATCATGCACGCGCACATGTCGGAGATCCCGCCGGCGATGTACAAGAAGGCGCATCGCCATATCGACGGCGCGCACGTGCTCACGCTCACCGGTAACGGCTACTCGCTGCTCTGGTATCCGGGCGACAAAGACTTCGAGCGCGTCGATTGGGAATACGGCGTCGTCTTTCCACCGCAGGCAAACCAGTTCCACCAGCATTTCGTGACGAGCAACAACGCGTCGCGTTACATCGCGACGGGAATCGGCGGCATGCGGTACCCGCTCACCGAGGAGCACCGCCGCATCGCCCTCGGGAAACCGGGCGAGAAGCAATCGCTGTCGCTCAGCGTCAAGGACGGTGGCGACCAGATCGAATTCACCGATCAGGACCCGCGCATCCACGAGATCTGGCGCGAAGAAATGCGCAAGAACGGAATTCCGTCCGACTGGGATCCAACCAAGGGATAGTATTTGTCATCCCGACCCTTCGACAAGCTCAGGGCGAGGGACAGCCACTTAGCGACGACGATAGAGGCGGTCCCTCGACAAGCTCGGGATGACATAGCGGGAATTCCCAGGCCGAGCTAAGCGCCTTGCCAAGGTGCGGCGCGATGATGCGGTCATGGAAAACGCCACGACCGTCATCTTTCCCGTCGGCGATTTCACTTCCGCGATCATGCGGAAGGTTACCGACTCCCTGAGCGAGGCAGCGGCGCGCGGCCGCACGATCGTCATTTCGCTGCAGTGGACCGCACGCTGGGCCTGGGGTGCGCTCTGTGAACTCGCCGAGTCCCTGCACGGCCGCTACCGCGATGCGCGGGTGTGCTTCACCGGTGTTCCGCCGGCCCGCCGCGCGCTGCTGCGCGAAGTCGGCCTCGCCGCATGGCTCGTTGACGAGCCGCTGCCCGGTTGCGCGCAACAGGTGCTGATCGCCGCCTGAACGCTACGGGTGAGCGTGACAGCTCAAATCGCCCTGATTCGGTAAAACGCCGTAAAAGGTCAGCTCGGCCACCCCGATTGCCGGCAAATACACGACCGTGTTGAGCTTGCGCCCGTTGAGGTAATCGGAGAACGCGAAGCCCTTTGCCGCAGCGCCGTGCGCGTCCCTCGTCGCCGTCATGCCATCGAAGCGCTTCTCGATCGGGGCGCCGGTGACGCCGTAATAGGTGCTGCGTTCGCCCGCTGCCGGCGGATTTGCCGGCAGCAGCAACCGCTTGGGAAAGCGCTTGGTCACACCGGGCTGGAGCAGGTAGCCGTACGCGTAGATGTTGCCCCGATCGTCGGCGCCGCGATACGCTTGCGTTTTGGTAATCGACGGCCCGATCGCAACGGCGGTCGTGACCAGCATGGCGTTCGGCGCGATGTGCGAGTCGCCCGGAGCGACATCGACGGTGACGTAACCCTGCGTGTTACAGTGCAGCAGTTGGTGAAATCCGGGACTCATCGGGGTCATCAGTCCGCCGGCGGCGGCCGCCGGAGCGGAGGCGAGCAACGCCAGGGCCAGGGTGAGGGCAATCCGGGTGTTCATCAGTAGCGTGACGCTTTCGTTTCTTGAGCGGTGATGAACTCGAGCAGCGCGGGTTTACCGGCGCGCGTTTGTTCGATACCGCGTTTGATCGCCGGAACGATCTCCTCAGGTGCGGTGATCCGTTCACCGTAGGCGCCGAAGGCCCGCGCCATGGCCGCATAATCGCCGGAAATATCGGTCGAGCGGTACTTCTTGGTCGCTTCCGGCATCACGTTGAGTTCGATCGCCATCGCCGAGTTGTTGAGCAGGATCGAAAGGATCGGAATGCGCTCGCGCACGGCCGTTTCGAAATCCATGCCGGTGAAGCCGATCGCCGCGTCGCCCCAGACGTTGATGCAGAGCTTATCGGGCCGCGCCAGTTTCGCGCCCATTGCCAACCCCAGGCCGTAGCCGAGTTGCGTCGTCTTCCCCCAGCCGATGTAACTGTGCGGCGCGGTCGACTTCCAGAACGGCGTGAGCTGATCGCGCGGGCTGCCGGCATCGTGCGTGATGATCGTTTCGGCTTTGTCGACCGTATGCTGCAGATCCCACAGGACGCGATAGGGACTGAGCGGGGTTTCGGTCGAGGTGAGCTTCGGCATCCATTCGGCCAGCCACGCCGCTTCGACCGACGCGATTTCGACGTGCGCCGCCGTCGGATCGCTGGCGGTGCCCTCGAGCAGCTCGCGACACGCTTCGATCAGCGCGCGCAGGGTGAGCTGCGCGTCGCCGGCGAGGCCGACCAGCGACCGCACCGATTTGTTCAAGTCGTTGGGGTCGCTCGTCGCATGAACGAACGTCTTCCCGCGCGGCATCTTGATCGCAAACGCAGACTCCGAGAAGCTGCAGCCCGCCCCGAAGATCACGTCGGCATTATCGAGGAAGTGACGCACCGTCTTCGGCATCGCCGCGCCGCCCGCGCCCAGCGCCAGCGGATGCGTTTCGTCGAACGCGCTCTTGCCCTCGAGGCTCGTACACACCGGAGCACCGAGCAGTTCGGCCAGCTCTCGCAACTCCTCATACGCTCCGGCCCAGTGGATGCCGGCACCGGCGTAGATCGTCAAGCGCTTCGCGTCCACGAGCACGCGGGCCGCGCGTTTCACATCGTCGGGATCGGGCCCGCTGCGCGTCGTGTAAACGGGCACGTAGTCGATCGGTTCGGGAACCTCGGCGGCGTAGAGGTCGTTCGGGATCTCGACCACGACGGGCCGGTGACGGCCGTTGCGCAGCATCGAGAACGCGCGCCGCATGATGTTCGGCACTTCCGCACCGGACGTGATCGGCTCCGCGTGCTTCGACACCGGCGCAAGCACCTTGGTGGAGTTGAAATTATCCGGTACGTGCGCGATGCGCGTCGCGTAGCCACCCGGTAAGATGAGCAGCGGAATCGATTCCGAGTACGCCTGCGCCACGGAACCGAACGCGTTCTCGATCCCCGGTCCATGCTGGCACGCGAACACGCCGATCTGCTTGCCGTGCGAGAGCCGCGCGACGGCGTCGGCCATGTGCACCGCGATGCGTTCCTGACGCACGATGATGGGCCGGATGTCGGCTTCGGCTGCGGCCTCGATCACCGCGTTGCGCGGATACGCGAACACCATCTCGACGCCTTCGCGCTTGAGGATCTCGGCGATGGCGGCGGCCGCCTTCATGACGGGTCTGCAAACAGGAATTCGAGATCGTCTTTGGTGAGCGACTTCGCGATCGCGCTGTCGGCCTTGATGACCGAACGCGACAGCGCGCTCTTGCGCTCGGCGAGCGCGCGAATCTTCTCCTCAACCGAACCGGCGGTGACCATCCGGTACGCCGTGACCGGGCGCGTTTGGCCAATGCGATGCGTGCGGTCGATGGCCTGGCGTTCGACGGCCGGGTTCCACCACGGATCGTAGAGGACCACGTAGTCGGCCGCAGTCAGCGTCAGCCCGACGCCGCCGGCTTTGAGCGAACATAAGAACACCGGCGGACCATCGGCCGACATGAAGCGCTCGACTTCCGCCTGCCGGTCGCGATCTTTGGTGGAACCATCCAGGTACCCCAACACCACGTCGCGCTTTTGGAGGGCGGTACGCATGATCTTCAACATCGAGGCGAACGCGGAGAACACCAGCACCTTGTGTCCGCCGGAGAGCACCTCTTCGACGGTCTCGAGGAAGGCATCGAACTTGCCGCTCGCCTCGGGCTCGTCGATGTACTCCGGCAGAATCAGGCCCGGGTGCGCGCAGACTTGACGCAAACGAGTCAGCGCTGCCAGCACGTGAACGGTCGCGCCTTCCATCCCGTTTTCGCCGCCGATGTTCGCGATGACGTCGCGCCGCGCAGCTTCGGCAATGCCGCGATACAACCGACGCTGTAGAGGCGAGAGATCGCACTCGATGATCTGCTCGGTGCGTTCCGGCAGCTCGCGCGCCACATCTTCTTTGGTCCGGCGCAACACGAACGGCTCGAGCCGCGAACGCAACTGGTGGGCCGCCGTTTCGTCGCCTTCGGCGATCGGGTTCTCGAAGCGCCGCCGGAACGAAGCTTCCGAACCCAGCAGCCCCGGCTCGACGAACGCGAAGATCGACCATAGATCGCGCAGTGAGTTCTCCACCGGCGTACCGGTGAGCGCCAACCGGTGATCGGCCCGCAGATTGCGAACGACCTTGGCGATTTGCGAACTCGGGTTCTTTGCGTTCTGTGCTTCGTCGAGAATCAGCGTGCGGAAGTTGAAGCGCTCGAGCTGTTCGGCATCGAGGCGCGCCAATGCATACGACGTGATGATCACGTCGTAGTTCTCGAGCTCGGCATACCGCTGCGCGCGATCGGCACCTGATTGCAAACGCAAAGTGCTCAGCGTGGGAGCAAAGCGGGCGATTTCGTTTTCCCACGTGTGCGTCACCGACGTCGGCGCGATGACGAGGCACGGCGCCGGACCCTCCATGTCCTTGCGATGGAGCAAGTACGTGATCATCTCCAGCGTCTTGCCTAAGCCCATTTCGTCGGCCAAAATGCCGCCGAAACGGAACGACGCGAGATACTGCAAGAAGTCGAGGCCGCGGCGCTGATAGCCGCGCAGCGTGTTCGCTAGCGACGCCGGGGGCTCGATCTCTTCGATGCCGCCGAAATTGCGCAGACGGGCGCGCAAGATTTCGACTTCTTCGGGGAGCGCGACGTCGCCGAAAGCTTCGTGAATTTCGTCGTGCAGGGCGACCAGTGCCGCCATCCCGGTGCGCCGGCGGTCGTTTAGCTCCGAGAGCAACGTGCGGCGCATGCGCAGCGCCTCGACGTCGAAGAGCTTCCCGCGCACTTCCGCGTAGCGCCCGCTGGATTGCAGCAAGGCCGCGAGCTCCTTCGGGGTGAGGGCGGAGCCGTCGCCGACGAACACGTCGACGTTGAGTTCGAACCAGTCGCGCTCGCCGTCCACATCGGTCGGTCGCGCCGAGATCGAGACGTTCATCGCCGACTCGCCCGACGCCACGGCGCTCAGCGAATCGTCGAGAATGATGTCGACGTCGTCCCAATCGCCGACAACCTCGCGCACGAACGTGGCCGCGCGCTCGACGTCGTGCAACGCGAACGCGTCGCCGCCGCGCGGCACGAATCCGGCTTCGAGGAAACGGTGAGCAAACGCGCGCGCCGTCGCCGGCGCGAACCGCACGAAACGCCCCTGATTCGCCGCGACCGCGCCGTGCACGGAGAACGTTGCGTTCGCTTCGCTCTTGCGATCGATGAACTGCAATCGCGCGATCAGCGCGCCGTCGCTCCAGCGCAACCGCGCGAGGGCCGCCGGAGCTTCAGCATCAACGACGCCGAGTTCGCGCCGGTCGGCCGCGGAAAGAAAGGGCGCAACCCGGGCGATCGTGCCGATCGAGGGATGCTTTCCGTTGCTGCTCGCGCCGTTGGACGGCGCCTGCGCGGCCGCCGCCGACACGACCTTGCGCGCATCGAAGCTGTCGTCGAGCAGATAGGCGGTACGGTTCACGACGAGCCACGACGGCGGACCATCGACGATCAGCGCACCGCGCGGGGTGAAGCGCTCGCCGTTGCCGCGTTCGAGCGAGGGAACGAAACGGTCGCCTTCACGAACCGCCCGGAGCTGCAGTCCGCGCACGTCGATGTCGAAGGGCCCGAGTTCGACCGGGTGCCGGTTCGCGCCGGGTTCGTCGTCGAAGCGGGTGCGCGGATGGCGCGCGAGCCGGAAAAGCGCGCGGGCGAGCGCTCGCTGCGAGACGCGCGTGCCGAAGGCTTCCTGCACCGCTTCGTCGCGAATCAGTTCCCGGTCGGCATTGTCCCAATCGTCGGGCGGCGTCGATTCCATCATCGCCAAGATCGACTCGGCATCGCGGATCACGCCACGCAGCCGCGGCGTATCGAGGTAGAGCGCGCCGGAGAGCGATTTGCCGTCGGCTGCCGAGATGACCGGCCACACGCTGCGGGCGCGTGCGCGCGGCGCCTCGAGGTCGATCACCGGCAGCCAGGTCAGGTCGATCTCGGCATCGGCCGGGTCGGTCGGCACCGGCGCCTCGTCGGCCCGGCGAACGGTTTCGAGCGTGGCCACGACGTGTTCGCACACGCCGGTGGATCCGCACGTGCAGACGCTGCGGAGAGCCTGCGGCCCCGTGCCGCTGGCCCATTCGACGCCGCACGACACCCCGCCGCGATCGGCGACGGTGGCCTCGATCTTGAGGCCCTCAACCGAACGTAAGGTTACGCGGCCCGCATCTGCGAGCTCGAGAGCGGCACGGGTCAGGTCGCGTGCAAACCAATTTCCGATCGACGCCGGCAAGCGCGATCGCCATAGGGCAAAGGGAGTCAACCGTGGGGTATTCGCCGCTAGCACAAGAGATTACTAGCTAGCCCGCTGTCATCCCGAGCTCGTCGAGGGACAGCCACAGTGTTGGCGCTTGGTGGCTGTCCCTCTCCTGAGCTTGTCGAAGGATCGGGATGACGAGGTTATTTATGCTGGTTGAATCTCGGGGAGCGGCTGGGCGGGGGGTTCGACGAACGGGATCTTCTGGAAGCGGAGCTTGTCCGGATTGTCCGGATTCACTTCCGCCAAGATGCGGTCGCCGCTGCCGAAGGTGCCCTTGAGCATTTCCTCGGCGAGCTCGTCCTCGACTTCACGCTGGATCGCACGACGCAGCGGGCGCGCTCCGAACTGCGGATCCCAACCCTTTTTCGCAAGCAGTTGCTTCGCGTCTTCCGTGACTTCGAGGTGCATTTCTTGCGCCTTGACTTCGCGGATGACTTTCTCTAGTTCGAGCCCGACGATCTCTTCGATCTGGGGACGCGTGAGCTGGTGGAAGACGACGACTTCGTCGACGCGATTGAGGAACTCGGGACGGAACGTGTGTTTGACCTCGTCCAACACCTTGTTCTTCATCTTCTCATACGTCTGCTCGTCGGTTTGACCCGATTCTTTTTGCGGGCGGAAACCGATGTCGCTCGTCGTTTGCATCCCGGTCGCGCCGACGTTGGACGTCATGATGATCAAGACGTTTTTGAAGTCGACGACCCGGCCTTGCGAGTCGGTCAGGCGGCCGTCTTCGAGCACTTGCAGCAGCAAGTTGAACACGTCCGGATGGGCCTTCTCGATTTCGTCGAGCAGCACGACCGCGTACGGACGGCGCCGCACGGCTTCGGTCAATTGGCCGCCCTCTTCATAGCCGACGTACCCCGGAGGTGCACCGACCAGTCGTGAGACCGCGTACTTCTCCATGTACTCCGACATGTCGATGCGGACCATCGACTCGGCGTCATCGAAGAGATACTCCGCCAGCGAACGCGCGACTTCGGTCTTCCCGACGCCGGTCGGTCCGAGGAAGATGAACGAGCCGATCGGGCGCTTCGGATTCTTCAAGCCGGCGCGCGAACGACGGATCGCCCGCGTCACGACGTTGACCGCAGCATCCTGTCCGACGATGCGTTTGTGGAGCTGTTCGGCCATGCCGAGCAGCTTCGTCGTCTCGGTTTGCTCGAGGCGCTGCACCGGGATCTTCGTCCAGGAACTGACGATATGGGCGACGTCGGCCTCGGTTACCTTGATAACCTTCTCGGCGTCCGCTTTCTTCTTCTCGCCCCACTCTTGTTCGAGACGCTGCTTCTCGAGCCGGAGTTTTTCCTCACGGTCGCGGATCTGCGCGGCCTTCTCGAACTCTTGCGACTTGACGACGGAGTCTTTCTCTTGTTTGACCTTGCGGATCTCGTTGTCGACGTCGCGAATCGATTGCGGCGGCAACGTCGCTTGCAAGCGCACGCGCGACGCCGCTTCGTCGATGAGATCGACCGCCTTGTCGGGCAAGAAGCGGTCGCTGATGTAACGATCGCCGAGCTTCGCCGCGGCAACCAGCGCTTCGTCGGTGATGACGACTTTGTGATGCGCTTCATAGCGTTCGCGCAGGCCCTTGAGAATCTCGACGGTCTCGTCGACCGACGGCTCGCCGACCATCACGGGCTGGAAGCGGCGTTCGAGCGCCGAGTCCTTTTCGATGTACTTGCGGAACTCGTTGAGCGTCGTCGCGCCGATGCACTGCAGCTCGCCGCGCGCGAGCGCCGGCTTGATGATGTTCGACGCGTCGATCGCGCCCTCGGCGGCGCCGGCACCGACCAGCGTGTGCAGCTCGTCGATGAACAGGATGATCTCGCCGGCAGCGCCGCGGATCTCGTCCATGACGCGCTTCATGCGCTCTTCGAACTCACCGCGGTACTTGGTGCCCGCGACGAGCCCGGCCAGGTCGAGCGTGATCACGCGCTTGTCGCGCAACGGCTCCGGGACCTCGGCCTTGATGACGCGCTGGGCCAGGCCTTCGGCGATCGCCGTCTTGCCGACGCCGGGTTCGCCGATCAGGGCCGGGTTGTTCTTGGTGCGGCGCGAGAGGATCTGGATGACGCGCTCGATCTCCGAGGCCCGCCCGATCACCGGGTCGAGCTTGTTCTCGCGGGCCAGGACGGTCAGGTCGCGGCCGTAGGCATCGAGGGTCGGGGTCTTGGACTTGCCCTTGGGCGCGGGCGGCTGGCCCTCGGCACCCAGCAGGGAGGTCGTCTGAACGCGGACCTTGGCCGGGTCAACCCCGAGGTTCGTCAGCACACGGGCCGCCACGCCCTCACCCTCGCGGATGAGGCCGAGCAGCAGGTGTTCGGTCCCGATGTAGTTGTGGTTCAGCTGGCGGGCTTCTTCGAAGGCCAACTCAATCACACGCTTGGCGCGTGGGGTGAAGACCATCTCTTGCTGGACGGTCTGTCCGCCGCGCCCGACGATCGCTTCGACCTCCTGGCGCACCTTCGAGAGATTCACACCGAGCGTCTCCAGCACTTTGGCCGCGAGACTCTCGCCCTCGGAGATGATCCCCAAGAGAATGTGCTCTGTCCCGATATAATTATTACCGAGACGCTGCGCCTCTTCTTGCGCCAAAACAATGCTCCGGCGCGCGCGTTCGGTAAACGGTTCCCACATAGACATAACGGTTCTGAACTCCCCGAGCGATCATCTCGCTCCCTGCATACCCAACACTCCCGAATCGCTCCGTAGGTGAGGGTTTCTCCTTTAACGATTTTCGGGTTGCGGTGGTTGCAGACGTTTAGCCCTTTGGCGGACGGTCAGCCCCGTCCGCTGTACGCCTAGGGGACGTTCCGGGGATGACTGTCCGCCCTCCTGTGGAAACGTGCTGCTTTCGTCGCACGCCCTCCGACGCGGAGAAATCCTTGCTGGCGGCTATCAGCTCGACGCAGTTCCTCGACCAGTTGGTCAACGGCATCACGTTGGGGATGCTGTATATTTTGGTCGCGCTGGGGTTGAACATCATTCTCGGCCTCATGGGCGTCATCAACTTCTCCCACGGTTCGTTCTTCATGCTCGGCGCGTACTTCATGTACACGTTCGTCCCGCTGGTCGGATTTTGGCCCGCGATCGTGGTCGCGGCGGTGCTCGTCGGGTTGCTCGGCATGCTGTTCGAAGCGGCGCTCGTGCGTCCGCTCTACCGCCGCTTGCCCGAATATACGCTGCTGCTAACGTTCGGAACCGCACTGATCTTCGCCCAAATCACGCGCGCGCGCTGGGGCGACGATGCCGTGCGCGTCGAGCTGCCGTCGTATTTCGCGAACTCGGTGACGATCGGAAGCTACGAGCTGCCGTTTTACCGCGACGTCTTCTTGGTACTCGTGACGGTCGCCATCCTGGCCGCCGTATGGCTTCTGATCAACAAGACGAACATCGGGATGATCATCCGCGCCGGCACGCGCGACGCCGAGATGGTGAAGATCTTGGGGATCAACATGCCCGTGATGTTCACCCTGGTCTTCGGGATCGGTTCCTTGATGGCCGGGCTCGCCGGCGCGCTCGCGGCGCCGCTGTATGCGGTCGGCCCCAACCTCGCCTCACAGTGGATCGTCTTGACGTTCGTGATCGTGATCGTCGGCGGGATCGGCTCGTTCTGGGGCGCGATCGTGGGCGGCCTCCTGATCGGCATCCTCTCGAGCTTCATGTCCCTGTTGTGGCCGCCCGCGGTCGACGTGACCGGCTACGTCCTGATGGGCATCATCCTCTTAGTGCGCCCGCGCGGCCTGTTCGGCGTGGAGGGCTTATTTGAATGAAAGGCGCTCCGCCCCAGTCCGAGCTCGCAACAACACAGTTGGAAAGGCAGCATAACTCGGTGCTCGCTCCGGCACCGGTATCGTGATGCGGCGGATACTGACCCATCCGCTGTTGTGGACCGCGGTCGTCTTCGTCATCTTGCCGCAGGTTGCGGGCGCGAACCCGTTCACGGGGCAGAGCGGCTTCGTCGATATCGCGACCACCATGCTGATCTTCGGGCTCTTGGCCGGCGGCTTCAACCTGCTCCTCGGTCACGTCGGCGAACTCTCGTTCGGGCACGCGATGTTCTTCGCGATCGGCGCCTACACGACGGCGCTCTACGTCAAGGGCTTCTCGATCAACGTGTTCGGGCTGAGTTGGAACCACGACGGCGCCACGAACATGTGGATCGCGTTGCTGCTCTCACTAATCTTCGTGCTCGCGTGGTCGGTGCTCTTGGGCCGCCTGATCGTTCCGCGCTCGAGCGGTGTCTACTACTCGATGATCACGCTCGCGTTCGCGCAAGTCATCTACTTCATCGCCTTCACCTGGAGCGATCTCACCCACGGCGAAGACGGCTTGCAGGGCATTCCGCGACCCGTCTTGCCGGGGCTGCCGCCGGGGTATCTCGGCGATTCGTTCCATTTCTACGCGTTCGCGGCGCTCGTCGTCTTTCTGTGTCTGGTGCTGCTCTACTGGATAACCGTCTCACCGTTCGGCACGGTGCTGCACGCGATTCGCGAAAACAAAGTGCGCGCACGGTTCCTCGGGTACGACGTGAACAAGTACCGGGTCAATGCGTTCGTGCTCTCGGCGCTCTTCCCGGCCGTCGCCGGCTGGCTGTGGACCTACTACCAGCAATCGATCAACCCGGACGCCAGTTCGGTCAGCTATTCCGGTAATCTCGTGATGATGTCGCTGCTCGGCGGCGTGCAATCATTCTTCGGCCCGATTCTCGGTTCGATCGTGTATTGGGAGCTGCAGAACAACATTTCGCAAGTCACCAAGTACTGGGAAGCCTGGATCGGCGTGGTCTTCGTGGTGTTCGTGCTGGCCAGCCCGCGCGGGATCATGGGCCTGCTCGAAGACGCGCGCCAGTACGGCGTGCGCGGCCTCTTCTCGCGCCGCACGCGCGCCGAGATCGAAGCGAGCAAACAGCTGCCGGCGGTCGACGACGTCGGTGCGGGCGAGATCGTGCCATGACCTACGTCTTCAAGACCGAGGGGCTCACCAAACGTTTCTCCGGCTTCACGGCGGTGAACGACGTCTCGATCGAGATCCCCGAAGGCGGCGTGCGCACGATCATCGGTCCGAACGGCGCCGGGAAGACGACGTTCTTCAACTTGCTCAGCGGCGCGCTGCCCCCGAGTGAGGGCCGCATCTTCTTTCGCGATCGGGATGTCACCACGCTCGAGCCCTATCAGCGCGCGCGCCTGGGCATCGCGCGCTCGTTTCAAATCACGAACATCTTCGGCCGTTTGAGCGTCGCCGAAAACGTTCGGCTCGCGGTCCAAGCCGTGAGCGACGGCAAAGCGAACTTCTTTCTGCCGCTCAAGAACGCGCGCGCCGTCGGTGCGGCGACCGATCGGGTCCTCAACGACATCGGCCTGTGGGCCGCCCGCAACACACGCGCCGAAAACCTCTCGCACGGCGATCAGCGCCGGCTCGAGATCGGCCTCGTCCTGGCGAGCGATCCGCCCGTTCTGCTGCTCGATGAGCCGCTGGCCGGTATGTCACCGACCGAAACCCACGAAACCGTTGCGCTGATCCAGCGCATTTCGCCCGATCGCACGATCATGCTCGTCGAACACGACATCGACGTGGTGATGGCGATCTCGACGACCATCACGGTCTTCCAAACGGGCGCGGTGCTGGCGAGCGGGACGCCGGAAGAGATCCGCGCCGACGAGCGCGTCCAGCGCGCCTATCTGGGGGAACTCGCCTGACATGCTGCTCGTGCTCGACCGCATCAACGCCTACTACGATAAGAGCCACGTGCTGCAGGACGTGAGCCTCGAGGTCGAGCGCGGCGAGGTCGTCGCGCTGCTCGGTCGCAACGGCAGCGGCCGCTCGACCACGCTCAAGACGATCATGGGGCTGGTCCACGCGCGCAGCGGCAGCATTCGCTTCCACGATAAAAACATCACCAACAAGACGCCGTTCGCGCTCGCGCAAGCGGGCATCGCATACGTGCCCGAAGACCGTCGCATCTTCCCGAACCTCACGGTCGGCGAGAACTTGCGGCTCGCCTCGCTCGCCGGACGCAAAGGCCCTTGGACCGAGTCGCGCATCTACGAGTACTTCGAAGTTCTCCGCGAGCGCAAAGACAAGCCCGCCAAGCTCTCGGGCGGCGAACAGCAGATGCTGGCGATCGCCCGTGCCCTGATCGCAAACCCCGAGATCATCCTGCTCGACGAGCCCATGGAAGGGCTTGCTCCGCTGATCGCCCGCAACGTCGAGGAGGTCGTGCGCCGCATCAAGAGCGAGGGGAATACGATCTTGCTGGTCGAGCAGAACGCCTCGGTCGCCCTGGCGCTCGCCGACCGCGGCTACGTGCTCTCGATCGGCCGCGTCGTGAGCCAGGGCCCCACCGACGCCCTCAAGGCCGACACCGAGATGATGCAGCGCTATTTAGCCGTACAATGAGTGGATTCGCTTCAAGCGAATCCATCGCGTTCGGTCCCTCACGATAACCGCCGCGGAGTGGTTCTCAGGGACCGAGCCGCCGCCGCTCCGCGGCGTAACTCTCTTGCAGTAGGGACGGTTGGGTGAGATATGGTTACACAAGAGGTCGTCCGTGAAGCGCTGGCCGAGGTTCAGGACCCCGAGCTCCACATGGGCATTCTCGAGCTGGGCTTGGTCTACGACGTCCTGGTCGAAGGCGACGAGGGCAAGGACGTGACGGTCGTGATGACGCTGACCTCGCCGATGTGCCCGGTCGGCCCGATGTTCACCCAGGCCGTGCAATCCAAAGTCGAGGCGCTCGACGGCGTCGACCGCTGCAAGGTCGACCTCACGTTCTCCCCGCCGTGGGACCCCAAAACCATGGCCTCCGACGACGTAAAAAACCAACTCGGCATATGGTGAGTTCGCGTTCCGCGAACTCTTCGCGTTTGGGCTTCGCCCAAGCCGCCCTCGATTATGAGAATTTGGGCATGACTTTTTTGGCGAAGAGCTTCATCGAGCGCTTCGCGTCGGCGTAGCCGATCGTGTTGAAGTTGACTTGGAGTGAGGCGATCTCGAAGTCGCCGACCTCGCGGCAGTAGTCGGCAATCTGCCGGCGGATTTGCTTGGGCGTTCCGACCCACGCGGTGCCGCTCGCGACGTTGCTCTCGAAGGTGTCCGTTTTGAGCTTCTCGATCATCGCGCCGTAGCCGGCGTAGTCTTTCGAGCTGGTGCCGGTGGTCCAATCGCTGGCCGCTTCGACGATCGCCGCTAAGTAGCGGTTCAGCGGATCGTGTGCGATGCGCACGGCCTCCGCGCCGTCTTCGTGGCAGAACATATGGAAGGCGATCATCACGCGCCCGTTGCCGGGATGCCCCGCCGCCCGCCAGGAGTCGCGATACACGCCGATGAGACGGCGCATCTCCGCGTGCAGAATCGGAATTCCCATCACGGCGTGACCGAGCCGGCCCGCGTTGGCGAATGACGATTCGGTCGCCAGCGCGGCCACCCAGAACGGCGGACGCGGTTTCTGCGTCGGCCGCGGCAACGACGTCGTCGTACCGAAGGCGTGAAACTTGCCGTTGACCGCGACGTTCTCTTCTTCCAGCAACCGGCGCACCGTTTCGAGTCCTTCATCGAAACGTTCGCGGCTTTCATCCAGGCTGATTCCGAAGCGCGCGAACTCATGCGGCAGGAACGCGCGCGCAAAACCGACTTCGAGGCGCCCGTGCGAGATCGCATCGAGCATGCCGATCTCGCCGGCGAGCTTGAGCGGATGGTTGAACACCGGCAGCACGGCACCCGTGATCAAACGCATCGTTTTGGTTCGCTCCGCCGCCGCGCTCAAGAACAGCAGCGGATTGGGCGAGAAACCGCCGTAGGGGGTGAAGTAGTGCTCGACCATGCGCACGTGCGTGTAGCCGAGCTCCTCGCCGAGCTCGCACAGGTTGAGCGCGTCGTCAAAATACGCTTCCGCCGTAATCTCGTTCCCGACCGACGGAAAGAACTGCAGCCCGAATTCCATGGCGCACGGCGTTTGCGCCCCCTGCGTCCGGCCCTCCTTACGCGGGGGATGAAGGCGCTCGCCGGGCGCGAAGCGCGCTCGGGATGACGACCAGGATCGGTTTCATCCTCGCGGTGCCGGCGGCGATCGCCCTAATCGGCGCGGGAACCCCTTCGGTCGAGCAGGTCGGGCGTACGCGGGCGGCGATCGTGCTGCCGGATGCGCCGCCGATCGGCAGCATCATCCTCATCCCGCGCGGCTCGACGCTGCAAAAGATCGACGCCGCCGGCACGCCGAGTTCGGGCGGCAACTTCGTGATGCGCATCCGCCCATCGCTGCCGGCGGCGGGCTTCGCCATCGCCTACCTGGAGGACCCCACCGACTTGCGTCCGATCATCGTGCGCATGCGCGAACGCCGCGAATCTCGGCGCCGACGGTCCCGTCGTCGACTGGATGCACGCCCACGAACCTAGGCCCCTTTTCTTTGCCTCCACTCGCGTTCCCGCCGCTCGAGATACGTCGCCAACCGGTCGCCCAGATCTTGCAGGCTCGCGCGCGCTATCCGTTTGCCGATTACGCTGTCGAAGCACCGTCCGAGCACGCCGAGCGGAGCGTCGTAATGCCCTTCGATGAGAATGCGCGTTCGCGGTGCCTCGATTCGAAAAAAGACCGTGCCGCGAAAATTCGGCAACAGGCGGCTTCCGCTTTTCCATTGCAGGCGGATCTCTTCATGCCGCCGGCCCGGCTCGGTAACGTCGGTGTGGAGGCCGAAACTCACCCGCACGCGGTGCGCAAGCGCCGGGAGCGAAGGAAACCAGGGCACGTGCACGAGCAACTCCGCTCCGCTGGCTTCCGCGTTTCGCAGGTAGTCCTGCGCATATTCGGCCGCGATCGAGAACGGGCAGTCGGCGAGGGTTGAAACGGTGATGGTCACGCTTTAAGCCTACTCGCACGCAAGAATATCCTATGAAGCATTCTTAGAGACTAGGGTAACTCGGCGAGTTTGTAGCCCGACCCGTACACCGTCAGCACGTAGCGCGGGCGCTGCGGATCGACCTCGATCTTCGCGCGCAAATTCGCGATATGGCGGTCGAGCGTCCGGTCGAAAACCTCTCCGCCGTCGCTCGAGATCAGCTCGATCAAATGGTCGCGGGTGAAGACCTGGCCGGGGTGATCTGCGAAGATGCACAGCAAACGGTATTCCGTCGGCGTCAACTTGATGGGCGTGCCGTCGCGTGTCACCTCGTGCGCGGTAAGGTCGATCGTAATTTCGCCGATGCGCCGCATATCGTGAGGTGTGCGCCGCGGCGCGCTACCGGCCTCCGGAGCCGAAGCAACGCGCCGCAAAACCGTCTTCACCCGCGCGACGACTTCACGCGGGCTGTAGGGTTTGCTGACGTAATCATCGGCCCCGAGCTCGAGCCCGACGACGCGGTCGACTTCAGCCCCGCGGGCCGTGAGCATGATGACCGGCACGTCGAGCTGGGCGCGGATCTCCCGGAATGCCTCGAGCCCGGAGAGCACCGGCAGGTTCAGGTCGAGGAGCACCAAGTCGGGCCGCTCGGCCAGCGCAAGGTCCACTGCTGCACGCCCGTCCGTTGCCCGTAGTACGACGAACCCCTCGTCACGAAGGTAGGCATCGAGCACCTCGAGGAGCGCTGCCTCGTCGTCGACCACCAAGATCGTTGTCTTCCGTTCCTCCACCTGATAGGGGTTCTTGGCAGCGTTCATACTAGCCTCGTGGACCTTCACAGGACATTCACAAGTTTGGCTGCGGCGCCGTGCTAGCATCGGCCGATGGAGCCTTCGCGCGACGAGCCGCTTCCGGCGACGCTGTCTTTCGTTTTTACACTCGGCGGGCTCATCCTCATCGGGTGGTTTGCAATGTACTTTCTGCTCCGGGCGAGGTGGTAACGATGCACGTTCATCGCTCCGAGCGCCTGTGGATCTTCTTCGGCGTCGCCATGCTGGCCGTGTTTCTGGGCATGATCACGACGGCCGCGGTCGTCGACGGCCTCGTTCCGCCGAGCCGCGTCCAAACGATCGATCCGACCAAAGTTTCGCAGACCCCGCCGTTCGACCACCCCGGGCTGCATAAAATCGCCGACAACGTGTACGAAGCCTATTACGTCGCACACATCTTCTCGTTCACACCGGCGTCGATCGAAATACCGGCCGGTGCGCGCGTCACGTTCTACGTGACGAGTGCCGACGTCGAACACGGTTTCAGCATTCCCGAAACCGGCGTCAACACCATGGTAACCCCGGGCTGGGTCAGCAGCGTATCACACACGTTTACGACACCCGGAACGTTTCTTTTGATCTGCAACGAGTATTGCGGATCCGGCCATCAGCTGATGGCGGCGAAGGTTGTGGTAAAGTGACGGCAGCGTCCGCTTCCCCCCGGACCGACGAGCCGTTCGCGCTTTCGCGCGCCGGCGGCAACCTGCTCGCCCTCACCCACATCTATACGTCCACGCTCGTGCTCGGCATCGGAGCCCTGTTCGGCCTCCTGCAAGGTTTCTCGCGCGCCTCGCTCATCACGATGCCCCCGGAGTTCGACTACTACCGGATGCTGACCGCGCACGGCGTCTTGATGGCGCTCGTGTTCACGACGTTCTTCATCACCGGGCTGTTCACGTATGCGGTCTACGAAACGATCCCGCGCGTGCGCTCGCTCGCCTTGGGCTGGACCGGCTACTGTGTGATGCTCGTCGGCACCGTGCTGACGACGGTCGTGATCCTGCAGGGCGATGCCAGCGTACTCTACACGTTCTACGCACCGCTGAAGGCGAGCCCGCTCTTCTACCTCGGCGCGACGCTGCTCGTGCTCGGCACGTGGTGCGTGGCGTTCGACCTCATCTTCAACGTCATTTGGTTCAAACGCGCGAATCCGGCCAAGCGCATTCCGCTGCCGGCGTTCCTCGCAGTCACCACCATGATCATGTGGATCATCGCGACGCTGGGCGTCGTGGCCGAAATGCTGCTCCTGCTCCCGTGGTCGCTCGGCTGGACGCCTGGAATCGACGTCGAGCTCACCCGCATGCTCTTCTGGTACTTCGGCCATCCGCTGGTGTACTTTTGGATCATGGGCGCCTACACGATCTGGTACACGCTCGTTCCCACGACGTTCAAAGGCAAGATCTTCAGCGATGCGCTGACGCGCGTGGCCTTCGTCATGCTGCTGCTCCTCTCGACCCCGGTCGGGCTGCATCACCAATACCTCGATCCGGGCGTGTCGGCGGGCTGGAAGTGGATGCACACCGTGCTGACCTACGGCGTCGTGATTCCATCGTTCATGACGGCCTTCGCGATCTTCGCGTGCTTCGAGATCGCCGCCAAACGCGCGGGCAAGCGCGGCTTCCTCGCGACCGTGCGCTGGCTGCCCTGGAAAAATCCGGTGTTCGCCGGCCCGGCATGCGGCATGCTGCTGTTCATTCCGGGCGGCTTCGGCGGCATCGTGAACAACTCGTATTCGATGGACGTCCTCGTGCACAACACCATGTGGATCGTCGGACACTTTCACATCACGGTCGGCGGACCGGTCGCCCTGACGTTCATCGGCGCCTCGTATGGTTTGATCCCCGCATTGTCGGGTCGCAAACTCTTCGCGCCAAAACTCGCGCTCATCCAAGTCTATACGTTCTTCGTCGGCATGACGATCATGGCCACGGCGATGCACTGGGCCGGGCTGCTCGGTTCGCCGCGCCGCACCTCCGACGTGAGCTATATGGGAGCGCAAGGCGCGGCAACGTGGCATCCGGAGATGCTCTGGGCCGCGTTCGGCGGCACGCTCGTCGCGCTCTCGATCCTGATGTTCATCATCGTCGCCACCGGCACGTACGTCGCGAACGAGCGCCCGGAAGTCCCGCCGACCTTCGAGTTCGCTCCGACGGACGAGGACGCGATGGAAACCCCGGCGGTCCTCGATCGCCTCGGGCGCTGGGCGGTCATCGCGCTCGTCCTCGCCATCCTGGCCTACGCCGGCCCCGTGTCCGGTGAAATCCACGCCCACGCGTATCTGGTGCCGGGCATGCGAACGTGGTAAACGCACTGGCGCTCGCGACCGCTCTGGCGGTCGCGACGTTCGTGCCCACGTTACAAACCGGCGATACGATTCCCGCGATCCCGCTCGTCGATCAAAGCGGCCGCGCCTTCTCGATGGAACAGCTCCATGGGAACGCGGTCGTGCTGAGCTTCATCTACACGCGCTGCCCCGATCCGAACATGTGCCCGCTCGTTTCGAGCAAGTTCGCGCGGCTGCAGGCGCAGATCGGTACCAACCCGATCCGACTCGTCGAGATCACGCTCGATCCGCGGTTCGATACGCCGCGCGTGCTGCGCACGTACGGTCAGGCCTTCGGTGCGAATCCGAACCGGTGGACGTTAGCGACCGGCGCGCCGTCCTCGATCGATGATTTGGCGACCCGGCTCGGCATCGCAACCCAGTGGACGACTCCGGCGACCTTGATCCATACGGAAGCGGTGATCGTGGTCGATCGGGACGGCCGCATTGCGGAAACGATCGGCGGCAATGCCTGGACGACGGATCAGGTCATCGCGCTCGCACGCGAAGCCGCGGGTAGCGAATCCTCGCCGTTGGCGCGCATCGGCCTGTGGCTGACCGCGGCGGTCGAAGCCTGCGGCGGGGGCCAGGGCACGATCAATTCATTGGAAGGTCTCGCGCTGCTGTTGCTCATCATCGGCGCAATCGGCGCCGTGTTGTTCCGCGCCCTGCGCCGGGCCGGCTGAGCACGCACGAGGTCGGCTCGCGAAATCGCAGTCCGTCGCTCGTTTGTTTGACGGTTCACTTTACCGGGCACAGTACCGTACGGGTACAGTGGACGCTACAATTTACGAGCTTTCTTGTGTGAAAAAGATCGTGAACCAACAATGAGAGAGCTCAATGCCTCACGCGACGACCTCTTGGTATGCTGAGCTAGCTAATGGCCAACCGGGCACCGGCTATGGACAAACAAGCGAGTACGTCAACGTCAATCGAGTCGGAATCACGATCAGCGATGAAACCGGAAAAATACACGAGGCAAACGACGCGTATCTCGACATACATGGGTACGCCAGGAGCGAACTAAGCGCGCTCAACTGGAACGCCTTAACGACCGACGACTGGAGGCTAAAGACGGCGGCGTCGATGGCCGCCTTTACCATCGACAAGTTTGCCACGACCTTCGAGACGGTGCATTACCGCAAAGATGGGCAACGGGTGCCGCTATCGATCACCGTGATGCGCATCGGAAATGCAGACTTATTACTTTGCACCATCGTGGAAACGGATACTCCGGCGAACACGCCAATGATCGACCCGCGGTTCGCCTACTTTCGAGCAAAACGGCGCTTCGGTCTCACCGAACGCGAACACCAGGTGCTCGAATTGCTGCTCGATGGTCAGAGTAACGCCGAAATCTCCGCGGCACTGGTCATCCGCGCGGCGACCGTAAGCGATCACGTTCAGAGCGTCATGCGCAAAGTGGATGTCCAAAGCCGGTCACGGCTCTTCAAGCAGGTGATTTTAAAATAGCTGCCGGCCGGCTTTCATCAATATTGCTAATGCAATGGACGCTAGCCGAGTCGAGGCATCATCGGCACGGCTCGTCAAGATGATGGGCACCCGCGCACCGGCGACGACGCCGGCGCAGCGTCCTTTAGCGAAATACTCGATTTCCTTAAAAAGCAGGTTCGCAGCCTCGAGATCGGGCGCGATCAAGATATCGGCGTAACCGGCAACGAGTGAAGCGATGCCTTTGAGTCGAGCGGCCTTCGGCGAGATCGCGTCGTCGAGGGCGAGCGGCCCATCGACGACGCCCCCGACGATCTGCTTGCGGTCCGCCATCTTCGCGATGGCCGCAGCGTCGATCGTCGCCGGAAGGCGGCTCGAAACCGTCTCGACGGCAGCCAGAATCGCCACCTTCGGCGCATCAACGCCGCACACGCGCGCGACGTCGATCGCATTTTGCGTGATGTCGCGCTTCGTTTCGAGCGTCGGTGCGATATTGATCGCGCCGTCACTGATGAAGATCAGGCGCGGAAACGCAGGCGTTTCGATCACGACCACTTGGCTCATTCGGACCGGCGTATGCAACGCCGGTTCCTCAAGAATGGCGCGCATGAAATCATCGGTGTGCAGCGACCCCTTCATCAATACGTCGACTTCGCCACGCCGGGCCAATTCGACGGCCGCACGGGCCGCGGCGGGGGCATCCCCCGCATCGACGAGCGTGCAGTTGTCGAGCGAGATGCCTGCACCCCGCGCGGTCTCCTCGATGGTCGCCTTCGGGCCGACGAGAACGGCATGAATAAGCCCGCCGGCTTCCTGGAGCGCCATGATATCCATAACGTCTGTCGCGTTCACGATCGCTAGCCGTACCGGCTCTTGCTGCCGTGCGCGTGCGATAATGTCGTCGATCACGGCGTTTTGTACGCGACCGGGTGGAACGACTCACCGCCGCGGCCGGCCATCTCTTCATACTGCCGGTATTTTTCGTCAACGACCTGTTGCGCTTGCGCCAACAGCACGGCCGCGGCCTCCGGATCGGTATCGGTCAACGTGCGATAACGCAACTCGTTATACGCATAGTCTTTGAAGGGGATGGCCGGGCGCGGCGAGTCCAGGCGAAACGGCCGTTCGCCGATGGTACGCATCATCGGGTTGAAGCGGAACAGGGGCCAGTAACCGCTCGCCGTCGCGAGGTCTTGCTGCTGCATCCCGTAGCGAAGATCGAAACCATGCGCGATGCAGTGGCTGTAAGCGAGGATCAGCGACGGGCCGGGATAGGCCTCGGCCTCGCGAAACGCGAGCAGGGTTTGCTGGGGGTTTGCCCCCATCGCTACCTGGGCGACGTACACGTTTCCGTAAGCGATCGTTTGCAACGCGAGATCCTTGCGCGCGATCCGCTTGCCGGCGGCGGCGAACTTCGCCACCGCACCCAACGGGGTCGCCTTTGATGATTGCCCGCCGGTGTTCGAGTAGACCTCGGTGTCGAGCACGAGGACGTTCACATCCTTGGTACTAGCCAGGATGTGGTCGAGTCCGCCGTAGCCGATATCGTAGGCCCAACCATCGCCGCCGACGATCCAGATGCTGCGCCGGACCAAATGGTCGACCACGGAAAGCAAGTCGCTGGCGGTCTCATCGTCGAGCCGCGCGAGCGCAAGCGTCAACACATCGACGCGCGCACGCTGAGCGCGGATTTCCGACTCACGTTCCTGCGGCGCGTCGAGAATCGCGCGGACGAGATCCTCGCTCAGACGCGGGGCAAGCCGGCGCAGCAGCGTTGTGGCCGACTCGAGCTGTTTGTCGGCGGCGAGACGGAATCCGAGGCCGAACTCCGCGTTGTCCTCGAAGAGCGAATTCGACCAGGCCGGACCGCGGCCGGCAGCATCTTTGGTCCACGGCGTGACCGGCAGGTTGCCGCCGTAGATCGATGAACAGCCGGTCGCGTTCGCGATCTGCAGACGATCGCCGAACAATTGCGAGAGCAATTTGAGATACGGCGTTTCGCCGCAGCCGGCGCACGCACCGGAAAACTCGAAGAGCGGCTCCAGGAACTGCACGCCGCGCACGTCGGCAAAATCCACGTGTGCCCGGTCGTTGACCGGAAGCGACTCGAAGAAGGCGATCGTGCTCCGGCTGGTTTCGAGCATCGGCGCCTTCTCCGCCAGGTTGATTGCTTTTCTTTCCGGTTCGGTGGAATGCAGCGCGGGACATACTTCGACGCAAATGCCGCAACCGGTACAGTCTTCAACGTAGACTTCGAGCGAAAATCGCACTTCCGGATTCCCGCGCGTATTGATCGGCGCCGACTTGAAGCCGGCAGGGGCGTGTGCGAGCGCATCCTCGTTGTAATATTTGGCCCGGATGACGCTGTGCGGACAGGCCAAGCCGCATTGCCCGCACTGAATGCACAGATCGGGCTCCCACGCGGCCACCGTCTCCGAAATGTTGCGCTTCTCGAACGCCGCGCTTCCGGAGGGGAACGTGCCGTCGATCGGGAGTTGGCCGACGCGAATCTCGTCGCCGCGACCGGCCATCATCAACGCGGTCACCTCGCGGACGAACGCCGGCGCCGTCGCCGGAACGATCGGTTGACGTTCCAGCCGGCTGGTCGCCGCGACCGGAATCGGCACCTCGAAGAGATGTGCCAACGCCTGGTCGACGACAGCGAAGTTCATGCGCACGATATCGGCGCCCTTGTCACCGTAGCTCTCTTCGATCGATTGTTTGATGCGCCGGATCGCTTCGTCGCGCGGCAAAACCGCGGAGAGGGCAAAAAAGCACGTCTGCAGCACCGTGTTGATCCGTTCGCCGAGCCCCGCGTCGCGCGCCACTTTGGATGCATCGATCACGAACATGCGCAGCCGCTTTTCGAGGATCTGCAGCTGCACTGACCGCGTGAGACGATCCCAAATTGCCTCCGGCCCATATGGGGTGTTCAACAGAAACGTGCCGCCCTCGGCGGCCATGCGCAAGACGTCCAGCCGTTCGAGAAAGTTTGCTTGATGACAGGCAACGAACTCGGCCGATTCGATGAGATAGGGCGCCCGGATCGGTTGCTTTCCGAACCGCAGATGCGAGATCGTTTGCGCCCCCGACTTGTGCGAATCGTAGACGAAATAGCCCTGCGCGTACATTGCGGGTTCGCCGGCGATGATCTTCACGCTGTTCTTGTTCGCGCCGACCGTCCCGTCCGAACCCAGGCCGAAAAACACGGCACGCACGACATTCTCGGGCTCGAGCGAAAAGCGCGCATCGACGTCGAGGCTGAGATGTGACACGTCGTCTTCGATGCCGACCGTAAAGCCGTTCTTCGGATCGGGCTTCTTCAGTTCGTCGAACACCGCTTTGGCCTGTGCGGGGCTGAAATTCTTCGAACCCAAACCGTAACGGCCGCCGATCACGCGCGGCATGACGGTACGCGTTCCCGCCGCGATCGCTTGGGCCAGCGTGGTCACGACATCAAGATAAAGCGGCTCACCCGGGGCGCCGGGCTCCTTCGTTTGTTCGACTACGGCAACGTGCCGGCACGTTTGCGGCAGGGCGGCGAGCAAGTGCTCGGCCGAAAACGGCCGGTAGAGGCGCACCTGGAGGACGCCGACGCGTTCGCCGCCGCCCTGCAAGAATACCGCGGTCGCCCGCGCCGTCTCCGCTGCCGAACCCATCAGCACGATCACGCGTTCTGCGTCCGGCGAGCCCGCATATTCAAACAGCCGATAGACGCGGCCGGTCAATTGTGCGAAGCGATCCATCGCGGCTTGGACGATCGCGGGCACGCGCGCGTAATACGGATTGGCCGTTTCGCGCGCCTGAAAGAACGTATCGGGATTGTGCGCGGTCCCGCGCACGACGGGATGTTCGGGCGAGAGCGCGCGCGCCCGGTGCGCGCGAACGAGGTCGGCGCGAATCATGGCGCGGATCTGTTCGTCGGAGAGGACGGTCAGCGTGTTGATTTCGTGCGAGGTTCGGAAACCGTCGAAGAAGTGCAGGAAAGGAACACGCGCTTCCAAGGTCGCCGCCTGCGCGATCAGCGCCGTATCGTGCGCTTCCTGCACCGAGCCGGAGGAGAGCAGGGCGAAGCCGGTCGTACGCGTCGCCATCACGTCCGAGTGATCGCCGAAAATCGAGAGCGCCTGCGTCGCGACCGCGCGCGCGGCAACGTGAAAGACGGTTGCGGTCAGTTCGCCCGCGATCTTGAACATGTTGGGGATCATCAGCATGAGGCCTTGCGACGACGTAAACGTCGTCGTCAATGCGCCCGATTGCAGGGCGCCGTGCACGGCCCCGGCCGCACCGCCTTCGCTCTGCATCTCCTGGATCACCGGGACGTTGCCCCAGATGTTGGTCACCTTTTTCGCAGACCATTCATCGCACAATTCGGCCATCGTCGAGGACGGCGTGATCGGGTAGATCGCGCAGACTTCGTTGGTCCGGTAGGCGACGTGCGCGACGGCCGTGTTGCCGTCCATCGTATCGGTAGGCACGATTAGCCTGCCGCCGCGGGTTCGGGAATCATCTCGATCGCATGCACCGGGCAGCCCTCGGAGCAGATCGCGCAACCCGTACAGCGTTCGTAACGGTAGCGGTACCCTTGACCTGGGCCGAGCTTCTCGATCGCCTTTTCCGGACACCCCGCGAAGCATTGGTCGCACTCGAAGCAGTTGCCGCACGAGAGGCAGCGCTGCGCTTCATATGTCGCCTGCGCTTCGGTCAACCCGGCGACGACTTCTGCGAACCCGGCGGTGCGTTCGGCGGCGGCGAGCCGCGGCGCCTCGCGGCGCTCGGCATCGCTGTACACGGGCAGATGGAGCTTCTCGAACGACGCGACCGGGTGCTTCGGCGCGGGCGTATCCGTGCTGCCGCGCAGCCATGCGTCGATCGCGCGTGCCGCTTTCTTCCCGTGGCCGACGGCGGAGGTGATCGTGCGGTCGCTCGGCACCATATCTCCGCCGGCGAAAATTCCGGCATGACCGGTCATCATGTTCGGACCGACGACGACCGTGCCGTCGGGCCGGCATTCGATGCCGGCAACCTTCTTGAGGAAGCCGCTATCGGTTTGTTGACCGAGCGCGAGAACGACGGCGTCCGCCTCGATGGTCTCAAATCGGCCGGTCGGCTGCGGCGTGCCGTCCGGTCCGAGTTCGACGACCTCGACGGTCAACGACGAACCGGCAATCTCTTTTATACTCGTCAGCCACTTGATCTTGATGCCTTCTTCGAGCGCTTCATCAGCTTCGAAGTCCCGGGCTGCCATGTGCGCGCGGTCGCGATGATACACGACCAGCGTCTCTTCCGCTCCGAGGCGTTTGGCAGTTCGCGCGGCGTCCATCGCGGTATTGCCGCCGCCGTACACCACCACGCGCCGGCCGAGGCTCGGGCGTTCGCCGCTGCTCACGCCGTGCAGAAACGACACGGCATCGACGACGCGGGCCGCGTCGCGTGCCGGAATATCGATACGGCGCGCCACATCGGCCCCAATTGCAGCGAAGACCGCATCGAAACGCCCCGCATCTTTTTCGGCGACGAGATCGTCGACTTTGTGATCGAGCACGATCTTGACGCCCAGCTCCTCGATTCGGCGCACTTCACGCATGAGTTCCTCACGCGGCAGCCGATAGGCCGGAATACCGAAATGCATCATCCCGCCGGGTAAGGGACCGGCATCGTGGATCTCGACCGTGTGCCCGAGGCGAGCCAAGTGATAACCGGCGGAAAGTCCGCTCGGCCCCGCCCCGACGATCAGGACGCGCTTGCCCGACGACGGCGCGGGCTGCGGAAGGGTCCAGCCTTCGCGAACGGCCATGTCGCCGAGAAAACGCTCGACCGCATGAATGGAAACGGCGCTATCGAGCTGCTCGCGGTTGCAATCCGATTCGCACGGATGGTAGCAGACGCGCCCGTGCACGGCCGGCAGCGGGTTGTCCTCGACGAGGATCTGCCAAGCCGCGTGATGCCGGCCGGCGCGCGCTTCGGCCAACCAACCTTGGATGTTCTCGCCGGCGGGGCACGCATGATTGCACGGCGGTAACAGATCGACGTAGACCGGACGGCGCTCGCGTGACGGACCCGTTCCCAGCTCCGCGATCAAGTCGATGACCGGCGTCACGTCGGATGTTTTCACAGCGGCCGCACGATGACGCCGGGCAGAAGCCGGAGCACCTCCTGCGCGTCGCAGAGTTGGGTTCCGGAGACCATTGCCGTCGCGGCACCGGACGCCGTCCCGAGTCGCAACCCTTCGGCAAACCCGCTGCCCTCATTGAACGCAATGGCGATTCCCGCGACCATGGAGTCGCCGGAACCGACGGTGCTGCAAGCGCGAATTGACGGCGGGACAACTTTCCATGCCCCGTCCGGACCGACGCCGATCGCTCCCTCGGCGCCTTGTGAGATCACGACGTACTCCGGTCCGAGACGGCGAAGCTCTTCCGCGGCACTCAGCGTAGCCGCATCGTCGAGCAGCCGCCGCTGCAAGAGTGCTTCGGCTTCTTCGACATCGGGTTTAATGAGGAGCGGCTTCGCAGCGAGCACGGCTTTTAGCGCGGCCCCCGAGCCGTCGACGATCGAGCGGATACCTCGCGCACGCAGGGCCGACACGCACTCGTAATAGATCGTGTCCGGAAGTCCGGGCGGAACGCTGCCGCCGAAGATGACGAGGCTGCCCGGTTCGACCTGCTCCAAACGCCGGCACAATGTCGCGGCCTGCACGGGCGTGACCGACGCTCCCGGCAGATAGATGCGCGTTCGGCGGAGCCGATCGCGTTCGTAGACCATGATGTTGAGACGTGTCGGCTCGTCGACCTCGTCGAACTCGAGCGTCAAACCCTCGGCGCGCAAGCGTTCACGCAGCATTTGTCCCGTGGAGCCGCCGGCAAAACCGTACGCGACGGTCGGCCGGCCCAGCCGATGGATCACGCGGCTCGCGTTGATGCCCTTCCCACCCGGATCGAGGCCATCGAGGCTGCAGCGATTGGTATCGCCCAACACCAATTCACCGATCGCGATCGCTTCGTCCAGGGCGGGGTTCAGCGTCACGGTCCCAATCGAAGATGATGCCATCGTCATTTACTTCGCGAGCTGCAATCGCGTCTTGACGACGGTATCCGGGTTGAGGCTGATCGAATCGATCCCCAAGCCGACGAGATAGGCTGCCATATCAGGATAGTCGGACGGGGCTTGACCGCAAATTCCAACATGCCGGTGATTGCGCTTCGAACCGACGATGGCGAGACGCAGCATCTCGAGCATTCCCGGGTCGCGCTCATCGTAATCGAACGCGACCAGATCCGAGTCGCGGTCGACGCCGAGGACGAGCTGCGTGAGATCGTTCGAGCCGATCGAGAAGCCGTCGAAATACTGCGCGAACGCATCGATCTGAATCACGTTGTTCGGGATCTCGCACATCACGTAGATCTCGAGTCCGTTCTCTCCGCGGCGCAGACCGAGTTCCGCCATGCGGTCGATGACGCGCTTCGCCTCATCGACCCGCCGGCAGAACGGGATCATCAGGACGACGTTCGTGAAACCCATCTCACCCCGAACGCGCCGCATTGCCGCGCACTCGAGTGCGAACCCCTCGGCATACAGCGGGTGGGTGTAGCGCGAAGCGCCGCGCAACCCGAGCATGGGATTCGATTCGACCGGTTCGAACGCATCGCCGCCGAGCAGCGTCGCATATTCGTTGGTCTTGAAATCGGACATCCGCACGATGACGGGTTTGGGATAGAACGCCGCGGCGATCGTACCAACGCCCTCGGAGAGTTTCTGAACGAAATAGTCCGACGGCTTGGCGAACGAGGCGGTGAGAGCCAGAATCCGGTCGCGCACCTCCGGATCAGTGATGCGTTCCGGATGGACCAGCGCCATCGGGTGAATCTTGATGTCGTTGGAGACGATGAACTCCATCCGCGCCAAGCCCACGCCGTCGTTGGGGATGAAACTGGTCGCGAAAGCGATCTCGGGATCGCCGATCGTCAGCATCACCTTGGTCGGAGCCGGCGGAAGATTGCCGACCTTGACGTGCTGGACGTCGAAGGGAACCGCGCCGCCGTAGACGGTTCCGGTTTCGCCGTGGGCGCACGAGAGCGTGACTTCTTGACCGGGCGTCAACAGCGTCGTCGCGTTTTCGGTTCCGATGACTGCCGGGATACCGAGTTCACGCGCGACGATTGCGGCGTGACACGTACGCCCGCCGCGGTTGGTGACGATGCCGCCGGCCGTCTTCATGACGGGCTCCCAATCCGGCGACGTCATGTCCGCGACCAGAATCTCGCCGGGTACGAAGGCTTGCAGATCGCCGGTCCCGCGCACCAAACGCGCCTTACCCGACGAGATCTTGCTGCCGATCGCGCGGCCGGTCAGCAACGCGGTTCCGGGCTCCTTGAGGAAACGGTATTCGTCGATCGTATCGACGATCAGCGGTTTGCGCGAAGCAACGGTCTCCGGCCGCGCTTGCACGATGAAGATCGGCCCGCCGGCGCCGTCTTGCGCCCATTCGATGTCCATCGGAACCGGCGAACCGGCCCGGGTGGTGAAATGCCGTTCGATCGCCAGGCTCATCCGGGCGATCGTCAGGACCTGGTCATCGCTGATGCAAGCCCGCGCACGATCTTCGGCCGGCGTCTCGACGTTGGAGGTCGTGCGTTCGGGCTCGGCAGCCGTTGCCGCGATGCAAACGAGTTTCTGGCGCTTCGAGCCGATTCGGCGGCGAAGAACGGCCCGAAAACCCGCTTCGTAGGTGGCTTTGTGAACGTAGAACTCGTCGGGATCGACCGTCCCTTGCACGATGTCTTCACCCATGCCGTAGGACCCGGTGATGAAAACGACATCGCGGAAACCGCTTTCCGTATCGATCGTGAAAGCGACGCCGCTCGTGGCAAGGTCTGACCGCACCATCTTCATGATGCCGACCGAAAGCGCGACTTTGAAGTGATCGAATCCCTGGTCCATGCGGTAGTGGATCGCGCGTTCGGTGAACAGGCTGGCGATGCAACGGCTGTACGCGCCGAGCACCATCTCGTCGCCGCGGACATTGAGAAAGCTGTCGTGTTGTCCGGCGAAGCTCGCGTTCGGCAAATCCTCGGCGGTCGCGGAACTGCGCACGACAACCGCGGTATCGGGTCCGTATTCCACGAGCAGAGCGTGGTATGCGGTCAGAATCTCCGCAGCGAGCGCCGGGGGCAGCGGGCATGCAAGAATGATCTCCCGCGCACGCGCGGCTCGTTCGGCGAGGTCATCCAGATCGCTCGGATCGATTCCCCCCACCGTCTCGCGCAGCGCGGCCCAGGCGTGCCCCTCATCCAGGACATACCGGTAGGCGGCGGCCGTTACCGCAAATCCGTTCGGAATCGGAACGCCGGCGCTCTGGAGCGCACAATACATCTCCCCGAGCGAGGCATTCTTGCCGCCGACCTCGGGAACGTCGGTGTTGGAGATCGAGCTAAAGGGCCGTACGAACGTTCCGGCATGCGTTTCCGCTTCAGCCGGTCGCGGAATAGGCGGAAAACCTGTTATCATTAGGGGCCTCCTTGGTCGATCCGATCTTATCGAGCAAATGCCGGGACCTCGTGAAGGGGCGCTTCATGGACCCTTCATATTGCGCCGGTAGTCTGTCGCTGAAGGGAGGTGAAACGAAATGGAAAAGGCCGACAGCCGCTTACAGCAGGACGTGATCGATGAATTGGGCACCGAGAGCGATCTCGACACTTCAACGATCGGAGTTACCGTCAAGGACGGCGTCGTCGAACTGCTGGGGCACGTTCACAACGTGGCCGACAAGCATACCGCCGAGCGCGCTGTGAAGCGTATCGCGGGCGTACGCGGATTCCACGACAAATTGAAGATCGTGCGTGAGTAACGATCCTGCTGATGCCGTCCGTGACGCCATGGCGACCGCCGTTCACGACAAGACGCGGCTCTTGGATATTCTCGCCGCCGTACACGCTCGGCTCGGGCACCTCAGCACCGAGACCTTGCTCGCCGTCGCCTCGAGTCTGGCGATGCCGTATGTCGAAGTCCTCGACAGCGCGAGCTTTTATGCGTTTTTCTCCCGCGATCCGCAGACCGCATGCCGAATTCGTTTCTCGCGCACACCAATCTCTCTGATGAAGGGCGCGGCGGAAGTAATGCAGGCATTCGAGCGGGCGATTGCTGTGCCGAGCGGCGAGCACAACGACATCGCACTAAGCTGGACGAGCGACATCGGCATGGCCGATCACGAGCCCGCCTGCCTGATCGACGGAATGGTGTTCACCGACCTCGTCCCCGCGGACGCGGCGCCGATCGTACGCGAGATCCGGTCGCTGCGAGCTGCCGGCGCGCTACCGATGTTCCCGGGCAGCGCGGGGGCGACCGCCTATACCTCGCCCAAAGCGGGCTGCGTGTCGCAGATCGTGCGGCGGGGTCCGGTCTTCTTCACCTCTAGCCAGACCGGAGCGGGATTACGCCGCGCGCTGGGCATGACGCCCGACGAAGTCGTCGATGAAATCGCGCGTTCCGGGTTGCGCGGCCGAGGCGGTGCCGGATTTCCGACCGGTCTCAAGTGGCGCACGACCCGGCGGGCTCAAGGTGCTGCGCACTACATCATCTGCAATGCCGACGAAGGTGAGCCGGGCACGTTCAAAGATCGCGTCTTACTCAGCGACAGCCCCGACCTCGTGTTTGAAGGCATGACGATCGCCGGCTACGCGCTCGCCGCAAAAACCGGAATCGTGTACCTGCGTGCAGAGTACGCGTACCTGTTCAGCGATCTCGAACGCGTGCTGGCCGAACGCCGCCGGCTCGGATTGCTCGGACAGCGGGCCGGCGGGTGCGAAGGGTTCGATTTCGATATCCGCATTCAGCTCGGCGCCGGCGCGTACGTCTGCGGTGAGGAATCGGCGTTGATCGAGTCGCTCGAAGGAAAACGCGGTGCGCCGCGCGACCGGCCTCCATATCCGGCCGACTACGGCTATCTCGGACAACCGACCGCGGTGAACAACGTCGAAACCCTGGCGTGCGCGGCGCGCATTCTCGAAAATGGAGCCGACTGGTTCTCTCAATACGGCACGGCGGAATCGAAGGGAACGAAACTGATGTGCGTCTCGGGCGACTGCGCCACGCCGGGGATTTACGAGGTTCCGTTCGGCACCACGCTCAACGAGCTGCTCGATCTCGCCGGCGCCGCCGATGCCGAAGCCGTGCAGGTTTCGGGGGCGGCCGGCCAATGCGTCGCTCCGAAAGATTTCGGCCGAAGCCTTGCGTATGAGGATCTCTCGACCGGCGGTTCGACGATGGTCTTCGGGCCGCAACGCGACATCCTCCAGGCCGTGCTGCTGTTCGCGGAGTTTTTCGCCGACGAATCGTGCGGCTGGTGCGTCCCGTGCCGCGTGGGGACGGTGCTCCTCAAAGAAAACGTTCAGCGCGTGCTGAACGGCCGCGCGACCCAAGCCGATCTCGCTGCGCTGGAGAAACTCGCCGGCTCGGTCGGCAAGTTGAGCCGTTGCGGGTTGGGCCAGACAGCGCCCAATCCGATCCTCAGCACGCTGCGTAATTTTCCGCACCTCTACGAGTCGAGACTCATCGCCGCCGGCGAGCCTCGCATCGACGTGCAAGCCGCGCTGCAGGAAACGTCATGAGCACGGACGGCGTTCGCTTTACCGTCGACGGCGTTCCGGTGGTCGCGCAGGCCGGCCGGACGATCATTCAAGCGTGTGACGATGCCGGCATCTACATTCCGCGTCTGTGCTATCGGTCCGACCTGCCGCCGGGCGGCGAGTGCCGGCTGTGCACGTGCAAAGTCAACGACCGCTACGCGGCGGCCTGCGTAACGCCCGTCGCGGCGTCGATGGTCGTACAAAATGACACCGCCGAACTGCTCGCGGAGCGCCAAACCATCATCGAAATGCTGTTCGTCGAAGGCAATCATACCTGCCCGACCTGCGAGAAGAGCGGGGATTGCGACCTCCAGGCGATGGCCTACCGTCTTGGACTGCACGCGATGCAGCTGCCCTATCAGTGGCCGCGGCGCGAGATCGACGCCACTCATCCGCAGGTTTTCCTGGACCGTAATACCTGCATTCTCTGCGGACTGTGCGTTCGCGCCTCACGGTTCGCCGATCGCAAATCCGTTTTCGGCTTCGAGAACCGCGGCGCTCAAACGCGCGTGGCCGTCAACGCTCCTTCGGGACTCGGCGGCACGGACATCGAGCCCGGCGACCTTGCGGTCTCCGTCTGTCCCGTGGGCGCCCTGCTCGTCAAGCACACCGGTTACCAAACGCCGTATGGGAAACGTCGCTTCGACGAGCAGCCGATCGGCTCGGAGATCGAGGGCAAGCGTGGCTAAGCCGAAACTCGCCACGTGTTCCCTGGCCGGCTGCTTCGGCTGCCATATGTCACTGCTCGACATCGACGAGCGCATCCTCGAACTGGTAGAACTGTGCGATTTGGACCGCTCGCCGCTGAACGATAAGAAGACGTTCGACTCGGTCGTCGATATCGGTTTCATCGAAGGCGGCTGCGCCAACGAGCACGACGTTCGCGTGTTGCACGATTTTCGCGAAGCTTGTCACGTTCTGATCGCCGTCGGGGCGTGCGCAATCAACGGCGGAGTTCCCGCGATGCGCAATCCCCTCAGCCTGCGGGAGTGTCTCGAAGCGACCTATCTCAGCCCTACGCCCGACGGCGATCACCGCATTCCCGACGATCCGGTACTGCCGCGCCTCCTAGATCGCGTCTACCCCGCGCACGAAGTCGTGAACATCGACTACTTCTTGCCCGGTTGCCCGCCGTCGGCCGATGTCATTTGGAGCGGTTTGAAGGATTTGCTCGCCGGCCGGGCACCGAGTTTTCCCTATCAGATGCTGCGCTATGACTAGTCCGGACACGCGCCGGATCGTCATCGACCCGATCACGCGCATCGAGGGGCACGGGAAGGTGACGATCGTCCTCAACGACGACGACAGCATCGGCGAAGCACGCTTTCACGTCGTCGAATTCCGCGGCTTCGAACGGTTCATCCGGGGCCGGCCGTATTGGGAAGTTCCGATGATCGTCCAGCGCCTGTGCGGAATTTGCCCGGTGAGTCACCACTTATGTTCCGCCAAGACGATGGACCTGATTGCCGGGGTCGACCAATTGCCGACGACGGCGGAAAAAGTGCGCCGGCTCATGCACTACGGCCAGCTCTTGCAATCGAATGCCGTGCACTACTTCCATCTGGCGACGCCCGATCTCTTGTTCGGATTCGAGGGACCGAGCCGCCAACGCAACATCGTCGGCACGATCGAGAACTATCCCGAGGTCGCGAAATGGGCGATCTTCATCCGCAAGTACGGGCAGGAAGTCATCAAGGCGGTCGGCGGCAAGAAGATCCACCCGAGCCTGGCGATCCCGGGCGGCGTGAACACGAACCTGTCAATTGCGGATCGCGATGCGCTGCGCGGAAGCATCGACCAGATCGTTGCCTGGAGTCTGGATGCGCTCGAGCTCTGCAAGCGCCTCGTCCACCAAGACGCGCCGCGGATGGCGGCGTTCGGGACCTTCGAATCCAACTACGTCAGCCTCGTCGCCGAAAACGGCGCGATGGACCTCTATGGCGGAACGTTACGCGCCATCGATCGCAATGGGGCAACGATCTTCGACGGCGTCACGCCGGCACAGTACGACGACTATATCGGAGACGAAGTGCGCTCCTGGAGCTACATGAAGTTTCCGTACATCCGTTCGCTGGGCAAAGCGGACGGCTGGTACCGGGTCGGTCCGCTCGCGCAGATCAACTGCTGCGATTTCATCGATACGCCGCTGGCCGAGCGCGCCCGGCGCGAATTCAAACAACCCGGCGCCGGTAAGCCGGTGCATTCGACCCTCTACCAGCACTGGGCGCGCGTCATTTGCATGGTTCATGCGGCGGAGAAACTGCGCGAGTTGCTCTACGACGACGATCTGCAGGGAACGGACCTCGTGGCCTACGGTGAACGCAGGCTGGAAGGCGCGGGTTGGCTGGAAGCGCCGCGCGGAACGCTCTTCCACCGCTACAAGATCGACGACAACGATCAAGTGATCGACGCCAAGCTGGTCGTCGCAACCGCGAACAACAACGAGGCGATCAACCGCTCGATCCAGCAGGTCGCCATCGACTATCTGACCGGTCGCGAGATCACGGACGAGGTGCTCAACAACATCGAGGTCGCCGTGCGAGCCTACGATCCGTGTCTCTCGTGCGCGACCCATGCGCTTGGAGACATGCCCCTCATCATCACGCTGGAGCGCGCGAACGGAGCCGTTCTTGCAAGCCGTACTCGCGATTGAGGCGCCGGTTCTCGTTCTCGGCTACGGCAACCCCGGACGCCAAGATGACGGGCTGGGGTGCACAGCTGCCGAGGCGATCGCGGATCTCGGCCTGGCCGGAGTTCGG
>Ga0182030_10000673_pt1 | contig 66071 bp, 45 predicted proteins | sample 812S3MmetaG_FD_121299 | JGI IMG/M metagenome (GOLD analysis project Ga0182030, IMG submission 121299) | Permafrost microbial communities from Stordalen Mire, Sweden - 812S3M metaG (Illumina Assembly) | ecosystem: Environmental > Terrestrial > Soil > Wetlands > Permafrost | place: Sweden... | reverse complement strand
GAAGATCCCTACGAAAACATCGGCGCCCAGCTCGTGCGCGAAGTCGCCAGCAAGACCAGCGACATCGCCGGCGACGGCACCACCACGGCGACGGTTCTCGCTGAAGCCATCTATAAAGAGGGCCTCAAGAACGTCACCGCCGGCGCGAACCCGACGTGTTTGCAACGCGGCATCGACAAGGCCGTCGCTGCGATCACCGACGAATTGGCCCGCATTTCCAAAAAGGTGAAGGACAAGGAAGAGATCAAGCAGGTCGCGACCGTTTCCGCCAACTGGGACACCACCATCGGCGAAATCATCGCCGACGCGCTGGACAAGGTCGGCAAGGATGGAACCGTTACCGTCGAAGAAGCCAAGGGAATCGAAACCTCCCTCGACGTCGTCGAAGGCATGCAGTTTGACAAGGGCTATTTGTCGCCCTACTTCGTGACGAACGCCGAAGACCTCGAAGCCGTTCTCGAGAACGCCTACATTCTCATTCATGAGAAGAAGATCAGCAACCTCAAGGACATGCTGCCCTTGCTGGAGAAGATCGCGAAGTCGAGCCGTCCGCTCCTGATCATCGCCGAAGAAGTCGAAGGCGAAGCACTCGCGACTCTCGTCGTGAACAAGCTCCGCGGCACGATCCAAGTCTGCGCCGTCAAGGCCCCGGGCTTTGGTGACCGCCGCAAGGCCATGCTCGAAGACATCGCCATCCTCACGGGTGGCCGTCTCCTCAGCGAAGACCTCGGCATCAAGCTCGAAAACGTCGGGTTGGACGATCTCGGCCGCGCCAAGCGCATCGTGATCGACAAGGAAAACACGACGATCATCGAAGGCGAAGGCAAGAACGTCGATATCCAGGGACGCGTCAGCCAGATCCGCCGTCAGATCGAGGAAACCACCTCGGACTACGACAAGGAAAAGCTGCAGGAACGCCTGGCCAAGCTGGCCGGTGGCGTAGCCGTCATCAATGTCGGCGCCGCGACTGAAACCGCGCTGAAGGAAAAGAAAGCCCGCGTCGAAGATGCCCTGCATGCGACTCGTGCAGCCGTGGAAGAAGGTATCGTTCCCGGCGGCGGTGTGGCCCTGATCCGCGCCCAGAAGGTCCTCGACAAGCTCGAGGTCACTGGTGACGAAAAGATCGGCGTCAACATCATCCGTCGCGCCGTCGAGCAGCCCCTGCGCACGCTCGTCGAGAACGCCGGTGGAGAAGGCTCCGTCGTCGTCAACGAAGTCAAGAGCCGCAAGGGTAACGAAGGTTACAACGTTGCGACCGGCGAATACGTCGACCTCGTCAAGGCCGGCATCGTTGATCCGACCAAGGTGACCCGCTCCGCGTTGCAAAACGCGGCCTCCATCAGCGGCCTGCTCCTCACGACCGAATGCGTCGTGACCGAGGTGCCGGAGAAGGAGAAACCCGCGGCCCCTGGCGGCCACGGTGGTGGCGGTATGGGTGGCATGGGCGGAATGGACTACTAAGCGAGTCCCTTTCGTTCCTGACCATTCAGGAAAAGTTCAAAAAAGCCGGGCTGGCAACGGCCCGGCTTTTTTTATTATGATAAGGGCGTGTTTGGACTCTTTCTTCCCGCTTGTTTCGCGGTCTTGGGAATTGCCGCCCTGATTTATCCGCAACAAGCCGGATTCATCTTCTGTAGAACGGGAAAGATGATCTGGAGGATTAGCACCTTGGGTCTTACCGATATGCATTGGTTTTATCCGGAGGATAAGGTGTCACGGGTGGGCCGTGGTCTAGGTATCATTCTTGTGGTGGTTGGTCTACCCTTGACCGCTGTTTCAGCGGCATCGCTATTCCCGCCCAATTCGTTTGCGGCCATGCGCCAGGCAGAGACCTACCTGCACACGCAATATGGTGACTCAAACGGAGAGGCTAGTCTGTCCTGTAATCCGATGGATAAATCCGACAAGGTCGTCATTAAGTATGAATACGCGGAAAAACAGGTGTTCTAAATGCCGTTTGGGACGGCAAGAAGTATATTTTCACACCGGAGGCTCAAAAGGCGCAGTAAGGCGTGGGCTGGCAACAGCCCGGTTTTTTTGTGTCTACGTGTTACACTAACGATAGAACCTGAACGCCTTACCATTTCAACACTAAAACGATATTGTTCTTGAGATACTGGCATCCCGCGATAATTTTGAATCCGTGACGCGCCATATCAAAGATCAAAGCATTGTGGTAGTTGAAGACGACCCATATATCGGTGGAGCTCTCGACGCCTTTTTAGGCGAGAAAAACGTGGTCCAGACTTTTGGCAGCGCCGAATCCGCGCTTGCCGCTGCCGATCATTTCAAGGGTGTTGGTGTTTTCATCATCGATTACAGGCTCCCCGGAAAAGATGGCATTGAGCTTTTTCACGAGTTACGGGCCCTGTTTCCCGCCGCAAAATATATTCTTATCACCGGCGAAATGAGCATGGACATGGTGGAAAAAACGCGTCAGCTCGGTCTCGATGCGCTGATGCTCAAGCCCTTCGACGCCAGGATACTTGAAGATAATATCTCGGGTCTCCTTTCCATTTCCGGTTAAAGATTGCGCGGACGACGCAGGCATATATCCTGCTTTTGGGCCATAGGAGGCCTACCTTCCATGTCAAAAGTAGAAACCGCTTCCCAGATCGTTATTGTTGAAGACAACGTCGAAGCCAACAACCTGTTGAGGGACTGGCTGAAATTGAGGTTTGCCGTGACCTGCTTCCTGGACGCCGAGTCCACGCTCCGGATTCTTCCACCGAGCGGCGAGCGGATCATTTTCCTGATCGATTACAACATGCCGGGAGACAACGGCATCGTTCTTAAAAAGAAATTGGCCCCCCGTTTTCCCCACGCCAAATATATCCTGATCAGCGGCCTCTTCGACGCCAAGCTGTCTGAAGAGGGCAAGGCGGCCGGCTTTGACGCCCTTGTGCCCAAGCCTTTCGCCATGCCCGCGATCACCCAGAAGATCGAGGAACTTCTCGGCCACAAGGCGAAGGAAAGCCTGGTCGATATGGTCAAGCGCCAGACGAACAAGCTGCCCTTCTTCTCCTTTTAGGGCCCTCGCATGGACTCGGCTCCGCAACCGCACCGCTGCCCGAAGTGCAAGGCGTTGGTCGTTGATCGCCGTTCACCGGTCTGCACGACCTGCCGCGAGGCGCTGCCCAAGGACTGGGTCATGACGAAGGAACAGGTCGCCAAGACGGAGGCAATCGACCAAGAAATCCGCGCGGAACATTCAGCGTCGTTAAAAACGCTCGATCCCCGGAACGATCCGAAAATGCCCCCGCTGGTCCGGTTCCTAAACTCGTCTTCGCGCATGTAATCACGCTGTGGCCAGCGCCCGGTGCTCCTCCTCGTTCCCAAGTTCACTTGGGAACGTTTCCTGTTCCTCGCGAAATTCCATTTCGCGCTAACTTGTAGCCGCCGCTGCAAGGCGGTGGACCACGCCTTCACGGACGTGGCTACAAGATCGGCAATAAAATTGCCTCAGCAAGTGCGTTCCCAAGTACTTGGGAACGAGGGGAAAAGATAAGGAGATGCAGAAAACAGACGAAAAGCAGTGCTGTGCCTAAACCAGCCACCACCCAGCGCCAGCGAATGCTTAGTTGTCGAATGTCGGGCATAAAATTGGTTTTCAAGCCGCGGCCAGGGCTTCGTTCTCGCGGTCTTCCTCGACGCGGCGGATGGAGTAATTCGACGACTGCATCTTGCCCTGGGTGCATTCGCGCGCGTAGGTGATGAGATGGTGCGCGACCATCGCGACCTGGAACATGGTCTCGACGTTGCCCTGCCTGAGTTCGGTCCAGGCCATCTTCCAGAAGAGGCGGCGATAATCGCTGCGGATGCCGACGCGCCAGATGATGCGCCGGAAGATGCCCAACGCGCGGCGGATATTGGGCCATGTGGCCTGCGTGAGCGGGTTCTTCGGCTTGATCCGGTTCGGGTAGGTGTGGATGGTGTTATAGGCGTAGCGGGCGTAAAGCTTCTCGGCGCTGAAGACATCGGCGATCACTTGTTGCCAATTGCGCACCACGTTTTCGTAGGGCTGCAAAAAGACGATGTTGGAATCGCGGTTCTCCGCCTTTTCCGCCGGGAGCACGCGGTTGTCTTTTTCGAGGCGCGTGTAGAGGGCGGTGTTGGGCAGCGCGTAAAGGATGTTCACCGTCATGATGGGAATTTGGGACACCTCCGCGAAATCGATCAGCGCCTGTGGCGTTTCGTCGGTGTCGGTATCGAGGCCCATGATGATGCCCGAGGCCGCTTCGATGCCGTAGCGGTTGACGGTCTGCACGGCCTCGAGAATGGGCATGCGCATGTTCTGACCTTTCTTCATCGCCTTGAGCGCGGTGGGGTCGGGCGACTCGATCCCGAAAAAGCAATTGGTGAAAAAGGCCTGCTGCATTTTCTCCAGGATGCGGGTATGTCCGGCCATGTTGAGCGTCGCTTCGCAGGCGAGACGCACCTGACAGTCGCGCTGTTTTTGCCACTCGATCAGGGCGTCGAGCAGGCTCTCGGCGGCCTTGGGATTGCCGATGAAATTGTCGTCCACGAAATAGACGGAGACGCAGCCGCCGTCGGCGAGCTGGTCGAGTTCGGCCACGACCTGCTCCGGAGATTTCAGGCGCGGATTGCGGCCGTAGAGCGAGGGGATGTCGCAGAATTCGCAGGTGTAGGGGCAGCCGCTGGAAAATTGGACAGAGCCGAGCAGGTAGTCGCGGATGTTGATCCGATGATAGGCCGGCGTGGGAAATTCCGACATGGGCAGGCGTTCGACCGTCCGGTAGACGATCTGCCGGTCAGGCCGCTCCACCGTTTCGTCGATCCGCTCAAAAAGGCGCAGCGTGGCATCGCCGGCCTCGCCACAGTGGAGCAGATCGACGTCGGGATAATAATCGGGCGCGGAGGAAACGGACGGCCCGCCGAGTGCGACGACTTTGCCCGCTTCATGGGCGCGGTGGGCGAGGTCGTGGATGCGGTGCCGCTGGATGTGCATGCCAGAAACGAAAACCACGTCGGCCCAGGCGAATTCTTCCGGCGTCACGCGCGCGATGTTCTCGTCGACGAACTTGATTTCCCACTCGTCGGGAATCAGCGCCGTGATGACGAGGATGCCCTGGGGCGGCATGAAGCCTTTCACGTCGCCCATGAGCGGGAAGGCGTGGTTGAAGGTGCCGAAGCTGTAACTGTAACGCGGAAACGCGCAGAGGATTTTGCGCCGGTTGCGCGGCCGGAAATTGCGCAGTGCGGACGATTCAGAGGCTTCCGGCGTTGCTTCGATTGGGGAGGGGATCACAAGAGGTTACATCTAGCACAGCTCGATTCCCCGTGCGAACGGGAAAAGAAGTCCGTTGGGGCCTGTTAACACTAAATCCAAAGTTAACCATCGGAATGTCTTCAGCCTCAAGGGGGCGATCTAGTCCCAGCCCAGGGCGACGCCCTGGGTTACAGTTAAAAAAAACGAGCCCTGAAAGGGCGTCCTAATCTGATCGTCATCTTGGGACGCCCCTTCAGGGCTTTTCTCAGGATGCATTCTTTTCCCAGGGCGTTGCCCTGGGCTCCAGTTGAGCCGCCCCGTTGGGGCTTCTGACCACGTTCGCACTTCGTGTTAACACGAAGTGCGCCTTCCCGCTGCGCCATACGGGATCAGTTACACTTGAGGTAACGGGGGCTTCAAGTGTAATCGACCTTCACGATCCTTCCGCCCTCGCGGAGACTGCGGCAGATGGCGTCGGTCAGGAAGGCGGTCTTGCAGCCTTCCGTGATGGAGGGCGAGAGAGGCGTGCCCGCCAGAATCGCCCGGGCGAAAGCCATCCACTCGAACCGGAAGAAATCCGGGAAGTAAGTGTGTGAGCAGAGGCCCGTGTTCAAGAATCGACCGGTCGGTTGCTCCGGGAGGAAGACACCGTCCAGTGGATCGCCCGCCATGGTTTCCTTGAGCCAGTCGCGTCCACCCTCGTAGGTTAACGCCTGCCCGTCGTCCACTTTCACGCGAGTATGCTCCCCGCTCACATCACTGTTTTTCTCGCCATTGTGTGCCGCACCGGCTTTCAGGCGAATCGTCCCGTGCGGGCCGTCGGCCGTGCGCACATACGCGAGCACCGAACCCAGGTAGGAACCGTCATCGAGTTGCCGCCTGGCGGACACCGAAGCAGCCACTTCAACCGGATCCCCGCCGAAGAAGCGCCATAAGTCTATGGCGTGCACACCGTGCAGGTAAATGAATGCCTCCACCGGATCCTGGAGGTCCCAGAATGGGTGCATATGGCACATGGTCAGGTGGGTGGTGGCGATGTCCGAGATCGGGCCAAACTCCTGCGAACACGAAATCCGCCAGGCCAGGCGTTGCGCCGGGGAGTAGCGGTTGGTATAGCCGATCTGGCCGCAGTCGCCGTGCGTGGCCGCCAATCGGGTCAGTTCCCGGGCATCTTCCACGCTGGTCGAGATCGGCTTTTCGGTCAGGAACGGAATCTGCCGCGCGAAGAGTTCCCTGGCGGCGGCGGTATGAAGCGCCGGAGGGCCGACAATCCCCACGGCGTCGAGTTCAACTTTATCCAGCATCTCGCGGAAATCCTGGAAAACATGGGACGCGCCAAACCGTTGGGCCGCGGCGTTCGCCGGTCCGGGATCGAGATCGCAGAATGCCGTGAACTTTAATTCCGGCACGCCCGCAATGGCGGGAAAGTGCACTCTGGAAGCAAATTCCCCGCAGCCAATGAAGCCAAGTTTTAGCGGTTTGTTTTTTTTGTTCATAAATTAACGCCAGATCTCCGCTCCGATCTCATGGGCCATTTGGCAGGTGCGGTCATAGGACCGCTTAATATCCTCCATTCGGCTCATGTGCTCGATAACGAGAGGAAAGCCCGCCGGCATCTTGTCCAGGCATTGGAGATAGCCGCGGATGTCCATCACGCCGTCGCCAACCAGGACCTCAACCAGCCCCGGGAAATAGGATTCCGCCGGACGAATGTCTTTGAGATGCGCGGAGCAGATCCGGTCGCCCAAAATGTGGAATGATTCACGGATAAACTCGCGATGGTTGACGAAGATGCGGTCAAAGGTCAGGCAGTTGGCGATATCCATGTGTCCGCGCACATTCGGACTGTCAACGTCGTCCAGCAACCGGACCAGTTCCGCGGGCGACCAGGTCACGGTGGTGTAGACCAACTCGGGGAGCAGACGCGCCTTCAGCCCGAGCTTCTCCGCCTTGCGACCAATGAGTTCGCACGTTGCCTTTATATTATCGTAATATTCCCGGGAGCGGCTTTTGAGATCGGGACCGATGCCGTTGTTGTTGGCGATGCAGGTGTTAACATTCAAGCATCCGGTTTCCTCCGCAAGCTCCAGCAGTTGCACCGTCCGCTCCGCCTCGCTCTCTCGATTCTCACCTGAGGAACTCGAGAGAAAGAGAGGCATGTTGTACTCGAGCAGCTCCACGCCGGTGTGCCGCAGCGCGTTTTTGAGTTGAACGGAATAGGTCTTCCACCGGGATTCTTCCGTTGGAAAATTTGTGAGGCATCCCCGGATTCCAGCCGCCGCCACCGCCTCCACGGCTTTTTCGAGGCTATACTGCCCATTGACGCACGCAGACTCATCCGTTGGCAGGCAGGTGCCGAGTTTCATAGAGGACTCCAGGCTGAAGAGGGCATCGGGGTTGGCATGAACGGGGAAAAGGGTTCTTGCGGATAGTTCACGGGATCAGTGGGCGAATTTATGGTGAAATATTTTTAGCAAAGTTGGGCATAGGCAGGACGGCGGCACTGATTAACACTTTTAACAAATTTCTGTTTTGTCGCTACCGCGCTCTTGATTATTTCAAATGGTTATTTAACAATCCAAAGGGTAGATGTGTTCTAAAAATGGTAATTGCCCGTATGTTTTGAAAACAAGATGATCGCCAAGAATTTCCGACGACCCCAGTTCGAACCGATCATGGTCGATGCCCGGGCCTCCTTTTTTATCTCACGCATCAAGCCGGCGCGCTCCGCCTTCTATTGGCATCACCATCCCGAAATCGAAATTACCCTGGTGATCAAGGGCCAGGGGCTTCGTTTTGTGGGGGATTCCATTGAAACCTTTCATGATGGCGACCTATGCCTGCTCGCTTCGAATCTGCCTCACACTTGGGTGGCAACACCGGTTCCCAAGCCACGCCAGGAATCCATGTGCGTTCAATTCCTTCCCGAATGCCTTGGCGCCGATTTTTTCAGCCGTCCCGAAATGCGCCCGATCCGGCGGCTGGTGGCCCGCGCCCGCCGTGGACTTCGTTTCCAGGGGCGAACTCAACAGGCGGTTGCGGAGCGTCTGATGGTCATGTCAGAACGTCCTGTAGGCAATTGGCGGCAAATTAACGATCTGATTTGGATTCTTGGGACGCTCGCAGAAAGCCAGAATTATTTTCCTCTGGCCACGGCGGATTCGGCACAGGACCAAAGCGAGAACATGAGTCGGCAATTGGGCCGAACAATCGAGTTCATGAACGCCGATTCCCGGGTCATTCCGTCGCAAGAGATGGTCGCCCGACATGCCCGGCTTTCGCCTCAGGCATTCAGCCGCTTTTTCAAGCGAGGCATTGGAAAAACCTACGTCCAGTATCGGAACGAACTGCGAGTGGGACGCGCCTGCCGTCTTCTGCTCGACACGGAGGAGAGCATTATCCAGATCGCGGGGCAGTCGGGTTTTAACAATCTTTCCAACTTTAACGAACAATTCCTGGCCATCAAGGGGGTTACGCCCCGGGCCTATCGTAAGGCTGGAAAGGGCGTGATTCCTCCACGTTAAGAATTCACAGGTAAAGGTTGGGCGATGATCGGCGGCCGTGGGTGGTGACTTGCTGATCTCTGCATAACAGACTGACGAAGATCGCCGCTCACGTTTGGAGCTTGGAAGAGGTTATCGCGCAGTTAGATTAAGCGCATGTTTCTGGTTCGCATCGGCTTACTGTCGATAGCGGTTTTTTGGTTCATCATAGCTCCGATAGTAGCGACACCCTTTCTTCAGCGTCGCTTGCCGACATTCAATCCCTCTTGCATTGCTGCCACATCATTGATAATCGCGTGGCTCATCGGAATAGTTTGTCTGTTCGGTTTTCTTGTTTGGGTTGGCATGCACGTCAGCGCCTAGTTCAAACTGTACCACTACCCGGTCGTGGCAACCTTTGCGTCATGTGGCATAATAGGGGATGGTTGCTGAACGTCCCGATGTGATGCCGAAGGTGCGCGATTTGCCGCACAAGCCGGGCGTCTATCTTTTCAAGGACCGGTTCAACCGCGTGATCTATGTCGGCAAGGCGCGAGACCTGCACAAGCGGGTGAGCCAATATTTTCATCCCGGCCGTCAGCATCATCATGATCGGAAGACGCAGGCGCTGCTCGAAAGCATCTGGGACCTCGAAGCGCATACAGTCAAAAGTGAGCCCGAATCACTCCTGCTCGAAGGCAAGCTGATCAAGGAATATCGCCCGCGTTATAATATCAGTTTCCGCGACGACAAAAAATTTCTCCTCGTGAAGGTGAACCTGAACGACCCGTTTCCGCGTTTTCAACTCACGCGCATGAAGAAGGACGACGGCGCGCGCTACTTCGGGCCGTTTCCCCATGCGGGATCGTTGCGCAAGACGCTCGCGCTCGTCCGCAAGAAATTCCATATCCGCACCTGCCGTCCTGAAATTCCCGGCGAGGTCGATTTCCGGCGTTGCCTCCAGCACATCATCAAGAATTGCTCCGCGCCGTGCGTGAACAAGATCACCCGCGCCGGTTATCTCGCGAAGGTCAAGGAGGCGTGCGATTTCCTCGACGGCGCATCGGGCGAAATGCTGGCCGAGTTCAAGGCAGAGATGGAGAAGGCGGCGGCGCGGCTCGATTTCGAGCGGGCGGCGGAAATTCGCAACCTGCTCGATGACTTGAAACGGACGACGCGCCCGACCAAACGATTTGCGCGGCAATTTGTCACCACGGTGAGACCGTCGGAAGACGTGATTGCCTTGCAGGAGGCACTCGGGCTGGCTGAGCCTCCGGCCATTATCGAGTGTTTCGACATCTCCAACATTTCCACCACGTATAAGGTCGCGTCGATGGTCTGCTTTCGCGGCGGCAAGCCCGACCGGGAGAACTACCGCCGCTATCGGATCAAGACCGTCGAGGGGCAGGACGATTTCGCCAGCATGGCCGAGGTGGTGCGGCGGCGTTACGCGCGCGTGCTCAACGAGGGAATCCGCAAACCAAGCCTGATCGTTGTCGACGGCGGCAAAGGCCAGCTCAGCAGCGCGAAACGGGAACTCGATGCGCTCGGCCTCGGCGATCTTCCGATCATCGGGCTGGCCAAGGAGCGGGAGGAAATTTTTCGTTCTGGCCAAAGCGCGCCGCTCGTGATCGACCATTCGTCAGGCGCAATCCGGCTGCTTCAGCGCGTTCGTGACGAGGCGCATCGGTTCGCAAACGGCTATCACCAGATTTTGATGAAGCAGCGGGTGAGCGAGAGCCTGCTCGATGATTGCCCCGGCGTGAGCGAAAATCGCAAGAAGCTCCTTCTGCGTCATTTTGGTTCCATCGAGAAGCTGCGCCACGCCACGGCGGAGGAAATCCGCGCTATTGAGGGCATCGGTCCGAAGCTGGCCGAATCCGTGGTCGAATATTTTGTGAAGCTCAAACGCCGCGGTCCACAAATCGAAGACGAGGCCGCAGGTGATGAATCCGGGCCGGGAATCATTACTTATCAGCTCAAGCCGGGATTATAGCCGACGGTTGAGCGCACAGGAAGTTGCTTGTGACTTCCGTCGCACGGAGTGCGGCGGCTACCTTCAATAACCCGCTGCGGCGGGGTTCTTTATTCAGGGTTTCGCGGGTGCGCCGGGAGCGGGCGCGCCCAGAATGTTCTGCACATCCTTGTTTAAATCTTCGTTGAGCATTTCCTCGACCGAGTGTCCCTGACTGGCCGCCGCCGCACGCAGTTGCTGATACTGGCGGACAGTAGCCGCGACCTTGACGTGCAGCGGCATCGCATCCGGCACGTCCAGCCACGACTCCTTCGCCCGGGCCAGCTGCGCGTCGGTAAAGCCAAAGGCCTTGAGCAACCCGGTAGCCATCATTTCGCTGCCCATGCCGTTCATGTGCACGCCGTCCACCGTCAGCACATTGCCCTTGAGATTGGGCGTCCCGGCTTTTTGTTGGGCAAGGGTCGCCTGCATTTCGGCATTGAGATCGGCGATAAGAAGATGGTCCCTGGCCGCCAAGGAGTGAAGAAAATTGTTGTAGGCAACCAACTGCTGATTGTTGGCGGTGGCCTCGTCTTCGGTAATCATCGTGGAGGTCAGGATGACCACCTTGATGCCGGCCGCAGTTGCCTGATCCACGATTGAGGTAATATTCTGCTGGTACTGGTCGAGCGGCACTCCGCCGTTGGCACCATGCCAGACATCATTGACCCCGCAACTCAGCGTCATCCAATCGGGCTTTTTGCTGAGAACATCCTTGTCCAAGCGGGCCAGCATGTCCCTCGACGTATTGCCGCCCACGCCCGCCGGAATCACTTCGATTTTTTTGCCATTCTGTTCCAGCGCAAGGGCAGTCAACCTGAGGTACCCGGTGGATTCCGCCCCCTGTGCCGTGATCGAATCGCCTAGGAAGGCCACTTTCTGGCCATCTTGAGGTCCGCTGTATTGAGCGGGGGCGGCTGGTGCGGGAGTAGTAGAATTACTTGTATCCTGTGACGACGCAAATGACGTTAAGGCGCCCAGGATCAAAACGGAGAGCAATAGTTTTTTCATATCATTAGGCCTGGATAGAGGACCGACGCTTTCTGATTCGATTCAAAGCCGACTATTGCAGATGTTTCAAGAGGACGGCCATCTGGTTTTTATCCGCCGGCGCGTTTTCCTTGAGGCCGGTCGGCTCAACTGAATAGGCGTATTTGCCCCACCAGGGACCAGCGGACCAGTAGGTGTACCCGGTCCAGACATCCTTGTTCTGATCCATGTAGCCCAGCAAGGCATCGCCTTCGATGTTCGCCTGAGGATTGGCGGGATTTCCGTCCCAACCGAATTCACCGAGGACGGCTTTGAAGTGGTGAGCCTTGGCCCAGGTGGTGAAGGCAACCAGGCATTTTGCCCCGATGCCGGGAACCGCCTGGGGATGCGTACCGGAACTATCCTTGTCGAGGTATTGGTGCACTTCAAAGACAAAGTTGTCGGCAGGATCCTTGAAATTCTCCATGGCGGCCGCGTTGCCGGATTTGATCCAGGAATGGGCGCCGGACCAGGAAGTGCCCGGGACAAGGATCCGATTTTTGGCCCCGGCGGCGCGGATGGCGTTGACGGCTGACTGCATGGTCTCCGCGTTCATTTGCGCCGTTTGCTTGTGGGGCTCGTTCATGAGGCCGAACCAGACCAGGGGATTGTCCTTGAAATGATTAGCCAGCTTCACCCAGAAATCATTGAAGGCGTCATTGGTCAGTTGCGGATCGATGCCGATCAGCGCGCCTTTTCCGTCAATCTGGCGTCCGCCGTAATTATGGGGATCGAGCAGGACGACGAGACCGAGCTTGGTGGCCGTGCCGACGCAACGGTCAAGTTGGGCAAGATTTTGCGGATCGAGGTCGCCGAGCAACTGCGGCTGGAGGCGCTCCCACTTGAAGGGGAGACGGATGATTTTCAGCCCTTTGCCCTGAAAATAAGTGAACTCAGCATCCGTGGGATAAACATAGTGAAAGTTGAGTGCGTCGCCAATCTTCCCAAATTCACCTCCAGCAAGATTGACTCCTGGGAAATAACCGCCGGGGCTGTAACTCGCGGCTGGCGCAGGAGTGGAAGGAGCCTGGTTGGAAACGGGTGTCGTTTGAGACGATGCAAGCGATGTCAAGGCGCTTAGGGCCAAAACGGAGAGCAATAACTTTTTCATATGATCAGGGCTGGATAGACGGCCGACGTTTTCGGATTCGATTTGAGAGCCTTTTCTATTATAGATGCTTTAAGAGGACAGACATCTGGCTTTTATCCACGGGCGTGTTTTCCTTGAGCCCGGTCGGCTCAACCGAGTACATATATTTGCCCCACCGGGGCCCGGCTGACCAATAGGTGTACCCGATCCAGACGTCCCTGTTTTGGTCCATATAACTGAGGATGGCATCGCCTTCAATATTCGCCTGGGGGTTGGCGGAATTTCCGTCCCAACCGCATTCACCGAGGAGAGCCTTGAAGTGGTGCTGTTTGGCCCAGGTGGTGAAGTCAACCATGCATTTTGCCCCGATGCCAGTGACGACCTCGGTGTGGGTCCCGGAACTGTCCGTATCGAGGTATTGGTGCGCCTCAAAGACAAAGTTGTCGGCAGGATCCTTGAAATTCTCCATGGCGGCCGCGTTGCCGGAGGTGATCCAGGAATGGGCGCCGGTCCAGGAGGTGCCCGGAACGAGAATGCGATTTTTGGCCCCGGTGGCACGGATGGCGTTGACGACCGACTGCATGGTGTCGGCGTTCACTTGTGCCGTTTGCTTATTCGGCTCGTTCATGAGGCCGAACCAGACTAGGGGATTGTCCTTGAAACGGTTGGCCAGCTTCACCCAGAGATCACTGAAGGCACTATTGGGCAGTTCCGGGTCGATGCCGACCAACGCGCCTTTTCCGTTAACCTGGCGTGAGGCGTAATTATGGGGATCGAGCAGAACGACGAGGCCGACCTTGGTGGCCTCGCTGACGCAACGGTCAAGTTCAGCGATATTTTGCGGGTCGAAGTCGCCGAGAACCTGCGGTTGGACGCGCTCCCATCGAAACGGGATGCGGACGATTTTCAGTCCCTTGCCCCGGAAATAAGTGAATTCGGCCGCTGTGGGATAGCTGTAGTCCCGGTTGAGCGTACCTCCGTCCTTCCCGAATTCAGCTCCGGCAAGATTGACCCCGGGGAAATAACCGCCGGGGCTGTAGCTCGCGGCTGGCGCAGGAGCGGAAGCAGCCTGGGTGGAAGCAGGTGTCGTTTGAGATGACGCAAGTGACGTTAAGGCGCCCAGGGCCAAAACGGAGAACAATAATTTTTTCATATAATTAGGCCTGGATAGGCGGTCGACGTTTTCTGATTTGATGCAAAACCGCTTATTGCAAGTGCTTCACAAGGACCGACATTTGGTTTCTGTCGACGGGGGCCCCGTTTTTCAGGCCGGACGGCTCCACTAAAAACGAGTAATTGGCGGGCCACCAAGGACCGGCGGACCAATAGGTGTATCCGGCCCAGACATCCCTGTTCTGGTCCATGTAACTGAGCAAGGCGTCGCCTTCGATGTTCGCCTGGGGGTTGGCAGGATTTCCGTCCCAACCGAATTCCCCGAGGACGGCCTTGACGTGGTGCTGCTTGGCCCAGTTGGTGAAGGCAACCAGACATTTGGCTCCGACGCCGGGAACCGCTTCTGCGTGTGTCCCGGAGCTGTCCTGGTCGAGATATTGGTGAACTTCGAAGATGAAGTTATTTCCCGGATCTTTGAAATTTTCAAAGGCGGCGCCATTGCCGGATCCGATCCACGAATGCGCACCAGTCCAGGAGGTGCCCGGAACGAGAATGCGATTTTTGGCCCCGGTGGCGCGGATGGCATTCACCGCGGACTGCATGGTCTCCGCATTCACATTCGCCGTTTGCTTATTCGGCTCGTTCATCAGGCCAAACCAGACCAGGGGATTGTCCTTATAATGATTGGCCAGTTTCACCCAGAGATCATTGAAAGCGTCATTTGTTAGTTCCGGATCGATGCTGACTGCCATGCCCTTTCCGTTAACAGGGCGTCCGCCGTAATTATGAACATCGAGCAGGACGACGAGGCCCAGTTTGCTGGCCGTGCTGACGCAACGGTCGAGTTCATCGAGATTTTGCTTGTCGAAGTCGCCCAGCAATTGCGGTTGCATGCGCTCCCATGTGAACGGAAGGCGGATGAGTTTCATGCCCTTGCCTTGGAAATAAGCGAATTCGGCCTCGGAGGGATAGGTGAAATTTACGCTTAGCTGCGAGCCCGTTCCAAATTCGGCTCCTGAAAGATTGACCCCGGGGAAATAACCGCCGGGGTTGTAGCTCGCGGCTGGCGCAGGAGTGGAAGGAGCCTGGTTGGAAGCAGGTGTCGTTTGAGATGACGCAAGTGAGGTTAAGGCGCCCAGGGCCAAAACGGAGAACAATAACTTTTTCATATAATAGGTCTGGATAGGCGGTCGACGTTTTCTAATTCGATCCAAAACCGATTATTACAGATGCTTGATGAGGACAGACATCTGGTTTTTGTCCACCGGAGAGCCTGAGCTTAGGGCTGTCGGCTCGACCGAGTACATGTAGGGGCCCCACCAGGGACCGGCGGACCAATAGGTGTATCCGGCCCAGACATCCTTGTTCTGGTCCATGTAACCAAGCATGGCGTCGCCTTCAATATTCGCCTGTTTATTGGCGGCTTTTCCGTCCCAACCGAATTCACCGAGGACGGCCTTGACGTGGTGCTGCTTGGCCCAGGTGGTGAAGGGAACCAGACATTTGGCCCCGATGCCGGGAACCGCCTGGGGATGTGTCCCGGAACTGTCACCGTCGAGGTATTGGTGCACTTCGAAGGCGAAGTTGTCACCCGGATCTTTGAAATTTTCAAAGGCGGCCGCGTTGCCGGATCCGATCCAGGAATGCGCACCGGTCCAAGAGGTGCCCGGGACAAGGATACGATTCCTGGCCCCGGCGGCTCGGATCGCGTTTACGGCTGATTGCATGGTCTCCGCATTCACTTGCGCCTTTTGCGCGTTCGGCTCGTTCATGAGGCCAAACCAGACCTGGGGATTGTCCTTGTAATGAGTGGCCAATTTCACCCAGAGATCGTTGAAGGCGCTATTGGGCAGTTCCGGGGCGACGCCGACCAATGCGCCCTTTCCGTTGACTTTGCGACCGCCATAATTATGAACATCGAGCAGAACGACGAGACCCAGGTTGCTGGCTGTGCTGACAACATGGTCAATTGCAGTGATATTTTGCTGGTCCAAGTCGCCAAGCACCTGTGGCTGGATACGGTCCCATTGGAACGGGAGGCGGATGAGTTTCAGTCCCTTGCCATGGAAATAGTTGAGTTCGGAATCGCTGGGATAGGTGAAATTGGTGAACATCTTTGAGCCGCTTCCGAATTCGCCTCCGGACAGATTGACTCCGGGGAAATAGCCGTCGGGGTTGTAGCTCGCGGCAGGAGGTGGCGGCGCGGCAGGAGCGGTAGTCGCGGGAGTGGAAGGGGCTTGGTTAGAAGCAGTTGTAGTTTGGGATGATGCGAGTGACGTTAAGGCGCCCAAGGCCAAAACGGAGAACAATAGCTTTTTCATGTGGTTTGATTAGGGAGGGGAAAATGACGAGGTTATTGCCAGTTAAACTGTTCATTTTGGATTTAGTTTCGAGTTTTTATAAAGTATTTATAAAGGCATTGTTTTTTTAATTATTTTGCGACGATCATCGCGCGCAGCTACACATGAAGCCGATGACAACGACGAGTACCCATCACGAGTGGAAGGCGTCCGATGGCGAGATTTTTTCCTACTCGTTATGGACGGGCGATCTTTCTCTGGACCAGCCTCCGGTGCCGGAGTGGCGCCCGCGCGCCGTCGTGGTTGCCGTGCATGGGCTTAGTGGCGCAGCGCTCGATTACGAGCCGCTGGCCAGCCATCTTGCGAAGCACGGAGTCGTCACCTATGCCCTCGAACTGCGCGGGCAGGGGAATGACCCCGATTTGCAACGACGCGGCGATCTCGTGCGAATCGAGGATTGGTTCGCCGATTTGAGTACCTTCTTCTCGCTCGTCCGCAGCCGCCATCCCGACGCGCAAATTTATTATTACGGCGAGAGCATGGGCGCGGCGTTGCTCACCCGTTTTCTGGCCCAGGCCGGGGAAAGCGATCAACCCACCGGACTCGTTCTCGCCTCGCCCGTCGTTGCGATGTCGGCGAAACCTTCCTGGTGGCAGGAACAGGTCTTCCGCTTTTTTCTCCGGGTACGGCCCGCCCACCGGATCGATGTGCGCGAGTACACCAAACGGTACGATGATGATCCGTCGACCTGGGTCACGCGCGACGAGGCGCATCGGCGGTGGTTTGAGACGGCGCCGCACAAGATCGACTTTTTCACAGTCCGTTTCTTCAATTGCCTTCGGGGTCTGATCAGCGGCTGCTTCGACGCCGCGCCGCGAATCACCGTGCCCGTGCTTGTCATCTATGCGGCAAATGATGTCTACATTCCACCCGCGCGGGTTGAGCAGTTCTTTGCCGGGCTTGGCAGCCGTGAAAAGGAACTCTCCTTTTTTCCCGAGTCGTACCATCTCCTCCTCCATGACTTCGACAAGGCGCAGGCGCTGGAACGGATCGAGGCGTGGCTTCTGCGGCGTATCGAAATGACGGGGCAGAGTCAGGTGGCGGGCGAGCCCGTCTGCCCCTCGACAAATCCGGGTTGAGGGACCATTATTTACATTGGATATGCCCAAAACGCTCAAAGATCTCACGGCCCAGGAAGTCCTCGCGCTGGCCATCCAGGCCGAGGAGGAGGACGGACGCATTTATGCCGATTTGGCGGAGCGCGTGGCCAAGGATTATCCCGAGACGGCGAAGTCGCTGGTGGCGATGCATGAGGAGGAGAATGGCCACCGGCACCGGCTGATTGAGCTTTACCGCAAGCAATTCGGCGAGCACATCCCGCTCATCCGCCGCCAGGACGTGAAGGGCTTCATCACCCGCCGCCCGCTTTGGGTGAACAAGATCCTGACCGTGCCGATGATCCGCAACGAAATCGAAACGATGGAGGAGCAGGCGCGCAATTTTTACCAGGCGGCCATCGCGCAGACGAGCGATGCGGCGGTGCGGCAATTGCTGGGCGATCTGGCCGCCGAGGAGAGCAAGCATTACGAGATGGCCGAGGAGATGGACGAGCAGCAGAAGGCGTCGGGCGCGCGGGAAAAAGAGGATGATTCGGAGCGGCGCAAGTTCGTGTTGCAAATTGTGCAGCCGGGGCTGGCCGGGCTGATGGACGGCTCGGTCTCCACGCTGGCGCCGGTATTCGCGGCTGCTTTCGCCACGCACCAAAGCCGGGACGCTTTTTTGGTGGGTATGGCGGCCTCACTCGGGGCCGGCATCAGCATGGGTTTTGCCGAGGCGATGTCGGATGACGGCGTGCTCAGCGGGCGCGGCACGCCTTGGTTGCGCGGGACGGTCTGCGGTCTATTGACGACGGTGGGTGGCATTGGCCACACGCTGCCGTTCCTCATTTCCAATTTCTATTTCGCCATGTACATCGCGGTGGCAATTGTCGCGGTCGAGCTCGCCGTGATCGCCTGGATTCGCCATCGCTACATGGATACGCCGCTGCTCTCGGCGGCGTTTCAGGTCATCGTCGGCGGCACGCTGGTATTTATCGTGGGGATATTGATCGGGTCGGCGTGAATCAGACATCAATTATGCAAAAAGTTCAATCACTTCTGCTACTGTTTCTGAGCATCTCGGTTGCCATGGGAGATATAGCATCTGTTCCACCAAATCTTACTCCCGTGCCGCAGGTTCTTCAGGATTTGAAAACGAAGATCGTCTACTATCTCGAATCGGATCGGCGGCACGTGACGGCGATCGCTCCCGATGGGAAAATCCTATGGTGCAGCGAAGTTATCCCGCCTATCGAAAAGCTGAAGGGCTATGGAGTGAAGATGGAATATATTGATCACATTAGATTCAATCCCACCGATGCCCACGCAACTATACCTTTACAAGGGGAAGATTACCTGCGAGTCGAAATTGGGGGAGAAGGATTTGGGGGAATGTCCGGGCACATAGAAAAAAAGACCGGGAAGTTTATTCCTGGAGAGGTGTCGTAGGTGCCTTTTACTCAATCATCCCTCCTTCCCAAACTCCATTTGGAATAAGGGGAAGCAGAAATTTCGCGCGGAGGACTGAAGAGGGGAAGGCAAAGGACGGATTTTCGATGTGATCCCGCCTCCTTGCCTTTCTCTTCAGCCCTCTGCAGTCCTCCGCGCGAACCTCCTCTGCCTCCCCATTCCGTTAATTCCGAAAATTCCGTAATTCCGTCAAAACCCAAATCAGGTCCGCCCCAAGCTCAGCGCCCACGACAAAACCACATCGAGTCATTTACTCTGGAATGTTGTCTGCTTACATTTTCAGTATGCCCGCTTCACTCATCCTTTCCGACGAAGCCACCACGAAACTTCTTACCTCCACGCAGGGAAATATCACGCGCGTGTACAACGATCCCGCGACGGCGGACCGAGATCGCGCGAGCATCGATGAGTTGCTGGCCGCGAAGGCGTGGACGGAACTCGACGACCGCTTTTTCCGAGACATCGCCTTCGGCACGGGCGGCATGAGAGGCCGCACCATCGGCAAGATCGTGACTAAAGCCGAAGCGGGTCAGCCGCAGCCGTTGGACCGGCCTGAATTTCCCGGTACGGGCACAAACATGCTCAACTTCGGGAATGTCCACCGCGCCGTCTCCGCGCTCGGGGCTTATTTGATCGAGGGCTATCCGGGCGAGAAACTCAGCGTGGTGATCGCGCACGACACGCGCTTTTTCTCCCCGGAATTCGCCCAGGCCGCCGCGAAATCGTTGAACGCGCTCGGCATCGACGCGCTTCTTTTTCCCGAGGACCGCTCGACACCGCAACTCTCGTTTACGACCCGCGTGGCGGGCGCTCATGCGGGGATCATGATCACCGCCAGCCACAATCCGTCCCACGACAACGGGATGAAATTCTATTCCCGCGACGGAGGCCAGGTGGTTGAGCCGCACGCGTCGGGCATCACCAAACATTTCGCGAAACTTTCGTCTGATCCCGCCGCGCTGCCCGCTTTGCTCAAGACCATTTCCAAGCCGGGAAAAGTTGTCATTCTCGATGCCGAGATGGACGTCATCTATCGGGATGCGGTGGGCGGACTGGTCCTGGAAGCGGCGGCGATTTTGGAAACGCGCAATAAAATCAAATTCGTCTACACACCGCTGCATGGCACCGGCATTCGCGCCATCCCGGCGCTGCTCGATCAATTCGACTTTCGCTATTCCATCGTCGCAGCGCAGAGCAAGGGTGACGGGCGGTTCCCGACGGTCAAATCGCCGAATCCCGAAAATGCCGAGGCGCTTGAACTGGCGATCAAGCAGGCGGAAGCCGAGCATGCCGATGTCGTCATGGCGACCGATCCCGATGCGGATCGGATGGGGGTCGCGGTGCGTAACGCGAGCGGAAAGATGATTCTGCTCACCGGCAACCAGATTGGCTCAATCATGGCCTATTACCGTTGCGAGCGGCTCGTGGCGCAGGGGATTCTGACCGAGAGCAACCGCAAGAACGCGGTCATTATCAAGACGTTTGTCACGACCGACTTGCAGAAGAAGATTGCGGAACATTTCGGCGTCGGCTGTATCGAAACGCTGACCGGTTTCAAATACATCGGCGAAAAAATGCACGATTACGAAAAGGCGCACGGCGATCCGGAGTTTGCGAAAAAGCCCGCCGCGGAACAACGCGCGGCATCCCTTGGGAAGAGCAAGTTTGTCATCTTCGCGGGCGAGGAGAGTTACGGCTACACGGGCGGCGATTATGTGCGCGACAAAGACGCCAACGCCGCCGTGCTGATGTTCGCCGAGGTGGCGGCCTGGGCGAAGTCGCAAGGCCAGACGCTGGCGGAATATCTCGACGCCATTTATCGCGAGTTGGGCTTCTACACGGAGCGGCTCGGGACGCTGACTTTCGAAGGAGCGCAGGGCGCGCAGAAGATCGCAAAGCTGCTGGCTTCCTTTCGAGCGCAGCCGCCCAAGCAATACCAGGGGCAGGCGGTCACCGGCGTCGACGATTTCGGCCTGCAGGATTTCACCGATGCGGATGGAAAGAAAATTCCGAAGGAGACGATGCTTCTCTTTCACATGGCCGACGGCAGCCGGATGGTGGTGCGCGGCAGCGGTACGGAGCCGAAGATCAAGTTCTACTTCCTGACCTGCGCCGATGCGGGAAGTGAAAGCGATCTCGCCGCGATCAAGGAACAGCGCAGGGCCTTCCTCGAAGCGTGGTGGAATGAAGTGCAGGAAGATGTGAAGAAGCGCGTGGGTTAGGGAACCATTACGGAATTACCAAATTTTCCAAATTAACGGAATTCCAGAATATGTAGGCCTGAGTCGCAGATTAATTCGCATGCCTTCGGCGAGCAAACAGACTACACATTAGATCGTGTCAAACCGCAACCGTCGCGATAAACAAGTTGGGAGGAACTACGCACGACTTCTTGAACGCTTCCTCGCGGTCGTAGGTGCCTTGACGCTCATTGCTCTCACTGCATTGGGCATTGCCGCTCTTTACACGTATTATGCTGAAAGCAACGTGGATCAGTCCTCCGAGCGATACGCCAACGAAAGCGGCTTAGCGATACTGAGTGTGCATTCAGAACAAGATTTACAATTGGTGCTTCTTCAAAGACTGAGTCCCGAAGCCCAAACAACGACCACTAAAGCTGGGATTGACGAAATGGTGGAATCTCTGAATAAGCTTGGAAAGCTCGAAGACTACAAAGGCGTTGAATCGGTTCATATCCAAACTGGCCTGTTGAGCCTCTCCGAGGGCGTGGGTGCCAAGCTCACCTACACGGCCAGTGCCGCTTTTGAAAAAGGCATTGGCCTCGTCAAAATGACCCTCATCCGCCACGGCGATGGCTGGCAGATCAACGGCTTTTACATCACGGCAACAACGAATCCGCGCTAATAAAATCCCCGTGCTTTATTAGCTCATGAACCTCCTCAAAATTCATTTTCCCTCAAAGCTGCGACTGAACTGATCACTCGACAAGCTCCAGATGACGGAGGACTGATCGAAATGAGTTGGGCCGGAGTCTGACCCTCCCAAAGAAATTCCGTTAATTTGGAAAATTTGGTAATTCCGTAATTCCACCCTCTCCCTCCGGTATTGCCCGGCGGGTGGAACTGCGGGAAGATATGAAATGCCGCGACGGATAAGCTTGCCTCCGCGCAAGCTTGCAACAAAATCGGGAATGGCAAAAGCAGCAGCATTAGGCAAAGGACTCAGCGCGCTCATGGGCCCGGCAAAACTCGCCGCGCCGCAACCGGAAACAGAAAAGGGCGAAACCATCCGGCAGGTTTCACGCACGGCCATCGTCCCCAGTCCGCTCCAACCGCGGAAAACTTTTCGTCCGGAAGAGTTGTCCGAGATGGTTGATTCGATCAAGGAGCGCGGGATTATTCAGCCGCTGATCGTCCGGTTGGTCAACGGCAAATACGAGCTGATCGCGGGCGAACGCCGCTGGCGCGCGGCGGGCGAGGCGGGGTTGGAAACGCTGCCGGTCATCGTGCGCGAGGCGAGCAACCGCGACGTGCTGGAATTGGCGCTGATCGAGAATATCCAGCGGGCCGACCTCAGTCCCATCGAGGAAGCCGAGGCCTATGCGCGGCTGATGAAGGAGTTTACGCTGACCCAGGAGCAGGTTGCGCAGCAGGTCGGGAAGGGGAGGACCGTGGTGGCAAATGCGGTGAGGCTCCTTACGCTGCCGGGGCAAATCCAGGCGTGGATCAGCACGGGCGACTTGAGCGTCGGGCACGCCAAGGTACTGCTCGGGCTCGATCGGGCCGAGGAACAATTGCTCGCCGCGGAACGCATCCGGAAGGAAAACCTGACCGTTCGCGCCACGGAACGGCTGGTCGAATCGATGCGCGGAGGATCGAAGCCCGCCAGGAAACGGAAAGCCGCCGCCGCGACGAGCGAGGCGATCTTCGCCGATTTGGAGAAGCGTCTGCAACAGCATGTCGGGACTCGCGTGCGCATCGTGGGCAAAGCGAATGCGGGCAAAATCGAGATTCAGTATTTCTCGCCCGAAGACCTGGATCGCATTCTCCAGCTTTTGCGCCTGCCTTCGGGTTGAAAGGCAGCCGCCTCAGGTGGATTCGTCCGGTTCTTGTAAACGCGAACCCGGGATGCCACGCCACTTGGACTGCGAAAGCAATCGACTCCGGGTTATCGTACAAGCACCGAATGCGTCAATTTAAGAGTCATTTCGATGTGAAGGCTTGAACGAAAGGTTTGCCGTCCTTGCCGGCAAAAACAATCCATACCGTGTGTGTCTTGGGATCAACCGCGATGCTGTGGGCTCCGGGCGCACCGGGTAAGGGCGCCAGTGTCGTGAGCTTATTTTTATCCACGGCGACAACAGAAATCGTGCCCAAGCCGCTGGCACAATAAACGCGTTTCAAGCCGGGGTCATAGGCTATCTCATCGACTTTAGGCGAGACGTCCGCGGAAGCCACTACCCGGCCGGTGCTCAAGCTCATGAGGCTCAGTTTGCCCGTTCCGCCTACCACGAGGATGGTATCAGTTCCCGGAACCATGGCCTGACCGTGAGGTTTCCCGGCCGGAGCCGTCGGCCAATGGGCGAGTATCTTTCCATCCTGGGGATCCACCTTGGCGAGTTCGCTGGTATCCTTAAGACATTGGAAGAGGTAACTGCCCTGTGCGTCAAAACCCAAGTCTTCCATTCCTCCCCCCGGCAGAGTGATCGTCGATAGAATCTTTTTTGCCTCGGGGTCGATGACCCATAATTCAGGCTTTTCATCATTGCAGACAAACACGCGGTTTGATGCGGGATGATAGGTGAGCACGTCGGCCGGGCCGGGAAGAGGCACCTCGCCGACAACTTCCAGCTTCGTCGAGTCGATGATGACCAACTTCGGCGGCTTGCTTACACTCACGAAATAGCGGCCGTTCTTTTCGTCGACCGCAACCCCTTGGGCCGCGCCAGTCGGCACGCTCTTGATCAGCCTGGAAGAGGTTGCGTCAATAACGTCCAAGGAGCCGTTTCCTGTGTGGCAGGCCAACAGGCGATTTTTGGCCGCATCGATTTTGATGAAATCGAATCTCCCCTGAGTCCCGGCCAGTTCCACGGGTGCTCCCGGGGTCAGCGAGTCTGCCGCGGAAAGAGGGGAAAAGGCGGTAAGGATCGAGGAGCAGGTTAATGATAGGATGAGGGGTAGTTTCATAGGTTGAGAATAATTTTTAGCATGCCGGGCGCAGAGAGGGGGAAGAAGCAAGAGATTATGTGAGCATTATTTTCTTTCTAAACCCACTTTTAAAACGCATCCCGTAACTTTGGCGTAATGAAGTAAGGATTTTTTTAGAAGCTAAAAGCTGATCGTTGTCCTTAAGCCGACAACCAAGGCGTCGGGTGATTTTGTGGTGGCGCCTGCGGCAAAGATATATTGCAAATCCGGTTGCACGACCCACCACCGGTTAATGTTCGCGCTATAGGTCGTTTCCAGCACTGCTTCGTAGGCAAAGGCCGGTCCTCCCTGAGCCACACTGAAGGCGCTATAATCGTGGCTGACAGCGGTTCGGGCCAAGCCAAGGCCGAACAGATCATCCTTTCGTCCCGGAATCAAACCGGTGATGTTCACTCCTCCATCAATGTCAAAATCAACCAATGTCGTATTGGAAGGAGCGGCGCCAGCACGAAGGAAGAGATTGATTGTCGCACTTTGGCCGGGAGATACATCATATTTGCAGACAGCCTGATCGACCACTCCATAGACACCATAATTAGTTCCGGAACTTTTCAGCGAGCCGGTGCCCAAAGCCGCGTCGGCCTGGGACCTCCAGGTATCGAATTCACCGGTGTGCAGCCAACCTCCCACTTTATAAGTTCCAGGCAGGCCCTGGTCATTCCTGCCTTGATTGAGAAGATAACCGATTTCATAAAACATCAACGCGCCGGCCTTCGGATCGAAATTGAAAAGCGTGCCGTTGCTATTCTGCTGCTGGGTTCCTGCGTCACCTGTGAATGCCGCCGCTTGAAAATAGAACTCAGGAACGGGTTGAAGACGCAGGCGCGCGCCGGGTGTGGCCACCGGGTAAATAGGGGCCGAGTAGGGTTGGAAGTTCTGACCGATAAAGGGGAATGCGCCAAAGGTTGAATTGATGAAGAGGGCGCCGTTGCTCGTGGCGAAAAACTCGGAATCCGCAGTGAGTTGCCCGACTTTAAGCGAGACACGATCGTCCAAAAAACTTTGCTGCAACCAAAGCTCGTCCAAACGAACCGTGTCGAAGGCGTCGAGGTTGCTCACCACGCTGAAATCGCCGACATACTTTTGGGTCAGGCTTTCGCCGTGCATCCAAAATCCGCTGGCGCGAAAGGAGGCTCCTTTCCATGCATCGGTGAGCTTGTCGAAGTTGATGTCCAGTTCGGGGGAAAACAGGCCATTGTAAACGGCGCCCCGGCCAAAATTCCCTCCGTAAGGATTGCCCATAACCTCGGCGTCATACGTGGCCGAAAAATCGATGCCTTTGGCGCTCAACTGATCGCGCAATCCACCGCAGTTTCCCAGGAGGGAACTCTGGTCCCAAATGGGGGTGGAATTGATATTTGGACCGGGAACGGTATTCGGTGCTCCGATGATATTGTGAGACAGACCAGGCAGCATCGCAAGCATCAAGGCAAGCGACCAAGATCGTCGCGTAACAAAAATTGACTGGAGGTTCGTGTGCATGTGGCCTGTTCCTTTCCTCGTAGCGTTACTTCTTTTCCTCCGGGCCAAAGGTGAATTGGATGGCGAGGTAACCCTGATAACCGCTCGGGCCCTGAACGGTGTGTCCGACGGAAAAAAGAACGTGTTGAAGGTCGCTGAGGTCAAGTGTACCTCCGACGTTGATATTGGTGTTCGACTCCCCGCCGATTTGTTGAGCCGTTTGGTGAAAGATTTCCGTTCCCAACACAAAATTGGAGGTCAATTGCCGTTGGAGCAAACACCCGGCAAAGCCCCAGTTTTGATTATTTGGCCCGGGATTAATCCAGTAACCGCCTCCGCCGTAAATCGTCCACTTTCCAAAATCCTTCTGCATCCAGAGCGGTAAATAGAGCCGGGGATGGCCGGTGCCGAGTCCCCGGTTATAACTGCCTGTGGGCAATTCAACCAAAGGGAAGGTTGCGACATCCGGGACATTCTCCGTTTGTTTAATGAACCGGTATTTTGCGCCAAGCTCGATATCGCCGAGTCCCAATTCCTTCGGTCCCATGGTCGGGGCAGTGAAGGCATCGGGCATAATCAGGTGAAGTTGCAAGTCAGGGACCACCCCATAATTGACCTCGATATGCGGGGCCGTGCCCGACCAGGCGTTCGCGTTTTGCTCCAATTGCGAAGCGAGATAGACTTCCCAATGACGGTAATCGACCGGGATCGGATCATCGGTGACAAAAGGCGGTCCGGCCCGGAGCAGGGCGGGGCAGCCGAGAAAGATCAGGATAAGGTATATAGATTTCATCACGGTCTTAAACGCCATTCACCGATTCGTGAGCAGAAAATGCGCCTCACCATCCGGATGGGCTCAAGAGATGGCTTACGGAGAAGTGGCGTTCAAGCGAATGAACTGGTCCGCTCCGGTGATTTTAACCCCGACCTCCATAATCGGATCGCCGGTGGTTGAATCGGTGCTTACCTGCCGGCAGAGGTCGGGAGGATTCAGGGTCGTCCAAGTCTGCAAATCCGGGGACGTTTGCACATGGATCGTGATTCCCGTTTCTGCGAGATTCTGGCGGTAGGTGAGTGTGAGATATACAAAGCCTCCAACCGAGGTCGTGCTCAACGATGGCAACGCGGCGCGCTCTGTTGCGCTCGTGGATGTAGTCGGGTTGATGTCGCAGAGATATTTCAGCAGGTTGGGGATACCGTCGTTTTGAGGAGTAGCGGCCGCGTCGACGGTAATCTTGTAGGAATCCGCCCATTCACTAAAAGTCTGAGGAGATGAGGAGATATCGATCGTTAACTTAAAGGTGGCGCCAACCGGGCCGGAAGAATTCAAGTTGGATCCGGCACCTCCGCCAGTGGTTACCCCGTAAAAATTGCCGTCCGATCCCTGGATCAAGCCTGCTGTAGGAGTAGTTCCATCCGTTGCCGTGCTGCCATCCGGATTTAGGGCTGTGCCGTCCCCAAAACTATGGAGGATGGTTTCACCTCCCCGGGGAGTCACTTCAAAAGCCACGCCGTTGCCGGCAAACCCGCCTCCTGAAGTGGTCCCATAAAAATTACCGTCGTTGCCTTGGGTTAAGCCAGCTACGGGAAAAGTTCCATCCGTTGCGCCGCCAAAACCATGGAGGATGGTCACAGCCCCCAAGGGAGTCATGGCAAACGCCGTACCCTTATGGGCTGCCCCTCCATTCAATGTAGTCCCATAAAAATTAGTGTTATTGCCGCTGTCTTGAATCAAGCCAGATGCTGGAAAGGTCCCGTCTGTTGCCGCGCTGCCATTCACATCAACTGCGCTGCCGCCGAAATGATGAAGAATGGTAACTATTCCCAAGGGAGTCATGGCAAAGACCGTGCCCTTGCCGTTCGTTCCTCCGCCCGGGGCAGTGCCATAAAAATTGGTGTCACTGCCTTTGCCCTGGATCAATCCGGCACTTGGATTGAGACCGTCATTACTCACCGTTCCATCGCCGAAATTATGGAGGATGGTCACGATTCCCCCGGGCGTCATGACAAAGGCGGTGCCCGTCGTGTTGGTTCCCCCGCTCGTCGTGGTTCCATAAAAATTACCGTCCCTGCTCTGGATTAAGGCAGCGGCGGGAGAGACTCCGTCCGTGGCCGGATTGCCCCGGGTATCGAGCACCGTGTTGTCGCCAAAACTATGGAGGATGGTCACGCCCCCCCGGGGAGTCATGGCAAAGGCGGTACCCGCGCCATTGGCCCCACCACTCGAAGTGGTCCCATAAAAATTGGTGTCATTACCGCTGCCTTGGATCAAAGCGGCGTTTGGATGGAGACCATCGTTCGTCACCGTTGCATCTCCAAAATTATGGAGGATGGTCACGCCCCCCTGGGGAGTTATGGCAAAAGCCGTGCCAGTACCGTTCGTCCCGCCACTGGAAGTAGTGCCGTAAAAATTGCCATCCCTGCCTTGGATTAAGGCCGTAGCGGGCGAAGTCCCATCTTGATTTGCAGGAGTGCCTTGGGGGAGAGCAGTGCCGTTGCCAAAAGGATGAAGGATGGTTGCAACCTGGCCTCGAACATTATCCCACGGCGAGATCCAGCAAAGCGCCACCAGGCCGAGATGAGCTATGAGTGAGGATGCCGGTCTCATAAGGGTGTTCTTATACGCTTGATGGATACGACTGAGAATTAGGCGCGCTGGCCTCGCGGATCAAGGACAACACGCTTGGGATGTAAGGGGCGAACAAAGAATTTGTAGCAAGCTTCCACAAGAATGAAAGAAGCCACTCGCCGCCTGCGATTTAGGGTCTACTCCCATGAATCGCGTTTCCGCTTTCGCAGTATGGCCCCTCCTTCAATTCGTTCGTTTAACCCGTGCCGTTGTCGGTGACATCACATGGCGACCTCCCGGTTGGGCCGGAACGGTCAAGGCGGGCATGGGGCGACGTCCGATTTTATCGGGCGCTTCCCTGCTCGGCATGATCGTTTTGCTGGCCGCGGGATGGTGGACGTGGAATTGGTACGCGCATCAGCCGAAGCCTCCCACGGTGGATTGGACGATCAGTTCCGGAGCTGGTTATTATAGGCAGGCTGTGACGCTGACGTTTGAGCGCTCGGTGGCGGCGCTGGAGAGCATCGGGAAGAACGTGTCGACGCGGGTGACGCTTTCGCCAAAATTGAACGGGCACTGGGCATGGTTGAACGGGACACAACTCATTTTCATTCCGACGGATGATTGGCGCGCCGACACGACTTATCATATCACGCTATCGAAGAGTCTGTTTTCCCGGCACGCGCGGATCGCGACGCTGGCGAAGGATTTTCGTTCCACGCCGTTTACGACTTCCATCAGCGAGATGACTTTTTATGTGAATCCGAAAGATCCTTCCACCAGGCAAGTCACGGCCACGCTCAGTTTTTCGTATCCTGTGGATCGTACGAGCCTGGAAAGCAATCTCACGCTGGCAATGGAAAGCAGCGAAAATGCCTTCAAAAATGCGCCCAACGCCACCGGACGATGCACGTTTACCTATGATCCGAATTACCGCGACTGTGTCGTCTATGTTCGCTCGGTGAATGTGACCGTGCCCAAGGAATCGGGCCATGCGATTCTCACGGTCCCCGATTCGGTGCGGACAACGGCGGGGGGCGCGCGCCTCGACAGGTTGCAGCATGCCGACGTGCTCGTGCCAAGCGTTTTCGATTTGTTTCACATCGCCTCGGTCCAGGCCACGATTGTCACGAACAGCCAGGGCGAACCCGGACAGGCACTGGTCCTGGCGACTTCGGTAGGAGTGAAGCCGGAACTTCTCGCAAAGGCCATTCACGCCTGGGTCTTGCCGAAGCCGACGGGATTTCTGGATCCGATGACCGGAAAGAAAGTCGAAGCGTGGAATAGTCCCGCCCAGGTAAACATGGCGGCGCTGGTGAAATCGACTTCAGTCCAACTCACGCTCGTGCCGAGCGAAGAGGAATACGCCACGCTCCATTCGTTCAAATTGAAGGTGCCTGAAAACGCGTACGTCTATCTTACGATTGACAAGGACCTGCCATCGATCGGCGGGTTTTCACTCGCGGATAAATTTGCCTCGGTGAACCAGGTGCCACCTTATCCAAGGCAAGTGCATATCATGCATGAGGGCTCGCTGCTCGCGTTGAGCGGCGAGCGCAAGCTGTCGATTCTCAGCCGGGGTGTGGAGCAGTTGGAGTTCCGGTTGGAGCGTGTGACGCCGTCGTCGATCAATCATCTCGTCAGTCAATCAGGAGGGGACTTTCAGAGTCCCGTTTTCAACAACTACAATTTCGACGAAACCAATATCACCGAGCAGATCATTCGCCGTCAAAGTATCGCCGATACGGACACCTCGAAGAACGATTACTCGGCGCTCGATTTTTCCGAGTTTGTGCAGGGAAGCGATGCGAACCGGGGCAAGCTGGGGCTGTTTATTTTGCGCGTGATCGGAAGGACCCCGGGAGCGAACGGTGATTTCTATAAAAAGGACGGAAGCATCGTACCAAATCCAAAAAATAATCCGCTCGATTCGCAAGACACCATTTATCGCAATGGAGAATTGCAGGACTGCACGGAGGCGGATGACATCCTGGCGGACCGGCGGTTAATTCTTGTGACCGACCTCGGCCTTCTGATCAAGGACAACGCGGATGGCACGCACGATGTGTTCGTGCAGTCGATCAAGACGGGCGAACCGGTTGCCGGCGCGCTGGTTGATGTTCTCGGGAAGAACGGCATTTCGGTCGTCTCGGTGAAGACGGACGAGACGGGACGCGTCACGCTGCCCTCGCTGAAGGATTTTACGCGCGAGAAAAAGCCCGTGGCCTACGTAGCGCGTCACGACGACGATGTCTCGTTTCTACCCTTTGGTCGCCAGGACCGCGTCCTGAATTTTTCGCGTTTCGATACGTCCGGGGTCACCGGTTTGGCGGCGCATGATCTCACGGCGTTCGTCTTCACCGACCGCGGCATTTACCGCCCCGGCGATGAGGCGAAGCTGGGCCTGATCGTCAAACAGCGAGACTGGCAGGGGAAGCTCGACGGCATTCCGTTGCGCCTGGATGTGGTCGATCCACGCGGCACGGTGGTGCAGAGCCGGTTGCTCAAGCTCAGCGCCAACGGTTTTCTCGAAGCGACTTTCCCCACCCGCGAGACGTCGCGCACCGGTCAATACCAGGTCAATTGTTACCTCGTCAAAGGCGGAGACGACGAGACGCTGCTCGGTTCGCAGACGTTGCGCGTGGCGGAATTCCTTCCGGACAGGTTGAAGATCAAGGCGACACTTTCGGTCAGTTCCTCTGAGGGATGGGTCAATGGAACCGGGTTGAAGGGACTCGTTTCGCTGGAGAATCTTTACGGCTCGCCTTCCATAGGTCATCGCATGGCGGGAAAGGTGACTTTGAATCCGTCGCAATTCAGCTTCGACCGCTATCCGGATTACACCTTCACCGATCCCTATTTGAACCCCGATATTCCTCGTAAATCCCACGAGGAGGATTTGCCCGATCAGACGACCAATGACGCAGGCGAGACGACGTTCGACCTGAGCCTGGCGAACCTGGAGCCGTCAGCCTACCAGCTTTCTTTCCTGGCGGAAGGTTTTGAGAAGGAGGGTGGGCGCAGCGTGACGGCGGGAGCGGAAGTACTGGTCTCGCCGCGCACCTGGCTGGTCGGCGTCAAGCCGGACGGCAATTTCAGTTATGTTCATCCAGGCAGCCAACGCGTCGCGGAATTTCTGGCTGTCGATTCGCATCTCAAGCCGATCAGCGTCGAGCATCTCAAGCTCAAGTTGGCAGAGCGCCGTTACGTTTCCGTACTGGTGCAGAAACCGAACGGCAACTACGGCTACGAGTCAGTGCAGAAAGAAATTCCGGTGAGCGAGGAGGAGGTGGCGGTTCCCGACAAAGGCCTCGCGTGGCCGCTGAAGACCACGCAACCCGGCGACTTCGCCGCGCGCCTCTACGACGATCATGGCGACCTGGTCGCCGACGTGCACTATTCCGTGGCAGGCACTGGAAACGTGAGCCGTTCGCTGGAGAAAAATGCCGAGTTGACCGCGAAGCTTTCCAAGCCGGAATATCTCCCGGGCGACGAAATTGAAGTCGAAATCACCGCGCCCTATACCGGCGCAGGTCTGTTGACCATTGAACGTGACAAGGTCTACGCGCACGCGTGGTTCCAGGCGAAAACAACGAGCACCGTGCAGAAGATCCGGCTGCCAAAGGATTTTGAGGGCAATGGTTATCTCAACGTCGCCTTTGTACGGGCGCTCGATTCGCGCGAAATCTATATGAGTCCGCTCAGCTACGCAGTGCTGCCGTTCAAGGTGAACCAAGAGACGCGCCATACCCAGATTGCAATTGGGGTGCCGAAGGTAGCGCGTCCCGGTGAGCCGTTGCAGATGATGGTCACGGCAAGCCGGTCAACCCGGGCGGTTGTCTATGCGGTGGATGAAGGTATTCTTCAGGTCGCGCGCTACTCGCTGCCCGATCCGCTCGGCTATTTCTTTCGCAAGCAGGCGTTGGAGGTCGGCACACGGCAAACGGTCGATTTGATCCTGCCCGAATATTCCATCGTGAAGGAACTTGCCGCTGTGGGTGGCGATGGCGGGGATGACGCACTGGCGCATCATCTCAATCCATTCAAGCGGAAGCACGACGCGCCGGTCGCCTATTGGTCGGGCATCGTGGACATCGGACCGCAGGCGAAGACTTTCATCTACAATGTTCCCGACTATTTTGCCGGAACGATTCGCGTCATGGTTGTGGCGAATACAGCGGACGCGGTCGGCTCGGCGGAGACGAAACTGCAGGTGCGTGGGCCGTTTGTCATCAGCCCCAACGTGCCGACTTTCGTGGCGCCGGGCGATACGTTCGATGTGAGCGTGACCGTTGTGAATAATGTCGAAGGTTCAGGCGCGAACGCCCCGGTGAATCTCGATCTCCAGACCACGGAGGGCCTTGAAGTGACGCAAAAGCCCGCGCCGATGGCGGCGATTCCCGAGGGCCGCGATGCGAGCTTTCATTGGCTGCTGCGCGCGAAGGATCTTCTGGGCAATGCCGACATTACGGTGACGGCAGAGAATGGCGGGAAGAAATCGAGCCTCGTCTCGCACCTGAGCGTCCGTCCGCCCGTTCCGTACCTGACCACTCTGACCAGCGGTTATTTCAAGGAGGACCAGAAGCGAGTTCCGATCATGCGCAAGCTCTATCCCGAATATCGCAAGGTCACCGCGTTGGCGTCGCCATTGCCGCAAGGGTTGACGCGCGGGCTGGGTGAGTACCTAGAACACTATGCCTATGGCTGCACCGAACAACTCGTGAGCAAGGCCTTCCCGACGTTGGTGAGCGGCGAAACGATGCAGCAGGGATTGCCTCGCGCTGCGGTGGCTAAACACATCGCGGAGATTCTTGATGTAGCGGCGACGCGGCAGAACGACGAGGGCGCGTTCGGCTTATGGACGACGCAACCCAATCTGCATTTCGATCTGCCATCGGCGCACATCCTCCATTTTATGACCGAGGCGAAGGAACAGGATTATGATATTCCATCGGACATGATGACGCGCGGGTTGGCGCATTTGCAGCAGGACGCAAACGGCACGCCGACGAATTTTCGCGAAGCACGCAATCAGGCTTACGAGATTTATATCCTAGCGCGAAATGGAACCGTGGTGACGAATGCGTTGGAGCACAATCACAATTGGTTCGAGAAACATGCAAAGGACACATGGAGCGATGATGTCGCCGCGGCCTATGAGGCAGCAACGTATGCTTTGCTGAAAAACCAGGACCAGGCGGACACGTTGATCAAACGGTTCCAATTGCAAAATGGAAAGCACCGCTGGCCGATGGAAGAGGTCGATTATGATGACGATCTGGGCCGCGCCGCGCAGTACATCTATCTGCTCTCGCGCCATTTCCCGGAGCGGTTGAAGACTCTGACACAGGACGATCTGATGACGCTGGCCTACCCGATTATCACGTATGACTTCAACACGGTCTCCTCGGCGGAAGCCATTCTTGCCCTCGACAGCTACGGGCGGGCGATGAAGCAAAGCTTCCTGTCGGGCAGCATGGAAATTGATCAGGCGACCGGAAACACGAGCAGGAAGCTCGATTTGAGTTCGGGACTTTATCCCGAGGCTGTGTTTGATCGCGACGCTGATGCGTTGGTCTTCAAAAGGACGCAAAGCGGAGGAGATTTGCCGCGTGGGCTTTTCTATCAGGTCACGGAAAGCGGATTTGACCAGACGACGATCTCAACTCCGCTGAGCGAAGGCATCGAGGTTTCGCGCGAATATCGGAACACGGCCAACCAGCCGGTCACCGCAGCCAAGCTGGGCGAGGAACTGACCGTCGTGCTGTGCGTACGGAGCACCTCCGGGCAGAACCTGGAAAACGTCGCGATTGAGGATTTGCTGCCCGGCGGTTTTGAGATCGTTGAGGAATCGGCCCGCACTGGCGCCTGCTCGTACCATTGGGGCGGAATCGAATATGTCGATGTTCGCGAGGATCGCCTGCTCGCGTTTGGTGACGTTGGCGGCACTGAAACGACGATTACCTATCGCATCAAGGCGACGAACCGCGGCACGTACGCGATTCCGCCCGTGCAAGCCGAGGCGATGTATCATCAAAAGATTCGCGCGCGCGGTGTGTCGGGAACACTGACCGTGGCGGACTGAATCGATGAAAATTCCACGGTTTTTTTGCGAGGCTTTGAAGCTTGGCGCAATGGCGCTTGCTGCGTTTGCTCTCGCGATCGCGTTGGTGCCCAAGCCGCATCTGCTCGACGAGACAAGTTTTTCGCCATGCTACGTGGACCGTAACGGGAAGCTGTTGCGCCTGGGACTGGCGGACGACGATCGCTATCGTGTTTTTGTGCCGCTCGAAAAAATAGCGCCGCAGTTGATCGAAATGACGCTTCTGCATGAGGACCGTTATTTTCATGAGCACGCCGGGTTCAATCCGTTCGCGCTACTGCGCGCCTCATGGTCGGATGCGCGCGGGCAGGGGAGACGGCTTGGCGCATCGACAATCACGATGCAATTGGCGCGTCTTCATTATCATCTCAACACCCGCACCTTCGGAGGCAAATTAGTCCAGATCGCGGTGGCAATTCATCTCGAATGCCACTGCTCGAAGCACGAGATTCTGGAAGCCTATCTCAACCTTGCGCCCTATGGCCGGAATATTGAGGGCGTGGGTGCGGCGAGCCTGATCTACTTTAGGAAAGAACCGGCTGAGTTGAGCCCGGTGGAGTCGATGACCATGGCCGTGATTCCGCAAGGTCCCGCGCGACGCTCGCCCGGCAGCGCTGCGCATAATCAAGCTTTACAAAAAGCGAGGGAAATCTTGCTGACCCAATGGCTCGAATCGCACCCGGAGGACGTGCGGCTGCGCGGCGTGCTGGCCATGCCATTGCAAATGAAGTTGCCGCGCGATTTGCCTTTTCGCGCACCTCACATGGTGGAGGAAATGTTGCAGCGAGAGACGACGCCGCGCGCGGAGACGCGGCTTGCGCTCGATCTCGGTTTGCAGGATTTGCTTGAGCGGCAGGTGACGCAATATCTGGCAACGCGCGAAACGGATGGATTCAAGAACGCCTGCGCGTTGCTTATTGATTACAAGACAATGGAGGTCCGCGCGGCGGTCGGGTCGGCTGATTTCCGACGGAGTGATATCGAGGGTCAGGTCGACGGGCTGCGGGCGCAGCGTTCGCCGGGGTCGGCGTTGAAGCCGTTTATCTACGCGCTCGCCCTGGACGAGGGGCTGATTCATCCCAACTCGTTGCTCAAGGATGCGCCCGCGAGTTTCGACGGATACGATCCGGAAAACTTCGACCATAATTTTGCCGGACCGATCAAGGCGGGGGATGCTCTTGTCCAGAGCCGCAACGTTCCGGCGGTCGATCTTGAATCGCGGCTCGACTCCCATCGCAATCTCTACACCCTGCTGCGCGATGCGGGCATCCGCCGCTTGCAGCCCGAGTCGCATTACGGGCTCACGATTGCGCTCGGCAGCGCGGAGATTTCGCCGGAGGAAATCGGCGCGCTCTACGCGATGCTGGCCAATCGCGGCGTACTGCGACCCTTGCGCCGGACGCTGGACGATCCGGCTGTTTTCGGTGCGCCGCTGCTTTCACCCGAGGCCAGCTATCTGACCCTCGATATGCTGAAGGATGCGGTGCGTCCCGATGCGGTGAACTTGCCACGCCTGTTGAGCGAGACACAGCCGGTTGCCTGGAAAACGGGCACATCGTTTTCGTTTCGCGATGCGTGGAGCGCGGGCGTATTTGACAATTATGTCCTCGTGGTCTGGGTCGGAAATTTCGATGGCACGGCGAATCCCGAATTTGTCGGGCGCACGGCGGCGGCGCCTCTTCTCTTTCGCATGATCGACGCGTTGCGCGCACGGTTTTCCCAGCACGTACCGGTGGAGACGTGCTTCACCCGGACGCCCAACCTGAATTTGCGGCAAGTCGACCTCTGCGCGGTCTCGGGCATGATCGCCGGACCAAACTGTCCGCACATGGTCAAGGGATGGTTCATCCCGGGCAAATCGCCCATTGCCGCCTGTGATGTCCATCGGCGGATCTGGGTTGATAATCTGACGGGTCTGCGATTATCCACCGCGCCGGATAATCTCTCCACGGCCCATGCCGAGGTGTGTGAATTTTGGCCGTCCGACTTGGAGAAACTTTTCCAGGCGGCCGGCATGCCGCACGCGGGGCCACCGCCGGTTGTTGTCGAGAAAGGGTCAATATTGGTTGCGTCCGGGAATGATCCCGCCAAAGGACCGCGCATTGTCTCTCCGAAAAAGGGGCTGATTTATCACATGCGGGTTGGTGCGGGGGCGGATGAGGTGCTCAATCTGGAAGCCACGGCGGAGACGAGCCGCGAGCACCTTCACTGGTTTATAGATGCGGCTTACCTGGGTGTTTCCGGGCCAAGTGCCACGCTGTCTTGGAAGCTGCAACCGGGCCGACATGTACTCCGCGCCGTGGATGACCTGGGGCGCGCCGATGCGTGCCAGATCACCGTAACCGAGGTGGAATGACGGATCGTGTCTTTGCGACCAGACAGGGCTGTCGCACTGTGGATCCTAATCCAGGGCGTTGCACCGGGCTACTTTTGTTCGGCTTTTGAGGGTTTCTGATCCGCGCATTTATTTACAACGCCGAGTCTAATTCGGGCGTTGCTTGATCCGTTCTTGCGCGGAAGCGGGCGTTGCTTCCGGTGGCGCAGGCGTGGCAGCCAAGGGATCGGGAAGTTTTTCCCCGGTCAAGGTTTGAAGTGAGCCATCGCGTTCGATCACATCGTTCACCCGGAAAAAATCGCCATCCTCATGTTGCAGGAATTTTGACATTTCATCGAGATGGAAGGGACGCGATCCGCGCCGGCCAAAAACCACAGTCTGGTTGCCGCTTTCATCCACCACCCGGTCCCGATCGAGGCCGCGGGACACGGCCATCGCTTCTCCTTCTTTCACGGGATAGGTGGCGATGAGGCGGGGATTCGGCCTGGGATCAAATCCGGCTGCTTCGGGCACCGTATCAGGCGAGATCAATTGCACCACGCGCAGACCATTTTTCCCGTCCGCGACCAAGGCAAACATGGAGGCGTTGATCGAACCGATTTGAACGGCGCGCGTATCGTTCATCTGACGATTCGCATTGAACATCTGCACCAATCGGGGTTGTTCCGGCTTTTCAATGTCGATAATGGCCAGGCCCTCCGCTCCGTTGGCTAAGTAGACATAATCCCGCGCGACGTAAAGACGATGCGGTGATTTTAAGCTCACCACAGCTTGGGCGACGGGAACAGGATGGACGGGGTCGGTGATATTCAAAACTTTCAGGCCCTGCGCGTCGCTTATAAAGAGATATTGAAACTGCACGGAAAGGTCCACCGGATTTTGGACAAACGCTCCGCTGTACTCGCCCGCGAGTTTGGGCTTCAGGGGATTATTGATATCCACCACCTCGATGCCGTGCGGGCAGGCCACGTAGAGATAACGCCCTGCGACGAAAGCCTTCATGGCGCCGGTCAGTTTTCCATCCGGGTTAAAGATAGCGTCCTTGTGCAGGAAATTATTCTGCGGGTCACCGTCAAAGAGGCAGGTCATGTCGACAATAACGAGGCCTTCCTTGAGATCGGTGACGTAAACATAACCGTAGAGCGGATGGATGGGCTGCTCTTCGTTCACCGGGTTGTGCCGGCGCTTGGGATCGTTCTCCAGCGTGCCGGGCAACGCGACCGAGGTGGCGTAAGGCGTCCGGACGTAGGTGCGCTGGCCCAGGGGAGAAACCGGCGAACTCACCATTTTTTCAGAAAAGCCCTTTTGATCGATTTCGGCGACATCGTCGACTTCCAACCCGCCGCTGCCCGCCGCCGTATAAAGATATTCGCCCCGTAGCGTCAAATCCTGGACGACGTGATCGCCGAAAAGATCGAGACTGTTGTGGTGATCCGCCTCGCGCAGGATGCGTCCGCGTTTGATGTGTTCCTCGAAATTACGCGGATAAGCGATTTGTTGCAGGTGGCTACCAATGGCCGCCTGAGGCTCGTTCTGTTCCGTCCAGACCACGGCGTACACCCCCCCGCGACCAGCGCCGACGTAGGCGTAACGCCCGAAGAAATTTACCGTGCCGGTGCCGAAGCCGAGCAGTTGCGCCATGATCGCGTTGTTGTCTTTTTGGGTGGAGAGATGGCAATCGGTGCAGTTCTTCGTCGTGCCCACGCCGCTGGTGGTGTGAGGGAAATGAGGATTGAAGGCCTGCCCGCTGTAACCTTCGGCAGAAACAGTTTGTTGCTGGGAATAAACCCATTCGCGATTGGCATTTTGTGATCCAACCACCACCGCGCTGGACGACCGTATGATGGCCAGTCGATGATCCTTCACCGTGCCATCCAACCCGAGCATGAACACGTCGTCGCGGACCACTTGCGGATTGTAGGTGGTGAAGTTACGGCTGACGGTGCCTTCAAATTTATTCGTGATCACCCGTTCGTTCGCTTTCATGGGGAGGTGGCAGCCGAAACAACTGGTCACCCAGGAAGAATGACAGACCTGACAATCCATTTGCGAATTGTCGTGGGCCAACTTCCTCTGGCATTCGCCGCGCGTCGCCGGGACGTTGCCCCAGGTCTTGCCGTCGCGATAGAGCGTCTTGGCGTAGCGGGCCTGGGCATTATAGTGACGTGAGAGCGGGTTGATGACATCGATCGTTTGCGGAATCTCCCACTTCACGTCCGGACTGAGCGATGATTGTTGGTAAAGCTCAGTGCCTTTCCAGAAGAAGCGTGGTCCCCATGCTGTCGCGCTTTGGTTCAGATCGACCGGTACGATCTTTCCATCCTTGTCGAGTTGACCGCCTTTGCCGGAGGTCATCAAGGTGGGCCGTTTATCGATAGTTCCGTGGCAATCGATGCAGCCGATAGTGGTGGCATTGCGCGTCTCGCCATAGAGCATTCCGTTTCCGTGATCGTCGGTTATAAAATGGCAATCGACACACTGCATCCCTTTTTGCAAGTGGACGTCGCTCAAGTGGACCGCCTTGGCAAACTTATCGGGATCATCCGGCGTGATAATCCTGCCATCAGTGTCGAGCAAGTCGCCGTGCCGGTCCTTCTTAAAGACGGCACGGAACACCCAGCCGTGGCCGTGGTAGTCGGCGAATTGGGTCTCCTTCAACTTTGGATTCAGTTCGGAAACTTTTTCCAGGAACTTCAAATCTCCCCAGAGCCCGCGGGCTGCTGCTGCTTCGGGATTTTTCTGCGCCGACCGAATCTGCTCTTCGTCCGTGGGATCTTTTTGCGTCTTGGGATACATGAACTCGCCATCGGTTTCCTGGTCCCACCATGTGTAGCCGAGGTAGGGGTTCACAAAATTATTGCCCTGGTGCATATGGCAGACCATGCATTGGCTGCTCGGAATCGCGGTGGTGAACTGGTGTTTGATCGGATGGCCGCGTTCGTTCTTAGGGATGGTCCGGTCGAGACTGAAACTAAGCCCCTGGTTTCCATACTTCGCATACCAGCCCGAATTGCCTGGTGAGCGGTCATTGGCATAAACCACATGGCAGGCTGTGCAGCCGCTGGAACGGTAATCGCCGGGATGGTCATTCGAGCCCATGAAACCGAGCAGCGGGTCGTGCAGCCGCGTTTTCTGAGCGTTGAGTATGGTGGGATCGATTCGGGTGTTTGTGCCGAGACCGCGATCCGAGAGCGAGTTCATCGGCTTTCCGGTCTCCTCATCGGGATTGGGGTTGCCGAGCTGCGACGGCAGGACTCCGCCTTTTTCAAAAACGCGAAAAATGTTTCCGGGTTGGCCGATTTCAAAACGGGGCAGGGGCAGTAGTTCCGATAAAAAACCTTCCGTGCGTGTCTCCTCGGCGGTCACGGGCAGGGGACTGGTCAAGGCCAGGGGCTCGCCGTTCGCGCTGTAATCCTGTCCGAAGAGCGGATTCTTCAAGTGAAAAGCCCCGTTATTATAAGCCGCCGCTGCCCAGAGCATCGCACCGTGATTCATCATGCTGTGGGTATTTTGTTCCACCATGTCGCCGCCGGGAGCGCCTTGCCGGCGGGCCTCGGCGCCATGGCAGAGTCCACACGCCTTTTCCGCCACGCGCAGATCGCCGGGGTTGACGAACTGGATGAATTCCGGGGACTCGTGGTTGAGGACCACCGAGGCATTTGCGGGATTCGCCGATGTTTCCCAGAACTCCTTATTGAGCGGTTGGACGTGGGAGGCGGCTTTAAAGGCGTCGTAGCGGGCGTTGCCATTCTCGAAACCGGAAAATTGCTTTTCCAGCGCGGCGGTAGCATTGCCTCCGTGACAATCTGCGCAGCCCAACACGACATTCGGGGAGCCATGCATATCTTCGACGCCATGATGACAAGCCAGGCAGCTCACGCTTTTGGCATCGGCCGCGGCCTGCGTTTGGTCGATCAGATTTCGCGCGGGTAAAGAAACCGTCTTGGGCTGTGCGGCGGAAAGAGGTCGTTCCAAGGTAATCACAATGGCGATATTCAGGACCAGCACAGTCGCGGCCGCCATAACGAATGGAAGAAGTCGCTTCACTAGTAGGTAAAGGTTACGGCCGCGAAGGCGCTGTAGAGGAAGGAGTCTACGTGGCCGGCGGGTGGCGAATTGTATCCCGGGACGGGAATTGTATTCGATTCGTAGATGGTCTTGTAGCCATTGCCGGGAATCAACGCCCCGAGTCCGGCGGAAACGATGATGTTGTTGGTCAGCAAAGGACGGTACTGTACGCCCGCGCTCAAGTCCCATCCGATCACCGGCGTGGTATTCGCGGTGTGGAGCGCGAAGTTCACCGTGTCCACGTCGGCCATGCGAATGTAGTTGGCGTTGAGGAAGAGCTTGAGCGTGGGCAACAAATCCATATCGGTGCCCACGCCATAAATGAATACGCCGGGATTCACGAAGTTGGCCTGACCCTCGGTTTTGCTCGATCTCAGGTCGAGGACGAGGCTGTTGCGCTGCTTGAAGTTGACGGAGGTATCGCCAAAGATAAAGCCCTGCCGGGCGTAGTAACTGAAAGGTCCGCCGATAAAATTGGGGTTGTCCAGGATCGTGTCAAAACCCGTGGCGTTGCCGCTTTCGGGGTTCTCGTCGCCAGAAGCGTAAAAGAACGAAGCCTTATACCGAACCCAGTCCTGATCGTAAGAAATTTCCACGGCACCCATTTGGGAATTGATATCGACAGGCTGGCCGGCGAGACCATTGAGGGTGTCACGTCCGATCACCTCGTAAAACGAGTGTGTTATGTTGAATCTCCCGATATGGCCGTCTCCATTCCAGCCAAAATAGTAGGCCCGTAAATCGTGCGGCTCGATGGGCCCGCCGAGAACTTCGGGGCGCACGAGATTTCCAGTGCGGTCGTAATGGACATTGGCGTCGTCGAGGTTGGCGAGAAAGCTCAGTTGGGCCGTGTAACCTTTGGCGAAGAAATCCTGTCGATAAAGATTGGCGATAAAAACATACTGGTGGCGCGAGTCGAAGGTGTTCAATTCCGAATAGGTGTCCTTCTCCCGCATGTCGAATGCAGCGAGGTTATATTGCCAACGGTTACTGTCCGCGTTGCCAAAAAAACGGACACCCAGATTGGTGTCGTTGAATACGAATCCGCGAAAATCGCTATTAAAGGGCTGGTTGCCCACGCGCATGGAAATGAAGTCGTAATTGTCGGTAAAGTCGGCGAGATGAAGCTCGAGAAAAGCTTCCTGCAACGAAACGAAATCCTTGGTGCGCGTGACATAGCGGTCGCCGAACTGTTCAGGTCCCACATAATCAAAACCGCCCCCCGCTATGCCGCCGGGGTTGCCAGGAAGAAGTCCGCCCGGATTGGTAAAACCACCGGGCGTGCCCCCGGTATTGGAGCCGTTGCCACTATTGTTGGTGCCGAGGCCGTTGTTATCGGACTGGGCGCTGCTTCCGCGAGGATCGACGCTCAAGATCCCGCTCTCTTTGACCCGGAAATAATTGATGTTGTAAACCGGCTGCAAATGCACAAGCCAGGTCACGGGTTGGAAGACGGTTTCTCCCTTGAAGAAATCGATGCTGAGCGAGAAAAATTGATCGACCTCTTGCTGGTCGCCCTGACCGAAAAATTCGGAGCTATTGGCGCTGGCGGAACTGACGCCGCTTGGTGTGGGAATGTCGCGGGCCTCGTAGGAAGTGAAGCTCGTCGCGGAGAGCGACAGAAAGATGTCCTGCCCGAGGACCGGCACGTCCCCCTTCAGCACGCTTTGCTTGTAGGGATCCCATAGTCGCGGGGTGTTGGTCATGTAGGGAGTCTCCCGTTCCGGGCTGTTGTAACGCATCCACACCGGAATACTCAGCTCCCACCGGTCGGGTACGCCCAAGGTGCCGGAAGACAGTTGCTCCTCGGGGTAGTCCCGGTTCTGCCAGGTTTTGTTCACCGCGTGAATGTCGAGCAGGGGTGCGTGCGGCTGATCGACAAGCGGCTCTCTTTCCTGCCCATAGTCGGGCGGCGTCCCGGGAGGCGTCTGATAAAAGGGAGGCTGGATCGGCTTCTTGGAAGCTCCGGGATCAGGATTGTAAGTTTGGGAGAAGACCGGTGAGAAAGCGCCAAGCCCCAGGACGCACAGGATAAGGGGTTTCATACATTCTCATGGAGCCATTCTACGCCGCCGTTTGCGGCAACCGCTTGGGTGACAAAGTTTCCTCCGCTCAAGCAGCATGGAAAGCAAAAAATCGGAGGGACTCGCCGTGCAAAGGCGTTGCCAGAAATTGCCGCTGTCTCCATCCGATTTCAAAAGGCCGTGGAGCAGACCAATAACACATCTTTTACGTAAAGAAACATTTTCTCTTGATGAACTAAGGCGTTTCGACTAGGACTGGCATCAGGGTCGGTAACGGTCATTTTAGTCAGGCTTGGAGGTCGTTATGAAAAAACTGATTCTCGCAATTTTTCTATTGGCGGGCCTGCTTCCCGCCTCGGCCTATACCGACCTGGATAGCGGCATGAGGATATTCCTCACCCGCGACCCCGCCGGGTTCGTCGATGGACCGAACCTTTACGCTTACGTTAAGCAGAATCCCTGGACCAGCTTTGATCCGGAGGGGCTGAAGACAGAGCAACAGTACCAAGATGATATTGCCAAAGCGCAAGCACAACAGGATGCTGATGTTAAGAAATTTCAGGAACAATATCCGCAGGCTGCAAAAGACCCTCACGCGATTGCGGCGGTTAGAGCGACTCAGCAAGCGAGAATCGATAGCGATAAAGCAGGCATTCAGCGGATTGAAGATTACGTTGCCGAATTCAACAAGATCAATACTGGACCTGCTGGAAATGTAAACGGGCACTACCAAATTACCAAATCTCAAAAGGATCAGCTTGACGACAATAACGCTCAATTTGCCTATCTTGCTGCCTACCATTACTCAGCAGCAACTGCCGGTGGTGCCGCCGAAAATGCGGTGATACTGGCTGGAGGGGAATTACTCGGGGCGGGGGCAAAGGTTTTTGCGGCTTTTGCCAAGCCTGCCTTCAAAGCCGCACGAAGTTCATTTTCCATTGATGCTAAAATTATGGGTCAGATGGAAAAGCGTGGATGGAATACAGGTGCTATCGACGATGTCCTTGCTAACCCATCGCATGTGTCACCTGCGACAAATAAGGCTACCGGCGGGGCAGCATCTGCATATTTTAGGGCTGACGGGTCTTACGTAGTAAGAGATAATGCAACGGGAAAGATCATCCAGATTAGCAACCGCAATGACGCAAATTGGTCGGTTGATTCAACGATTACCGATCCACCGAAATAATATTCCCATTGCACATTATAGAATCATTCAAAAATCAGGGTATTGCGCGTGGCGGCCTTTTATTTTTTCATCCAGACCTCGCATTACAAATTGTTGATCAGTTGGAAGCTGCTAACGTCGATATATTTGGCATAGATGGATTTAAAGTTACTGAAACCGTAACCCAGCCTTTCATGGAACACAGCGTTGATTTTGAATATACTGAAAAAAACTGGGAACGTGCCCGCGATTTTTTGGAGAAGAAAAGGGATCTTGGTTTAGTGTTTGAGATTGTGGCACGAGGCGAATAACTAACAGAATGAAAAAGTGGAAAAGATGATCGGTATTTAGATGCTGCAACCAATGCAGATGGGGTGCTAACGCAACAGAGAACAAATCTAGACGCAGGATGAGGGAATCAAGCCGTGGGCAGCAAGAAAAAGAGAAACCGTCGTTCTCCGGTGGCGATCAAAGCGGAATTACCCGCTGTGGCCACAAGCGAGGCAGAAGCTAAACCCGCATCCATTGCCCAGCCGCGTGCGTTCGGAAAGATTGAGAAGAGGATGGCGCTCGCTTCGGGCGTTTTGTTTTTGGTCGGAGTTTTGGCGTATGCATTGGTTTCCACTCTGCCAAGCCATAAAATACCAGATGTTGCGGTAAAGAAATCGACAGAGCCGTCCGAGCCGCCCGGCTTCGATGGCTCGTACATTCCCACGCCTCTGACCTACGACGAGTTGGTAAAGCTTTCGCCCAATCTGCTGGATAAGGTGAATGTCGGTTTAATGGATTTATTGTGCGCCCAAGGCTTGCCCGGTTCTGAAAATTTGAACGTGGATGATTGTCTGAGCCAAGTATCCTATTGGGCCTCGGAGGTGCAACGAACCGAAGATTCAAACTCCTACCGATATAACCAGTCCCCAGGTCTGTATCGGCATTCGGTGGCATATTTCAAAGCGGTCATAATGGTTTCGGAATTGGACGCGCTAGGACTGCACGCCGATGAAGAGAGATCCAATGACGAGCCAAACGCGGCGTTCTTTGCCAAATCTGGCCCCATTTTCATAAACGGATTGCTCGGAGATCGTCATGCGGGCACATGCAGTTCCATTCCGATTTTGATCGTGGCCATTGCGCAGCGGCTCGGATATCCCATAAAGCTGGTTTGCAACTCCAATCACTTCTTTGCCAGATGGGATGACGGCAAGGATCGCTTTAACATCGAGGCTACCATGCTAGGGGCGGCATGGCTTCTCACCCTGACGCCTATTATCGGTATTGGCCCCGAATGATGAAGGACACCGAGATTACCAACCTGGGCTATCTTCAAAACATGGACGGCAGGCATGAACTGGCATTCATCCTCGGGAAAAGGCTTATCTGCCTGAAGGTGAACAAGCGAACAGATGAAGCGAATGTCGTTTACGAGAAAATAAAGCGGCTTTTACCTTCAGTCGATATGGCCGACCTAACCGGTGCGTTCAACTTCGATTAACCGTTAAAGATCAGAAGCCGGGCTTCTTTGGTGTCGGCAGATCATCGTCTGAAAATCCAGGCTTCGGCGCAGCCGGTGGTTCGTCGTTCTCCTCGATTCGGGCGATTCCCCGTTGGGCGTCAGGTTCCCCTTGCGATGCGGCTTTCTGGTATAAAGCAAGAGCTTGATTTCGGTTTTTGGGAACGACGCATCCGATTTCGTACAATTCGCCAAGAATCACTTCGTATGCGGCATCGCCATCCGCCGCTCTCGACTGAATCCTGTCTATCAAATGGTCAATTATCTCCCTCGCTCTCGTCGTATCTTGAGGAACTCCATTTCCGGTGGCGTAGATAATGGCGATTTCGACACTGGCCCTATCTTCCGTCGTTGAGGGGTCTTCAGTGTGCGCCGCTGCTTTTTGATACCACGTTATAGCTTGAGCACTATTCCGGTTACAGCCCAAGCCGAGACGATAAATGTCGCCCAATTCCAGTTCGCCCAGCGGATAATCCTGTGCTGCAGCTTTCTTCGCCAAGGCGAGGGCCTTCCTGTAATCGCGAGTTATCCCTTTCCCACCGCATAAAAGACAACTCAGTGTTACTTCCGCTTTGGCATCATCTTGATTCGCCGCTTTCCGAAGCCAAAATACAGCCTTTTTGTAGTCTTGAGGAACGCCTTCGCCCTGCATATACAACGTACCCAATATTGTTTTGGCGCCCAGGAAGCCTTGATTTGCGGCTTTCTCAACCCAACCCGCACCATACACGCGATTATGCGGCACGCCTTCACCCCGAAGGTACTGTACCCCTAAATCTGTCTCGGCCTCTGCGTATCCCTGATCTGCTGCTACATGAAACCAAGCGGCTCCCCCAAGTGGATCGTGTGGTATGCCGCCAAGTCCCTGGCAATGCATGGTTCCCAAATAGATTTGTGCAGCCGGATCATTTTGGTCTGCTGCCAGCAAAAAGAGATGTTCCGCCATCTCATAATTTTGGGTGACACCTTTGCCCTTTAAGTAGGCCTCGCCTAAAAGTTCGGTTGCATGCACATCGCCGTCCACCGCCTTCGCTTGCAGACCCTTTACCTTCGGAGACATATCGTTTGAAGGAGCGTACATGGTCGGTGGTACCTGTCCCCACGACATTGTCAGCGACAAAAATAGGATGCTCCACGTAAAGGAAAGCACCATCCGGCGAATTGGCGGAGCAACCATGGGTAAATCGCCATTTTCAGAGAGAAGCATTCTGAGGGAATTTGGCGTAGGGGAGGCGGGCCCCGCGATAGGTGAACTCATCCGCGCGAATTCCATCCGGGGCCTCAAAGCCGACCGTGCCTGCGGCGGCGATCAAATCGTCCTGGTCGACGCCGTCGCCGCTGACGCCGATTGCGCCGATAAGCACTCCGTTGCGATAGAGCGGAAAGCCGCCGGGGAAGATGGTGATTCCGTTCGGCAGGAAAGCGTTGATCGCGGCGTTGGCATTGCCTGGAGCTGACGCAGAGAGGCTGTTCTGCAACAAATAATAGGGTCCGGCAGCGGTGCCATCTATGCCCGGAGGATAGGTAGCCTGGGCAAGAAATCCCACTGCGCGGCTCGACATGGCCATGGTGTTGTTGGAGAAAAACAACGCCGTTCGCGCCTTCTGCGCCGCCACATCATAACTGAAAATGGTCGCGTCCGCCGTGCGGAACGAGCCGAGCACCTGGGGCCGGGGAAAGGCATAAGGAGCGGTCGAGGGCGGGGGCAGGGGAGCAGTCGGAGCCACAGGCACACCCGCCACGGTGGTGTCATAATAGTCAACGACGACGATGAAAACCTCGGCGGGTAAGCCGGCAGGATTGCGAATCGCAGCCCGTGTCGTGGCGGCCCGGATGGCGGCTTGGTAGAGGATGGTCGTGACTTCCGCCTGGGTGAGCCGGGGTTGACCGCCGACCGGTGTGGCGATCGGGCTTGCAATGATGGGATCGCGGACTTCTCCTCCGGCAATCGTCGATAATGGTGACGGCACCGGCAGGATGGGGATGGGCGTCTGCGTAAGAAGATTCGTGTTATTGGGGAGAAGTCCCGCCTGGAAAGGCGCCCCCGGAGAAGCGGTGGCGGGAAACCCCGGTGCAAAGTTGGCGGGTATCAGCGCCCTGGTTCCCAGCGATCCGCCACTGAAATCAGTGTAGGGCAACCGGATGCCGTTGATCAGGACTTGCGTGGCCAAAATGCCGGCGTAAGGCCCATAACCGCTCTGCGCGATCACGGCGATGTTCTCGTCGATGTCGGCCCCAGGAACGTAGATCAAGGCGTCCGGAGTCGTGCTGCTATCGACGCCCACGCCGCCCACCAGGACGCCGTCCTTGTAGAGCGGGACTCCGCCGGGATTTCCGCTCAGGCTGGTTCCGGGAATGCCCACGGCGGGATTGGCCGGATTGCGGAAATGATTGATGTCCGAAAAAGGAAGGCTGGAGAAACCGACGCCGACGAGCGGGCCGGGAGAGGTATTCATGATTCCCGGCGGAAAATGAGGCTGGATGATGTAGCCCGCCGTCCGGGAAGTGAAAGCTTCTCCGCCGCTGCTTAGGAACGCGGCCGTTCCCGCCTTGGCAACGGCATTGGCCGTTTGCGTTGCGGTAGGCGCGCCGGAAACTCCGTAAACTCCCAGGACGAAACCTTCACGATCCGTCACTGCGATCACGCTGTTCGGGCTGTAGATCGCTGCGGCTTGGGCGGCTTGTCCGAGAACGGTGTTAACATCGGCTAGGGTCAACGAAGTCGCCGCTTGTCCTGTCCCGGCAAGAGCAGCCAATGCCCCGATAGTGAGCCAATAATTACGTAATAGCATAACTTCACCGCTTGGGTGGATACGAACCGGCTACAGCGAACTGCACCGTATCAGCCAATGAACTTCAGGCAAGAAAAAGCAGAATGGCGCTGCAGCGGATTTAAATTGAATCTTGCTGGCGGACGGCCTCTAGAGCACTTTGGATCAGAAATCGCTTGGGTTCCCGGATCATGAGTGCGACCACGTTACCACCCGACTACAGCGCCCGGCTCGTGCCTGCCTTGCAGCGGATCCAGCACGAATTCGGTTATCTCAAACGGGAAGGCCTGGAAGAAACCGCCCACGTGCTCGATGTGCCGCTTTATCGCCTTCAAGCCGTCGCCAGTTTCTTCCCTCACTTTCGTTTGTCTCCGCCAAAAAAGATCACCTTAAACGTCTGCCGCGACATGGCATGTCACCTTGCCGGGGCGGCGACGATGATGGAGGAACTGAAATCGCTCGCGGGCGAAAACGTCGAGATCAAAGGCGTCTCCTGCGTTGGGCGATGTGACCGCGCTCCCGCGGCTTGCGTTGCCATTGCAGGTGTTGAGCATGACAGCTATTATCTGGGACGCTCGTCCGCCGAACTCAGGAAAATCGTCGAGTCGCATCTTACCGGTGAAGTGCCTCCGCCCGACTTGGATGCCAGCAGAAGCTATGGTGCGGCGAATTTTGTGATTAATCCTTACGGAGGCACGGCCCCCAATTATGCCGGGGCCCTGAAGGCCATTTCCGTTCGCGATGCGTCTCTCGACGCCGCCGCGCAAATTTTGGAATCGAAGGACTGGTCGCCCGTACGGATCGAACAATTTCGTCGCGCTGCCCTGGGCCGCCTGAGTGCGGATGCGTGTCATGATCCGGAAATTGGCGATGCAGTTCAAGCTTGGGGAACCGACAGGGACTGGGCGCAGGGTCCCGCGCTCGGCGGTTGGTCCGAAACGGTTTTGCAAGAGATCAAGGAGGCCGATTTGCGTGGCATGGGTGGCGCCGGAATTCCTTCCATCCAAAAATTGCGCGACGTGCGCGACGCCATCCGCAGGGCACGCCGTCGTCAGACCGACAACCGCGGTTTCATTGTTGTCAACGGCGACGAAAGCGAACCCGGCACCTTCAAGGACCGGGAACTCCTCCTGCATCTGCCGCATCTGATCGTCGAGGGCGTCATCATCGCGGGACTGATCACCGAAGCCACCCAGGGATTCATTTACATCCGCCACGAATACGCCGAACAAATTGCCGCCTGCCGGGCGGAGATTCGCCGAGCCGAACAATTGGGATTATGCGGTAAAGATGCATCCGCTTTGGGCCGGTCCTTCCCGGTTTCTGTCTTCGTCAGTCCCGGCGGTTATATTTGCGGTGAACAAAGCGCCCTCATCGAAGCCATGTCCGACCGTCGCGGCGAGCCGCGCAATCTTCCGCCGAAACTCGAAACCAACGGCTTGGAGGACCTTCCAACCATTGTCAGCAATGTCGAGACCTACGCTTGGATTCCCTACATTTGGCTCAAGGGAGGGAAGGCCTACGCCGAGCATGGCGTTAATACCTGGCAGGGGCGTCGGCTTTTTTCCATTTCGGGCGACGTCAATTGTCCGGGCGTTTACGAGGTGCCAATGGGCATGACGGTGCGCGAGCTTATCTATGGCGAGAACTATTGCGGGGGAATCGCCGGGGATCGCAAGCTCAAGGCCTTCGCTCCCTCCGGTCCGTCAGGTGGATTTCTTCCGGCCAAATTGACCGCGCGCGCCGGATTGCCCCGCGACCATACCAACAACAAAGCCTGGATCGAACTCGCGAAACGTCGCGGGTTCGATCCCGCCGCCACCGAACTCGACATCCTCGACCTGGAACTGGAACTCAATCTTTTCCGCGCCTTGAGTCCCACCCAGGCGCTCGGCGCAGGACTCGTCGTCTACGCCGAGGACCGTGACATGGTGGACCAAGCCGTCAACGCGATGGAATTCTACCGGAATGAGTCTTGCGGAAAATGCGTCCCATGCCGCCTTGGCTCGCAAAAGATGGCCTCTCTCGGCACTCACCTTCTCAACGGTGAGATCAAGGCCGACCGCTGGAAGAACGAACTTCTCCCGCTCATGCGCGACATGAGCAAGGCGATCGAGCTGGCTTCCATTTGCGGCCTGGGTCGCTCCGTGCCGGTGCCTCTTCGCGCCATCGTCAGCTATTTTGAGAGTGATGTCGCCCGGCATCTCATCACCACCTAAGACGCTTCATGGCAACTCCACTTCCCATTCCCGAGCCGGCAGCCGGCCTTTTTGTCCGCGACGACGACGAGGGATTGTTCAGCCGCGACGGCAAGGGAAACCTTATCCGGTTGGACGATCCCAGCGAAGAGGACTACAGCAAAACCATCACGCTTCAAATCGATGGGCAGACCGTCCAGGTGCCGATGGCCACTCCTCTCACCGATGCGAACGGAAACCTTGTCCTCGATTTGCAGGACCGGACGACTCCACGCTATACGACGATTTACGATGCCGCCGTCTCCCTTTACGTCAAGGAACCTGGCGACGAAGCAAAAATCCCCATCCCCGTTCTCTGCCATCAACCGCACATGAAGCCCGTGGCGGTTTGCCGCCTTTGCATCGTGCAGATTTACGGCCAGAAACGGGGCAAGCGCGCGGCGGAGCGCAAACTGCTTCCCGCGTGCCAGCACCAAGTCGTTGAGGGCATGGAAGTTTTCACCATGATGGCCGAAGGAGCGGATGGCGACCGCGTACGGGGAGCCGTGAAGATACTGACGGAATTGCTGGCTGCGGATCATCTCAAGCCCGCGCCGTTGACGCCGGAACTCTCGACTTACAATGAACTCGGTTTGATGTCGGAGCGCACCGGAGCGGACACGTCGCGCTTCCAACTCGATCTCCTTTCCAATCCGCCACCCGCCGCCGAACCGTTGGTGGGACGCCGGGGCTTCGATGACTCGTCACCCGTCTTTCAGGTGGATCACAGCGCCTGCATTCTTTGCGACCGCTGCGTTCGTGCCTGCACCGACGTCAAGGACAACAACATTATCGGGCGGACGGGCAAGGGCGCCACGGCGGGAATCGGTTTCGACCTGAACGAGCCCATGGCGGAGTCGGGTTGTGTTCAGTGTGGGGAATGTATGGTCTCGTGCCCCACCACCGCGATCAGCTTCAAACCCGTTGCCAAGGTCAAACTCGCCTCGCTGGGCGCTTCCAGTGAAGTGTTGCCTGCCCGTGAATTGCTCGCTGATCCGATCTTCACGGGCATCCCGCCCAAGTTTCTTCTCTGGCAACAGGGACTTGTCGTCCGCCGTCGCGTCCGCGCCGGAGAATTTCTCTGCCATCAGGGCGATCCCGGAAATACCGCCTTCCTCATCAAGAGCGGACGGCTTCAGGTCAAAGTTTATCCTCCCCTTCCGCCGCAAAACCATTCTCTTCTCGGGATGCTCGCGCGGCACCATCGCCCCGCCCCCATCCTTCAGGTCGAGCTGACTCCGGCCAATCTCATCTTCGGTGAAATGGCGTGCCTCAGCGCCCTGCCCCGCTCCGCCGACGTCGTGGCCATGGAAAACGGCGAGGTCTGGGAATTACGCCGCAATGTTCTGGATCGTCTCATGCGCCTTCCCAGCCAGCGGAGGCGGATCGAAGTCGAGTACCGTCAGCGCGCCTTGGATCTCGTGTTGCGCTCAACCAGTTTATTTCGCGACATCCCGCAGGACGACTATCAGAAAATCGTGGACTACCTCCGTCAGCGAATTACTTTCGCCCGGGTCAACCCCGGCCAGACAGTCTGTCGCCAAGGCGACCGGGCCAATGATTTCTTTATCATTCGCATGGGTCACGTCCGGGTAAGTGTGGCGCGTTACGAAAACGAAGCAGGCCACATCATCACACGCGGTCCCGGTTCGACTCTTGGGGAAATCAGTCTGCTCGGTTTGTCTCCGGGCGACGCCAACCGATCTGAGGAAGACGCCGATCGTTATCTCCAAACTTTATTCGATTGCGCGGGGAACGATCTCACCAGCGCCCTTCCCGGGGGCTTTCAGACGGCCACTTGCACTGCCTTGGATCACTTGGAATTAGCGCGCCTGAACCGCGCCGATTTTTTACAAATGGTGCGCCTATTCCCGGTCATTCGCCGCAGGCTCATTGCCCAGACCCTGGTTCGCCTCCGCAGCGACGAAAGCCCCACTGCGCTGATGGAGGAGTATGTGGGACAGGGCTTGTACGAGGCGCGGAGCGTGTTGGTCCTCGATCTCGATTGCTGCACGCGCTGCGACGAGTGCACGAGGGGATGCATTCAACGTCACAGAACCGAATCTCATGGCGTGCCGATGACCCGCATGCTCCGCGATGGAAAACGTTTCGCCAATTACATGGTCGCCACGGCTTGCCGCTCATGCGAAACGCCCCACTGCATGACCGGATGTCCTGTTGATTCCATCCACCGCGGCAAGCATGGCCAAATCGTGATTGAGGACCACTGCATCGGTTGCGGCCTTTGTGCCGAAAACTGTCCTTATGGCAGTATCTTCATCGAACCCAATCAGAACCATCCCGAGGGTTTGCCCGCGCAACTCAAAGCGGTCAATTGTGACCTCTGCGACTCCAGGGACCTCCGCTCCACGCCCAATCCGAGTTGTGTTTCCTCCTGCCCGCACGATGCCGCCCATCGCTTCACCGGCCCACAACTACTGGAACATGTTCTGAGCGCTCATCTGTAAGCAGGACGGAGATTGTGCCAGATCGAGATAGTCGTTTTCGGTTGAATCACATTGCAAGACGGGCATCGACTGCTAAAAAATCATGCCCTCTCAAAAAAACGCACCAACCTTCATTTATGCTTAAGCACGCCGAACAGACTAAAAATCGACTCATCCGTTTTGCCCGTGAACTCAAAGACCTTCTCTATCCCGACATTGCGCCGCTGGCCAAACTCTCGGTCTATGCGGCTCCCGGGCGCATTCCGTATGCGGAAGCCCTCAAGGGCAAGTACCGCCCCGCCAAGGAAGACGAAACGTTTGGTCCCGGCTGGTCGACTCATTGGTTTCGCATCGATTATGTCATCCCCAAAGCATGGAAAGGCCGTGAAGTCCTGCTCCATTTCGATTCCACCTCTGAAGGCTGCGTCTGGCAGAACGGCGTGCCGATTCAGGGCCTGACCAGCTACAACTGGGGTCCTGAGGACGTCCGCTCCTACTTCACCATCACCCCGAATGCCAGGGGAGGCGAGCGCGGCATACTTTACGTCGAGGCCGCGATCAATGGCATGTTCGGCCTCAGCACCGGCTACGGGAAAATAAAGAAGGACGACATGGGTATCCTGCGTCATGCCCGTCTAGTCACCCGCGATAGCGCCGTGTGGGACCTCCTGTGGGACTTCACCATCCTCAAGGAACTGGCCGAACGCCTGCCCGCCGATGGGCCTCACCAGGGACATGCGCTGGCTGTCGCCAATGAAATCACCAACGCGGTGATCCTCGCCGATCCGAAGACCTATCCAGCCGGACGCGCGCTCGCCAGAAAATACTTCAGCGCGCATAACGGCGACCGCAATCATCACGTTTCCGCCATCGGCCACGCCCACATCGACACCGCCTGGCTCTGGCCTCTGGCCGAAACCATGCGCAAGTGCTACCGCACTTTCTCCACCGCCGTGCGCATGATGGACAAATATCCGGAGTATAAATTCTCCTGCTCGCAGGCCCAGCAACTAGCCTGGATCAAGACACAGCAACCCGCCCTCTATGCCAAGATCAAGGCCAAGGTGAAGACCGGGCAGTTCATCCTTGTCGGCGGCACATGGGTCGAGCCGGATTGCAACATCCCGAGCGGCGAATCGCTTGTGCGCCAGTTTCTCATTGGGCAGCGTTTCTTCAAAAAGGAATTTGGTTCCATATGCCGCGAATTCTGGAACCCCGACGTTTTCGGTTACTCCGGCGCGTTGCCCCAGGTCATCCGCGGAGCGGGTATCCGTTTTTTTCTCACCCAGAAACTCTGCTGGAATCAGTTCAACAAGCCGACCAGCAGCACATTCCTCTGGGAAGGCATCGACGGCTCCTCTGTCCTCACCCATTTCCCGCCCACCGACGCCTACAACGCCCTCTGCTCGGTCGAGGATATCCTCAAACATTACTCCAACTTTAAGGACAAGGAGCGGGCAAATGAAAGTTACCTGCTCTTCGGTTTCGGCGATGGCGGCGGTGGCCCGACCGAGGAAATGCTTGAACGCCTGCGGCGGTTAAAGGACGTCCCCGGCCTGCCCGATGTGACGATCCGCACCTCACAGGACTTTTTTAAGCGTTGCGAGAACGATCTCACCGATCCGCTTGTCTGGAAGGGAGAACTCTATTTCGAGTTCCACCGCGCCACCTATACCACCCAGGCCGCCAACAAACGCGATAACCGCCGCAGCGAGGAAGCCCTCCACGATGTCGAATTTCTTGCCACGCTTGCCTTCCTGCTCAAGGGCGCCCGCTACCCGCAGGCCGAAATCAACAAGCTGTGGCAGATCGTCCTGCTCAACCAATTCCACGACATCATCCCCGGCTCCTCGATCAATGAGGTCTACAAGGATTCCGCTTGTGATTACGCCGAGGTCTTCGACTCCGCAGCCAAGCTGCGCGATGCGGCGACGGCCAGGTTTCTGCCCGCCGAAACGAAAAAAAGTTCCCATGTTCTTGCGCTCAACACGCTGGGCTGGCCGCGCCGCGAAGTGGCCAAATTGCCGGGCAGGGGACTTTCTCTCGTTGAAGCGCCCGCCTACGGCTATACCGTCGCGAAACCGCTGATCGTGACGGCGTATCCCGTTACCCTGAAAAAATCAGCCACTGGGTTTACGCTCGAAAACTCGCTCGTCCGGGGAAAATTTGACGCGCAAGGCCGGCTGACCAGTTTTCTCGACAAACGCCATGACCGCGAATGCATCGAGCCCGGCGCCAAGGGCAACCAGTTCGTCCTTTTTGAAGACAAGCCCTACCTATACGACGCCTGGGATGTTGACATCCATCATCTTGAAAAACGCCGCAACGTCGGCGCCGTGAAAAAGATCACTCTGGTCGAATCAAGCCCGCTTCGCGCCACGGTCGAATTGGAGATCGAAATCAGCCCGAAGTGTTCGCTTACGCAGCGCATCTCCCTCTCCGCCGAATCGCCGCGCCTCAATTTCGAGTGTCACGTCAACTGGCAGGAGAGCGAGCAATTCCTCAAGGTCGAGTTCCCGCTGGCCCTACGCAGCGAATTCGCGACGTATGAAATTCAATTCGGCCACGTCCGGCGTCCGACCCATTTCAACACCACCTGGGACCTTGCCCGCTTCGAAGTCAGTGCCCATCGCTGGGCCGATCTTTCGGAGCCAAATTTCGGCGTCGCGCTGCTCAACGATTCGAAGTACGGCTACGCCTGTCACGGCAACGTCCTTCGGCTCTCGCTGCTGCGCGCGCCCAAATCGCCCGACGCCTTCGCCGACATGGGCGAACACCGTTTTCGCTACGCGCTCTATCCGCACGAAAACGGACCGCAACTCGGCGGAGTCATTCCTGAAGCGGCGGGGTTTAACCAGCCTCTGCGCGTTTTCTCCACCTCGGCTGCGGTGCAAAGCAAGAGTTTCTTCCACCTGGACAACCCGGCGGTCGTGCTCGACACGATCAAGAAGGCGGAGGATTCGGGCGAGTTGATCGTGCGCCTTTACGAATCGCATGGCGCGCACCAGACGGCCACGCTGACCGTATCGCACCCGTTCAAAAAGGCGGGCAAGGTCGACCTGCTCGAATCGGAAGAAAAACCCCTTCGCGCTGGTAAAAACAAAATTCGACTTTCTCTCCGCCCCTTCGAATTGCTCACTCTCAAACTCACGCCAGCCCAATAATTTCGGGACCGCTTTTTTAGCCCTTCGGTTTAATTCAAGAACTTCTTGTTCCTGAGATACCGGAGGGCGGAAATCAACCCCGAAAAGCGAAACGACGGGTCGATATAACGCTCGATGACATAGAAGGCGAAATAGTAGACACGGCAAAACGACCAGATCGCTTTAAAACCAATGCATACCACCTCTCTTCGGGACTGAACATCTATTGATCTCTGCCTAACAGACTGACGTTAAGGCAGACATTTGATGATAGAGCCGCAGTCACTAATTTGAAGATTCACAGGCAATGTTTCTCCAAATGCCGCTTATAGTCTTCAATCGCGCTCATGATGTCGGGGCTCTTGTAAATATCGAACACTCCAAAATCCGGGCGAATGTCGTAGCCCATAAACTTGTAGTTGGAAGTGATGTGAAGAAACAGATCAGCCGTTCCCTTGCCTCCGTATAATACGCTGTTTGGATTATCAAAGGTTTCTCTCGGGGCATTCCATGTCGCGGAAATCATGAACTTTTTCCCCTGCATTTTACCGCCCGTTCCATACTGGCGGCTGGGGTCTTGGTGTGTGCGCCCATCGCCTTCGAGTAAAGCCTTTGTCGTCAAGCCGACATTGAAGACCTCGTCCACGTATTTCTTATAAATCCATGGTGCAGAGAACCAGTTCACTGGCGTCTGGAGGATGACCAAGTTAGCGGCTACGTGCTTTTGCACCTCTGCCTCCGGCTCATAACCACGCTCGACCAAAGTCTCGGCGACTTTATGTCCACGCTCCTCGAAAAATGCCTTTGCAACATTCACGAAGGTGAGGTTCAGCTTGCCCTCAGACCATCCAGCATAGGTGAGGTGGGTATTGATAATGAGTATTTTCATTATGTCACTTTTGCCGCGATGGCGATTTTAACGTTAGTTTCCGCTGAATCCACAGGGGGAATCTCCAAAACCGGGACGTACTGCGATTCGCCCGTGTCCATGGCCATGCCCTAATCTAACCTAACGGCGCAAGAACCTCTTCCAAGCTCCAAATGTGATTGGCGATATGCGTCAGTCTGTTAGGCAGAGATCAGTAATCATTGTAGGAATGCGTCCTTGAACGAGAACAGTTCGGGTTTGATGTAGTGCGTTAGAGTTGAATATAATTTTTGCGGGCAGTGATGCCCATCTGGGATGTTGGAACGGAAGGGCGCTAACGGGTCAATACCGGATTGATCTTTTTTCGCGGAGTCGAGACAAGGGAATTTTTGACGGGATTAACAAGATGAACAGGATTGGGGGCATGCGCGCCGTCTCCAGATCAAATGCTGGCGTCTCTTCACTTTAGCTGCTATGCCCTCTGTCTGGGTTTATCAATAAGACGCGCCTGAAATGCAACCGGCAACAAAACACAATTCTTCAAGGATGACGATGTTATCGCCGGAGCGACGCGTGAGCGCCGGACCGCAAGAAGCCAAGCCCACCGGGCTGGCTTTGGCGCGAAAAGCCATTTTCCCACCTGAGTCATTCCGTGCCGATAAGACCTGAAGCGAGCGCGACGGGGCCCAGGACGCTGGTTTTGGCTCCGCCGAATATGACGGTTCCCGCATCGGGGCCCAGCGGCCTGGTCGGAGATCGCGTTCATCAGGCCCCGGCCTTGAGTGTAATCCACGGGCGGCGGCGTCCTCTTCTTCTATGGCCTGACGATGTCGTCACGCGTACGTTCTTCTCGTTTCCGGAGGTCGAGTTTGTTCCGGGCCAAACGGCCGGCCAGGCTTGGGAAGCCATTCAGAATGAAGAGATCGAGGAAGTCGTCGCTCTCTATTCGCCGACTTATTCCATCCCTGCCGGGCGCGAGGCCGATTGCGGATTGCTTCGGGAAGCCGATGCGATAACGGCCCAACTACGAGGCGTCCGCAAGCGCCAGTGTTGCCTTGATCCCCGTGGAAGCGCGCCGATTTGGCGTCAACTCCTGAGCCTGGTTCCCTTGGAAGACGCGCTCCCGCCGTTGCCCTGGTTTCGTCCGCGGGAAAAGGCGGTCGCGTGGGCGGGTGAACTACTGTCGCGCAATGTCCGCAACCGGAATGCAAACGATCCTCTCGTGATTCTCAGTCCTTTTTCAGGGGCACCCAAGAAGGGCGTGGAGGATGCGTGGTGGCGGCGGCTCGCGGATTTGCTCTCCGGTTGTTCCATCGTGGCGCCTGTTTATGGAAACAGGGAACTCGCGCGGGCCGGACGCCTCTTCGAGGGAACGTCCGTCGCGGTGATCGAGGCGGACCTTGACCAGACGATGGCGCTCGCCTCCCTGCCGAACGTCAGCGTGTTCGGCGTCGATGGCGGGCGATTGAATCTACTGGCGGCATCCTGCAAGAGCCGGGTCCATGCGTTTTACGGCATCTGGCCCGCCTCGGCCTGGGCATTGCCCAATGTCCATGTCTTGCCGCCCGGATTAACGCCGGAGGCGCTCATTTCGCAATTCAACGATTTACAACAACCAATCAACCCTTAATCTCATCCCCGCATGAAACCTGCCGCCTCGCATATCAAACAAATCAAAGTCGTCTCCAACACCCACTGGGATCGCGAATTCCGCTGGACATTTGAAAAAACGCGCCGCCGTCTCCTGACAATGATGGACGTGACGCTTGATATTCTCGAAAAAGATCCCAAGTACGTTTCCTACACGATGGACGGCCATTCCATCATGATCGACGACTACCTTGAAATGCGTCCCGAACGTCGTCCCTTGATCGAAAAGCTGGTCAAGGAGCGGCGCCTCATTCTCGGACCTTACTACACCCTTGCCGAGGAATTCAGCATCGGCCAGGAAGCCCTTGTCCGGAATCTGCTCTGGGGACGCAAGACAGTTGAAAAGTACGGCGGCAAAGTGGGCACGGTTGCCTACACCCCTTCTTCATGGGGGCAAACCGGCCAGCTTCCGCAGATTCTCGCCGATTTCGGCCAGAAGTACATGATGTTCTATCGCGGCGTTTCCCATCATGAAGTGGACGCGGAGTGGATATGGGAAGCTCCGGATGGGACGCGAGTGACGGCCAGCCGGTTTGCCGTTTACGCCCGGTATAATTGGTATCATCAGGTGCAACGCCCCGTTACCGTTGGCGATGTCTTCGAGAAGAAATACAACTGGGACACTCATGATGAAGTGCCCGTCCGGATCGCCGATGGTCAGGCGGGCGAAGACCTCACCTTTGACCTTCAAATCCCTGATCTAAAGTATGACAAATCGAAGCTGAAACAGGCCATTCTGGATATGATCGAATGCGAGGGGCGTCACTTTACCACGCCGGTTTTTCTCGCCATGAACGGCTGTGATATTTCGGTGGCTCATCCGCTGGAATCACAAATTATTAAGGACGCCCAGGCGCTGTTCAAGGGCAAGTATTCCATCGAGCAAACGGACCTCGAAGGATTCTGGGCCGCCGCTGAAAAATATCTTAAGCACAACAAGATGACCGTCCTGAAAGGGGAGCGACGCTCGTATCTCAAGGAGGGAATGTGGACAAACCTTTTCCCTGGAACGGTGAGCGCGCGCACGTATTTAAAACAAAAGGATTACACCGCCACCGCCCGCCTCGTCTATTACGCCGAGCCGCTGGCGGCGATGGCCACGGCGCTGGGAATGGAATATCCCAAGAGATATCTCGACCGCGGGTGGGGATTCCTGCTGTCCAACCACACCCACGACGCCAACGGCGGGTGCGCACCGGACGCGGTCTGCGAGGAACTCGCCGGCCGCTATGCAAAAGCCACCGACATTGGGGACATCGTCACTGAGGATGCGATGCGCCATGTCGCCCGAAATCTCTCCCCCAAGGGCCTGGAGCCGGGAGCGATGCAGTTGATCGTGTTCAACGCGCTCCCCTTTGAGCGCGACATCATCGCGCCCATCGATCTTGAGGTTCCGGCGCAGCGCAAGGCGAAAGCCGTCCGGCTCACCAGCGCCGGCGACAAGAAAGTGGCCCGCCAACCCATCAGCTTCGAGAAATCGAGTTCGTTTGTGGACAGCATCTGGGACGTTGTGAGAACCATGGACACCCACCGGATCAAATTCTACGCGCAGTTCAACAAGCTGCCGGCGTTGGGCTACCGCGTCTATACCATCGTTCCGGAATCACAGACGCTTCGCACGCGCGGTTCGATCCTGGCCAATGATACCACGCTGGAAAACGAATTCATCCGCGCCTCCGTCAACCCGAACGGCACCGTCGATCTCATTTGCAAAAAAACCGGCAAGTGCTATCGCAACCTCAACTACCTCACCAGTCAGGGCGAATGCGGCAACGCATGGAAACATGTCGCACCCGATTTCGACCGCAAATACAACAGCATGGGGGTTCGCGCGAATGTTTGCGCGAAGGAGAATGGTCCGCTCGTCGGATCGATTGGCGTCTCCTACGACTTTGAAGTGCCCGCCGCTGTCGATGGGACGGGCCGCAGCGAAGTCCTGACCCGGATCCCGGTTCAGATCGATTACCTCCTGCGCAAGGGATCGAAGAGGCTCGAAGTTACCGTCCGGCTCGACAATACCGCGAAGGATCATTGGCTGCGCGTCAACCTGCCTTCCACCATCAAGACAAATCAAAGCACGTCGGACACCCACTTCAACGTCATCTCACGCCCCATCACGCTGCCCGATTCCACAGGTTGGGTCGAGGAAGTGTTCGGCACGCATCCGCTGCAGACCTTTGTGAGCGTCGACGACAAAAAAGATTGCCTTGCGATCCTATCGCAGGGGCTTTTTGAGTACGAAGTACTCGAAGACGATGCGCGCACGCTGTCGCTGACATTGCTGCGCGCCTGCCGGATCAAACTTGTCGTCAGCGAAAAATTCACTGAACTGCCCGACACCGGCATCCAATGCCTCGGCGGGCAAACCTTCCGTTACGCGATCTTTGCGGGGGCCGGAGACTGGAGCCAGAACGCCCTGCTCTCGCAGGCGGCTGATGCCGGTCACCCCATCCGGGCCATGATGACAAGTCGCGGTCGCGGAACACTGCCGCCTGAGAACAGTCTTTTCTCGCTGGATAATACCGTGCTCCATGTTAGCGCCGTGAAACAGGCCGAAGACGGCAACGGATTGATCGTTCGTCTCTTCAATCCCTGCGAAACGGCTCAAGAAGCCAGCCTCTCATTCCGCCGGAAGATCAAGTCCGCACGGCGTTGCCGAATGGATGAAAGCGATCTTTCTCCTCTCAAGACTGTAAAAAACAACCTCCCGCTCTCCATTGGGCCGAAGAAAATTTACACCGTGCGTGTGCAACTTTGATGGGATCGGAAATGGAAAACCAAGTGGAAATACCCGGAATTGGCACTGTAAACGATGCCGTTCGCCACGACTTCATTCCTCTCAAGGTCGGGGGGAACGGACTTTTTCGAGTTGGCAAAGATGGCGTGAGGGCCATCTACACACCGCTCGACAAAGTCTCGGAATTGATCGTCTATGAGGATAAAACCCTCGTTTTCATCAATTCAAAAATGGGGCATCCGGCGATCTATCCATTGGAAGCCGCCAGGTTTGAGGGGCCTGCTGAAGCCGTGCTCATGGACCTCGACGGCACCAGCGTCCACAGCGAGCACTTTTGGATTTGGGTCATCGAGCAGACCACCGTGCGATTACTGGAAGATCCGGGCTTCAAACTCGACGCCGCCGACGAGCCGCACGTATCGGGACACTCGGTAAGCGAGCACTTGAGTTACTGCATCAACAAATATTGCCGCCACAAATCTGTCGAGGAAGCCCGCGGACATTACTTCAACATCGTCCATCACGAGATGTCTGAAATCATGGCGGGGCGCGGACGCCCGAAGGCTTTCGATCCCGCCCCCGGACTCGACGAGTTTCTTTATAAACTCAAGGAAAACAAAATCAGGATCGGCCTCGTCACATCGGGTCTTTACGAGAAGGCGTGGCCGGAAATCCTCTCAGCATTTCGCTCATTGGACATGGGTGATCCGCTCGAGTTCTACGACGCCATCATCACCGCGGGATGTGCCATTCGCAAGGGACAGGCGGGCACGCTCGGGGAACTTGCGCCCAAACCGCACCCGTGGCTCTACGCCGAAACGGCGCGTGTCGGCCTTGGCATCGACTCCTCCCGCCGCCATCGCGTGATCGGAATGGAGGATTCCGGCGCCGGCGTCGTATCGATCCGGCTTTCCGGCTTTGCTGCCATCGGCATCGACGGCGGAAATCTCGACGCAAGCGGCGCAAACCCGTTCCTTTACGGCAAGGTCAAGTCGCTTCTCGATGCCCTGCCCATGATTCTTGGACGGTGACAAGACCCTCACTTTTTCAGCTCTTCGGTTTACTTCAAGAACTTCTTGTCCCAGAGATACCGGAGGGCTGAAATCAACCCCGAACAGCGAAACGACGGGTCGATATAACGCTCGATGACATAGAAGGCAAAATAGTAGGCGCGGCAAAACGACCAGATCGCCAAAATGAGAAGGACCAGCACGCGCAGGTCCGGTAGCTCCACCAAGATCAGCGTCGAGGATAAAATGCCGATGATCAAAAAGAGCGCTGCCTTCACCCACATCCACCGGTGCGAGGAAAGATCGCGCATCACGGAACCCTACACCGCATCCGAGACGCTCGACAGCGTAAACTCATCGATCAGAAGGGGCGGCACCGCTGTGGGAATGCCAATTGACTCTTCACCGTAGGTGCGCACGCACGGCCCAAGGGCTACGACCTTGTTCAGCATGGCCACGGGGCTTTCGTTGAACCGGAAATTGCAGGCCGGCTTCGTGATCACGCCGTCTTCGATCAGGAAAACGCCGTCGCGAGTGAGGCCGGTCAGCAACACGGTTTGCGGATCGACTTCGCGAATGTACCAGAAGCGGGTGATGAGCAGTCCGCGCCTGGTCTGCTTGATCATGTCGGCGGTCGAGGTCGTGCCGCCCATCATCGTCAGGCTTGTTGGCGAGGGGACTGGATCGCGTTTTGTCTTCTGCGCCCAGTAACGTCCGCACTGCAAGTTTTTCAGGACGCCGTTTTCGATCCACGTCGTGCGCTGCGCGGGAAGGCCGTCATCGGAATAAATGCTGCCCGGCACGAGCGGATCGTTCGGATCGGACGTAATCGTCACGTTTTTGCCGAAAACATTTTCGCCGAGGCGCGATCCCCCGCCTTTCTTCGCCGCGAAATTGCGGCCTTCATCAGCGGAGCGTTGGTCGAATTCTTCACCGATCAGGATGCCGATCAGATCGGAAACCGCCGACGGCTCGAGAATGACGGTGTACTTGCCGGGTGGCAACAATACTGGATTTTGCGAGCGCACCGCCTTGTCGATCGCCACTGCGCCCATGCCCGCAACATCGAGCTTGCTGAAGTCGTGGTGCGTCGTCCCGGCCCAACCGGAACCAGTCCCGTCCGGTAACCGTACCGTGATCGTATGCAACACATCGCTTTCCTGTTCGTAAACGAAAAGTCCATGGCTATTGGCGAAACTCGAAAACGAGGCTCCAATGCTCAGGAAGCCAGCCGCCAGTAAAGTTTTTGACTGCGCCTGTTGAAGCACGGGTTGAATCGCGCCGGCCAGCATGACAGAGGTGGCCGCTTGCGTGGCAGTGGAAAAGGCGGTTCCCGCCGGATACTTCTGCGGGCCAATCGGCGGCATGAACTCCGGATTTTCCGGTGCGAGCTTTGCGGTGCTTTCCGAAGCCGCCACCAGCGCCGCCAGCGCGTTGTCGCCAAGGTCGGTGCCCGAGGCTGCGCCCGACTTTTTCCCGAAATGAGATTCGACACTGACACCAAGCGAACTGGGCGAGCCGTTCGTCGTTGCCATGTTCTGGGCGAACCGGACATGCCGCTCTTCCGAACCGCCGATGGTCACGATGCACGAGTCGGCTTTGGAAAGCCCCAGAATTTTATTTGTGATGCTCCTGGCATCGGCTTCGCTCAAGATCACGCGATGTCCTTTCTTCCGGTGTTCAGCACGGCGATCTGCCTGAACCGGGCCGGCACCGCGCCATGCGAGACGGGCGCGGTCTGCTCGGGTTGGCCCTTGCCGCAATTCGGCGCTCCGCCGAGAAAATAGGTGCTCTTGTCGCCAAGGCCGTCCATCGAGTTCCAAAACTCAACCGTGCTGCCCTGATAGGCGACGTCGCGCAGCATCCTGCCGAGTTTTCCGTTCTTGATCTCATAAAAAAGCTGGCCGCCGAATTGGAAATTATGTCGTTGCTGGTCGATGCTCCAACTGCCGTTGCCGACGATATAGATGCCTTGCTTCACGCCGGCGAAAAGGTCATGCAGCGAACACTTTTTCGGGTTGGGTTGGAGCGAGACGTTCGGCATTCGCTGGATAGGGAAGGACGACCAATTATCGGCGAAGGCGCATCCGTTGGAGCGTTTTTGACCGATGAGTTGCGCCTGGCCGATGGCCGTTTGGTAGTTCACGAAAATGCCGTCCTTGATGATGGGGAACTCGGTCCCAACGGAACGCACGCCGTCGTCGTCGTAGCCGACGGTGGAGAGCCCGCCCTCCTGGCTTCGGTCGGCGATGACGTTCATGATCTCGCTGCCGTACTGGAGCTTGCCGAGCTTGTCCGGCGTGCAAAAAGTCGTCCCGGCGAAATTGGCCTCCCATCCCAGCGCACGGTCGAGTTCCGTGGGATGCCCCACCGATTCGTGGAGCGTCAGCCAGAGATTGGTCGGATCGAGAACGAGGTCGTAATTGCCGGGAACGACCGGCTTCGCCGTCAATTTTTCCCGGGCCTGGTGGGCTGCCTTGACCGCTTCGCCGGCAAAATCGTAGCCGAGGATATAATCGTAGCCGCTGCCCCGGGGTGCGGCGAGACCGGCACGCGACGCGAACTTTCCGGTTTTCTTGTCGACCACGGTCACTTCTGTTTCCGGCATGACCCGGACGCGAGTTTGGGTGATCCGGCTGCCGACGCTTGACGCAAAAAATTTCTCTTCACGGACAAAGGCGAAGGAAATCGTCGCATAATCGGCGCCGGCTTTCAGGGCGGCTTCGTTGATCGACAGCATCCGGGAGATCTTCTCGTCGGTCGGCACCAGAAAGGGATCGGCCTTCATCGGCATGTCCCACCGGTCCTGATAAACCGGCACGTCTTCCAGGACAAATTTGCGTAGTTGCAGGGGCTGACTGGCCTTGGCCACTTCGATGGCGCGCAGGGTGGTCCGCCGGACTTCGTCCTCCGTGGCCAGCGGACTGCTGGCGTAACCCCAGGTGCCATCGAGCAGCACGCGCACGGCAAAACCGGCGCTCAGTCCGGTGGAGGACTCTTCCAGGCGTCGTTCCTTGACCTCAAGATATTCGCTCTGATAACGGCACAGGCGAAAGTCGGCGTAGCTCACGCCCCCGGCCTTGGCAACCTCAAGGGCCACGTCAGCCAGGTGCAGCTTTCCAGTCAAATCGAGCTTGTCCGCCGCTTCGAGGGCCGCTGCGTTGCGCGCGCCCAAAAAGAGCGTGGACGGCATTAGCGTGGCGCAAGCGCATCCGCCGACAGAGCGAAGAAACGAACGGCGATTCACAGAAAAACTGTGCGCCAGCCTTCCCAAAAGTCAAAGCAACCGGCAGTTACAAGTGTGTAGGACTGCTGCGGAGGGCAGTATGTTCCCAGTCGTGGAATTTTGACGGAATTAACGGAATTATGGAATTTTTGACAGGAAGACATGAAAGCAGGATGTGGCTGAGGTTCGGGTGGCCCGGCAACGACAGGCTAGCCTGTGTTGTTTCCTCGTTTGCAAACTCAGAGAGGCGCTTGAGCAAGCCGGAGGCTTGCCAGCACCGTAGCCGGTGGTTGAGTCCCGCTCTGGCGGAACGACACCACCGGAAAAGGTTTTCAGGCGACCGCACCCCGGCAGGAGTGCCAGAATTCTGCGACCCCCTCTGGGGTCGATTTTCCAGGAATGAATTCCGGTGGTGGCGACCGCTTCGCGGTCTTACCACCGGCTAATATGCTGGCATCCCTTCGGAGATCTCTGCGAAATGATTGAACGCAGGTGGGGTCGGCTGGGTTAAAAAGGGATGCAACAACCGGAAGATAAGCAGGCGAGTTTTGGGGACTGGGCACTGGCGCAGAGGACGCGGCCCAACGAAGTGCTCGAAAAGATCCGTGCGCTGGTAGATCTGTCGCAGGCCGAGCAGTGCCTGGAGGCGACCTACAGCACGTTAGGCCGACCGGCCCATCGGGCGGCGGTGATGCTGCGCGTCATGCTCCTCCAACACCTCTACGGCCTGAGCGATCCGCAGGCTCAGGAG